>Ga0209013_10000018_pt1 | contig 115556 bp, 92 predicted proteins | sample Cruoilmetagenom2_FD_187291 | JGI IMG/M metagenome (GOLD analysis project Ga0209013, IMG submission 187291) | Oil polluted marine microbial communities from Coal Oil Point, Santa Barbara, California, USA - Sample 2 (SPAdes) (version 2) | ecosystem: Environmental > Aquatic > Marine > Oil seeps ... | reverse complement strand
AATTATAGGATTAAAAAAAGAAATGTCAAAACCATTATAACTATTTTCGTTAGTAATTACAGCTTCAAATAATCCAATATTGAATTTTTTTGTTACAATCCAGCTTAAATGATGCATGGCAACATATTTTCTAAGATTGGTATTGTCATCAGAAGAAACTTGCCTTATATCATCCATCCACATCCAAAGATTGGTGTATTTAATTTTCCAAAACTGAGTGCTGATCTTTAAAAAAGGGTATGGTGAAGCTACATCAGATAAGAAAAAAGAACGATATCCATCACCAATAAAATTCTTTCCATTTCCAAATTGAAAATTGAAGAATTCGTTTGGTGTATAACTCAAATAAGCTTCTGCTACAGGATAATCAAAACCTCCTTCTTTAAAATCTTTTGCTTTACCTCTGCCAAGCACCACAGCACTAGCTCCAATGATTGGGTTTAATCTTCTGGTTTCTGTATTAAAATATTCAGCAAACCTTCCCTGACTTTCATAAAAAGATGTAGAAAAACTAAATTTTTTACCTAAAGCGCCTTGAATCTGCAAACCTCGGGTATTGTTGTATGTATAATCCACATCAGAATTATCTTTACCAATTTGAAGATCCCAAACCGGATTTAAAGTAAACCAGTAGTTTTTACCTTTTACCAAAGCCAAGTGTTCATTAAACAATTTTCTCCCACCCCAGGATTTTTTATCTTTTAGGATCGAGTTTCTTTTTTCTTCTAAATTAATAAAGGATTTTACTTCATTAAACAGATAAGGCTTTGAAGCTGTATGTGTGTTTTCCCCTTTGTTGAGATGATAAATAATATCATCATACTCTTGATGTGCAAAAGGGATATTTAATTCACTATTGAACTCAGGGAAAAGCGTATCGTCATTTTGATAATTTTTTTGAACCTCATCATTTATATCTATCTTTTCAGCTTCCTCTTTCGTAATGTTTTCCGCAAAATTATTGTCACTTATTGGGATCGAAATTGGGATTATATATCGTTCGTCGATTGGGCGACCATTGAATGTAGCAGGCTGTATAGTTGGTAATTTTTGGAATATTCGTTTTACTTCTTCTTCCAATTCTGGATACATTGCTTTGACATACAAAACATCAAATTTTCCCTCTTTAGTCACATTAAAAACAACTTTGATCTGCCCTTTATAATTTTCTTTATTTACAATTTCAGGTATTTGAAATTCTTTTAAAATATCTGATTTTAGATTATTATTAAAACAGATTTCTAAATTATGGAGATCTTCATTTTCGCAGCCTTTATAAACGGGCGGTTTTTCAATTTGAGCTGAAGCAGTTAGAAAAATTAAAAAGAAAGTTATGGGTAATATAATTTTGATCATACGAATTTTATTCAGATTTCAATAGCATTTAAGTTGATGTGGTAATACTATTTAACGATACAAATCTAATTTATTTTATTTACAAGATTATTTTTTAATTTATATTTTTCATTGCTTTCCGGGCAAACAGCAATTCCATCTTTATCAAAATGTAAACGATGGCCAAATTCACTAATCCAGCCTATTTGTTTTGAAGGATTACCAACGACCAAGGCATATGGTTTTATTTCCTTAACAACAACGGCTCCGGCTCCAATAAATGCAAATTTTCCAATATCATTGCCACATACAATGGTAGCATTTGCTCCTATACTCGCGCCTTTTTTTACCGTAGTTTTCATGTATTCACTTTTGCGAATAACAGCACTTCTTGGATTAATAATATTGGTAAAAACCATGGAAGGCCCTAAAAAAACATCGTCTTCACAAATAACACCTGTATAAATTGAAACATTGTTTTGAACTTTAACATTGTGACCTAATTCTACTTGAGGGGAAATAACAACATTTTGACCAATATTGCAATTGTTCCCAATGATAGAATCAGACATGATATGACTAAAATGCCAAATTTTTGTTCCATCACCAATATCGCAGTTACTATCAATAACAGCTGTTTCGTGAGCAAAATAATTTTTGTTTTCCATTTAAAATAATTTTTGAAAATTATTGATTTAGAATAAGAACTAAACTTTTGTAGGATGCCAGGTTGTTTTTACTTCTTGTGTTTTTTCAATAAAATAGGGAGATTCACTATTTTTATTTGACCAATCTGTTTTTTTATAAAAAATAGTTCTTTTTACATTATTACTGGCTAATTCACTAATCAATTTAATGTCGCTTTCTTCTTTTCCACAATACACCATAGCATTAACATCCATATGAGATGCCATATGATCGATTAATTCACTTTTTTTACCTGTAAGAATGTTGACCACGCCTCCCGGCACATCGGAAGAATTTAAAACTTCAGCAAATGAAATAGCAGTTAAGGGTTTGCTTTCACTTGCTAAAACTATTACTGTATTACCGCCAACAATTGCAGGAGCGATTGCAGATATCAGCCCTAATAGACCCTGCTCTTCGGATGCTATAATGGATACAACACCGACGGGTTCAAGATTTGAAAAATTAAAATGTGCACTGGAAACCGGATTTACAGTACTAAAAAACTGTTGGTATTTATCACTCCAACCAGCATAGTAAACTAATCTGTCAATTGAAGTTTCAACTTCTTTTTTTGCTTCTAGTTTTGTCTCTCCTTGTAAAATTAACTCTGCTATAAACTGTTCTTTTCTGCCTTCAAGCATTTCAGCTATTCTATATAAAATCTGTCCTTTGTTGAGAGCTGTTATATTTGACCATGCTTTTTGAGTTTTTCTTGCAATTACCACGGCGTTTCTAAAATCTTTTCGTGAGGAAAGACACATATTAGCAATTAAATTTCCTGTTTTGTTATTTAACGGATAATACCTGCCCGATTCAGTTCGAGGAAACTTACCTCCTATATATAATTTATATGTTTTATTTATATCTACTCTGCTCATAATTTTATTGTAAAAAGTTTAATGTGAGATTGTCGTACCATATTGAAACATCTGACTTCTAATTTAAGTAAATTTAATGTAAGGCTTTAAACCGTGTAATCCGCCTTCTCTACCAAAACCACTTTCTTTATAACCACCAAATGGTGAAGCAGCGTCAAACTTGTTAAAAGTATTTGCCCAGATTACACCTGCATTTAATTTTTGTGTTAAATGAAATATTTTTGACCCTTTTTCTGTCCATACTCCTGCGGATAATCCATAAGGAGTATTGTTTGCTTTTTCAATAACCTCATCAATTGTTCTAAAAGTTTGAATGGCTAAAACCGGCCCAAAAATTTCTTCTTGTACAATTCGATGTGATTGGGAAACATTTAAAAACAGGGTAGGAACACACCAGTTCCCATTTTTTGGCACTTTGCATTCAGGCTGATAGATCTCACCACCTTCATTTAATCCGATCTTAATATAATTTTCAATTGTTTGTAATTGTTTTTTAGAATTGATGGCGCCTATATCTGTATTTTTATCTAAGGGGTCTCCGACAATTAAGGTTTTCATCCTCTCCTTTAATTTTTGGATTACAGTATCAGCAACAGATTCTTGAACAAATAATCTTGAACCGGCACAACAAACATGACCCTGATTGAAAAATATGGCATTGATTATACCTTCAACAGCCTGATCAATTGCAGCATCTTCAAAAATGATATTTGCACCTTTTCCGCCTAATTCTAAAGTTAATTTTTTATTGGTTCCGGCAGTAGTTTTTTGAATATATTTTCCAACTCCGGTTGAACCTGTAAAAGCAATTTTATCCACATCCGGATGATTTACAATCGCTGCACCGGTTTCTCCCGCTCCAGTAATAATATTTACAACACCTTTCGGCAGTCCGCTTTCGTGGATTATTTCGGCCAGTTTTAATGCTGTTAATGGAGTAGTTTCAGCAGGTTTCAAAACTATGGTATTTCCCGTAGCTAACGCTGGTGCAAGTTTCCAAGCAGCCATTAATAAAGGGAAATTCCATGGAATAATCTGACCCGCTACACCAACAGGGCTAATTTTTCGATTAGGGAATGCATATTCTAATTTATCTGCCCAACCGGCATAATAAAAAAAGTGATTAGCAGCTAGCGGTATATCAATATCTCTCGATTCCCTTATTGGTTTTCCGCCATCTAAGCTTTCGATAACAGCAAATTCTCTTGCGCGTTCTTGAATTAATCTTGCAATTCTAAATATATATTTACCCCTTTGCTTACCAGGTAATTTTGACCAGCTTTTAAAAGCTTTATTTGCTGCCTTAACAGCTCGATCAACATCTTTTGAAGAGGCATCAGCAACACCTGCAATTTTTTTATTGTTTGACGGATCGATAGTATCAAAATATTTACCATTAGCTGGTTTGACAAATTCACCATCTATATAAAGATCATATTGCTTTTTGATCTGAACATGATCGGTACTTTCGGGTGCTTCATCATAAGTCCATGAAGCCTTAAAAATACTTTTATCTATAGTTTTAGCCATAATTAATCGTTTGAAATGAGCATTAAAAAATTAAACTTTTTATTTTCATAAGTAAAGTTTAATTTATTTATGAGAAAATGAGTGTAGCGAGAGTTTACAAATGCTTTCAAATTTAATAGTATTTTATTTTTCATATTATTAAATTTTAATCTTTTGAAAAGTAATTAGAAGACTGATACATGCCTGTTTCTGCTTTCACTAATTGCATTAAAATATCATTTGCCAAGCTACTGGCTCCAAACCGGAAATATTTATTATTCATCCATTTTTCACCCAAAATCTCATTGAGCATCACTAAATATTGTAAAGCAATTTTTGAAGTTGAGATACCTCCGGCAGGTTTCATTCCTATCATTTTACCCGTTTTCAAGTAAAAATCCTTGATAGCATCCAGCATAACATAAGTAACCGGCATTGTAGCTGCAGGTTGTATTTTTCCAGTTGAGGTTTTTATAAAATCAGCACCCGCATACATAGCAATTTCACTGGCTTTTCTAACATTATCCAAGGTGTCCAATTCACCAGTTTCTAATATTACTTTTAGATGGGCTTTCCCACAGGCTTCTTTTACTGTTGCAATTTCATCAAAAATAAATTGATAATGTCCGGCTAGGAATTCACCACGGGATATAACCATATCAATTTCATCAGCACCTTGATCAACAGCAAACTTTGTATCACTTATTTTAACTTCCAGATTTGATTGTCCGCTTGGGAATGCAGTTGCAACAGAAGCAACTTGGATATTGCTGCCTTTTAATGCTTTTTTTGCTACACCCACATAAGTAGGGTAAACACAAATAGCAGCTACAGTAGGAATATCTTTTAGAGTATCATGAGGGTGCATGGCCTTATAGCATAATTGCTGAACTTTACCTTTGGTATCTTTACCTTCCAGGGTAGTCAGGTCAATCATACTTAAGGCGAGTTTAAGGCCTTCAATTTTTGATGATTTTTTTATACTACGTTTACAAAATCGATCAACTCTTTCATTTACCCCAACAGTATCATATGTTGGTAAATTATTTAAATTTGGAATCATCTATTTTTTTTAGAGTTTCAAATTTACAAATTAAAAATGATAAGATAAAAGTCTAATGCAGTATAAAAATGACCAAGGGACATATTAAAAATTAAGTTATTTCAGTATTATTCGATGACCAGCAATGTTATTGGCAGGGTATAAGACACACGAACTGGTCGAGTTCTTTGTTTACCCGGAGTCATTTTTGGTAATAGGTTTACTACACGAATTGCCTCTTTTTCTAATCTTGCATGAGGTCCGCGAGCTCTAACATTGTTGATCTCACCATTTTTATCAATTCTGAATTGTACATAAACCTTTTTCTTACCTGCGCTTAATCCTAAGTCTTGAGCAAGACTTGTTTTGAAGTGTTTGCTAACATGCTTAGTGATACTTTCTTGCAGGCATTTCTTCTTTTGGGCTTTAGTTCCTTTACACCCTGGATAAACAGGTGGTTCTTCTATTATGGCAAAAGGAATATCCTTTTCAATATCTTCATCTTCAACTATTTCATCTATGTCTTCAATATCATCTACTTTAACATATTCAGATTCATCTGTTTCAGTACTTTCCAATACTGTTTCGATAATTTCTTCTTCATTGGATACAATTTCAATTTTTTCTGGCGCTGGTGGAGGTGGAGGTGGAGGTTTTATTTCTTGAATTCTTTCCGTCATAGGGACCTCAACAAGTTCTTCATTTTGAAAAATTACATTGTCAAGCTCACCGACATACCTGTCAACGGTTTTCCATTCTAGCGCTAAATAAATAATGATTAAGGTCAATACAAGACCAAGTTGGAAAAATATTTTGCTATGTGGTGATAGCCTTGCGTTTTTATATTTTTTAACTAACATGACTAAATTGTTTAAAAGAGAACACTAAGTTATTGTTTAATTCAAGTGTAAACTATGACTTTTATCACTTGATATTTATACAAAAAAAACATCTGTCATTTGACAGATGTTTTTCTAATATTTGAGTAATTATATTTATTCAACTACTAATGTAATTGGTAGAGTATATTTAACTCCCACCGGACGACCTCGTTGTTTCCCCGGAGTCATATCGGGTAATAATTGCACAACTCTTATAGCTTCTTTTTCCAATCTTTTATGTGGTCCTCTTGCTCTCACATCCACAATCTTACCGGTTTTATCAATTTTAAATTGAACATATACTCTTTTTTTACCAGGGCTTAAGCCTAAATCACTAGCCAAACCAGTATTGTATTTTTTACCCACATGTTTAGTGATTTTATCAACCATACATTTCTTTTTCTGTTCATTGGTTCCTTTACAACCAGGATAAACAGGAACATTTTCAATAATAGCAAAAGGCACATCATCTATAACCTCTTCTTCTTCAACAATTTCTTCAATTTCTTCAACCTCTACAGCTTCTGATTCATCAGTTTCTGTTGATTCTAAAACAGTCTCTTCAATATCTGCTTCATCTTCAACAATTTCAATTTTTTCCGGTGCAGGCGGAGGCGGAGGCGGAGGTTTTACCTCTTGAATTCTTTCCGTTATAGGAATATCAATTTCTTCTTCTAATTCGGTACTAGCCAGACCTAGATCAGCTACAGTACGCTCAAATGTTTTCCATTCAATACCAATATATATAACAATTAAAGCAAGGGCTAAGCCTAATAACATAAATTGTGTATTGTGTTTCTCGAGATTCGCTTTCGGGTTTTTTTTAACGTCCATAATCAATAAAATTTTTACAAAGCGCTAATTTAAGGAATAAATTAGCACAAAAACAAGTATTTTTTTAAATTGTACGATACCAATTATTAATTTTAGTATATAATATCGTAGCTAACACAACGCCAAATGTATTGGCTATTACATCAAAAAAATCGGCAGTTCTGTAATTGGTTAATCCATCTTGAAGAGCTTCAAGAATGATGCCATAAAATATTAGTGATAAAATAATAAAAATTTTAGTTCCTTGTTTTTTTAGTTTTTTATCAAGGGCAAAGTACCAAATTATACTTAATACAAAATATGCTAATGCATGTAAAAATTTATCACCAGACTTAATATTAAGTCCTAGATCAATTTTAGGAACACTACCCAAACTTAATAATGCAATAACAATAGTTGCAATAATTGCAATCGCCAATGCATTACGCTCCAATAATTTCTTGATATGCTGAAGCATCTAACAAGTTGTCTAATTGAGAGTTATCTGAAATTTTAATCTTAATCATCCATCCATCTCCATAAGGATCCAAGTTAACTTTTTCAGGTGTGTCTTCAAGACCCTCATTAAACTCAATTATTTCCCCAGTTAATGGCATGAATAGATCAGATACGGTTTTAACTGCTTCTACACTTCCAAAAACTTCATTTTGATCAAAAGTTTCATCTACTGTTTCTATATCCACATAAACAATGTCACCTAATTCACCTTGTGCGAAATCAGTAATTCCTACTGTTACGATATCATTTTCAATTTTGATCCATTCATGATCTTTCGTATATTTTAAATCTTCAGGTATATTCATTTTTATTAAAGTTTTTAAGTTAATTACCTAATATATATCTAATACTAATTCCTCCGTTAATTGATGTACGTGGATAAGTAGTTGAGATAGCAAATTTAGAATTATTATAATCAAAGAAAAAGGAAGCGAGCAAATTTTTATTCAAAGAATAATCAGCCAAGAATTTAAATGAGATCAAATTTTGCCCACCCGTGATTTGATCATTGTCAATGTCATCTGTCAAACCATATGCTCTAATAACGGTTAAATTATCTCTAATTCCAAGATCGGCTTTAATGTTAATATCGCCCTGAAACGTTGTTGAGCTATTCCCAGTCTTAAACTTCATACGTACATTTTTTACTCTGTAACCCATGCCCAGCACCACTTCTTTTCCCGAGACTTCGGTAATTGTATTGTTATTGAAATTTAAATTTAACGCTTTATCTTTATTGTAAGCTGCTCTTAATGAAAATGAGTTTTTCAATTTTAAGTCAACTCTCAACAATGGAGAGAATTCCTCAATTAGATTTACACCATTATATAATTTTTTAGGGTTAAAATTTCCTGCGATATCCCTGTTGCTATCCTCGTACGGGTTATTCTCATCATATTTTAAATTATTGGTAAAAGATAGGATAGAGTAAATGGATCGATAACTGTTTTCCAAAGTAATGCTTCTAAAATTATTTCGAACCCATGATATTGACATTAGTCCTTTATAGGAAATTCTCCAATTCGGAATAGGTGTATTTCTAAAAGCATTTAATTCAATAGAATTTGCATTTTTACCCGAATAAGCTGCTAAAAATGCCGGGAGTACTACATCCTGGTCTGTACTACCAAAACCATCAATATTACCGCCAGTATCATTTGCCAGTCTTTGGGAAATAATTGCTCTATTGTCTTTAAATTCTTGAAAAACATCATCATCGTCACTAAAAGATGCTCCGAGCATCCAATGAGAGATGCTAAAATTTCCAACACCATTTTTTGGAGCTTCACTAAAAACACCATTAACAACATCCAGCTGTTGTGTGAAACTTTCGGTATATGTTCTATTTCCAAATATCTCTATATCCAGATCTCGTGCTAGTTTGATATTTGCAGAATAATCAAATTTATCATAATGAGATTTACTATAATTTCTTGAGTAATAATTATCATTTAGATCTCTCGAAAGCAGCCATCCATTTTCTAAAGCTTTATCTAGGATATTTGCTTGACTTCCAAAAACAAAGCCAAAAGTTGGAGAAAGGTTACCGGAAAAATCATTAAGGCCTAAAAAACCAAATTCAGGTATGTATCCCGGTAAAAAGGTCCCGTTATTTTCGGTGTAGGATAAACGTATATTTTTAACTGAAGTTAAAATACTAACACCAACTTGTCCAATCTTTTGACCAGTTGAAAGACTTTTCTTGGATTTGATCACCTTTTTGGTTTGAGCATCTTCAGTAGCATTTATGGTTTTACGTTTTGTAAATAATTTATTTATTCCAATGTAATTGTAGAAACCATCCATATTCATATCGGCCGTGAAATTATGTGTATTTGCATTTTGAATAGTGTTTCCTATATTGTTAATGTTAGAATATGCAGGTGCCTGCCAATCGTAATCAGCAGTATAATTATAGGTTCCATTGATAAAACTCAGAACAGGAAATTTTTCGAATGGAATTTTATAGGTCATATTAAATGTTTGATGATAGTGTTCCGGCCTGCCTATTTGAAAAAAATTGTCATAAAGTTGAATGTCTTCACTACTATCAAATTGGTCATAAACATAATTATTTAGAGCTCTAAAGGTAAATTGTAAGGATTTTGTAATATTATATGCTATCAGATAATCCCAGTCAAACATATAATTTCTTTGTTTTAAAACCGGTAAATCAGGTAATCCTGCAACTAAGGATCTTGACAATTGTTCATTATATGTTCGAATTATATTTGAATTAATTGCGAAAGAAGTTGGTAATAAATTGATGTTAAAATCTTTAATAAACTGTAAATAATCTTTATCACTTACCAATCCCCATCCTTTAAATGGTTCAATTATTTTTGGTTGAAAACTGTAGGTATAATTAGCAGATGCTCTTAATTTTTGATCAATAAATTTTTGAATATTATAATCTCTATGATAGACTTCATTAAAAAGATAAGATACCGAAATATTTTCTATATCATAAAAATGTGGTTTTCTATTGTACTGGCCTTTATTTTTTCTAACATTGATAAAGTTTAAACTTCTACGTTGTGTATAATCCCTAGCAATATCACTATTGGTATTGCCATTCTCAAATAGTACATCTTGAAACTGAGGGTCATATTTTGGATCTCTGAATTCTTCTCCAAAGCTAAAATTGAATGGAATACTTATAGCTGCTCTTTTAGGCAATAATTGTCCAATATTTATATTGGAAACCAATCCATATTGTTTTAATTCATCTTGACTTCTTTCATTAACGGTTTGATCCAACGATCCAAAACCAATGGTATGCATACTTCCTGTTAATGAAACATCTGCAAAGTCAGCAAAATTAGCATCTGCATTAACAATTGCAGCCCAACTAGCTTTATTATCAAAATCCGATACTCGTAATTCATTATACCATAGTTCCATACTCTTAGGCGAGACCGAAATATTTTTTACACCTAACATTATGGTGCGTATATTGGCTAGATTAGGATTACCTTTGACTCTGATCCTATATTCAGCCGGTTCACCGGGAACAGGTTGAGGAAATAATTCATTGATCGGTCCTCCTATTTCTAATCTATTCAATTTGAGCTGACCAAAATCTTCAGTAGCGGCGTTGATATTATTTTCCTCTGGCCAAATATCTTCAGCCGTTGTCGCACTAAAATCGGTTATTTTTAAAGGTACTTCAATTTGGTAATAATTATCATCAGTATCACTACCTAATCTGATAATTCCTAATAATTCATCATCTTTCACCTCTACACTTCCAAGAACACTTTCTGCATGTATAAACATTTTTAGATATTTGAACATACGAATATCAAAGGTTGTATTTTTAAAAACAGCTCTGGTATCTCCAGGTTTTAGATCGGTTAATTTAACCGAAAGAGATTGCTCATTCTGTTGCTGAATAGTTGTTGTTCCTTGTAATTGTTCACGATTAATTCCGGGAGGTAATACATAAGGAATAGGTTCTCTATCCTCATTTTCTTCAATATTTACCACACCAACTTCAAAATTTTGATTTTCTGCAGCAGGTAGATCTTGTGGAGGATTTATGGCATCGTCTAAAGTTTTTGAATATCTCCTCCAGTCACCTCGTACCAATTGTAATTCACCAAAACGCAAAACAACAGGGATTTCGAATTTGGTTAAAAACATACGCATAAATCGTATCGATGTAAAACCAGAAATATTATTGATTATATTGTTTGGATCTTCAGGTGTTGTAATTGGAATTCTAAACTGATACCAAGTTGTAGTTTGTGTTGTATTATTCGCTAAAGTAACAGTTGTAATTCTGGTGTCTACAATAAAATTTTGACCTACAACCAGATCTTGTTTATTAAGAGAAACTTTGTATTGATAATAGTTTTCAACTGCACTCATGGTTTGATCCTTATTGATATCTTCAACATCGGGATATGACGTTGCTGAGGTAGGATAACTTTCGGTTGAATTATTAACAGTAGGTGAATTTCCCTGAGTTTGACTAAATTCTTTATACCTTGTTAGAATGGAAGCATCCTCATTATCCAGATCTGTGCCTCTAAAATAATGAAAATTATCTGCAGAGGCATCCGAACCAAAAACAGCTCCATATTTAATGACCTCATCGTCATCATTGATTCCATCTAAGCCCAGATCCTGATTTAATCTGGCTTCATCACTTTCTGTAAAGGCATAAAGCAAGGATTGGTTCATTGGAATAGAAGACCAAGGTGTAATCTCGACATTACTTCCGGGAATTTGAACACCATCTTCGGGTAATCCATTTTCAAACATTTTACGATCATCTTTTAAAATGTCTTCAGAAATACTCCCAAAATTGAAATATAATTCTCCTTGAAAATCATTTTCAGTTGGTGGAACGGCCGGCCCTCCTTCTTCAGGAGTAATAGAATAGTTTTCATAGGGATCCATTAACCAAAATTGAACATATTCAATATTGGCCTGTTGAAAATTAGTGGTAGTTAAAGCTCTTGTAATACCACCCCACCGATCTTCCGGATCAATATATTTATTGTCACTGTTAAAGCTGTCATCATAATTATAAGACCCCCTTTCTTCAGGATAGTAAGCTAGGTCAAAAGTTCTAATGATGGTTGATTGTGTTATATCTAAATCAACCTGAGGAAATAATTCACTGTAATTTACTTGTCTAACCTCAGCTCTTGATAATTCATCACTGTCAATATTAACAGGTTTCAATGATGAGCCATAAAATATTTGGTCAATATTATACCAGGAAAATTTTGATCTTTTTGCCCCGGTTCTTAATTCGTTAGGTAAACCGGGTGCCAAATTACCATTAGTAAAATCTAAATCACCTGTTTGCCCTTGTGGCGTACCGGCTAAAAACCATTGCTTCGGAGCTTTCATGTCTAACGGAATCTGTGCTCCTTCAAAATCATCAATATATGAAGTAGCCGACCCTTCTTGATCAATACCGCTCGGTGTACCGGGTGCAAGATGTGCAACTTCTGCTCTGATCGAAACAGATGATGGAACATCGGTATCAATATTGGGTAATGCATTTACCCATTTTGTGAATTTTGGCACTTCTGTTCTATAAGTTAAATATGCACCAAAAATGGTATTGTTTACAGGTTCTGAACCATATTGGGCCTTTTGAGTTAGCGGTTTTTCATTTAAATTAATAAGGTTACCACCAACAGCTAATTTTTCATTGAATACGTGTAAAACATCAAAACCCATATACCTGCGTCGTTGTTGGTTAAATCCAATATTATTTTCAACAGAAACCTGTATGGGTGCATTGGAGGCAATTAATGTTGGATTTATAATTTGAACATTTCCAATATTGTAATCAACAACATAATCCACTCCTTCTATTAATTCTCTTCCTCCTGTTGTAACCATTACAGACCCTCTAGGAACGTTAAAAGCCCCAAGGGGAATTCCAGTCTTACCTTCTGATTTGAAATATCCTTTTATCAAATATTTATCTTTTTCCTGGAATTCATTTTGCGCTTCTGATTGGGTGCGATCATACAATTCATTAAAAACATAAATATCATCCTGAGGAACCAAAAGTTTGTCCAGATCTTCACCAAAGGGCTCCACTGTCGGGAAAATAAAATAGCCATATTGAGAATCAATTGTTATACCTTCAACATAGTCAAAAAATCCATCACCTTCAGGTAAATTATTATTATTTTGATCTAATCGATCCAGTCGTAACAAGTTTAAAATAGTTTGATCATTAACATCCGGAGTTTGTGCGTTTTGTAAAATATTTACAGGCTCTCCAGTGCTATCATCACTATAAAGAAGTTCGAGTCGAAATCCATCTTTCTGTAATTGAAATGCTCCCGGGATCTCATATACATTTTTCAACATCAGATCAAACATCGGAATATTTTCAATGATGATCTCACTTCGTAATAATTTTAAGACCAGATTGTCTGGAGCAATAACGCCGGCATCTGTAAATTCACCTACTCTGTAAACATTTGTTCCGTCAGAATATTCGTAGGCAACAGCTAACACATCACTATCTGCTAACCTACGATTCAAGGTTATAAACCCTAATTGTGCATTCATGGTAAAATCAACACCTTGTATTAATTTTATTGAATTTTCCAAAATTGTATAATCTCTACCCTGTGACATGGCATAAGGTGCAAGAGCCTGACTTACAGTAGAAATTTCTCGTATTGGACCATTAAGTGTTAGCAGATCATTTAAATTATTAGCTTCATTGGAAGGATCTTGTTCTCCCGGATTTGGTGTAACATTTGCAGGACCAATATTAACAGGGTTATTTTCTCCCAGATCTGCCAAAGCAACAACGTTTCTCGTACCTTCAGTCGTTGCATTCCTGTTAGTTAACCAAATTTCAATACGCGTAATGTTTATAGAACTATTGATCAATGGGAAATTAACAAGAGCGTCATTGTATTTGTCTCTAAAGGCATGGGACACGAAAAAATGTCTGTTGTTGTCGTAATCACTTGCTTTAAAATCAAATTCATTGAGGATAGATCCACCTTGTGCTGCAACTGATCGGGTTTGAGATCGTTGTTGAGAAAAAATTCCGGTAACGGTGGTTTTTCCAAATTGCAATTCCATTTTTGCACCAAACAAGTTTTGCGCTCCTGTTACCAATGAATTTCTGATCGGCATAGAAACATTACCAACTTCAATTTTTCTAATAATATCGTCTTCCGTTGGTGTGTATTCCAATTTAACCATATTCTGAAAATTGAAAGTAGCCTGGGTGTCAAAATTTGCTATAACCTGTAAACGATTTCCAATTTTTGCATTCAAGCTTGCATTGATTTCTTGATCGAAATCAAAAGTTGTGCTTTGCCTGTTTTTTTCAGATAATTGTGGATTTTCCACTTTTTGAAAGATCAAGCCCATTTTGATAAGAATGGACCCCTGTACGTTTACATCAATATTATTTCCACCGAAAATACTTTCAAAAAAATTAGAATTTACGTAATAGGTTGGCAATAAATTCTTTTGCTCCTCTACACTGTTCTTAGTTTTTCCACTAATAGCATTTAACTTTGATTTTGAGTATTCTAACATATCACGCTGTAAGCGATAGTCCTTGTACTCTTCGGGAGTCATTTGTGTGGGGTGTTTTATATAATAATCACCAATTTTTTCATATAAAATATAATTCCCTGTTTGTGGATCATAAATAATTTCCAGCTCCTTATTATCATTTAAAAAAAGGCTGCCATTTTGCGAGCTGTTAAACGAGTAGGGTAATGGTTGAATAGTGTCTTTTTGAGCAGAAGTATCTGATATGCTTGAAGTTACTTGATTATTGCTTGAATTTATTTGAGCCGAAACAATATTTGCACTAAACAAAAGTACAATTAATATAATAGGGAGATTATATTTACATTGTTTTATTCTTACCAAATTTTTACAAGTTTTTAAGCGCTTTTTTTATTAATTCTTCCAGGCTAATGCTCGGTGAATCTTGTAAAATAACTTGTATGATTTTATCTACTTTTTTTCTAGAAAATCCTAACACTTCTAATGCAGATAACGCTTCATTTTTAATAGTATTGTTTGAAACAGGTAAATCTTCTGAAAATTCATAAATCTTCAATATTTTATCTTTTAAATCAACAATAACTCTTTGTGCAGTTTTTATTCCAATTCCCTTAACAGATCTTATTTTTTCAACATCCTCAGAAGCAATTGCTCGCTGAATCTCATTACTATCCATGGAGGATAGCATTGTTATGGCAGTACTCGGGCCAACACCGGAAACCGATATCAGCAATTTAAAGATTTCTCTTTCAATTTTATCTACAAACCCATAGAGAATATGAGCATCATCCCGTATACTTAAATGAGTAAAGAGCTTTATATTTTCCTTATCAGGAATATTTGAAAAAGTTTGTAAGGAAATAGTTAAAATATATCCTAAACCATTACATTCGATTATTACATGATTTGGATTTTTTTCTATTAATTTTCCTCTGATGTGTGTTATCATAAAAAATATTTAAAAAACTATCCAAATGTAATGAATTTATTGCTTGTTTTTTTGTCTTTCTTGAGCATCAACAACAGCAATACAAACCATATTGACAATTTCATCAACACTAGCCCCTAATTGGATCAAATGAACGGGTTTATTCAGCCCCATAATTATTGGTCCTACGGAGCCAACTTGTTTTAATTCTTTTAATAACTTATAACTAATATTTGCCGCTTCTAAATTAGGGTAGATCAATCCATTGACTTTTTTTCCTTGTAATTTTGAAAATGGAAATTTTTCCGATCTCATTTTACTGTTTAAAGCAAAATCAGCTTGTAATTCACCATCAATGATTATGTCAGGGTAAAACCTGTGTAAGTAGGAAACAGCTTCTTTAATTTTCATGGATGATTCCGAAACTGATGAACCAAAATTTGAATAAGAAACCATTGCTAAATTAGGTTTTAATCCAAATAATTTCATAGCATTATTGGTCATTATTGCAATTTCTGCTAATTCTTTAGAAGTTGGGTTGATATTCATTGCCGTATCAGATAAAAAGAATGGTCCCCTTCTGGTTAACATCAAATTTGTTGCAGCAACTTTTTTGATTCCTTTAATTTTACCGATCAACTCGATCATAGGTTTAGCAACTGTTGGATAACTTCTTGTAAAACCAGTGATCAAAGAATCAGCTTGATTTTCATTAACCATCATAGCTGCAAAATAATTGCGCTCTCTCATCCATTTTTGTGCTTCTAATAAATTTAATCCCTTACGCTGTTTTTTTCTCCAATAGATTTCAGCAAAATTATTTCGCCTTTTTTCTTCAGCTTTTGATTTGGGGTCAATGATTAGAATTTTTGCATCAAATTGTATTTCTTTCATCAAACGTTTTATAACAGACCTGTCACCTAAAAGGATAGGTGTTGCTATACCTTCATCATGCACTATTTGTGCTGCTTTTAACACATTTAAATGATCTGCTTCAGCAAAAATAACTTTTTTCGGAGCAGATTTTGCCCTGGAAGTGATAATGCGCATTAATTTATTACCGGTAACTAATCTTTCTTCTAATTCTTCTTTATATGCATCCCAATCGGTGATCGGCATTTTTGCAACACCCGAATCCATTGCTGCTTTAGCAACTGCAGGTGGAATTTCATAGATCAATCGTGTATCAAACGGCTTTGGAATGATATAATCTTTACCGAAGGTTATATTTTTTTTATGGTAAGTTATATTTACTTGTTCAGGCACATTTTCTTTGGTTAAGTTAGCCAAAGCATGAACAGCCGCTATTTTCATTTCTTCATTTATTTTAGTGGCCCTGACATCCAAAGCTCCTCTAAATATAAATGGAAATCCCAATACATTATTCACCTGGTTTGGAGTATCTGATCTGCCTGTAGCCATAATAATATCCTTGCGGGTTTTAGTTGCAAGCTTATAATCAATTTCAGGATTTGGATTTGCTAATGCAAATACAATTGGGTTTTTTGCCATGGTCAAAAGCATTTCTGGACTTACAATATTTCCAACGGATAAGCCGATAAACACATCAGCTTTTTTTATGGCTTCATCCAAAGTGAATAAATTTCTATCAGTAGCAAATTCGGCTTTTTGCCTTGTTAAATTCTCTCTGTCTTTGCGTATAACGCCTTTGCTGTCGAGCATAACAATGTTTTCACTTTTTACTCCGAGTTTTTTGTACAATCTACTACATGAAATAGCAGCGGCCCCAGCACCATTGACAACAACTTTAACTTTTGATGCCTCTTTTTTAGCAATTTCCAAAGCATTTTTTAATGCAGCCGTTGAAATAATGGCCGTACCATGTTGATCATCGTGCATTACAGGAATATCCAAATCCTCTTTTAAACGTCGTTCAATTTCGAAAGCTTCGGGGGCTTTGATGTCTTCTAAATTAATTCCACCAAAAGTGGGTGACATGATTTTTACAGTTTCTATGAATTTATCAACATCATGTGTGTCAAGTTCTATATCAAATACATCAATATCAGCAAAGATCTTAAAGAGTAAAGCTTTACCTTCCATAACGGGTTTTGAAGCTGAAGCTCCTATATCACCTAAACCTAAAACAGCAGTACCATTTGATATGACCGCTACTAAATTACCTTTAGCTGTATATTTATAAACATCATCTTCATTTTTAGCAATCTCTAAACAAGGTTCTGCAACACCAGGAGAGTAGGCTAATGATAAATCGCGTTGTGAACTGTGTTTTTTAGTAGGAATTACCTTAATTTTTCCAGGTGTCGGAAATTCATGATATTGTAAAGCATCTTTCTTATTAATTGTTGAAGCCATTTCTTTATATTTAAGAGATAATGAAGAAACAAAGTTAATTCATTTCAATAGGACCGTTTATAACAAAAATCATATTTTTAGGAAACCTAGGTTACGTTGTAAACCCGAATATTTGGTTCGTTTAACCGCAGATTTTTTAAAGATGGCCTTAAATACTTCTTCAGTGATTTCATGCCAGTCGTTTTTGGTCATTTGAAGCAGGTCCGGATGGGGATCGAATTTTTGTTCATGATGAGGTAAAGAGAAACGATTCCATGGACAAACATCCTGGCAGATATCACAACCAAATATCCAATTTTCAAATTTCCCTTTCATCGAATTTGGTATTTCTTCTTTCAGTTCAATGGTAAAATAAGAGATACATTTACTGCCATCAATAGTATTATTTTCTATAATAGCATCTGTAGGGCAGGCATCGATACATTTTGTGCAATTACCACAATGATCTGTTTTTAATTCATCATCATATTCTAACTCAAGATCTAAAATGATCTCTGCCAAAAAAAAGAAAGAACCTTTTTTTTTTGTTATTAATAAAGAGTGTTTCCCAATCCAGCCAAGTCCGGCTTTTTTTGCCCAAATCCTTTCTAAAACAGGAGCGGAATCTGTAAAAACACGAGAAGAAATTTCGCCAATATTATCTTTAATAAAATTCAAAAGTTCATTTAACTTGGCTTTTATGACATGATGATAATCTTCACCGTAAGCATATTTTGAGATTTTATAGGAATCAGGGTTTTGAATTTCATTCGGAAAATAATTGTATTGTAACGATATAACCGATCTTGCACCAGGGACTAACTTGGTTGGATCTAATCTTTTATCAAAATGGTTTTCCATGTAATGCATTTTACCATGAAATCCATTTTTAAGCCATTGTTCAAAGCGAGGAGCTTCTTCCTCTAAAAATTCTGCTTTGCTGATACCACAAGAAGAAAAACCGAGGCGATGAGCTTCGGTTTTAATAAGTTGCGAATATTTCTTTTTAATATGCAGCAATTATAATTTCTCTAAAAACCATTGAATCTTTGTGCAATTTTCACACACATAACAATGTGCTTTTTTATTGGCAAAGTCAACATCAAATAATGAAGCTAGCCTTGTATTCAATTGAGATTCACGATAAAAAAACTTATCATGATCACAAATATTGCATTTCAATTTTTTTCCTTTTACAAATACCTGCTCGACTCTTTTTTCTTTTGAAAATATTCCCATTTTACTTTTTTAAGAATTGACTACTATAATTTTATTCAATTCTTCCCTTTTTGGGGATAGAACAATGAATACTCAGCTAAATTACAATTTTCTATTCGATTGAGGAATTTGATGCGTTTTAATTCAGGTCAGATCCGTATCCTTTGAGATTGGAATCAATTGAATTTGTTGGTGGAAACACAAACAAAGGTGGAATACTTTGATTTATTATTTTAAGTCCTTATTTAGCAGACCTGCCAGGTTTTGAAAACCTGGCAGGTCTGAACGAACAGAGGTTAGGGTTTTATAGTACAAATTTTACCATAGATATTGTTTTTCGTTAATAGGTAAATTATTTGTTGGTGAAAAACACCAACAAAGGCGGGATTGAATTTGTTGGTGAAAACACCAACAAAGGCAGGATATAATTGATCTTCCACCGGAACTAATTTTTTGGGTCTGTATATTAGTAAAAATGATTTTCATGTATTGCATTTTGCAATGAAAGACATTTTGAAGCCATTATTCTATTCTTGGAACTTCACTTTCTAAAAATTTGGCTTTGGTAAATTACAATAAGAAAAACCGAAGCACTACACCTCGGTTTTTGCAGATTTAGAAATGCATTTGATCTTTAAATTCATATGCTAAATCCAGAAGTACTCCAAACGAATGGAAGCAGATTGTTAATAGCCAAGATACGAATTTTTACTTGGACAGTTAAAATATGGTATAAATCTAATAGGACAAAATTTATTTTGCCGTTTCCGGGCTAATAGTTGTAGATATTTTGGTAATGACATTAGCAGGAAATCCCCCTTTTGTTGTATGTAGATCAATGACTTCTAAACTTTGTTCACGACAAATTAGATAGATTTTATAAAGTCGCTAACAAAACAAAATAGTTGATATTTTGGAATATAAAATGAATAATTAAAACAAGTCTCCCTGGATATCGCCTTTTATCTTTCCCAGGTGTTTGTAAGCCAACTCAGTAACTTCTCTTCCTCTGGGTGTTCTCATGATAAATCCTTCCTGGATCAAAAAAGGTTCATAAACTTCTTCAATGGTTTCGGTATTTTCACCTACTGCAGTTGCCAGAGTACTAATCCCAACCGGACCTCCTTTGAATTTTTCGATAATGGTAATTAATATTTTATTATCCATTTCATCCAAGCCATGAGTATCAACATTCAAGGCATTTAAAGCATATTTAGCAATTTTAATATCAATATTACCATCACCCTTGATCTGGGCAAAATCGCGAACTCTTCGCAACAAGGCATTGGCAATACGAGGTGTTCCTCTGCTACGACCAGCAATTTCTATGGAGGCTTCCATGCTGTTGGTCACATCTAAAATGTTGGAACTTCGTTGTACAATGTGAGTAAGTACTTCGGTATTATAATATTGTAATCTACTGCTTATACCAAATCTGGCTCTCATCGGAGCAGTTAATAATCCCGATCTTGTGGTAGCACCTATTAAGGTAAAAGGTTCTAAATTTATTTGAACAGAACGAGCATTTGGGCCGGATTCGATCATAATGTCAATTTTATAATCTTCCATGGCTGAATACAAATATTCTTCAATAATCGGACTTAACCTGTGAATCTCATCGATAAACAGAACATCTCTTTCACTTAAATTAGTTAAAAGCCCTGCGAGATCACCGGGTTTGTCCAAAACTGGCCCTGATGTAACTTTTATATTGGTTTTTAATTCATTGGCAAGAATATGTGCTAAAGTGGTTTTCCCCAAACCGGGAGGTCCATGAAAAAGAGTATGATCCAAAGCTTCACCCCTCAAATTCGCTGCTTCAACAAATATTTTTAAATTTTCAAGTACCTGATCCTGGCCAGTAAAATCATCAAAAGAAAGTGGACGCAATTTTTTTTCTACGTCAAATTCTTCCGAATTAAAATTTTTGTTGGTTGCGTCTAAAGGATCATTCATAAAACAAAGATAAAAGAAAAAATAAATTAATATGGACGCTATTATTTAAAGTCAATTTCAGTGGCTAAAATAATGGCTCCGGGATATTCTTTTTTTATATTGATGAGGGATGCATCTGCTTCCAATCTGGTTTTGAAATTACCAACCTGTACCTTCCATTGAGGAGAACTGAAGATTATTTTTGTAGGTATATCCGGAAATAATGCTTTAAACTCATCTTTAACTTCATAGGACTCTTTTTCTCCACCATAAAATAACTGGATCTTATAACCTTTCAATGTTTTTAAATTTTTATTGTATTGTTTTTTCTGTGCGACGAGCTCATCAACTCTGGCACTTGTTTCAATTTGAACTTCGCCATCATTTTGTTGGGCAAAACAGGATAAAGAAAAAACAGATATAAAAATGAAACCTAAAACAAATATTTTTCTTGTTGGAAATAGCATAAATATGATTTTTTTACAAATCTAAAAGAATGTTTTTAAGTAGAATAAAAAAATTACTATTTAGAATGGATATAAATTAACTTTAACATAATATTTACATTTTGTCTATAAGTAAGAAAATGTATTTTTGCACAATGTTTTTTATATTATATGATATTAATCATAAATATATTAATTTTGAAAAATTTGGCACTTTAGGGTGTACTTTTTAATATAACCTTATTAACACAAATGAAAGTTGTAATGCAAAGCAATACATTTAGAAATTTATTAACCGGCCTATCTTTCCTTTTTTTAATATCAATTAATTTATCAGCTCAACAAGGTGATCCAGTAAATGGTAAAAAATTATACAATGCCAATTGTGCGGCATGCCATAAATTGGATAAAAAATTAATTGGCCCTCCATTAAAGGGAATTAGTGAAAATAGAACAAATGAATGGTTACAAGCCTGGATTAAAGACAATAATGCATTAAGAGCAAGTGGTGATCAGGATGCTATTGATATTTTTAATGAATATAATGGTATGCCAATGATCGCATATCCACAATTTTCTGAACAAGATATAAATGATATTATCGCCTATACGGATGATAAACCAGCCGAAGCCGAAACAGCAGTTGCAACTTCACAAGAAGTTGACCCAAAAGTGGCTATTGGTAAAAAATTATTTCAAACGAATTGTGCGGCCTGTCATAAATTAGATAAAAAATTGATCGGACCACCATTAGGACAAATGGCCGATCAAAGAAGTGATGAGTGGTTAAAGTCCTGGATTAAAGACAATAATGCATTAAGAGCAAGTGGTGATCAAGATGCTATTGATATTTTTAATGAATATAATGGTATGCCGATGACAACCTTCCCTCAATTATCTGACGAGGATATTGATGCAATTATTGCATATACTACAGTTGGGGATGTTCAAAAAGCTGCTACTACTGATATCGCTGAAACTGATGCTATAGCACAACCAAAAAGCTCTGGCAACTGGATGAGTTATGTAGTTATTTTTGTAATACTTATCATAGTAGTTTGGATATTTATAGCAAGCAATAACGGTTTCTTAAAAATTACGACTACAATATTTGTTGTATTGTTAGGTACATATGTTTTATTTGACTGGTTAATGGATATAGGTATCGATCAAGATTATCAACCCATTCAACCTATAGCATTTTCCCATAAAATTCATTCAGGCGATAATAAAATTGATTGTGAATATTGTCACTCTTCTGCAAAAAACAGTAAAACTTCAGGTATACCTTCAGTTAATGTTTGTATGAATTGCCACAAAAGTATTTCTGAATATACCGGACCAACAACGTCTGAAAAAGATAAAGCATTTTATGATGCTGAAATTCAAAAGATATACAATGCTATTGGATGGGATCCTGAACAATTAGCATATATAGAAAATTATGAGCAAAAACCTATTAAATGGGTAAAAGTTCATAATTTACCTGACTTTGTATATTACAATCACTCCCAACATGTTACTGTAGCCGGATTAGAATGTCAGAAATGTCATGGCCCGGTTGAAGAAATGGATGATTTATATCAATATTCTCCACTAACAATGAATTGGTGTCTGACTTGTCATATGGAAACTAATGTCGATTTAAAAGGAAATGGATATTATGCAAAAATACATGATGAATTTGCCAAGAAATATGGAGTTGATAAAGTAACCATTGCTCAAATAGGGGGTAAAGAATGTGGTAAGTGTCACTATTAAGAAGTAAGAAGTAAGAAGTGAGAAGTGAAAGTTCAATAACAAAACGAATAAACAAGAAAAATAAATATGGCATCTAACAAGAAATACTGGAAAAGTGTTGAAGAACTTAACAAAAATAGTTCTATTGTTGAAAAGCTAAGTAAAACTGAATTTGTTGAAGAGCTACCAACAGATAAATTTTTAGGGGATAAGGAAACCTTAGAAACAAGTGAAACTTCACGTAGAGACTTTTTAAAGTACGTTGGGTTTTCAACAGCAGTGGCCTCTTTAGCAGCATGTGAAGGACCGGTAATAAATTCTATTCCTTATGTGGTTAAACCTGATGATATTACACCAGGTATTGCAGATTATTATGCATCTACAATGGCCGACGGTTTTGATTTTGCCAATGTATTAGTAAAGGTTCGAGAAGGTCGTCCGATTAAAATAGAGCCAAACAAAGATTCAGCAAACGGTACAACAAATGCAAGAGTTCAAGCTTCTGTTCTATCTTTATATGACAACAATCGTTTAAGAGGTCCTTTAGCTAAAGGCACTGCTACGAATTATAAAACTTTGGATGCCGAAGTATTATCCAAATTAAACGAACTGAAAGAAAATGGTGAAAAAATAGTATTCTTAACGGGTACTTGCGCCAGCCCTTCAACTAAAAGTTTGGTAAATAAATTTACTGAGAATTACGGTAATGTTGATCATATTGTTTACGATGCTATTTCAGAAGATGCTGCTTTAAATGCATTTGAAAAAATGTATGGTAACAGAACTTTACCAGATTATGATTTCGCTAAGGCAGATGTAATTGTTTCTGTCGGAGCCGACTTTTTAGTAGATTGGCAAGGTGGTGGTTTTGAAGCCGGTTATGCTCAGGGCAGGGCTCCTAAAAATGGTAAAATGTCACGTCATATTCAGTTTGAATCGAACATGACACTTACCGGGGGTAATGCTGATAAACGTGTTATCGTTAAGCCTTCCGAACAAACCTTGGTTTTGATCAAATTATACCAAGCAGTTGTTTTAGGAATTGCAACGCGTGAAGCATCACCTTTAAATAATGCTGTACAAAAAGCAGCCGCACAAATTAAAAAGGCAGGGAAGAACGCAGTTGTAATTACAGGGCTGCGAGATGAAAATGCTCAATTACTTGCCTTAGCAATAAATAATGCTATTCAAAGTGAGGTAATTGATGTAGTGGTGACCAAAAATATTCGACATGGTAATGATGCAAAAGTAGCTCAATTACTCAATGATATGAAAGTGGGAAAAATAGGTGCAGTTTTAATGCATAATACAAATCCTGTTTATACAATGTCAAAAGGGTCTGAATTTGCTGAAGCACTGAAAAAGGTCAAACTGTCTGTTGCATTCTCTATGTCAGCTGATGAAACAGCAAACGCTTCACAATATGTAATTGCTACTCCTCATTATTTAGAAGCTTGGGGGGATGTTATGATTAAAAAAGGCCAATATAGTTTAATACAACCTACTATTCATAATTTATTTGACACACGTCAGTTTCAAGATACTTTATTAAAATGGACTGGAAGTAATGAAGCTTATTTTGACTATTTAAAAAATCAATGGGAAGAAAATATTTTAAGGGGTAAGTCATGGAACAGAACATTACATGATGGAACTTTTAATGTTGCTTTACCCGAAACTGAAATTGAAATAAATGATGTTGATATTAAAGCTGCAGGTTCAGCTTTGTCGAAAATAAAAGGAAGTGATCTTGAATTAACTGTATATACTAAAACTGGTTTAGGTGATGGTCAGCAGGCAAATAATCCTTGGCTACAAGAATTGCCAGATCCTATTACAAGAACTTCTTGGGATAATTACTTATTGATTTCCCGTATAGATGCAGAAAAATTTGAATTAAAGAATTGGACGGTTGATAATGGAGCATTAGATGGTAATATGGTAAATGTTACTGCTAATGGGGTTACTATAAATAATGTTCCGGTATATATTCAACCGGGTCAAGCTCCTGGATCTGTTTCGTTAGCCTTAGGTTATGGTAGAACAGATCTAAAAAATGACATGAATGTTGGTGTTAATGCTTATCCATTTTCAGGAGGTATTTTTCAAAATGCCAGTATAGAAAAAGTAGCCGATGAGCATAAATTTGCTTGTGTTCAGTTACAACATACCATCATGGGTAGAGAAGGAGAGATCACTAAAGAAACAACTTTAGCTGATTTTGTTTCAAAACCTAAAGATGATTGGAATAAAGCACCTGTTTTTTCATTGGATCATCAGGAAGTTACTCAAGATAAGGTTGACCTTTGGGAGAAATTTGATGATTCTGTTGGGACTAAATTTAATTTATCGATTGATCTGGCAACTTGTACCGGTTGTGCTGCTTGTGTGGTAGCATGTCATGCTGAGAACAATGTTCCGGTTGTTGGTAAACACGAAATAAGAGTAAGTAGAGATATGCACTGGTTGCGTATTGACAGATATTATTCCAGTGAGATGACTGTTGAAAAAGGAAAAGAAGAAGGTATTTTTGGTACTGGAGATTTTTTCAATGCACAAACACATCCATCAGATGATCCTGAAGTTTCTTTTCAGCCTGTAATGTGTCAGCACTGTAATCACGCACCATGTGAAACAGTTTGTCCGGTAGCAGCTACTTCTCATGGTCGTCAGGGTCAAAATCAAATGGCTTATAACCGTTGTATCGGTACTCGTTATTGTGCAAATAACTGCCCGTATAGAGTACGAAGATTTAACTGGTTCAAATATGCAAATAACAATGAGTTTGATTTTAATATGAATAATGATTTAGGTAGAATGGTGTTAAATCCTGATGTTGTTGTTAGATCACGTGGGGTGATGGAAAAATGCTCTATGTGTATCCAAAAAACTCAAGCCACTATTCTAAATGCTAAAAAAGAAGGAAGACCTGTTGCCGATGGTGAGTTCGAAACTGCATGTTCAAGCGTATGTCCTTCCGGAGCAATGGTTTTTGGTGATGTAAATGATGAATCAAGTAAAGTAACACATATAAGTGAAGATGATAGAAGCTTTAAATTGTTAGATTTTGTAGGTACAAAACCAAATGTATTCTATCAGTTAAAAGTTAAAAATACCAACGAAAGTTAAAAGATTTATTTCGTTGATCAAGAATAAAAAAATAGAAGAATAAATTAATATTATATAAAACTATGTCTCATTACGAAGCACCTATTAGAGAACCATTAATATTAGGAGATAAAAGTTATCATGACATTTCAAATGATATTGCTGCACCTATTGAAGGAAAAGCCAATAAATGGTGGTGGACAGTTTTTATTATTGCCTTAATTGCCTTTTTATGGGGAATTGGTGCTATTACATATACCATAGGAACCGGTATTGGGGTTTGGGGTTTAAATAATAAAATTAACTGGGCCTGGGATATCACTAACTTTGTTTGGTGGATTGGTATTGGCCATGCCGGTACCTTAATATCTGCAGTATTATTGTTGTTCCGCCAAAAGTGGAGAATGGGTATAAACCGTTCCGCAGAAGCGATGACGATTTTTGCAGTATTTCAAGCAGGCTTGTTTCCAATCATACATATGGGTAGGGTTTGGAATGGCTATTGGACTATGCCAATACCGAATCAATTTGGCTCTTTATGGACGAATTTTAACTCACCATTATTATGGGATGTATTTGCAATTTCAACATATTTATCAGTATCCGTAGTGTTCTGGTACACAGGTTTATTACCTGATTTTGCAATGATCAGAGATAGAGCAACCAAACCTTTTCAAAAGAAAATATACAAGTTATTAAGTTTTGGATGGACGGGTAGAGCTAAAGATTGGCAGCGATTTGAAGAAGTATCATTGGTATTAGCCGGTTTAGCAACACCTCTTGTACTTTCTGTGCACACCATTGTATCCTTTGACTTTGCTACTTCGGTAATACCTGGATGGCACAGTACGGTTTATCCTCCTTATTTTGTTGCAGGTGCCGTATTTTCAGGATTTGCTATGGTACAAACCTTATTGATCATCATGCGTAAGGTTTCTAATCTGGAAGCTTATATTACACGAGTTCATATTGAAAACATGAATAAGGTTATTTTGGTAACAGGTGGTATAGTTATGGTAGCATATATGTCTGAATTTTTTGTAGGATGGTATTCAGGTAGCTCTTACGAAGATTTCACATATTTATCCGTTGGTGCCGCAACAGGTCCATATTGGTGGGCATTTTGGGCTTTGATATTTTGTAATGGAATATTTCCACAATTATTATGGATCAAAAAATTACGAACAAGCTATACATTTTCTTTCATTGCGGCATTAATAATCAACACAGGAATGTGGTTTGAACGTTTTGATATTATTGTAATTAACTTAAGTAGAGGCCATTTACCATCAACCTGGACACAATTTGAGCCTACTTTTGTTGATATTGGTATTTTTATGGGTACTATTGGATTCTTCTTTGTATTATTTTTATTATATGCAAGAACTTTTCCAGCAGTGGCACAAGCAGAAGTAAAATCAATTTTGAAATCATCAGGGGATGGTTTTAAAAGAGCAAGAGACAATAAATAAAATACAATTTTTAAAATTGATTAAATAAAACAAGATGAGTAATAAAGTGATACATGCATTATACGACGACGACGACGTGCTTTTGAAAGCCGTTAAAGATGTTCGTGAAGCAAATCATCCAATTGAAGAAGTTTATACACCTTTTCCAGTACATGGTTTAGAAAAAGCAATGGGTTTAAAAGATACTAGAATTGCTATTACTTCTTTTATTTATGGTTTGATGGGCTTGGGTTTTGCTGTTTGGATGATGAATTATATGATGATCCAGGATTGGCCTCAAAATATTGGTGGTAAGCCAAGTTTTAGCTTTGCCGAAAATATGCCGGCATTTGTCCCCATTATGTTTGAATTGACAGTTTTCTTTGCTGCTCACTTAATGGTAATAACTTTTTACATGCGCAGTAAGATAGGTCCATTTGTAAAAGCATCAAACCCGGATCCGCGTACAACAGATGACAAATTTTTAATGGAAGTAACTGTTAAAGGGGATGAAAAGGAATTAGTTGATTTTTTAAGTCAAACCGGGGCAATTGAAACTAAGATAGTAGAAAAGGAATCATAAGATTTATAAATACAGATCATATAAAAATTAATAAAATTAAAATGAAAAATTTATTACATATAGCATACATCGGATTGTTTGTAGTTCTACTTTCCTCATGTAGTAATGATAATTCTAATGAGCGGAGGATTCAATATATGGGAGATACCGATATGTATGATGCTGTTCCTTACGATGCGTATACTTCAAATCCATTCTTTGAAAATGGTCTTAGCGCACAGCTTCCTGTAAAGGGTACAATAGCAAGAGGTGTTGTGGTATATGAATATCCAAATACAGAAGAAGGATATCAAATGGCCAAAGATTCTTTGCATTCTCCTATTACTGTTAATGATAAAAATTTAGAAAAAGGTAAAGATCTGTATATAATTTATTGTGCTGTTTGCCATGGTGATACCGGTGATGGTCAAGGTATTTTAGTTAAGAACGAAAAGTTTTTAGGTGTACCTAACTACAAAGACAGAGAGATCAGTGAAGGAAGTACATATCATGTTATTATGTATGGTAGAAATATGATGGGGTCACATGCGTCCCAATTAAATGATAAGGAACGTTGGCAGGTAGTTCAGTATGTTGATCAATTAAGAACGGATTTGTTAAAATAATAAAATAATAAAATAAATACACGATATAAAATGTATACATTTTCAGGTAAATTAAAAACGTTTTCAATTGCATTAATGATTCTTGGTGCTTTAGGTATGGGGTATGGATTTTTTAACGCTCCAAAGACCACTGAAGATGTTAAAGAAGCTTTGCATAATACGCAAAATACTCATGAAGCTGGACAAAGTGAAGATCTTGCTGCAACAAAAGATCATGAAAATACTTCTGAGGAATCACATAGTGCTGATGAAGAACAAAGTCATTTAGAACATCTTTTACATCAGGCACAAAATCGCCCTTGGGCAGCTTTCTTTATTTCTGCATTTTTCTTTTTAATGATAGCCGTAACCGTTTTGGTTTTTTATGCGATACAATGGGCAGCTCAAGCGGGCTGGTCTATAGTTCTGTTTAGAGTAATGGAAGGAATTACTGCATATATTTTACCCGGATCAATTTTATTATTTATATTCTTATTATTCTCCGGCTTACATGGTAATCATATGTATGCATGGATGCTTCCCGAAGCAGCACATGATGAAGTTATTCAAGGTAAAGCATGGTGGTTAAATACATCTGGATGGTTGATAAGAAGTTTTATCTATTTATTTGTTTATAATATTTTTAGATGGATGTTACGTAAGAACTCACTTGCATTAGATAAGAGTAACGATATAAAAATTTATAAGAAAAACTTTAATTTGGCTGTTGCATTTGTTGTGATCTTTGCTATTTTAGAATTGTTTATGTCTTTTGACTGGTTAATGTCATTGGATCCTCATTGGTATAGTCAACTGTATTCTTTTTATGTGTTTGCCAGTGTATTAGTTTCGGGCATCACTGTAATTGCACTTGTTACGATCTACTTGAGAAATAAAGGAGTTTTACCTTTTGTAAATGATAGCCATTTACATGATCTGGCCAAATACATGTTCGGATTTAGTATTTTTTGGGCATACTTTTTCTTCGATCAGTTTATGTTACAATGGTATGCAAATATACCAGAAGATACGGCATATTTCTTTCCAAGATTAATTGGCTCTTACCAATTACCTTTTATTGGCATGCTAATATTGAATTTTGTTTTTCCTATTTTAATTTTAATGGACAGTGATTTTAAACGAATTCCCTGGTTCGTGGTTACAACCGGAATTATAATTTTAATTGGTCATTATATTGATATATTCCAATTAATTTCTCCGGCAACAGTTGGTGATAGCTGGAGCATTGGAATACCCGAATTGGCTTCATTAGCCTTCTTCTTGGGGTTATTCATTTTTGTTGTGTTTACAGCAATGGGTAAAGCTAGTTTACATGCTAAAGGAAATCCATTTATGAAAGAAAGTGAGATTTATCACTACTAACCTGAGTTCGATTATTTCTAATTTCCACAGAAGTCTTATGAATAGTGAGATTTGAACAATCAAAATGAAAAACTAACAGGTTACTAAATAAACAATATTTAAATTATAAGGCTGTCAAAATTTGACAGCCTTTTTTTATGAGCAAATCATTTATTGAATTTTTTTCAGGTAAAACATGATATAAATCATAAAAATTAATATTTTTCTTTATATTTGTCCGCACAGAAAATCTTCTAATTAACTTTATTATATTGATGAAAGCACTATTTTATATACTTATTCTAGTTGTAATTGCTACAGCTTTTTGGCAATTTTTTAAAATATTAGGATTAACAAAAAAAGAACAGGTAACAACCGAAAAAGAAAATAATATTAATGGATGGTTGATGTTGTGTTTAGGAGTTTTTATCTATGGATTAATGCTGACATCAATGTTTAGAGGAGGCATAGTATTATTACCAAAGCTTTCAGCATCCTTAGAAGGTGAGCATATTGACAGATTGTTTATCATTACAATGACGCTTATTTTTGTTGTTCAATTCATCACTCAATTTTTAATTTACTTCTTCACTTTTAAATACCGAGGTATAAAAGGGAGAAAAGCTACTTTTTATGCGGATAGTCATAAACTAGAAATGTGGTGGACAGTTACACCAACTGTTGTCTTATCGGCATTGATCATTTATGGGTTATGGACCTGGAATCATGTTCAGGATCTTTCTGATGCGCAAAATCCATTAATTATCGAAGTTTATGCAAAGCAATTTCAATGGGAAGCCCGTTATGCAGGTGAAGATAATGAATTAGGTATTGGACATGTAAGATATATCAAAGGGATCAATACTATGGGTGTTGATATGACGGATAAAAATGCTGCAGATGATGTTCCTGTAAGGGAATTACATTTACCCAAAGGAAGAAAAGTTATTTTTAAATTTCGAGCTCAGGATGTAATGCACTCAGCATATATGCCGCATTTTAGAGCGCAAATAAACTGTGTTCCCGGAATGACAACTACTTTTGGTTTTACACCAACTGTAACTACAGTTGAAATGAGAGAAAATGAAGACACAAAAGAAAAATTTGATGCTATAAATGAACTTAGAAAAGAAGAAGGTAAAGACCCTGTAGAATTTGATTATATATTATTGTGTAATAAAATTTGTGGTTCTTCACATTATAATATGCAAATGAAGGTCATTGTTGAAGAAGAAGCAGATTTTAACAATTGGGTAAAACAACAAAAAACTTTAGCCCAGGTAATTAAATAATTAAGAACTAACCGAAAAACTTATTTAACAAAATGTCAGACCATCATCATAAAGAAACATTTGTAACCAAATATATTTTTAGCCAGGATCATAAAATGATTGCAAAACAATACCTTATCACAGGTATGTTTATGGGAGTTATTGGAGTTTTTATGTCCATGTTATTCCGTTTGCAATTGGCTTACCCGGAACAAAGTTTTAGCATTATTGAAGCCTTTTTAGGAAAAGGCGGTGAAGGGGGTATTATGACACCGGATATGTATATGGGGCTAGTAACCATTCATGGTACCATCATGGTATTTTTTGTGTTAACGGCTGGTCTTAGCGGAACTTTTAGCAATTTATTGATACCCTTGCAAATTGGAGCTCGTGATATGGCATCCGGATTTTTGAATATGATCTCCTATTGGTTGTTTTTCCTTTCAAGCTTGATTATGTTTTTATCTATTTTTGTGCATACGGGTATGGCATCAGCCGGTTGGACAATTTATCCACCATTAAGTGCTTTACCTCAGGCAATGCCTGGTTCAGGTCTAGGAATGACGCTTTGGTTGGTATCCATGGCGATATTTATTGCTTCTTCCTTATTGGGTTCATTAAACTATATCGTTACGGTATTGAATTTAAGAACAAAGGGAATGAAAATGACACGTTTACCATTGACCATTTGGGCATTTTTAGTAACAGCGATAATTGGTGTAGTATCTTTCCCGGTTTTGCTTTCAGCGGCGTTATTATTAATTTTTGACCGAAGTTTTGGAACCTCATTTTACTTATCGGATATTTTTATCCAAGGTGAAGTTCTGCATTATAAAGGCGGTTCGCCAATTTTATTTGAACACTTGTTTTGGTTTTTGGGTCACCCTGAAGTTTATATTATATTATTACCGGCTTTAGGTATCACATCTGAAGTTATTTCAACCAATGCGCGGAAACCAATATTTGGTTATAGAGCCATGATCGGGTCTATAATGGCCATAGCATTTTTATCAACCATTGTTTGGGGTCACCATATGTTTGTTACAGGAATGAATCCGTTTTTAGGTTCGGTATTTACATTTACAACTTTATTAATTGCAATTCCATCTGCGGTTAAAGCTTTTAATTATATAACTACCTTATGGAAAGGTAATTTACAATTGAATCCTGCTATGCTATTTTCTATAGGGATGGTTTCTACATTTATTACGGGTGGATTAACCGGTTTGATCTTAGGAGATAGTGCCTTGGATATTAATGTTCATGATACTATGTTCGTGGTAGCACATTTCCACTTGGTTATGGGTATTTCTGCTTTATTTGGCATGTTTGCCGGGGTATACCATTGGTTCCCTAAAATGTACGGTAGGATGATGAGTAAAGATATGGGTTATTTACATTTTTGGATAACTGCAATATCCGCTTACGGTGTTTTCTTCCCAATGCACTTTATTGGTCTCGCAGGTTTACCAAGGCGTTATTACAGTAACTCTGCATTTCCAATATTTGATGACCTGCTGCATATAAATAAAGTAATTACAGTTTTTGCTCTTATTGGAGGAATAGCACAATTAATATTTTTGGCTAACTTTTTCTTTAGTATAAAGAAAGGAAGAAAAACTGTTCAAAACCCTTGGAAAGGAAATACTTTAGAATGGACTGCACCTGTTGAACATATCCATGGTAACTGGCGAGGTGAAATTCCGGAAGTTCATCGTTGGGCTTATGATTATAGCAAAATAGATGAGAATGGTGATCTATGGGGAGATCAAGATTTTACACCCCAAACGGTTCCGATAAGGGATGGTGAGGAAGAATTTTAAAAACTACTACTAATTAAAAAACAATTTTTAGGACCTCAATTTTATTGAGGTTTTTTTTTGACTATATTTGAAAAAAATCTTCATCAAATGATTAAAAAAATTGCTGTTTCCGTCTTAGTTATTGTATTGATTGCTGCTGTTGGTTTTTGGTTTTACGTACAAAATAACAAACCAAAGTATAATGGCAACATGCCATTAAACGGTTTACATCAAGAAGTTAATATTTATTTTGATAAGGTTGGAGTACCCCATATTTATGCACAAAATCAACACGATGCATATGTAGCTTTAGGTTATGTTCACGCGCAAGACAGGTTATGGCAAATGGAATTGGTACGTAGAATAGCAGCAGGAAGATTATCGGAACTATTTGGGGAGGATTTGATAAAAACGGATAAATTCTTTAGAGGTATTGGTATTGAAAGTGCAGGAGAAAAGAGTATTAAAAATCTGGATACCACAACACAAGCCTATATGTTGACCAAAGCATATCTTGATGGGGTAAATCAATTTTTAGACAATGGCCCAACCCCTGTTGAGTTTCAATTATTAGGTGTTGAAAAAGAAAAATATACTTTCAAAGATATTTACAATGTATTTGGATATATGAGCTTTGGATTTGCACAAGCACATAAAACAGATCCATTACTGACAAATCTTCAAAATAAATTAGGGGATAGATATTTACAGGATCTGGCGATTGACATAAACCCAAAGTCGACTTTGATCCGAAATAATAATCCAAACAAAAAAATAGCTAGTAACATTGCATCATCGGTCAATGATATATTAGAAGCTTCTCCCGTTCCACCATTTATTGGAAGTAATAGCTGGGTTATTGGAGCAAAAAAAGCTAAAAATAAAAAAGTGATTTTTGCCAATGATCCGCATATTGGTTTTTCTCAACCGGCAGTTTGGTATCAATCACATATTGTTACACCAGATTTTGAGATCTATGGATTTAATCTTGCACTGACCCCTTTTCCTTTGCTTGGACACAATCATGATTTTGCTTATGGTATGACGATGTTTGAGAATGATGATATTGATTTTTATGAAGAACCGGAAGATCAAACATATGAAATTCGTAAAGAAACGATCAAAGTAAAGGATGGTGAAGACATTTCTTTTGAAGTAAAGGTTGGAATTCACGGACCTGTAATGAATGATTTTATTGAACTTATTGATTCTGATAATGACATTGCCATGGATTGGATCTATACCAAGTTTGAAAACGAAATGCTGGAAGTTTCCTATGAAATTTCACATGCCAATTCACTTTCAGAATTCAAAAAAGGAGTAGCAAAAATAAATGCACCAGGGCTTAATTTAATGTATGGTGATGCCAAAGATAATATTGCCTGGTTTGCAGCTGCTAAATTGTATACACGTAAAAATAATGCCAATCCAAACTTTATTTTAAATGGCTCTAATGGTGAAGATGATCAATTGATGTATAAAGATTTCTCTCAAAATCCACAAGCCGTAAATCCAAGATGGAATTTTGTTTATTCTGCCAATAACCAACCAGATTCTGTTGCAGGAGTTCTATATCCCGGCTATTATATTCCAGAGGATAGAGCCAAAAGAATTGTGGAATTACTCAAGCCTAAGAATGATTTTACAAAAGAAGATGTTGAAATCATGATCAATGACGTTGAATCAGCAGTTGTACCCGACTTGATAGCAATTATTTTAGAAAATTTAACGGAAGTTAATTTTTCTGCAAATGAAAAAGAAGCCATTGAAATTTTGAGAAAATGGGATGGAGGTTATATGGTCAATGAAATTGCACCAACCATTTACACTAAATTTTTATATCTTTTTATTGAAAATACTTTTGCTGATGAAATGGGAGAAGAAGGCTTTCAGCAATTTTTAAATACACATTTGTATCTACGTCAAATAGCCAAACAAGTTAAATTGCTAAAATCAGTGTGGTGGGACGATATTTCAACAAATGACATCAAAGAAAACAGAGATGAGATCTTTACCAGATCATTTCATGAAACTATCACTTCATTAGAACAGCAATTTGGAAGTGATATGAAAAAATGGAACTGGAGTAAGGCAATTTCCGTGTCTCATAAACACACTTTTGACAAAGTAGGATCTTTAAAAAACTTTTTTAATGTTGGCCCTTTTACAACTAATGGTTCTAATGAAGTTTTAAACAATCAAATTTTTTCAATCAATAAAAGTGGTGTATATGAAGTACATGCCGGTCCTTCTACTCGTAGAATTATTGATTTTAGTGATGTTGAAAATGGTGTAGCTATTCTTCCTACCGGTCAATCAGGTAATGTTTTTAGTAAGCATTATAAGGATCAGGCACAAAAGTATTTAGATGGTGAGTTTGTAAAGATGATGTTGAATAAGGAAGAAATTCAAAAATCCATGGATAAGTTGGTATTAGAACCTATGAAAGAATAATATTCTTAGATTACTCAGCGGATGAGTTCTAATTAGTATCATTTATTGTTATGATTTTAGGAAAACTAAAAATATCAGATAGTTCTACAAACTACAAATGTGGGATAGTTAATAGGTCAATATGAAAATAGTTATACTTGACGGATATGCTTTAAACCCTGGTGATCTAAGCTGGCATGGATTAGAAAGATCGGGTGATTTAATTGTTTATGATCGTATAGAAAAAGAACCAAAAAAAATTATTGAAGCTATTGCAGATGCCGAAATTATTTTTACCAACAAAACACCTCTTACTAAAGATATTCTTAAAAAAGTATCCCATGTAAAGTACATTGGAGTGTTGGCTACAGGTTATAATGTAGTTGATATTGTAGTAGCAAATGAATTAGGGATCACAGTAACAAATGTTCCTGCATACGGAACAGATGCAGTAGCTCAAATGACCTTTGCCTTACTCTTAGAATTGTGTAATCATGTTGGAATTCATGAACAAGCTGTAAAAGCAGGGGAGTGGACAAACTCAGTTGACTGGTGCTTTTGGAAATCGCCTTTAACAGAACTTAAAGGTAAAACTTTAGGAATTATTGGATTTGGAAGAATTGGCAAAGCTGTTGCAAGAATTGCTTTGGCTTTTGAAATGAATGTTAAAGTATCTAGTAATAAAAAACATTATGAATTAGAAGGTGAAAAGTTTAAAAACTCTAGTTTTGATGAGCTTATTTCACAATCGGATATCATTAGTTTACATTGCCCGTTAACAAAGAGCACTAAAGGCATTATTTCTAAAAACAGTATAGAGAAAATGAAAGATGGCGTAATGATAATCAACACAGCCAGAGGCCCATTGATCGTGGAAGAAGATCTAAAAAATGCTTTAAATTCAGGGAAAGTTGGTGGAGCTTCGGTTGATGTGATTTCTGTAGAGCCAATTAAAGAAGATAATGCCCTGTTAAAAGCTAAAAACTGTATTATCACACCACACATTGCATGGGCTTCCATAGAATCCAGGCAACGACTTTTAAATATTGCCATTCAGAATTTGGAGGCATATTTAAAGGGAAGCCCGGTTAACGTGGTAAGGTAGTGCTGGAATCAAAAGTCAGGGCTTCACTCCAAGCCCGCCTTGCCGGCGAGGCAGGTGAAACCCTGACTTTTCCGAATTATACCCAATACACTCTTGAAAATTGAAAATAAGAACAATTTTTCATCCATATAAAAATCTGGATTTTAAGTTTTACTTTAATTTAACTCTCTATGCTGTCTTTTTATAACTCCAAACAGCCAATCCATTCATAATAAATGCATAGATCAATGTTTTTGTGAACTGAGGCAAAATATCGATAAAAGTAGATCCTTTAAGCATCACCATGCGCATAACTTCCACAAAGTACTTTATTGGATTGAATTCTGTTAAAAATTGCGCCCATTCCGGCATACTTTCAATAGGTGTAAAAAGGCCACTCATTAAAATAAATATCACCGCAAAGAACCAGGCAATAAACATGGCTTGTTGTTGAGTGTCGGTATAGTTGGAAATAAATAAGCCCATACCCAGAATCACTAAAATATAAATGGAAGTGTATAAATACATTAAACCTAAACTACCAACCATAGGAATGTTAAACAGTAATCTCGCAATGATCAAACCAACGGTTAATAGTAGCATTCCTATGACCAAAAACGGAAATAATTTACCTATGATAAATTGATGCTTTTTTATTGGTGTTACATTCATTTGCTCCAATGTGCCGATCTCTTTTTCACGTACTATATTCATGCCAGACAGGAATAAGGTGATCATGGTAACCAGTAAAACCAAAATACCGGGAACCATAAATGTTTTATAATTCAGGGTTTTATTATACCAAAAGGAAGGAATACTTGTAATGCTTTTTGGCAGATTTTTCATCCCGATAATTATCGGGACTGAAGGCTGCATGAGATCTACTTGTGCATTTTTATTAAAACTCTGTACAATTTGATTGATATATACGTTTTCAACACCGGCAGCGGCACCATCAATGGCATTAATGATTACCGATAAATCAATTTTTTTCTTTTTTAAAAGATCACGTTCAAAATAAAGTGGAATTTCTAAGATTACTCCAACATCACCTTTTAACATTGCCGTACTGGCAATTTTTTCTGAAGGATATTCCGTTATCACATCAAAATATGTGGATGCTTCAAATTTATTGATCAATTCTCTTGAAAAGGAAGTCTTATCATGATCTATATAAGAAAATTTTATATTCTTCACCTCAAACGTGACTGCATTGGAAAGAATAATAAGTTGAATTAATGGTACAATAAAAATTATAGGTAGCATTGCTTTATTTCTAAAGATCTGTTTAAATTCTTTTTGTATGATATATCCTATTATTTTCATTGCTCTTTCATCTTCATTTTTATTCTAATCTTATTTTATATTTTTTAATGCTCAATACGATAAAAAAAAGTGTCATTGCCGCTAAGATCAAAGTTTCTTTCCATAACAAGGTAATTCCTATACCTTTAAGCATAATTCCTTTTAGAATAATAATAAACCATTTTGCGGGAATGATATTACTGATGATCTGTAAGATAAAATGCATGCTACTAATGGGAAATATGAAACCTGATAACAAAATTACCGGAAGCATTAATCCCATTAAGGAGATCATCATCGCAGTTTGTTGTGTTTCGGAAATAGTTGAAATTAATATTCCTAGTGATAGAGCGTTGACAATAAATAGAATACTTTCAAAACCTAATAAGAAAAAACTCCCTTGAACGGGCATTTTAAATATAAAGATACTTAGCAAAACAATTACTATGGCATTGATTATTGATAAGAAAATATATGGAAAAACTTTTCCAATAATAACCTGAAATGGTTTCAATGGCGATACTAACAATATCTCCATAGTGCCCATTTCTTTTTCACGAGTGATAGAAATAGAGGTCATCATAGCCGACACCAACATTAAAATGATGGTCATTACACCTGGGACAAACATAAAAACACTTTTTAATTCTTGATTGTAGATCATACGTGTTTCAGGCACAATTTGATAAGCAATTGGGATGTCTTTATTAATTTCTTGTTGATATTTTTGCAAAATGGAACTTACAAAGTTACTGATAGTATTTGCTGTATTTGGATCGGTAGCATCGGTAATTATCTGAACGTCAGCATTGTTTTCAACGGTTAATTTTTTACTAAAATCTTTTTCAAAAACCAAAACGGCCTTTACATTTCCTTTTTTAAAAATGGCTTCTATTTCTGCTTCGTTTTCTATAATTTGTTTAACACTGAAATATTTCGAAGAAGATATTTTATTGATAATTTTTTGAGTGTTTACATCTTTTGATTTATCTAGAATAGCTATATCAACATTATTGATTTCATTAGTTATGGCAAATCCAAAGAGCATAATTTGTGCTATAGGCATGCCAAAAAGAATAAACAAGGAACGTCTATCCCTAAAGATATGGTAAAATTCTTTTTTTATAAATCCTATAAATCGTTTCATATATTTATTTCGATTAGACCTGACAGATTTTAAAAACCCGTAAGATCCAAAATCATCCTCTAGCTAGTTTTAAGAACACGTCATTCATACTATCTACTTTGAATTGTTCTTTCAATTTTTTTGGTGTATCCAATGCTTCAATTTTTCCATTCACCATAATAGAAACACGATCACAATACTCGGCTTCATCCATATAATGTGTGGTAACAAAAACAGTAGTTCCGTTATGCGCGGTTTTATAGATCATTTCCCAAAATTGACGTCTGGTAATCGGGTCTACACCACCGGTTGGTTCATCTAAAAAAATAATTTTAGGGTCGTGTAATAAAGCTACCGAAAATGCTAATTTTTGTTTCCAACCTAAAGGCAAAGAGCTTACCAGATCATTGACAACTTCACTCAAACCTAGTTCTTCAACTAATTGACATCTTTTTTCTTTGATCTGTTCTCGGCTTAAGCCATAAATACCTCCAAAAAAAGTAATATTTTCTTTTACGGTTAGATCATCGTAAAGTGCAAATTTCTGACTCATATATCCAATATTTTTTTTGATATCATCAGGATTTGTATACACGTCAAAATTTGCAACTTGTGCCTCACCAGAGGTGGGAGTCAATATACCGATCAACATTTTCATTGCCGTTGTTTTACCTGCGCCATTTGCACCCAAAAAACCAAATATTTCTCCTTTTTTTACTTCAAATGTTATATCATTTACAGCAGTAAAATCACCAAACATTTTGGTTAGATCTTCAACTTGTATGATATTAATATTTTTCATCTTTATCTAGCCAGTTCCATAAAGGCATCTTCAATGGTGGTTTGGGTTTGTTGTAGGGTAATATTTTTATGTTTTTTGGATTCTAAAAATTGAATTAATTCTTTTGGGTCAAAATCATTCCTTTTGTCGGTATAATGCACAAATTCTCCAAAAGGATAAACACTATAATTATGTTCATATTCATTTAAATCTAAAATGAGTTCATACATATTATCAGCACTTACATCATAGATTTTTTTAGGATAGTGTTTTACAATTTCTTCAGGGGTATCAATATCTAAAATCTTACCGCCTTGGATCAAAGCTATTCTATCACATAAGGCAGCTTCGTCCATATATGGTGTAGAAACTAAAATAGTAATTCCTTTTTGCTGAAGATTTTTGAGCATTTCCCAAAACTCTTTACGAGAAACAGGATCAACACCTGTTGTTGGTTCATCTAAAAATAACACTTTAGGTTTGTGGATCAGGGCACAGCTTAAGGCTAGTTTTTGTTTCATACCACCAGATAATTTCCCGGCTCTGCGATCTTTAAAAGGTTCGATTTGGATGTAGATATCTTTGATCAAATCGTAGTTTTCTTCAATAGAAGTACCAAATATTGTAGCAAAAAATTCAAGATTTTCTTCAACGGTAAGATCCTGATAAAGAGAGAACCGGCCGGGCATATACCCAACATGATTTCTTATGTCTATATAATCCTTTCCAACATCATAGCCGGCTACTGTTGCCTCACCTTCATCAGCAATAAGAAGTGTGGTTAGGATCCTGAAAATTGTAGTTTTGCCGGCACCATCCGGGCCAATTAAACCAAACAATTCGCCTTCGTTAACTTCAAAGGAAATATCATCTACTGCCTTTAGATCTTTATAGGATTTACTAATATGTTGTAAGGAAATACTCAATACAAAAGTTTATTATTTAAAATATTTTGAATATTCTTTTAAATGATCATTTAGGATATTGTAATTTTCTTTACAAGTTCCTAAATCTGAGGAAGTCAATCCTTCAAACATTTCTTTCATAGGCACTAAGTAATTGTGTAACTGGTTGTGTGATTCACCTTTCATTGTGCATTCGGTTAAAATGGTGCTAAATTCTTTTTCAAGATTATTTTTTAGCGTAGCATATTCACTAACCGACTCTTTATCAGAAAATTCCTTCATTAGATTTTTCATGTTATTTATTCCTTGAGTTGTTTCCGTGTTAGCCGACCATAATTTTCCATTATCTAAACTTACCAAGCTTTCCATGATCTCCTTATGTTCCACAGTTTTTTCTGTGGAGGAATGTTCGTGTTTATTTTCTGTATGTTTTCCACAAGAAATAAAAAAAGTAAGAGTTAAAATTGCTAAAACTATTGTCAATGGTTTTTTCATATTTATTAAATTTTATGTTAAATGGTTATTTTTTGTTGATCATATATTTTGGAATCATGATGGATAAGACTACTATTAATATCCAGATACTTGTTCTGAAGATCATAGCTTTTATACTTTCTGCTGCAGCATTATTACTAAAAAAAATTAGATAATTAAAAACCAGAAAATGCATAGTTAAAATGAACAGAGTTAAATATTTGCTTTTTTCTTTAGCTTTCCAAATTAAATATACTGCAAAAATTGACAGGAAGCCAAATACAACATTATAAGAAACTAGCCATGTGAGAACGTTGTAATCTTTGGTGTCAATTCCGAGTAAAACTTTTGAACCGGCAAAAACTGACATTAGGCCTATAAATAAGGCAAGTACAGCTGCAATTTTATTAAATATATTCATTTTAAGTATTTTAATTATTTGGATTTTTTAAAACAATTGGTGTATTGACAGGGTCCTATTGCCAATACTCCAGCCACATTTCACCCGGCATCCCAATTTTTAGGCTGCCATCGTTTTTTACATCTATTTTTGCAGCATAGACCAAGTTTATTCTTTCTTCTTTGGTTTGTATAATTTTAGGCGTAAATTCAGCTTCAGACGAGATCCAGGAAATTATACCGGTATAGTTTTTCATATCTTTACCTGCATCAATTCTAACCGTAACTTCCTGTCCTATTTTAATAGCTGCAAGTTGTGTTTCGCTCACATAAACACGTAATTGCATGGTGCTTAAATCTGCAATTTTAAATAATGGTTTTCCGAAAGATGTAATTTCGTTGGGTTCAGCATATTTTACTAAAACTGTGCCGTTTACCGGATTCTTAATGATACTTTTTTGTATTTGATCTTCAATTTGTTTTAATTGCACATCAATACTTTTCAGTTCATTTACGATAGGTGCATTTTGGGTTTCAACACTTATTATTTGCTGATTTATCACATCTATTTTACCATTGATATCATCTAATTGTTTTTGTGTCCCTGCGTTTGCAGCGATTAAATTTTCAGTTCTCTTTTTAGAGATCTGTGCAGTTTTCAACTGTGATTTTAGCACACTTATTTGAGAAAGAACTCCTTTTGATCTTGAAGCTATTACATCTTTTGAAGCTGCCAATTGTTCTTTATTCAGTGCCAGTGATATGGTATCAATATATCCGACAATGGCATCTTTTGTCAAGGTTTGTCCTTCTTCAACATTGAATCTTAATAATTTTCCGTTGCTTTCCGCTGAAATTGTAGTTTCAACAGCTTCAAAATTTCCGTATCCATCTGCTAATTCAGAATTAGAATCACATGAAATGTATGTAATTGAAATGATGATTAGATATAATAATGTAATAGTGTATTTCATGATAATAGATTTATATCCCTTGTATAGTTTTATAATTGGCTTGTGATAATAATAATTGAATTTGATGAGTTTTTAAATTGTTTTCCGCTTCATACAGATCAGTCAGTTTTTCAATATAATCAGATGAGGTTATTACTCCATTTTTTAATTGTGAATCTGCAGTTTTAAGAATTTGTTTGTGTAAATCAATTATAGATTGGTCGCTCTTAGTAAAGTCTTTATATTTATTTATTTCAATAACCTGCTGTTCTAGTTGAATAGAAGTGTTCAATTCAAACTTTTGTTTTTCCGTGTCAATAAACTGTTTATTTATTTCGAGTGCCTGAGTTTGTTTTTTTGTTTTATTCCAATCAAAAACATTCCAATTTAATTTTAATCCAACAACATAAAAAGTTTCAAAAGAATTGTCCAATGGATTTAATCCAGGATTACCATAACCCCCTTGTGCAAATCCATAAACTTTGGGCAGTCTGTTTTTCGATAATATAGTTGAAGTATAATCTATTTGTTCTTTTTGCAGGTTGAATAGATCTAATTCGGGCCGATTTACCAACCCGGATAGATTTTCTGAAATTTCAGGATATACGAAAATAGTTGATTCTGCTATCGGAATTCCCAGATATTTTTCTAATGATTGAAATAAGTTCAACTTCGAGCTTTCAATTTCAGCTAATTGCTGATTTAGTTTTAAAAGCTCGGCTTCCAGAACAGAATCTGAAGAAGGTAATATTGAACCATATTTTACACCAGCTCTAACTTCCTTGAGTTTTTCACGCAGTTGTTTCTGTTTTGCCAGTAAAAGGTCTTTTTTTTCTTGTGAAAGCAAAATTGAAAAATACAATTGATTTATTTTAGGTTTTAATTGATAAAGTTCCACATGAACAATTTGTTGTTGGGTTTTTGATTTTGCATTTTCATCTTCAATTGCAGCATTGATTGACCCTCCACCATAAATAAGTTGATTTAAAGTTAAAGTTGTTCGGTACTGATCTTTATTTGGTAGTTCAAAAAGTAAATCAGGGTTATCAACCGGTAATTTTATAACGTCTGATTGATAGGAAGCTTGGGCGGACAGATCGATTTTTGGATATTTATTTGAATTGATAATATCTGTGTTCAGTTCATTTTGTTCCGGAATTAATTCGTTTTGTTTTGCTATCGGGTGATTTATTTCAGCAAGTGAATAGCAATCAGTTAAACTCAATTCATCTTGAGAAAAGGCTGTTATGGAAATCATCAAAACGATAACATAGAATAAATTTTTCATCATTATAATTTTATAGATTTTATGATAAAATCCGACACTTCAGTTTTACGACTCTTTAGAATGGTTTTATATTCTTTATCAGTAGCATTAATAAACCCTTTGATAAGAGGAGCCCCTATAAAAGGAAAAATATTTAAAGCCAAAATATTGATAAATAGTTGTTCAGCCTCAATGGGTCTGATTTTACCTTCCTTAACTGCATCATTAATTTGCTTTTTAAAATTTTTAATACTGGGAAAAGTTTTTATTGAGATCAAATCTTTAACGAATTCAGGGTTTCTATTCAATTCCTGCAAAATAAAATTTGGCAAGTAGGGATGTTTGATCATAAATGTTGTGTAATTGTTTGAAAAATTTTTAATTTTTTCACAAATCGATTGATCAGAATTTAGTATGGTATTTATCTGAGGTGATAATTTGTTAAAAGCTTTTTTAAAAACAGCTTCAAATAGCAGTTGTTTGCTTCTGTAATAATAATGCAGCAGGGACTTGTTAATTTTTGCTTCATCAGCAATTTCTTGCATCCTAGCCCCTGACATTCCTTTATTTTCAAAAACGTGTTTTGCGGCAGTCAATATTTTTTCTTCGGCAGATATATCTTTAGTCATATGGTTTAATTAGATGGTTTAACTAAATAGTTTAACCAAATGGTTAACAAATGTATAAATATTTTTTAAATGAACAAAATTTCAATTGAATTTGTTGCTGTTGACTTTTAATTATGCCTCATAAGTAATTAAAATACAATAAGATAGACAATAATTTAATTTCAACAAAGAAGAGGTGTAAAATATTATATCATACTTTAGTACATTAGGAATGATAATAAATAAGTATAATAAGATTAAGAAGAAGGAAATATTTATGAACTTACATGTAAAAATTATCTACCTCTTGTTACATATAATTCTATTTATTAATTAATTCAATAGCCATTTTTACTCTTTCATTATTTGGTGAATTTCTTTGAGCTACCTGGAAAAGTGATTTCGCTTCATTTTTTTTACCCATGGCAAATTTTGTCCATCCAAGCATTAAATTTATATCGAGATCAAAAGGGTATTTATTTATCGCCTTTTCCAAATATTTTTCAGATTTCAAATAATTCTTTTTATGGTAGTTGGCCAGACCTATAAAATATTCTGCCTTTGAATCATTTGGAGCAATACTAAGTGCTTTTTCAGACAATTTTATTACACTATTGTATTTTTCTTGTCCAATTAAGGGTAATATTTTACCGAATATTGCTTCAAGAGCCAATGGTTTTAATTCCATTGCTTTTGTGTAATAATTTTCTGATTCCTTAAGATCTCCGGATGAATTTTTCAGCCATCCCAGCCTCAAGTTTACTTCGTAATTTGACATATATTTCAGATATATTGACTCCAGGTCACGTGCAGCTTTTGCGTAATCATGATTTACCTCATTCATTTGACTTTGTTCAAAAGCGTTAAGTAATTCATTTTTTTGTGCGTTTACTATGGTTAAAACAAATAAAAACGCGGTTGTTAAAATTATTTTCTTCATCGTATTAATTTTATATTTAAAAGTCATATTTCAATCCTGTAATAAAGGTGTTATAAGTGAATAAAAAGCCGTTTTCAATATCTTCATCATTTTCATATTGGTAATTTATAAACCATGAAAATTCAGGAGTTAAATGATAAGAAAAAGTAGCACTGATTTTATCAATTAGAACAGATACTGAATTATAATAGTACATTGCATTATCTTCAGAAAAATTGGAAGTATTTGCATTTAAGTATTTCACATACAAAAAGGCCTTAGGGTTGATTTGATAATGTGCTTTTGCATTCCATATAAACTCATTTCCACTATTATCACTGTAAGTATTTGCACCAAATCCAAGCCATAATTTATCTTTTAATCCTTTTATGGTATATCCCATATCTAATCCATATTGCGTATTGTTTCTTGTTTCTTGGTCAATATTATCTACAACTAAATTTGCAATTGAATAGGTTATGTTTGGCATAATAAAAAACCGGCTCCATTGTTTTTTGAAGGAAAAGTGGAATAAATTTATTTTTTCATTATTTGCTCTAATGTCCATCATGCTGGATTGACGCCTTCTAGTCATGGATTCTGTATTTTCAGCAATATTAATATAGTGAAATGAAGGAATTAGAGTAAAACCTTTAGCCACATGAATATTAGCATTTAAATAGTATTCTTTTTGTTTATAATCGAAATCAATATAATTTTGAGATAATGAAGTATAAGCATGATTTAAGTTTAAATGAACTCCTAAATTTTGACCTAAACCAAGATTTAAATAAGGCATGTTCTCAATATCAATATCCCTTCGACTGCTTATTTTAATTCCTGCCTCAGCATTCAGATAATCAATAAATTCAAAGCTTTGCACTTCAATTTTTTGTTTTAAATGAAAAGGGAATTTTTTGGAAATAAGAAGTGCATCTTGCTCTCTTCCCGAAAATAAATAAGAATAATACAAATACTCTTGTATATACTCATTATTGATATTATAGGTTTTCTTAATGTTTTCAAAGTGAATTGTACTTTCAAAATAACTATGTTTATTGTAGTAGGCAACTGCTAATCTATATTCTATATCGTAAGATGACTGATCTTCTTCAATTGCCTTTTCGCATACTTCAATTAGGCTATCCCAGTTTTCTTCATTAAAAAGAGCAAGTGTTTTAGCACTATAACCGGTTGTCTGTGCAAATACCAGAGAAGTTAAACCCAACATATATGATAAAAACAGTTTTTTCATTTTAAAAATTTGTCAGATGTTTTATACATATATCAAAAGAATCTGTTTCCGTATTCACTGTGATCCTATTTAGGGATATTGCATCACCAAAAATTTGAAAATCAATCTTTCCTGTGTTTTTTCCAGCTATTTTTTTATGTAAAGATGAATTAATTAAAAAGGTGTTATTTTCTTTATTAATTTCCATTAATTTCGACTCATAATTTGCTTTGCAGAATTGATAATAAGGAGCTATCATATCCTGTATGTATTTCATAGTTCCTTTAAAAACAGAATGTATAGGGAAGGAATCTTGAATGTTCAAAGACTTATAATCACCTAAAAATATTTTAAAGGAGCTTAAATAAAAATAGTATAATAAAGAGTTTTTATTTCCTTCAAATGTTGTAAAATATAATACTGTTCCATCATTTACAAAATAGGCATATGAATCAGAATTTGAGCATGTTATATAGGTTAAATTATAAGCATCTGTGTGAACTTCCCATTCAGAGTCTTTAAAATCATCATTACTTGAACTTACTTTAAAGACCATCCCTGGAATTAGTTTAAAAGCTTTGTTCAATATTTTATTAATTTTTACATCACTTATATTTTCTTCTTCTTCAGGATATTTAAAAGATAAAAATTCTTCGCCCGAATCTTTATAATTTATGTAATAGCTTAGAGGGTATTCCAGAGTTTTTGAACCAATATATGGAGTGGATTGTAATTGAAAATGTAAATGTGGCTGTGGAGAACGGCCTGAATTACCCAAACTGGCAATTTGTTCACCCTTATTAAGAAAATCTCCTATCTTAACTTTAAATGAATCTTGTTCTAAGTGACTTATTTGAGAATATAAATAATCAGAATGCTTTATAACAATTGTATTCCCCCAATTTTGGGTCATATTAACATCCCCTGGATCATTATCTTTAATACCATCTATTATGTTTACAACCGTACCATCAGCTGGTGCAACTACAGGAGCTTTGTAGCAATAGTAATCTTCTAAAGAGATACCATCGTTCTTATGGGAATTTTGATCTTTATCTTCAATAATAAAATCCCAAGCATTTTTCCACTCTCCTTTATGGGTATGCTTACCGTTAGGGCCTTGCCACACTTTCCATTTGCCAAAAAAAGGTAAACCGATTTTCATCAAATATTTATTGCTTCCAAAACGTTCAAAATAATTATAATAATTGTACAGATTTTTTTCCGGAGAATATGTTTGGTAAATAACTTCAGGAAAAACATCATTTTTGGTTGTGAAATTCATTATATAAATGATCAGGGTGGTCATGATCATAAACGGTAAGGCGAAAACGGGTAAGCCAAAAATGGATAAGAATCCACTTAACCCGGTTATCAATAAGCCTAATACCGGAGTTAACACAATTACGGCTAAATGTATCTTTCTTTTTGAAATAAAATAAAATGCACCTATGGCAATTGCAAATAAAATAAAGTTAAAACCGATATATCCATATTGAAGGTTTTGAACATTTTCACCGACGACAACATAATATAAATAACCAGTTAAATATCCAATTATTGAAAGTGCAAAAGAAATTCTGGATGCGATTAATAAACCAATAGATATTAGCAATCCCGCAATCCAGTTAAACTGAAAAACAATAGCAGATAAGGATTTAAAATATCCTTTGATAATGTCTGGTATAGGGAAATTATCATAAGCTTCATATATTTCTATCAAAGTTAATCCACCAAATTTAAATATATCGTTTAAGAAATAAATACTTCCTTCATCTACTTCTAAATTTGTATAACTGTTCATTACATAAAATGTAACCCAAATTCCAATAACAAACGGAAAGGCTAAAAACGGCAAACCATTCTTTGCCATTAAATTCGAAAACCCAACCGAGAGGATCAACGTGAAAATATTGATAGTAATAAAAACAAAAATAAATGTAAGATTCAGTTTAAAGAAAACAGACAAACCCAGAATAACCAGCAACGAATTCAGACCATATAACCCTTCCTTGATGGTATGTTTATTAAAACCAAGACCATGTGCTATCAAATTGGTGAATACTACCCCTAAAAAACCCCAAAACCCCAGCTCTGGATTTAAAAAAGTAGCCATTAAAATTAATATTGCAAATACCTTTTTCTTTGAAAAAAATATTTGAGAATAGCTGTTTAAAACACTACAGCTTAAAAAGTTCCAATATTCATTTTTAATGGTCATAAAATTAAATTGAAATAGTTTATAATTCAATTTTGTCTAAATATTCAGGTGTAATATCAAGTTGAGAAACATACTCATTGTTTTCATTTTCTCTAATGATATGAGGTTTCCCATTAGTGTCAATCATAACAACTTTAGGTCTTAAAGTAATGAATTGCATCCATTGGGTCATGTTATATGCTCCAATTCTGTGAACAACAACATGATCTCCTTTATTTAAAGGGGGTAAATTTATACTCTCTCTAATTATATCAATATTCATGCATAAAGGTCCGTACATCACAGTTTCCTCGGTGTACAAACTGCATTCCTGAGCCGGTGAAATGATATGATTATACCAAAAAGATGTAAACAGGATATTGACGCCAAAATCCATAATAATTGATCTTCTTCCGTCTGCCAATCTTTTATTAGCTAACACAGTACCTAATAAAGAACCCGCATCATCTATTAATGCCCTCCCGGTTTCCAGAATCAATAAGGGTAGATCTTCACTGCTAAACCCTGCATTTAATAATGCTTGGGTAATATTTTCGGCATAATCACTAAATGTCGGAGCCAGATCTGTTCCACTTAAATAGGAACCTTTTAAAGTGTTTTTTGAAGCAAATCCACCTCCCATGTCTATATATTGAATATCGTGCTTGAATTTATTTTTGACATTTATGGCCAGATCGGCAAGCTTAGTGGCTGCTATATAATAAGCATTAGGCTCTAAGATGAATGTTCCAATATGTGTATGAAGCCCAATTAGATCTAAGTTTTTGGATGATATAATTTTTTTAATTGCTTCCCATGCCTGCCCATTTTCATAATTAAACCCAAATCGATCCCATAAGGGTTTTATATCTGTATCCATATTAACCCTTATTGCAACTTTAGCTCTTTTGTTTAGCTTTTCTGCTATTGCGATTAAACTGTACAATTCATCAAAATGATCAATGTGGATAGGTGAATTATTTTGCACGGCCATTGTTAGATCTTTATCAGATTTCTCAGGTCCGTTAAAGATAATTTTATCTCCGGGAACACCATTTTTAATTGCTTTATTATATTCAAATCCTGAAACAACTTCTGCCCAGACTCCTTCTGAATGAAAAACTTTACAAACGGCATCTATATAATTAGTTTTATATGACCAGGCAAATTGAACATTAGGATATCTTGTTGAAAATGCATGATAGGCATCCTGATAAGTATTCCGGATGGTTTGTTCATTGATCACAAACAATGGAGACCCATATTCTTCAAGAAGATCCTTTACAGGAATATTTGCTATATGTGTTGTAGGTTTAAGCGTATTTAGCTCTCCAAATTTACTTGTAATACCGGCATTAATTTGCTTTATTATCGGGCTTTCGTATTTTAGTTTGCTCATTTTATTTATTTTTTGAATTACACTTCTCCATGAATAGATATCTTTTCGTATTTATCTAAATCACATATCATATCATAAGAATACCGGATAAACATTTTACCGATATGGTATTTTTTTAAAGGCTCTACTTTTTCATTCATGGCAAGTTTTACTAACATTTCTGAATGATTTTGTCCACATCCATTCGCCAGATACAACCATGCGGGGAATCGAGGATTTATTTCTAAAAGATATAGATCGTTAGTTTTATCCTCTTTCATTAATTCTAATTCTAATCCGCCTGCCCATTTGGTTTTCGAAATAATATCATGGGCCATTTTAATTAATTTCGGGTCATCAATTGATATTCCTGCCCAAGCTTTTCCCTTGTCGGTTAAAAACGTTTTTCGCATTGGCACAGCTCCCATCATTGCTCCTTTTCCATCGCCCAACGCTGTAATATTAAATTCATTTCCCTTTATGAATTCTTGAATTATAATCGGAACTCCCCATTTTGCGGAAACTTTAAAATAAAATTCTCTTGCCTGCTCAAATGATGTTGCGATGTAGGCATCATAAAATTTTCCTTTGATAACAACAGGATATTCAAATGATTTTAAAGCGTCCTCTAATTCATTGATCTGAAATATCGTTTCGCTTTTTGGGACTTTTATTCCATGTTTTTCACCAAAGTCATTCAATTTTCCCTTTAATCTTTCTTCGAACTGTTCTTTCGTAGGGATTAATAATTGGATACCTATTTTTTTAAAATAAGGTTTCAGCTTGATAAAGGTCATTAGTTCTGCATCAAAATTCGGAATTAGAACATCGATCTTTTCTTTTTCCTGAATATATCTGAATCTTTCCAGCATGGCATCAAAACCGCTTGAAGGATAGGGTAGCTGGTAAACTTTATCCACCATATCATCCATGTAGATGCCTGGTTCTAATATTTCATAGGCTAAACCTATAATTTTTACATTATAGAACTCACTTTCTTTTAATCCCCTTATTACAGCAATCCCGGGTCCGGGACTGTCAATAGCATTAAGGGCTGTAACGGCTACTGTTATGTCTTTTTTATCTTGCATTACTACTCGTCAATTAGATTGAATTGACTTAGAATCCTTAAAAAATCATCCAAATCCTTTTCACAGGTTGTTGCGTCAATTTCATAGTTTTTTACTATGGAGTCAATGATCTCTTCAGTTGATGTTTTGGTTTTTAACTGTTTTAAAATGGCAACACCCAAAGAGTTTGTAGTAAATGAAGTGCCAATTTCAGGATTAAAAATAAACCCGCTTTCACTAATTGCAATGTTTTTCTTTAATTTCATGAGCATGATATTTGTTACCTATGATGTAAAGATATATCACTATTTTTGTGGTAGAAAATTTATTTGACGAGTTGATTAGAGTTTCATCTGAAGTGACCTAATTGATCGGTAAACAGAAAAATGGACAACTACTTTTTCATAAAAACTGGCTATAAGATCCAGAAAATTTTAATAAATGAAATTATCTATATTGAAAGTATGGGTGATTATGTTCGTTTTTTTCTTGAAGATAAAAAGATTGTTACACTATTATCATTATCTAAAATTATCGAACTTTTACCAAAAGATAAATTTATTCAAATACACAGGTCCTACATTATAAACTTTGAAAAGATCAACTTCATTCAAAATAATATAATAAGTATTGGCCAATATCAATTACCAATTAGTAAAAGCAGGAAAAAAGAACTAATGGAAATTATTAATTTGAAATTGCTTTGAATAAAAGTGTTATTCACTGATTAATTTTAAAATATTTTTCTTGTATTTATATATGTTATCATTGATAATGAGGGTTTTATGATCATTTAAAAATTGACAAAATAAACAATATTTACCCTAAAAACTCGTTACAACTTGGTACTACTTCCCTCACTAAAAAAATATATAATTGAAAAAGTTAGTTCATTCTGTATTTATAATGGCAATGGTTGTAATTATTTTGATAACGACCATTTATCTTATTTACACTGGTTATACCTATTACAACACAGCTTTAGAAGAGAGATTTTATCACCCCCATCACCATTGGTTTAAACCAAGTGGGATCTACGGGCAGGGATTGGGTATAGTTGGAACCTTAATGATAATATTTGGTGTTGCCATATATATCGCCAGAAAGAGGTACAATTTTTTATCAAAATATATCAGATTAAAATATTTATTGGAATTTCATATATTCCTTTGTACACTAGGGCCTATTTTAATTCTTTTTCATACTGCTTTTAAATTTGGTGGGATTGTTTCTATTGCTTTTTGGAGTATGGTTGCTGTTGTTTTAAGTGGTGTTATAGGGAGATTTATTTATATTCAAATTCCGCGTACTATTGAAGGGAGGGCACTTAGTTTAAGTGAAGTAAAGAATATGAAAACAGATCTAACAGATGTTTTAAGTAATAAATTCAAGCTTGAAAATATTATAATACAGAAGATTGTTAGTTTTACAAACGAACAAGATATATCTGACAATTATAAAACTACACGAAACCTAAGAAAAGAACTGAATAAAATTAATTTGCCAAAAAAGGAAAGAATTTCTATTCTCAACCTGGTAAAAAATGAGATGTCTCTTTCCAGAAAGATCGGTAGATTAGAAACGATGCAAAGACTTTTTAAATACTGGCACGTAGCTCATATGCCTTTTGCTTTGATCATGCTAGTTATTGTGATCATTCATGTTGGAGTAACTTTAGCTTTTGGCTATAAATGGATATTCTGATGGAAGTGATTTTAGAGCAAATATTGATTTATGGAACTGTGTTTATATTGTGTATAATCACTGTTTACTTCTATCTAAGGAAACAGAGAACAAATTCTTTGGAAGTGAAACGAAAAGTAGTTCTTGCCAAAGAAGAAGGTTTGTTCGAACCGGTTTCCCTACACCCTTATATTGATCTTAATACTTGTATCGGAAGCGCCGCCTGTGTAGCAGATTGTCCTGAAAAGGATATTTTGGGTATAGTTGATGGTAAAGCAACAGTTATCAATACTTCTAATTGTGTTGGTCACGGAGCCTGTTTTCATAGCTGTCCGGTTGAAGCTATTTCACTACGAATTGGCACTGAAACAAGAGGAGTAGATCTGCCACACGTAAATGAAAATTTTGAGACAAATACCAAAGGAATATATATAGCCGGAGAATTAGGAGGTATGGGATTGATAAAAAACAGTGTGGAACAAGGCCAACAAGCTATAGAAAGTATAGTGAAAAGTAAAAAATCATCTAAAGAAAATGTGCTTGATGTGGTCATAATTGGTGCAGGTCCTGCAGGTATATCAGCATCATTAGCAGCTAAGAAAGAAGGTCTATCTTGCGTTACCTTGGAACAAGAGTCTTTGGGCGGTACAGTCTATACATTTCCAAGAGCAAAAATTGTGATGACATCACCAATGAATCTACCTCTGCACGGGAAGGCGAAGTTATACGATACATCAAAAGATGAATTACTCCAATTATGGAATAAAGTAATAGCCGAACATGATCTAAAGATAGTGGAAAATACCAAAGTAGAAGATATAAGCCCTTTGCATGACAAAACATTTAAAATAGTCACAAACAAGGGAAAGGAGTATATAAGTAATAATGTTCTTCTTGCCATTGGGCGTAGAGGAACACCAAGGAAATTGAATATTCCCGGTGAGAATTCGCAAAAAGTTGCTTACCGTTTGTTAGAACCGGAACGTATATCCGGTAAAAAAATAATGGTTGTTGGTGGTGGAGATTCTGCAGTTGAATCTGCAATGTTATTGAAAGATGATAATGAGGTGATCCTTTCTTACAGAAAAGATAAATTTGCCAGAATTAAACCTAAGAATAAGGATAAAATTACTGAAGCAATAGCTGATCAATCCATTAAAGCTATTTTTGATTCTAATTTGGTATCTTTAAATGATCAGTCGGTAATGATAAAAGTTAATGGAGACGCAGAACCAAGAAAATTAGAAAATGACTTGGTATATATTTTTGCCGGTGGTGAGTTACCAACAAAATTTTTGCAAAAAGCAGGTGTTGAAATTACCAAACGGTTTGGACACGTTATGAAAAAGCATTAGTAAATAATTTGAAGAAAATTTCAAAACATATAAGCTTGTCAATTTTATTGATTGTTTCTGTTGTCAGTTACGGTCAATTATCTCCCGGTGAACTATCACAGGCTCATGTGGAATTGGAAGGTATGAGTAATTGTACCTTGTGCCATGAGTTAGGTGAAAAAGTTACCAATAAAAAATGTTTGGATTGCCATGATGAGATCCAGTCACTTTTAGATCGTAAAAGAGGATATCATGCTAATTCAAAAATTGCAAAGAAAGAATGTATTGAATGCCATAGTGATCATCATGGTCTTAAATTTGACATGATAAGGTTTGATGAAGATAATTTTGATCATGATCTAACCGGTTATGAATTAGAAGGAAATCACGAAGTAATCGATTGTAAAAAATGCCATGAGCCGGATAATATTCAAAAAACAGATATTAAGAAAAGAAAAAACACCTTTCTTGGATTAGAAGAAAAATGCCTCTCCTGCCACGATGATTATCACCAGGAAACCCTGTCGTCAAACGATTGTGTTTCCTGCCATGATATGGAGGCTTTCAAACCGGCACCTAATTTTGATCATAATGATGCTGATTACCAATTGATTGGTGAGCATATGCAAATTGATTGTATTGAATGTCATGATATAGGTAAGAGAAATGGTAAAGAATTTCAGAAATTTAGTGATATTTCATTTAATGATTGTAAGTCCTGTCATGATGATGCCCATGATCAACAGATCAAAGGAGAATGTAAGCAGTGCCATATTGAAGATTCATTTTCAATTTTTAAAGGACAGGGAAGATTTGATCATAATACTACAAATTTCACTTTGAAAAAAAGTCATTTAAAAATTGATTGTTTTAGTTGCCACAATAAAACCAATGATCCTAAATTGGTTTTTCAAGAAAAAATTAATACCGATGAAAATAACTGTGTAGAATGTCACTCTGATACACATGAAGGAAAATACGGTAATGAATGTTCAAAATGTCATAATGAAAGTAGTTTCTTGTCATTAAATTCTATGGATTTTTTTGATCATGGTATTGCAGATTATGTATTGGAAGGAATGCACCTTAAGGTTGATTGTAAGCAATGCCATGTGGAAAGGTTTTCTGCAAAAATTGATTTTTCTTCTTGTAGCAGTTGTCATGAAGATTACCATAAAGAGGAGTTCAATAAAAATGGAATTTCACCCGACTGCGTTGAATGTCATTCCTTAGAGAACGGTTTTGATTATAGTTTATATACAGTAGAACAGCATCAAACCACCATGTTTCCTCTTGATGGCGCACACCTTGCAACACCTTGTTTTGCTTGCCATGTCAGTGAAGATAGATGGAGCTTTAAAAATTTGGGCTCGGAATGTGTAAATTGTCATCAGGATATACATCAAGACTATATCAGTGAAAAGTATTACCCCGATGAAACTTGCGCAAGTTGCCATATTAATGATGCCTGGAACGTAATAGATTTTGACCATGATATAACTGATTGGCCGCTTGAAGGCAAACATATTGAAGTAGATTGCAGAGAATGTCATTTTGATATTTCTGAGAATAATACTATATTAACACAATCGTTTAATACATTAGAGAGTAAATGCGTAGCATGTCATGATAATATTCATGAAAGCCTGTTTGCTATTGATGGAGAAACAGATTGTAAAAGGTGCCATGTTACGGATAGCTGGTTTCCTGAAAAATTTGATCATAATAATACATCTTTCCCCTTAGAAGGTCGTCATGCAGAAATAGAATGCAATGAATGCCATATTTCAAGTATTGTAAATGGAAAAACCAAAATAAATTACAAAATAGGGAAATTTGAATGTATAGATTGCCATTAATATTATTGTTTTTATTAGGATCTTTACCTATATTTTCTCAATCACCTCATGGTGATGAGTTAAAGATCGATTGTGCTCAATGTCATAATCCTGATAGCTGGTCAATGAACTATAAAACCATCAAGTTTGATCATAATATAACTGATTTTAAACTTGAAGGAGCTCATGATCAAACTAATTGTACCGAATGTCATGCTTCTTTAATTTTTAGTGAAGCTCCATCTCAATGTGCTTCTTGTCATGAAGATATCCATAGTATGTCGGTAGGTAATGATTGTTCAAGATGTCATACCTCTCAAACCTGGTTGGTTGATAATATTCCTGAATTACATGAGCAAAATGGTTTTCCGCTGATAGGTGCACATAGTACCTTAATGTGTGTTGAATGTCATTTGTCGGAAACTAATTTAAAGTTTAATCCTATTGGCAATGAGTGCGTTAACTGTCATAGAGAGGATTATTTGAATACACAAAGTCCTAACCATCAAGATTCAGGATTTTCTACTGACTGTATTGACTGCCATAGTCCACTTGGCATTGGTTGGGAAACTGATTTTATAGATCATGATTTTTTCCCACTTACTTTAGGGCATGATATAGAAGATTGTAATGAATGCCATTTGTCCAGTGATTTTTCCGATATATCTCCTGAATGTGTTAGTTGTCATCAAAATGACTATAATGAATCGACCAATCCTAATCATCAATCTTTAAATTTATCAGTGGATTGTGTAGTATGTCATACAACCGATCCTGATTGGATGCCTGCGAGGTTTGATATTCATGACGACTATTATCCGCTTAACGGGGCTCATGCAAAAATATCCGATGATTGTGCAGTTTGTCATAATGGAGATTATAACAATACCCCAAATACTTGTGTAGGATGTCATCAAGAAGATTATGATAATACTTCTGAACCGAATCACACACAGGCTCAATTCTCTACGGATTGTGATTTATGTCATAGTGAAGATAATTGGGTGCCAGCTACGTTTGACCACGATGGTCAATATTTTCCGATTTATAGTGGAAAACATGAAGGCGAATGGGATAGTTGTACAGATTGCCACACAAATCCTAATAATTTTTCTGAATATACCTGTACAACCTGTCATTCAAATCCGGAAACGGATAATGATCACAGTGGAATATCGGGTTATATTTATGAAGATAGTGCTTGTTTAGCTTGTCATCCAACAGGAATAGCAGATGAGGGATTTGATCATAATGCGACAAATTTCCCTCTAAGTGGAGCTCATATTGGTATTGATTGTATTGAATGCCATACCACCGGAAATTATTCTGACGCATCACCCGATTGTGTAACCTGCCATCAAAATGATTATGATAGTACTACAAATCCTAATCATAGCAGTGTTGGGTATTCAACAGATTGTGTTAGCTGTCATACAACCAACCCCGGGTGGACACCTGCAAATATCGACCATGATTTTTTCCCACTTACTTTAGGTCATGATATACAGGATTGTAACGAATGCCATACCACCGGAAATTATTCTGACGTATCACCCGATTGTGTTTCCTGTCATCAAAATGATTATGATAGTACTACATATCCTAATCATAGTAGTGTTGGGTATTCAACAGATTGTGCTAGCTGTCATACAACTAACCCTGGATGGACACCTGCAAATATTGACCATGATTTTTTCCCACTTACTTTAGGTCATGATATACAGGATTGTAACGAATGCCATACCACCGGAAATTATTCTGACGCATCACCCGATTGTGTAACCTGTCATCAAAATGATTATAACAGTACTACAGATCCTAACCATAGTGATGCCGGATTTTCAACGGATTGTGTAGTTTGCCATACCACAAATCCTAACTGGATTCCAGCCAATTGGGATCATAATGATATTTATCCATTAAATGGTGCTCATGCTAATATAGCGGATGATTGTGCTGCCTGTCATAATGGAGATTATAGCAATACTCCAAATACTTGTGTTGGTTGTCATCAGGATGATTATAATAATACAACTAACCCAAACCATATTGGTGCCCAATTTCCAGATGATTGCGTGCTATGTCATACAGAATCAGCTTGGGTGCCTGCTACATTTGATCATGATGGGCAATATTTTCCAATATACAGCGGAGCACATGGAGGAATATGGAATGACTGTGCTGAATGTCATACAAATTCAAGTAATTATGGAATTTTTACTTGTATAACCTGTCATACAAGTTCAGAAACCAACAATGATCACAGTGAGGTGTCAGGTTATGTTTATGAAAGTAATGCTTGTTTTGATTGTCATCCAAATGGTAAAAGTTAAATTTATATGAGATATAAATTTATTATCATATCATTTATTATCATTACTTGTTCGAATATTTATGGACAAGAAAAAGATCAATTAATTAATGGAAAAGTATCTTTTGTAACTTCAAAAAATATTTATGTGAAATTTAATGATACTAAGAATATTAATATTGGAGACACATTAAAATTTTTAAATCAAAAGACTCCTTGTTTAACGGTGAAGAATAAATCCTCTAATTCAGTAGTTTGTACAACAATTTATGAGTGCGATGTTAAAAAAGGAGATGAGGTTTATTATAATTATTCTTCTAAGAATAAGAATGTGGAAAAAGCAATTATTGTAGATCAAGTGATTGAGAATAATAAGGATTCCATTAAAATTGATGACCAAAAAGAAAAGGATTCAAGGTACTTACAAGAAATAAAAGGAAGAATTTCGGTAGCCAGCTATAGCACTTTATCAAATATTAGAGACGATAGGCATAGGATAATGTATCGCTTTTCTTTAAATGCTGATCATATTCGTGATTCTAAATTTTCTTTTGAATCGTATTTGACTTATCGCCAATATTTTAATTCGGAAGAAAGTAGTATTTCCAGAAATAAAAATAGATTCAACGTGTATAATTTGGCTTTAAGATATGATATTGACCCAAGCTTATCTTTAGTGATTGGTAGAAAAATAAATAATAAAATCTCATCAGTAGGTGCTATTGACGGTTTACAGGTGGATAAGTTTTTTGGTAAAAATTATGTTGGAGCAATTGCAGGTTTTAGACCAGATATTTATGATTACAGTTTTAATTCTGATCTGTTTGAATATGGGGCCTATATTGGTAGAATATCTGATAACATAAACTTTTATTCTCAGACCACTTTAGGGTTTATGGAACAAAGGAATAATAAAGAAATTGATAGAAGATATGTTTATTTTCAGCACTCAAGTACAATTGTGAAAAAGTTAAATCTTTTCACTTCTCTTGAGTTGGATTTATATAATAAGGTAAATGATACCGTAAATAATGATGTTAGACTTACTAATCTTTATGCATCAGCCAGGTATAGATTTAGCAGAAAATTTGATCTGACACTATCATATGATTCTAGAAAAAGAATTCTATATTACGAAACTTTTAAAACAGAAATTGAACGATTATTAGATGATGATATAGCTCGACAAGGATTTAGAACAAGAATAAATGTAAGGCCTATTAAATATTTAATTACCGGAATTAGTTATAGTAAAAGATTTCAAAGCGACCGTGAGAATAAATCAGATAATATCTATGGATATGTAAGTTATTCTAGAATCCCAAGTATTGGCGGAGGATTATCTGTTAACTATAATATGAATTCATCAAATTATTTGAAAAGTAAAATATTTTCGGTTAGATACTCAAGAAATCTATTAAAAAATAAGCTTAATGCCGATTTCTATTATAGAAATGCAGATTTTAGCTATTTTAACAGCCATATTGGTGATAATAAACAAAATTATTATGGTGCAAACCTTTCTTATAATATAACAAGAAGACTAATGTTAAGTGTATCTGGAGAATATTCAAACAGTAGTCAAGAAAATAATTATAGAATATATACCAAACTTATAAAGCGATTTTACAGTAAAAATAAATAAATTATGATTTTAAAAATTAGATTAACACTTATCACAGTAATAGTATTAATTATTGTTTCTTCATGTAATAAAGGTCCAAAGGTTATATCATCATCGGATGACCCTAATAATTCCGATAAAAGTACAGGAATATTTAGCGAAGAGCCTTCCAATCAATTAATTACCAAGCAGCCTGTTAATAATGACCTTCACACCGTTGTGGTAAAGGAAATTCTTACAACAATTAAATATGTTTATCTTTTTGTAGAAGAAAATAAAGAACAATTTTGGATAGCTACCAGAAAAGAGAATATAAATATTGGTGAAACTTATTTTTATAAAGGAGGATTACTTAAAACAAATTTTGAAAGCAAAGAACACAATAGGGTATTTGATACCATTTATTTGGTTACAAGTTTGGTTCAGACAGATCATGGAAATAATATGGATAAATCAGAATTGGATAAGTCACAATCAAAAAAGAACAATAAGGGTAAAAATGAAGCTGAATTAAAAAAAGTAATTCAAAAATCAGGTTCCATAAAAATTGCCGAATTAGTTGAGAATTATAAGAAATATGAAGGGAAAACCGTACAATTAAGTGGTAAATGTGTAAAAATAAACCCTAATATCATGGGTAGAAACTGGATACACATTAAAGATGGCAGTAAAGATGATTATGATCTCGTGATCACCTCTGACACATTTGTTCCCGAAGGATCAGTAATAACAATAAAAGCAACGGTAACCTTGAATAAGGATTTTGGTGCAGGTTATAAATATGATCTGATCTTAGAAAATGGAACTTTGGTGCCATAAAATAAGATACTCCTAAGAAATAATTTTATATTTCTTCTTTTTAAAATAAGCTATTGTACTTATTACAACAATAATGCCTACAACAATATACACCCATTGAGGAACCGGAACAGGGTCTCCGGTTGCATAAGAATGTAAGCCTGACAGATAATAATTTACCCCGTAATATGTCATAAGTACAGATGCTAACCCAAAAATTGTAGCCACATTGAATGCAAATAATCCATTTAATTTTGGGATTAATCGCATATGCAAAATAAAAGCATAAACCAGTATGGTAACAAGAGCCCAGGTTTCTTTTGCATCCCAGCCCCAATATCTTCCCCATGATTCATTGGCCCAAATCCCTCCTAAATAGGTGCCAATACTAACCATAAATAATCCCCCGATCAAAGTTAATTCACTGATATAGGACATCTCTTTTATGATTCTTTTTATCCTAATTTTATTTGAATCTTTTAGAAATATCATCAAGATTAGATTTATTAGCCCAATGATGGCACCCAACATTAGAAAACCGTAACTACCGGCTTCTAATGATACATGAATTGTAAGCCAATACGATTTCAATACAGGAACCAATGGTGTAATTTCAGGATCAAGAAAACTTAGCATAGATACTAAAAGTATGGTTGCAGCTAATACCATGGTTGCTGCTAAACCTCCAAATGATTTTCTGGTAAATAGAATACCTGCAAGAGTTGAAGTCCATGCAATATAAATCATGGATTCATAGCCGTTGCTCCAGGGAGCTCTTCCTGATATATACCACCTTAAACCAAGTCCAACCGTATGAAAAACAAAACCCAGCGCAACTAAAGAAAATAATACCTTATAGGCTAATCTTAAATTTATATTTGGTTTGAAGACCGATAAAAACAAAAAGAATAAAAATGCAATACCGAGTAACATATATAGTAACGCCAAACGACTAAAAACATTAGAATTGTTTAGAAATATTTCTGCATTGATCTTTGTTGAAGATGGCATTATCGACCCTCCTTTTTTAATTTGAAAATCTTTCAGTTCGTCTAACAGTTTATCAGCACCAGAATAATTATTGGATCTCATTGCTTTTTGAAGAGCAGAACTATAGGCAGTAAAAAAAATATCTGCTGTGTTATTTTCGTTATTATTATGGCTATGATCGTGATTGGCAAGCCAGGCATTATTGGGATCATTGATATCAGGAATTATCTTTAATAAACTGCCGGAAAACACCATACTCAGTATGTTGACCCTTTCATCAATTTTCAACAATTCTTTTTCATAAACTCCTCTGTCTACTGGTTTTAAATTGTATACTTTACGAACTTCATCTTTTAATTTATAATCACCATTTTTTAAAAAGAAATCTTTATAAGAAGCGTATTCGTTAGAAATTCCTAATTTTTTTTGTATGTCTTTATGTTTACCTAACTTTATTATCTTAACCCCATACCATTCGTTACTGTTCACAAACATGCTTAAGACCATCTGGTCAGCAGTTAATCCATATAAACTTTCTTTCCGAGCTAATTTTCTTATTAATTCACTTGACAAGGTATGAACAGGTTTCATTCTGCCTTTGTGATCTTGAACTATGAGTTTGCTGAATTTATAGGCGTGATCGATATCAACAACATATTTAACATGTAAGTTTTCTTTTTGTAATTGGGCAAACGAAAATGATGAGGATAACAGGAAAAAGACAAGGATGAAAGTCGAATTCTTTACTCTCAATTTTTTTATTTTTTGAATTACCAGATAAAATCTTGTTTTCTTATTAAAAAAAGTAAGAAGCATACCTAATGTTAGTAGACCATAACCTATGTAAGAAATTAAAGTTCCCCAAAAATCATTATTTACACTCAAATAAGTACCTTTTTCATCTTTGTCAAACGAGGATTGAAAAAAACGGTAACCATTATAATTTAATATATTATTCATGTAAATACGAAAATCTTTAATTACATTTTTACTCTTATCAATCAACTGAACTTCACTTGCATAAGAAGAGGCGCTATTAGTACCGGGATATTTATCTAAAATAAATTTATTCAATTTAATAGAAAAGGGGAGGGTTACCTCTTTTGCTCCGTAAGAAATAGAAAGATCCAATTCGTCAAAATGAAGTTTTTGTGGTCTTCCTGACACGCCTCTTTGGCCATAAACATAGGCTTGTTTCATATTTCCGTTAACAGTTAGTTCCATTAAAAGTGCTGTTAAACTTTGACTTTGGACCTTAGCACTTTCTGACTCAATACTTGTTTTACCATTTTTAATAAATTCAGGAAATACAAAACTATGAATGCCATCTGAATATAAAGTGCTTAATTTCAATGCTTTATATTTATTTGAAGGATATATGCTGTCTTTCTTTTGTGTAGCCATTACCATTTGAGTAAGAACTTTGTTGGTTTTAAATAGTAATGAGTCGTTTTTATACTTGATATTTATCGCTCCAGGGATTTGATCTTCTTTAAAATTATAGATAACATTTCTAATCCTTTTTGTCTCGCCTGTACTAATAAAATACTCTTCCCTGCCATTCATACCGGAAACAACTATTTTTAAAGTTGGATTACCGTCTAAACTTTCCCTTAAAATTTGTTTTGGATTAGGAATAAATTCTTTTACTCGCACATCGATCAAATCTTTTTCGATCAAAAAAGATTGGCGCCAGTTATTATTTCCCAATGACGCAAATAGTACAGGCTCATTAAAATTAAATGTTTTATCATTTTTATCCACCTTAAATTTTAAAAAAGTGTTGGCGGAAAGAAAATTATTTGAAGTGTCATTTTCTCTGATATGCATCATGCCTTCAGATCCGATATATCTGGTAATGCCGGCTCCAAATAAAATTATTACTATCGCAGCATGAAATATAAGTAGTGGCCATTTTTTTTGTTTTATCATTTTAAACTTAATGATATTCATTATTATAGAAACACAAAATAATAGAAGTAAAAGTTCAAACCACCATGATCTAAAGATCACTTTTTGAGCAGAGCTTGTGCCAAAATCATTTTCAATAAATGTTGCGATTGCTATTGCTGATGCAAATAGTAATATATAAATTCCAGCAGCTCTTGTATTAAAAAAGGGCATTAGAAATTTATTAACTTTTGACATTATGTTTTTCATAAAAAGTAATCTAAGTACAATTAATAATAATCAATATTTTCAAATTTAATTAAAATTTATTGTTTACTGCATAAGAATTTAGATTTGATAAAATAATGATGTATTAGCCAGTTGAATAAATCTTATAAAGCCGTATTGGTCTTATAACAAATAAATAATAATCGCAATAAACTTATTCGTGGTATGAGTTATTTTTAGAATTCTTAAGTAAACAGATCTGAAGATAAATATCTATCTCCCCTATCACAAATAACAGTAACAATGATTCCTTTTTCAATTTGATCTGCTAATTTTAAGGCAGTTGCCACAGCACCACCACTGCTCATACCGGCAAAAATACCTTCTTCTTGAGCCAATCTTTTGGTCATGCCTCTGGCTTCAACTTCGCTAACTTCAATTACCTTATCTACTTTTTTAGGATCAAATATTTTAGGTAAATATTCTGTAGGCCATTTTCTTATTCCGGGTATTTTTGAATTATCAGTTGGCTGTGCTCCAATAATTTGAATGTTTTGATCTTGTTCTTTTAAAAAGGTGGAAACACCCATGATAGTTCCGGTGGTTCCCATAGCGGAAACAAAATGTGTGATCTTTTTATTGGTATCTCTCCAAATTTCAGGTCCGGTATTTTTATAATGTGCTTTCCAATTATCGTCGTTAGAAAATTGATCGAGCATAAAAAATCCTTCACTTTTTACCTTATTTTCGGCATAATCTCTTGAGCCTTCGATACCGTTTTCAACAGAAGTTAAAGTTACTTTAGCTCCAAATGCTTGCATGGTTTGTACACGTTCTTTGGTTGAATTTTCAGGCATTACTAATTCAATATCCAATCCGAATAAACTAGCTATCATTGCCAGCGCTATGCCGGTATTGCCACTGGTGGCTTCAATCAATTTATCATTTTGTCCGATCTCTTTTCGATCAAGAGCGGCCTTGATCATATTATAAGCCGGACGATCTTTAACACTTCCACCGGGATTATGACCTTCAAGTTTGAATAAAAGGGTAATGTCTTTATTTTTGATAAGGTTTCGGGCTTTTACTAATGGAGTATTTCCAATAAGTTCCAAGATATTTTGTGTTTTCATTTTTACATGCTTCGAATTTTTAATGAACTGTTTGTATTTGAAAATTAAGCTTCCGACCTTTTGCTTCGGTCTTCTGACTTCATTTTCAATTGAATTTCCGATTTATGATACACAATAGAATTAGCTGCGACCGATTCGGTTAACCAAACATTTCCACCAATAGTGCAATTTTCACCTATAATGGTATCCCCACCTAAGATAGTCGCTTGAGCATAAATTGTACAATTGTTTTCAACTGTTGGATGGCGTTTTTTATCTTTCATTTCTTTGGAAACCTGTAAAGCACCTAAAGTCACACCTTGATAAAGCTTAACATGATTTTTGATGAGGCTTGTTTCTCCAATTACTATTCCAGTTCCATGATCAATAAAAAAAGGAGAACCAATTATTGCACCGGGATGAATATCAATGCCGGTGATCTGGTGTGCATATTCGCTCATCATTCGTGGTATCAACGGCATATTTTGTTTATTAAATTCATGACTTAAACGGTAAACCGCAATAGCGAAAAACCCGGGATATGCCAAAATTACTTCCTCAATGCTATTAGCAGCCGGATCATGAAGATAAATACATTTTGCATCTTGATTTAGTTGTTTTAAAACATCGGGCAAATTCACCAAGAACTTTTTCCAGACAATTTTACAATCAAAATCAGGATGTGTACATGAAATGGAAGTGATTTCACTAAAAGATTTGGCTAAAGTGTCCATATTTTCTTTTAAAGAAATCGTTGAATCAAACAGAACATAAAATAAATTATTTGTAAAATTTTCGGTCTTTTCTTTTAGACTAAAATCTATAAGATGATTTTTTTTATTGTTATTAATACTTTGAATAGTTTTTTCAATTGACATGATGAGAAATTTAAGTGATGGGTAAAATGGGAATACTCAAAAAATATTAGCAGGAACAACAATTGCAACAAACAGACGCAGCTGTTGTAAGGCGATCATAATAATAGGTATAATCTAATGCTTTCATGTTATACAAATATAAAGCTTTTATTCTTTGTGAAAGACGTATAAAAAGCAGAATGTTTACAATTAAAAAGTGTATTTTGAGTAATTAATTGCCTTACGAGTTAGTTAAGTCGCCCTTTTAAGATGATCCATACTGATGCTCATAAATTGGCATTCTTTGTTCAAAATTTATTTTTAAATAGATCATTCAATTTAAACTGATCGGTATACTTCTTCAAATGGAATTCTGAACCGTTCACCAAAAATACCTTCAGGAACACGAATTCCACATGCAACAACCATATTAATTTCTGCACCAAAGGGTAAATTTAAGAGCTTTTTAATACGTAAAGTGTCGGTTCCTTCCATTGGGCAGGTATCATAACCTGCTTCCACCATACTTAACATAAATGTTTGAGCAGCTAATCCCGCACTTTTATGAGCTACGATCCGCATATCACTATTTCTGCCCTGGCGATAAATTGGCCTGAATAGTCCAATAATCCAATAAATAATATATTTTATCCATCCAAAAATTCCTAAAAAATCAAAATAGGTGACAGGGATAAGTTTGGTGTAATATGTATTTGCAAATTTTTCTCTCCTATTGTAATCTTTAGGATCTTTTCTACCTGCAATTTTATTTATATGCATTAAATTAGCTTTGGCCCTTTTTTTCCAAAGATCTTTTCTTACTACAAAAACGACCATTTGTTGTGCAGTTTCTGCAGCACTTTGGTCAAAGCAATAATTGGATAGTTTTTTTAATTTGTCTGAAGAAGTAACATGATGAAATTCCCATAATTGCATATTACTGCTATTAGGAGCTAGAGTAGCTTGCTCTATACATTGTTTTACAATATTGGAGTCAATTGGTTTGTTTGGATCGTATTTCCGTATAGATCTTCTGTAATTAACAACTTCGGAAAGGTTCATAATTGATTTTTTTAAATTAGCATTTAAATCTACGAAAAAAGGAGTAAAACAAATTACTCCTTTTTTTAAAACAAAAGTTTTAAACTGGCTAGATGATTGTTGATTGCCCTAATGATATATTTTCAATATAATACAGCACGCTTTTTTTATCTATAATATAATCAGAAATAAATTTACCTACATCTGAGGTGTGTGCAAATTTTCTGGTAGTGTTCAGATCCGGTGTAGTTATATTCAATTCGATAGATTTTTCAACTGCATTTCTAATCGCATCCCCTTCTTCGTGTAAATTAAAATGTTCTAAGAGCATTGCGGCAGATAAAATCGTTGCTAATGGGTTAGCGACGTTTTTCCCTTTATATTTAGGATAGGAGCCATGTACAGGCTCAAATAAAACTGAATTCTCACCTATAGAAGCTGAAGCTGATAAGCCAATGGAGCCTGAAATAACACTTGCTTCATCTGATAATATATCTCCAAATAAATTTTCGGTTAAAATAACATCAAATTTTCGAGGGTTAATAATAAGTTGCATTGTAGCAAGATCTATGTGTAAAAAAAATACTTTTACATCCGGGTAATCTTCAGCAATTTTTTTAACCCTTTTTCTCCATAAACGTGAAGTTTCCAGAACATTGGATTTATCAACTAAGGTCAATTTTTTTCGACGTGATTTGGCAGCCTTAAATGCTAAATGTGCTATTCTGTCAATTTCTTTTGCAGTGTAGGAACAAGTATCTGAGGCTGAGTTACCATCTTCGGATACTTTTTTTTCACCATAATAGATACCACTGCTCAATTCACGATAAATAATAAAATCAGTGTTTTTAATTACCTTTTCCTTAATAGGAGATTTATGAATAAGAGGTTTATATGTAGCTATTGGTCTTATGTCTGCAAATAAGCCTAATCTTTTACGAAGCTTCAGTAATCCTTGCTCGGGTCTGTTTTCAATTTTGAGATCATTATATTTAGGATCACCAACAGTGCCAAATAAAATGGCATCTGCATTTTTACAAACTTGTAATGTGTCCTCCGGAAGAGGATTTCCGGTTTTGTCTATTGCACCAGCTCCAACCAATGCATTGGTAAAAATGAAATTATGTTTATATTTTTGAGCAATTGCTTCTAGTACTTTAACAGCTTGAGAAATTATTTCAGGACCAATTCCATCACCTGGTAAAACAGCTATTTTTAAATTCATTTTAAATGATATTTATGATGCAAATTTATCTAATTTCATCCTAATAAATTCAATAATTTTATAAATATCTTCATCTTCAACCTCTTTTTTCTTATCGGCGAATTTTAAAAATTCAGGATATATTTCATCCAATTCAATTTTAGTTAGATCAAATCCAATTTTTTTCGCTCTATAAGCTAAGGCCGCTCTTCCGCTTCGGGCGGTTAAAACTATAGATGATTCGTTTACGCCCACATCTTCAGGGTTCATTATTTCATAGGTTTCTCTCTTTTTTATAACACCATCCTGATGTATTCCTGAGCTATGAGCGAAGGCATTTTCACCAACAACAGCCTTATTTGGTTGCACAAGGATACCCATATGATGCTGCACCATATGGCTTGTGCTATACAATAATTTGGTATTAATATTTGTATCTAAGTTTAAATAGGGGTGTTGTTTCATGATCATAACGACTTCTTCTAAAGCCGTATTTCCTGCTCTTTCACCGATTCCATTTATAGTGCATTCAATTTGTCGAGCACCATTTTGAATACCCGCAATAGAGTTTGCAGTTGCCATTCCTAAATCATTATGACAATGACAAGAAAGGATAACATTGTCAATTCCTTTTACATTTTCTTTTAAATATTTCATTTTTGCTCCGTATTCTTCCGGTAAACAATAGCCAGTTGTATCGGGTATGTTCAAAACAGTTGCTCCTGATTTGATTGCTTCTTCGCATATTCTTGCTAAATATTCATTATCTGTTCTCCCGGCATCTTCAGCATAAAACTCAACATCCTCAACAAAGGTCTTTGCATACCTAACCGCATCCTTGGCTCTTTCAATAATTTTTTCGGGAGTTGAATTGAATTTATATTTAATGTGAGATTCGGATGTTCCAATACCTGTGTGAATTCTTGGTTTTAAAGCCGGCTTTAAAGCTTGCGCCGCTGCATCAATATCTTTTTTGTTAGCTCTAGTAAGTCCACAGACCGTAGCATTTTTTACCAATTTAGAAATTTCCACTACCGAATTAAAATCACCCGGACTTGAAATAGGGAATCCGGCTTCGATCACATCAACGCCCAGTATATCTAACCGTTCAGCTATAACTAATTTTTGTTCTGTATTTAACTTACAGCCAGGGACTTGCTCACCATCTCTTAAGGTTGTGTCGAATATTTGGACTTGATTTTTACTCATTATTAAATATTTTTTATCACTTTTGAATATCAAAATTAATTTGAATGTAAGATATTTGTGTTGATAAATTTAATTGATTACTATATTCAAATTATTTGAAGAAGTTGTAATCAACAGAAAAACAATTACTTAAGGGTATATTATTACGATGTCTATGGAAAAAAAAGACACACTTTTTGTGCTGGTAAAATCCTTGTCAAAGTCGGAAAAAAGACAATTCAAATTGTATGCCGGTAGATTAGGTGGCAATTCTGAAAAGAATTTCATGGCATTATTTTCTGTTTTGGATAAATTGGAAGATTTTGATGAAAAACAAATACTTCTAAAGACAAATATCAAAAAACAACAATTATCCAATTCAAAAGCACATTTGTACAGGCAGATCCTGGTTAGCTTAAAGTTAAATCCATTTCATCAAAACACAAAGATGCAAATTAGAGAACAACTTGATTTTGCAACTATATTGTATAATAAGGGATTGCATAAACAAAGTTTGAAGGTTTTGGATAAAGCAAAAAATGTTGCTTTGGCAAACGAAGAACACAATTTGGCTTATGAAATTGTTGAACTTGAAAAAATTGTAGAATCACAATATATAACTCGTAGTATGAGTACTCGTGCAGATGATCTGGTTACACAGTCAAAAGAATTGAGCGAGCGAACGGTCCTTTTAAGTAAACTTTCAAATTTATCTTTACAACTCTACAGTAAATTGTTAAAAAAGGGCTATGTAAGAACTGATGAAGATTTTGAAGAGATCAAAACGTATTTTTTATCTACTTTACCTGAATATGATTTTTCTACATTAGGAATTAAAGAAAAACTTTACTTATACAAAGCTTTTCTTTGGTATAATTTTATAACTCAGGATTTTGTTTCCTGTTATAAATATGCACAAAAATGGGTGGATCTATTTTATTATAACCCAAAAATGAAAAAAAGTAACCCTGTTTTTTATTTGAAGGGTATCAATTATTTATTGGAATCTTTATTTTTGATCCAACATATAACAAAATTTAAGTCTACACTATATTACCTGGAAGATGAATTAAAGAACCATAATTTTCTACTCAATGAAAATACGGAGTCTCTTGCTTTTCTGTACTTGTATTTAAATAAAATAAATTTATATTTCTTAGAAGGTAATTTTAATAAAGGAATAAATCTAATTCCTGAGGTTTTGGATGGGATCGAAAGCTATAAGCGAAAGATCGATGAGCATCATATCATGGTCTTTTATTATAAATTTGCCAGTTTGTATTTTGGAGATTCACAATATGAAAAATGCATTTTTTACCTGGAAAAGATCATTAAGAATAAAAATTTAAAGATGCGTGAAGATCTATTGTGTTTCTCAAGAATATTGAATCTTGTTGCACATTATGAAGCAGGTTTAGATCAAAATCTGGATGCTCTGATCAAATCAACATATAAATTTTTAATAAAAATGAATGAATTACATTTAGTGCAACAAAAGTTCATTACATTCTTACGTAGTTTAAGCAATATATATCCACATGAATTAAAAAGCGCTTTTATCAATTTACACAAAGAGCTGAAAGTATTCGAAAATCACCCTTATGAAAAAAGATCCTTTATGTATTTGGATATTATTTCCTGGTTAGAAAGTAAAATTGAGAATGTTTCTGTCGAATCTATTGTCAGAAAAAAAGCATTGAAAAATTATAAATAATTTTTTTATATTTGATGTTTAATATTTGCTGAAACGCAAAATAAATGAAACAAATTTCATTACATAATATATCAATTATTGTCCTTATTATTTCATTATTGAAAGAATAGGAAGTATTGCTTAATTAAATAATTCAAAACCTTCCTATTTTTTGGGAGGTTTTTTTTTGGCTTAAACTTTGTAAATATGTGTTTTTAAAAGGGTCTATATCAATTAGTTAAATATATCTATTCTTCATTGAATATTGTAATAAAATAAATTAATAGAAACAAGGGCTTTGGATGCTTTATATTTTTGAAAATTAATTAAAGAAACAAACCAAAAAAATAAATATCAAAGTGTTTTAAATACTTTCCATATTAATGAAAAATCTAAATAAGCATAGTAAACGATTAACGCAAGATGAAACTCAACCGGCAGCACAAGCAATGTTGTATGCTGTTGGTCTTTCTGATGAAGATATGAATAAGCCGCAAATTGGTATTGCAAGCACTGGTTATGATGGTAATCCTTGTAATATGCATTTGAACAAATTAGCTTATCAATTGAAAGAACAGGTAAATAAGAAGGATCAAGTTGGGTTAGTTTTTAATACTATTGGCGTAAGTGATGGAATATCTATGGGTACATCAGGTATGAATTATTCTTTACCATCAAGGGATATTATCGCCGATTCTATGGAAACTGTTGTTAATGCACAAAGTTATGATGCTTTGGTACCAGTAGTAGGGTGCGATAAGAATATGCCCGGGTCTGTGATGGCAATGTTGAGATTGAATCGGCCCGGAATTATGATTTACGGAGGTACAATAGCTTCAGGTTGTCATAATGGAGAAAAACTAAATATAGTTTCTGCATTTGAGGCACTAGGAAAAAAAATAGCAGGTAAAATTGATGCGGTTGAATATAAAAATATAATCAAAAAAGCTTGTCCCGGACCAGGAGCATGTGGAGGAATGTATACGGCAAATACTATGGCATCAGCTATAGAAGCTATGGGTTTTTCATTACCTTATAATTCATCTCTTCCTGCTGAGAACCCAATGAAGGACAAAGAAGCAGTAAGAACCGCTGATGCTATTAAGAATCTTTTGGAATTAGATCTGAAACCTTTGGATATCATCACAAAGAAATCATTGGAAAACGCAATAGCAGTAGTTAATGCATTAGGAGGGTCAACTAATTCGGTATTACATTTTTTAGCTATAGCTCATGCTGCCGATATTGAATTTAGTCTGGAGGATTTTCAAAGAATTAGTGACAGAACACCAGTGATTGCAGATTTAAAACCAAGTGGAAAATATTTAATGGAAGACGTTCATGATGTGGGCGGAACACCAGCCGTAATGAAATATCTTTTAGAAAAGGATTTATTACATGGTGACTGTTTAACCGTTACCGGAAAAACTATAGCTGAAAATCTAAAGGATGTTAGAGCATTAGAATTTGAACAAGATGTAATTCACCCAATGGATAAAGCATTGAAACAATCAGGTAACTTACAAATTTTATTTGGCAATCTGGCTAAAGAAGGTGGTGTGGCTAAAATAAGCGGTAAAGAAGGTAGCTTATTTAAAGGCCCTGCAATTGTTTTTAACAGTGAAGATGAAGCTAATGAGGGTATTAGAGCAGGAAAAGCCAAACAAGGTGATGTAATTGTTATACGTTATGTGGGTCCTAAAGGTGGTCCCGGTATGCCGGAAATGTTAAAGCCAACCTCGATGATCATGGGTGCCGGATTAGGTAAATCAGTTGCATTAATAACTGATGGTAGATTTTCAGGAGGTACGCATGGTTTTGTTGTGGGTCATATAACTCCTGAAGCTCAAACAGGAGGTTTGATCGGCTTAGTTGAAGATGGTGATGTCATTACCATTGATGCAACTTCTAATAGTATAAATGTTGAACTATCTGAAAAAGAAATTGCTAAGCGAAAAGAAAAATGGGTTGTACCGGCCCCAAAACATAAAAAAGGAATTTTATATAAATATGCCAAAATGGTTTCTTCTGCATCAGAAGGATGTGTAACGGATAAGTTTTAAAGTTAATGGTTCCGGGTTAATCACTTAATAAGTGACTCGAAACTCTAAACAAATTAATATGGAAACAATCACAAAACCTGCTACGCCAAAAGGCGAGCCAAAACAAAAAATGAAAAAATTAACTGTAAAAAATATTAGTGGTGCAGAAGCTGTAGTACAAAGTTTGCTTTCTGAGGGGGTCGATTTGATGTATGGTTATCCAGGTGGTGCTAACATGCCAATCTATGATGTATTGTATAATTATCAGAAAGAATTGCATCATGTTTTGACTCGACACGAGCAAGGAGCGATCCATGCTGCGCAGGGGTTTGCACGGACTTCTGGTAAAGTTGGGGTTTGTATGGCAACATCGGGTCCGGGTGCAACAAATTTGATCACTGGATTGGCTGATGCAATGATCGATTCTACACCTTTGGTTTGTATTACGGGTCAGGTTGCTTCTAATTTATTGGGAAGTGATGCATTTCAGGAAACAGATATTATCAGTATGTCCACCCCGGTTACAAAATGGAATTTTCAGATAACAAAAGCCGAAGAAATTGCTGAAGTTTTTGCGAAAGCATTTTATATTGCAATTTCTGGTCGTCCAGGACCCGTTTTGATCGATATAACTAAAGATGCTCAATTTGAAAATATCGATTTTCATTACAAAAAATGCACTAAAATAAGAAGTTATCACCCTATACCGAAAGTTGATATGAATCAAATTAAGGCGGCTGCTACATTGATTAATTCAGCAAAAAAACCATTTATACTTTTTGGACAAGGTGTGATATTAGGAAATGCTGAAGAAGAATTCAAAGCCTTAATTGAAAAAGCACAGATTCCATCGGCCTCTACACTTTTAGGTTTGTCTGCTTTACCAAGTCAACACAAATTGAACATGGGAATGGTTGGTATGCACGGACATTATGCACCAAATGTGTTAACTAATGATTGCGATCTGTTGATTTCTGTCGGAATGCGATTTGACGATCGGGTTACCGGTAATTTGGAATCTTATGCAAAACAAGCAAAAGTAATTCACTTTGATATTGATCCTTCAGAAATTGGAAAGAACGTATCAGTTGATGTACCGGTTTTAGGAGATGTTAAAGAAACATTAGCTGTAATTCTACCATCAATTGAGAAAAAGAATCATGATAATTGGATCAAAAAATTCTATGATCTATATCAAATAGAACAAAAAGAAGTAATTAATGGACAATTAAACCCGGCCCAAGAGAAATTGACAATGGGTGAAGTAATGGATTCTATCAACAAAGAAACCAATGGAGAAGCTATTATTGCAACCGATGTTGGTCAGCACCAAATGTTTGCAGGAAGATATGCTAATTTTAAAAATTCCAAGAGTTTAGTTACTTCAGGAGGGTTAGGTACTATGGGGTTTGGTTTACCGGCGGCAATTGGAGCCAAAATGGGAGCCCCGGATAAGGAAGTTGTTGTCATCATTGGAGATGGAGGTTTTCAAATGACAATTCAAGAATTAGGAACAATTTTACAAACAAAAGTTCCGGTAAAAATAGTGGTTTTAAACAATGAATTTTTAGGAATGGTACGTCAATGGCAGGAATTATTTTTTGATAAACGTTATGCATCAACAGTGATGACAAATCCTGATTTTGTAAAAATTGTAGAAGGATATGGAATTAAAGCGAATCGAGTGACAAAAAGGGAAGATCTTACAGGTGCTGTTAGTGCATTGATCTCATCAAAAGAATCTTGTTTCTTAGAGGTTGTAGTTGAAAAGAAGGGTCTTGTATTTCCGATGGTACCATCGGGAGCAAGTGTATCAGATGTTAGACTTAAATAAAAGAATAAAAATGGAAAATACTATATACACCATATCAATTTATACAGAAAATAATATAGGGTTGTTAAATAGAATATCAAGCATATTTTTACAAAGACACATCAATATAGAAAGTTTAACAGCGTCAAATTCTGAAATTGAAAACGTTACAAGACTAATTATTGTTGTAGATTCAACAGAGGATCGTATTAAAAAAATAATCGGACAAATAGAAAAACAGGTCGAAGTTATTAAGGCATATTATCATACTAATGCAGAGTCTATTTATTTACAATCGGCCTTGTTTAAAATTAAATCAAATCTTCTTTTTGAAAAACGTCAAATTCAAAATATCATTAAAAAAAGTAACGCTCAAATTGTAACGGTTACACCCGAGTTTTTTGTAATTGAAAAATCGGGTAGAAAAGAAGAAATAGATAAACTTTATAAGCAAATACTTCCTTATGGTATCATGCAATTTGTTCGATCGGGAAGAATTTCGGTTACCAAGGAAGAAATGAAAATTTCAGAAATGTTAAAAGAACAATTAAATTAAAAAACAGATAATGACAAATTATTTTAATACACTGTCTCTCAGAGATAAATTAGCTCAATTGGGAAAATGCAGATTTATGGATCCATCAGAATTTAATGATGGGGTTGAAGCTCTAAAAGGGAAAAAAATAGTAATTGTAGGAGCTGGGGCACAAGGGTTGAACCAAGGTTTGAACATGCGAGATTCAGGCTTGGATATATCATACGCTTTGCGTGAAGGAGCGATCAAAGAAAAACGACAATCCTTTAAAAACGCCAGTGAAAACAACTTTCCCGTAGGTACTTATGAAGAAATGATCCCTACTGCCGATTTGGTCATCAATTTAACACCGGATAAACAACACACTTCTGTTGTTAATGCTGTAATGCCATTAATGAAAAAAGGTGCTACTTTATCCTATTCACATGGATTCAATATTGTTGAAGAAGGAATGCAAATCCGTAAGGATCTAACCGTGATCATGGTGGCTCCTAAATCACCCGGAACAGAAGTTAGAGAAGAATATAAAAGAGGTTTTGGTGTACCGACTTTGATAGCGGTTCATCCTGAAAATGATCCGGAAGGCAAAGGGTTTGACCAGGTTAAAGCATATGCTGCTGCAACAGGTGGACACAAAGCCGGTGTTTTAGATTCATCATTTGTAGCCGAAGTAAAATCTGATTTAATGGGTGAACAAACCATTTTATGCGGTGTACTGCAAACCGGCTCCATTTTGAGTTTTAATAAAATGGTTGAAAAAGGTGAGGATCCTGCCTATGCTGCAAAATTAATTCAATATGGATGGGAAACAATAACCGAGGCATTAAAACATGGAGGAATTACGAATATGATGGATAGATTATCCAATCCTGCAAAAATTAAAGCTTTCGATTTATCGGAAGAATTAAAAGATATTATGCGCCCATTATTCCATAAACATATGGATGATATAATTTCAGGTGAGTTCTCAAAAACCATGATGGTAGATTGGGACAATGATGATAAAGACTTGTTACGGTGGAGAGCTGAAACCGGTGAAACTGCCTTTGAAAAAACTGTAGTTACGGATCAAGATATTTCAGAACAGGAATATTTTGATCATGGTGTTTTAATGGTTGCTTTTGTTAGAGCCGGAGTTGAATTAGCCTTTGAAACAATGACCGAAGCGGGAATTATTGATGAATCGGCATATTATGAATCATTGCACGAAACACCATTAATTGCAAACACCATTGCTCGTAAAAAACTATATGAAATGAATGCAACTATTTCAGATACAGCAGAATATGGATGTTATTTATTTGATCATGCCTGTAAACCATTATTGACTGATTTTATGAAGAAGATAGATACAGATGTAATTGGTAAATATTATGGTGAAGGAAAAGATAACAGTGTTGATAACCAAAAACTAATTGCGGTTAATGATGAAATCAGATACCATCCGGTAGAAATTATTGGAGCAGAATTAAGAGAGTCAATGACTGCTATGATCAAAATCGTTTAGATACAGAAACTGATAAATGCCAATGAATTTCTTTTTGAAATATAATTGGTAATTGAGACCTGTTTTATTTATTTGAGTGTAGCCATCGATTTCTTTTATTTGAAGGAAATCGATGGTTTTTTATATTATAATCATGAAGGAGACCAAACATAAAATATCATTGGAAGAAGTTGTTAAAGCGCAAAAAAACATCAAAGATCTGGTAAAACATACTCCTTTGATCAAAATGCCCAACTTTTCTGAAAAATACCAGGCTGATATTAATTTTAAGCGTGAAGACCTACAAAGAGTTCGCTCCTACAAAATTAGAGGTGCTTTTAACAAAATTAAAAATTTGGTTGAGTTAAAAAAAGTGGATACTGTGGTTTGTGCCAGTGCAGGAAATCATGCTCAGGGTGTTGCTCAGGCATGCCGTTTTTTAAATATTCAGGGTGTTATTTTTATGCCAACAACAACTCCTTTACAGAAGGTAAAACAAGTTGAAATGTTTGGTAAAAACAATATAGAAGTTAAACTATATGGAGATACTTTTGATGCGTCATATGCCATTGCAAATGAATTTTGTATTGTCCAAAAATATGAATTTGTTCACCCTTTTGATGATGAAAAAATTATAGCGGGGCAAGGAACAATAGGCTTAGAGTTGTTAGAAGATACCAAAGGCCCAATTGATTATATTTTTGTTCCTGTTGGAGGTGGAGGATTAGTTTCAGGAATTATAAGTGTATTTAAAGAATTGAGTCCAAAAACTAAAATTATTGGAGTTGAACCGGAGGGAGCACCCTCGTTGAAGACTTCCATAAAATATAACAAAAATACTGAACTGCATAGTATTGATAAGTTTGTAGATGGTGCAGCTGTTAAAAAAGTTGGAGATATTACTTTTGATATTTGTAATAAGGATATAGATGACGTTATTACTATTCCTGAAGGAAAGATCTGCTCAACCTTATTGAAACTTTACAATGAAAAGGCTATAGTGGTTGAGCCTGCAGGGGCTTTATCTATTGCTGCTTTGGATTATTACCGTGATAAAATAAAAGGAAAAAATATTGTTTGTATAGTTAGTGGAGGAAATAATGATATTTCCAGAATGGAAGAAATTAAAGAAAGAGCTTTATTATTTGAAGGTATAAAACACTATTTTATTATTAATTTTCCGCAAAGAGCGGGAGCATTAAAAGAATTTGTTGTTCAGGTACTAGGTAAAAATGATGATATTACATTTTTTGAATACACCAAAAAAAATAGTCGGGCAAGAAGTGCTGCTGTAGTTGGAATTGAATTAAAAAATAAAGAAGATTTTGCGCCATTAGTAAAAAGAATGAAAGAACTTGGTTTTTTAGGGGAGTACTTAAATGATAATCCCCAACTTTTTCAATTCTTGATCTGATATGTAGTAGTTAAATTTTTTTTGGTAATTTTGAAATCAATCGAAAATTATTGTTGTAATTCTGTATCTTAATGGCACAGATCCCAGATAACATCCTTAGGCGGGTCCGACCCTATTAAAATCTCTTCTTTGCTTACCGGATGAATAAATTTGATCTTTCTGGCATGTAAATGTATACCACCGTCTTTATTACTCCGATCAAAACCATATTTCAGATCACCTTTAATAGGGCAACCCATACTTGCTAATTGGCACCTGATCTGATGATGTCGGCCTGTCTCCAGATCAATTTCGAGTAAAGAATAATTGTCAAATTTTTGTTTTAACCGATAATGTAAAATAGCTTTTTTGCTACCATCGGTTTCCTTTCTATATGCAGTGGATTTATTATTCTTAGGATTCTTTTTTAAATAGTGAATTAATGTATCTTTTTCTTCCTCAGGGGCATTTTTTACAATGGCCCAATAAGTTTTATGAACAGACTTTTCTCGTAACATTTTGTTCAAACGCTCTAAGGCTTTTGATGTTCTTGCAAATATCACTATACCGCTGGTTGGTCTGTCCAGTCTATGCACAACTCCTAAAAATACTTTACCGGGTTTTTTGTATTTATCAGCGATGTATTCTTTTACGATTTCGCTTAAAGGTTTGTCACCCGTTTTGTCACCTTGAACTATATCACCAACTCTTTTATTGACAATAATTAAATGATTGTCTTCAAATAAAACCAGTAAATTTTCCTTTGTACTGCGCATTTTGGTTGAATGATTCTGTAAAAATACAAATTAATTAGAGGTTTAGTTAAATATATCCAATGTGACTCAAATAACATTAAAATAAGGCTTTAAAATTAAACTATTATTTAAGTTTATGGTCTTATTATGATAGAATAATTTAATAATTTAAACATTGATGATGAAATTTAAAATGTACTTATTATTGCCTTTCCTGATGTTAGGATGCAATGATTCCAACGATGAAATTGAAACCGGAGAAACCCTATCCAGTCAGGAAATTGAAGACCTGCAATTTTTAAAAGAGGAAGAAAAACTGGCACGTGACGTGTATTTATATTCCTACGATCTATACGGTCAGAATATATTTAAAAATATTTCGAACAGTGAGCAATCACACATGAATAGTGTATCGGTAGTTTTAGAAAAGTATAATATTGAAGATCTATCTTTTGAGGAAAGAGGGAGATTTTCTAATGTTGTACTGCAAAACCTATATGATGAATTAGTGAATTTATGCGAAAGATCCCTTGAAGATGCATTGATCGTTGGAGCAACAGTTGAAGATCTGGATATTAATGATTTAAATACTTTTATTTTAAACACAGATCATCAGGATATTGAAGATATGTATCAAAAATTAAATTGTGGTTCTAGAAATCATTTAAGGGGGTATAACACAAATTTGGAAAACCTAAATGTAGTTTACGACCCTCAATTTATTTCGGTTGAGCAATATGAAGATATTATTAATGACTCTCACGAAAATTGTAATAATTAACTTTTAATAAAAGTCATATGAAATATTATATAATTTATCCGTTTTTCCTTTTATTTATTTCTTGCGATGAAAATAAAAAAGAATTAACACAAATATCTGAAAACAGATCGGATATAGTAGAATTTAATCAAGAGTCTGAGGCATATGTATTACTTAAAACACAGTGTTATGCCTGCCATAGTGTAAATTCATCTTCTCATGATGAAATTATCGCGCCGCCAATGGCTGCTATTAAAAAAAGATATTCTAGACTGTACAGTGACAAGGAGGATTTTGTAAATGCTGTGTCAAAATGGGCCATGAATCCTGAAAAAGAAAATGCAATTATGAGAGGTGCAGTTATGCAATTCAATGTTATGCCCAAGCAAGTTTTTAAAGAAGAGGAGTTGAAAAAAATTGCAGAGTATATTTATGATAATGAGCTGGAAGTACCTGCATGGTTTGAAGAGCATGAAAAAGAAATGCATGGAGGAAACGGTAGAGGAATGGGATGGAAAAAAGCAAATTAATAACCTGATTTTGATTGTTCAAATCTTACTATTCATAAGACTTCTGTGGAAATTAGAAATAATCGAAACCAGGTTAATAAGATGGATACAAGTTTTAACTGCTGAATTAAGTTAAACTTTTGTTTACATTATCTATAAACTTCAAAACTTCTTCTTTACCTGCTTTATTGGTTGATGAAGTGATAAAATACGGAGGTAATTCTTCCCATGTATTGAGCATGATCTTTTTATAATTTTCAATATTTTTGGGAAGTGTTGATCTATTCAGTTTATCAGTTTTAGTAAACACAATGCAAAACGGAATTCCATTTTCGCCCAGAAATTCCATAAATTCGAGATCAATTTTTTGAGGTTCATGTCTAGAATCTACCAAAACAAAGGAACAGACCAATTGTTTTCTTTTATTGAAATAATCTTTTATAAAACTTTGAAAGGTCTTGCGTTTGTCTTTAGAAACCTGAGCATAACCATACCCTGGTAGATCAACCAAAAACCAATTTTTGTTAATGATAAAATGGTTGATGAGTTGTGTTTTACCCGGTTTACCGGATATTTTCGCTAAACCTTTATGATTGGTCAGCATGTTGATCAAAGATGATTTACCAACATTTGATCGGCCAATAAATGCATATTCCGGTAAATTGTCCTTAGGACATTTTGAAACATCTGTATTGCTAATTACAAATTCGGCAGATTTAATTTTCATGCTATCAAGGAGTAAATATTTAGTATAAATTGGTTAATAGCTTCAGCCAATTGCTATTTTATAGAGCAAACCCAGAGCACTATCTTCAACATTTTGCTTGACTTGTAAATGAATCCGTTCTTTAAAATCTTTAGACACTAAATCTTTCTTAATTAATCCAAGATCTTGAATCAGGCTATAAATGAAAGCCCATTCCTCTTCATTTATTTTCTCTTTCTCTATGGTGCTTCCGATTAATATTAACCCATCCAATTCACCATCAAATTTATCATAGATTTCAATTTTATCTTTGGTAATCATATGGTCATATTAATAAAAGACCTATAAATAAGGGTAATTAAATCAAAAATGCTTTTTTAACCATTGTTCTAGGACCACATTAAACTCATTTGGATGTTCCATCATCGGTGCATGCCCACATTTTTTTAACCAATGTAATTCAGAATTTGGTAAGAGCCTATGGAATTCTTCAGCAACATCAGGAGGGGTAACCGTATCATTTTCACCCCATATTAAGCAAGTTGGTTGCTTCATTGTTGGTAAATCATTAGCCATATTATGTCTAATGGCACTTTTAGCAATTGCTAAGGTTTTAATTACTCTGTTTCTATTATTTAGAGTTTCAAAAACTTCGTCAACCATTTCTTTTGTTCCAATTTCCGGATCATAAAACACAGCTTGGGTTTTGTTCTTAATGTACTCATAATCACCTCTTTTGGGATAACTCTCTCCCATAGAATTTTCGTATAATCCAGAACTGCCGGTAAGCACCATTCCAATGACATTGTTTGGATTTAATTTTGTATGATATAAAGCTATGTGTCCGCCAAGAGAATTGCCCATTAAAATATACTTATCCAAACCTTTAAATTTCACAAAATTCTTTATAAATTTTGATAAACTCTTCACATTGGTCTTTAATAAAGGAAGTGTATATAAAGGCAATTCAGGCATAATTACTTTGTAACCTATATTGGAAAAATGATCAAATACACCATCAAAATTACTAAGATTACCCATTAGGCCGTGTAAAATTATTAACGGACTGCCTTCACCAGATTCTAAGTAAGTGTATTTATCTTCTTTTTTAAGGGTGTATTTCATTTATAATGTATGATTCTAAGCAATTTGCAAATTTAAATAATTTGGTTCAAAGTACTAATTTTCTATGCATTACTTCAAATATTTTTTAATAAAAATAAAAATGAAATTTTAAAGGTCTAAAAATCAAATATATAAACTAATTACTATAAAGTTATAAACAAAGTGGTAAAAAATGGTAAATAGTGGTAAATTTCTTTATATTTGTCAAAGTAATTCATTTTTCAAACATCGAAGTGGTAAATTTAATTGGTACATACGAATGTAAGGCAGATGTAAAAGGCAGGTTAATGTTGCCTTCTACGGTTAAAAAACAATTGTCGAGTGTTTTACAAGACGGGTTTGTTCTAAAACGCTCTGTTTTTCAGCCTTGTTTGGAATTGTATCCAATGAGTGAGTGGAACCAAATGATGTCAAAAGTAAATAAACTAAATCGGTTTATTAAGAAGAACAATGATTTTATAAGAAGATTTACAGCAGGAGTTAAGGTAATTGAATTAGATGTGTCAGGAAGAATGCTGATACCGAAAGATCTGCATTCGTTTGCCGGAATAACTAAAGAAGTGGTTTTATCCTCATCGGTGAATATTATTGAAATATGGGATAAAAAGAAATATGAAAAAGCGATTGATGATGCAACGGTTGATTTTGCAGATTTGGCCGAAGAAGTTATGGGAAATATAAATGATGATGGGGATGAATTATCATGACCCGGTATTGCTCTTTGAAAGTGTTGAAGGTTTAAATATTAATCCAAGCGGAATTTATGTTGATGTTACTTTTGGTGGAGGAGGTCATTCTAAAGAGATTTTAAAAAGATTAGGAAAAGATGGACAGTTGTTTGCATTTGATCAGGACAAAGATGCTTTGAAGAATGCTATTGATGATGAGCGATTTACCCTGATCAATGAAAATTTCAGATTTATCAAAAGGTTTTTGCGATTCTATGGCGTGAACAAGGTGAATGGAATATTAGCCGATCTAGGAGTTTCATCTCATCAATTTAATAAGGCAGAAAGAGGTTTTTCTACTCGTTTTGATGCAGACCTCGATATGCGAATGAATAAGAATGATAAGAAATCGGCTTTCGATATCATAAATAATTATAAAGAAGTAGAATTGAGCTCAGTGTTATTTCAATATGGTGAATTACGTAATTCCAAAGCGTTAGCTAAAGAAATTGTAAGCGCCAGATCTGAAAAAGAGATAAGAACCAGTTTTGAATTAAAAGAAGTTTTACGAAGATTTTTACCGAAGCCCAAGGAGCATAAAATCTTAGCACAAATATTTCAGGCGATCCGGATAGAAGTTAATCAGGAGATCGAAGTGTTAAAAGAATTTTTGTTGCAAACACAAGAGCTGCTGGTTAAAGGAGGTAGATTAAGTGTTATATCATATCATTCATTAGAAGACAGGTTGGTAAAAAGGTTTATGCAGAATGGATTATTTGAAGGTGAACCCGAAAAAGATTTTTATGGCAATGTGAATGTACCATTTAAAAAAGCCGGAAAATTGATAATACCATCACCAGTGGAAATAAAAGAAAATAATAGGGCAAGAAGTGCCAAATTAAGAATAGCGATTAAAGAATAGTAAAAAGTGGAATAACTATACTGTAAAATGTCAAAAACCAAACAAACACTCTACAACATTTTAAAAGGCAAATTTCTTGTTGATGAAGATGCTAAAAAGAATTGGGGTTTTATCATTTTTTTAACCGGCTTAGCTTTATTAATGATAACCAGTTCGCATCAAATTGATACAAAAGTTCAAAAAATAGCAGAATTAAACAAATTTAAAAGAGAGTTGAGGTCACAATTTGTGGCGACAAAATCTGATTTGATGAAATTGAAAATGGAGTCAAGTATTTCAAAAAAATTAGAAGAAAATGGTTTGTTCATATCGCAAACTCCTCCACAAAAAATCAAAGTAACCTACAGTAATTAATTATGGCAGTTCAGAAAAAGCAAATATTAAACAAGACGTATCTACTTACCGGTTTTATGTTTTTGTTTGCGATTGCAATTGCTTATAAATTGGTACAAATTGAATTTGTAGAAGGCGATGATTATCGGGCTTTAGCCGAGCAGGGAACCGTTAAAACTTTTAAAATAGCTGCTAATAGGGGTAGTGTTTATACATCGGATGGCAGCTTACTGGCTACTTCAGTTTCCAAGTTTGATGTTAGAATGGATGCAGTCACTGTGTCAGATGAAGATTTTGAGGACGGCATAAAAGGATTAAGTAAATCCCTTTCTAAAATGTTAGGTAAAAGTCCAGGATATTATGAAAATAAGATCCGAAAGGCCAGAGCCAATAAAAACAGGTATTTGTTCATCACCAGAAATTTGAGTTACAATGATTATCAGGAATTAAAAAAGTACCCAATATTTAAATTGGGAACATATAGAGGAGGATTTATCGTTGAACAGCGTACAGTTAGGGAGCATCCGATAGGTAAAATAGCTGAACGGGCTGTGGGATATGATGACGATAGGGGAAGAGTTGGAATCGAAGGGAGTTTTTATGAGTTTTTAAGAGGTAAAAAAGGACAAAGATTAAAGCAAAAAATAGCTAAAGGTCAATGGAAGCCGTTAAATGACAATAATGAAATCGAACCTATTGATGGTAAAGATATCATTACCACAATTGATTTGAATATACAGGATGTTGCGCATCATGCCTTATTGGCCCAATTGGAAAAATTTAATGCTGATCACGGTTCAGTTGTGGTCATGGAAACTAAAACAGGCGAGATAAAAGCTATATCCAATTTGGGCAGAACTTCAAAAGGAACTTATTTCGAACAAAGAAATTATGCAATTTATGAATCACACGAACCCGGTTCAACATTCAAATTAATGAGCATGGTGGTTGCTTTAGAAGACAAAGTAATTGATACATCACAAATAGTAGATACTGAAAAAGGCGTAATAAAGTTTCATGGAAGACCCGTTCGAGATTCTCATGAGGGCGGTTATGGAGAAATCTCCGCAGCAAGAGTTTTTGAAGTTTCTTCCAATGTAGGGATCGTTAAAATAATTAATGAACATTATGAAAAGGATCCGAATAAATTTATTGAAGGTTTGAAAAGGATGAATGTAGGAAAAAAAATAGGCTTGCCAATAAAGGGGGAAGGTCAGCCTATTATTCCGGATCCCAATGATAAAAAAACATGGAATGGATTGTCGTTGCCATGGATGGCCTATGGCTATGGAGTTTCTTTTACTCCCTTACAAACATTGACCTTTTATAATGCAATTGCCAATAATGGTGAAATGATTAAACCAAGATTCGTAAAAGAGATACGTACACAAAGTAATGTAATTGCCAAGTTTGAAAAGGAAGTCATTAATCCAAAAATTTGCTCTGATGAAACCATTGATAAGGTCAAAGATATGATGCTTAACGTGGTCAAAAGAGGTACAGCTGATAATATATATGATGAAAATTTTTCTATGGCAGGTAAAACTGGTACATGTCAGACAGAGTACTGGACAGGAAATACACAATATATTTCGTCATTTGTAGGCTATTTTCCAGCAGATAATCCAAAATATTCTTGTATCGTGGTAATTCATAAACCGGAGAAAAAGATAGGTTATTATGGAAATATTGTTGCAGCTCCTGTGTTTAAACAAATTGCGCGTAAAATATATTCGGATACTCCTGTACAGGAAGAAGTAGAATTCACCTCCGAGATAGTTAGCATGAAGAGAAGTTATGATAACTATTATAAAAAAGTAAATGCTAGCCATAAAACTGTTCCTAATGTGAAAAATATGGCAGGAATGGATGCCATATCATTACTTGAAAATTTAGGTTTTAAAGTTAATTTTAAAGGAATTGGTAAAGTAAAATCACAATCAATAAAGCCGGGAGCAGAATTAAAAAAGGGAGAAACAATAATATTGGAATTATCATAAGGATTAATTGAAAAACTTAAAAGACATATTGTACAAAGTTGCCGTTGAAAGTGTTATCGGACCTACTGAATTACCAATAACTAAGGTTGCTTTCGATTCAAGGGAAGTGAAGAGAGGGTCTCTGTTCGTTGCTCAAAAGGGATTTGTTTTTGATGGACATCAATTTATCGACAAGGCTATTGAAAAAGGTGCTATAGCAATTATTTGTGAGGATATGCCCGACATTAGAGTTTCAAATGTAAGCTATATAAAAGTGGCGGATAGTAATGAGGCTTTGGCTATTTTGGTTTCCAATTTTTATGATAATCCATCTGAAAAATTAAAGCTTATTGGTGTAACTGGTACCAATGGTAAAACAACCATAGCAAGTTTGCTGTATAGTTTATTTCAAAGAGCAGGTTATAAAACCGGGCTGATTTCTACCATTAAGATTTTGATTGATGAAGTTGAACAAGCTGCTACCCATACAACTCCTGATTCTGTTACAATAAATAAGGCCTTGAATGATATGGTAAAAGCTGGTGTCGTCTATTGTTTTATGGAGGTAAGTTCACATGGGATACATCAAAAACGGACATCAGGACTGCATTTTGAAGGTGGAATTTTTACCAATTTGACCCATGATCATTTAGATTATCACAATACATTTTCAGAATACAGAGATGTAAAAAAATCCTTTTTTGACAATTTGTCTAATAAGGCTTTTGCTTTGGTAAACATAGATGATAAAAATGGATTGTTCATGTTGCAAAATACACCGGCCAAAAAATATACTTATGCTTTAAAAACTGTTGCCGATTATAAGGTAAAAATAATGGAAAGTCAATTTAACGGTCTTTTGTTGAATATTGATGATCATGAGGTCTGGACAAAACTGATTGGTAGTTTTAATGCTTATAATCTATTAGCCATTTATGCTACCGCTGATTTGTTAGGTTTGGAGAATTTGGAAAATTTAAGATTGATTAGTGAATTGGAAAATGTAGAAGGACGATTCCAACATGCTGTTTCAAAAAGCGGAATTAATTCAATAGTAGATTATGCACATACCCCGGATGCTTTAAAAAATGTCTTGGAAACTATCAATGGGATCAGAACATATAACGAACAATTGATTACTGTTGTTGGATGTGGTGGAGATAGAGATAGATCAAAACGACCAAAAATGGGGAATATAGCCTCGGTATTGAGCAATCAAGTAGTTTTTACCTCTGATAATCCGAGAAGTGAAGATCCTGATGAGATCATAAAAGATGTTGAAGCAGGCGTTTTACCCGAAAATTATAAAAAAACAATTTCTATAACTGATAGAAAACAAGCTATAAAAACAGCTTGTAAACTGGCGGCACAGGGAGATATAATTCTGATTGCCGGAAAGGGGCACGAAAAGTATCAGATTATTGGAGATTCTAGAATAGATTTTGATGACTTTAAAATTACAAATGAATTATTAATTGAAATGAATAAATAAATTAATCAAAGATGCTTTACTACTTATTTGAATACTTAGATAAACATTACGGTCTTTCAGGGGCTGGTTTGTTTCAGTATATCTCTTTTCGTTCAGCTTCGGCATTTGCTTTTTCCTTATTGATCTCGACTATCTATGGTAGAAAGATCATTGATAAATTAAGAAGGTTACAAGTTGGAGAAGATGTAAGGGATCTGGGTTTGGAAGGTCAGAAGGAAAAAGCAGGAACCCCTACAATGGGTGGTATTATTATCATATTGGCAACTTTGATTCCGGTATTACTTTTTGCAAAATTGGAAAATATTTACATCATTATTTTAATAGTTACTGTGCTATGGATGGGTGCCATTGGTTTTATAGATGATTATATAAAGGTTTTCAAAAAGAATAAAGAGGGATTAAAAGGAAGATTTAAAATTGTAGGACAGGTTACTTTAGGTGTTTTTGTTGGTTTCATGCTGTATTTTAATCCTGATGTTGTTGTAAAAGAAAAACTTCCATCAGATCAAGTGGTTGAAACACAAATATTAACGGTTCCTTCAAATAAATTTGGTGAAGCACAAAGATCTACTAAAACCACTATTCCATTTGTAAAAAATAATGAATTTGATTATGCCAACTTGATAAGTTGGATGGGTGAAGGATCTAAAGATTATGTTTGGATAGTTTTTGTTTTTATAGTTGTTTTTATTATAACTGCAGTGTCTAATGGAGCTAATTTAACTGATGGTATTGATGGTTTGGCAGCAGGAAGTTCAGCAATAATTGTTTTGGCTCTAGCTGTTTTTGCATGGGTATCGGGTAATATCATTTTTGCCGATTATTTAAATGTGATGTATATACCAAACTCAGGAGAAATGACAATTTTTATTAGTGCTTTTGTAGGAGGCTTGGTTGGGTTCTTATGGTATAATACTTACCCTGCACAAGTTTTTATGGGGGATACCGGCAGTTTAACGATAGGTGGAATTATTGCTGTATTGGCATTGTCGGTTAGAAAGGAATTTTTGATTCCAATCTTGGCGGGTATCTTTTTAGTGGAAAATTTATCCGTTGTATTACAGGTGTCCTATTTTAAGTTCACAAAGAAAAAATATGGTGAAGGAAAGCGAATTTTTTTAATGTCACCCTTACATCATCATTATCAAAAAAGAGGGTATCACGAAAGTAAGATAGTTACAAGATTTTGGATCGTAGGAATATTGTTAGCAGTGATCTCCATATTAACATTAAAAGTAAGATAAAACAATAATAATATAAAAAATAAATAAATGAGTATATCAGCTTTTGCTTTACAATCAAATTTCAACGTTAAAAACGCCATGGCATCAAGCACCTTACTTGATTTGATGAAAGTAAGAAAGGAAAGTATAAGAGAGAGTTTAGCGGATTTTGAAAATGAAGAACATCGCTTGGAAATGGTGTTGCGAATTAACGGTGTGCAATATATCAATGATTCAAAAGCTGTAAATACTAATGCTTCCTATTATGCCATTGACAGTATGGAATCCCCAACAGTTTGGATAGTTGGAGGTGTTGATAAAGGAAATGATTATGAAACTTTGCTCCCTCTGGTGAATGAAAAAATAAAAGCAATTATTTGTTTGGGAGATAATAACCAAAAACTAATTGAAACATTTGGCGGTATTGTTGATTTCATGATAGAAACCATTTCTATGGAAGAAGCAGTGAAAATTGCTTATAAACTAAGTGCTGATGGTGATGCAGTTTTGTTATCTCCTGCATGTGCAAGTTATGATTATTATGAAAATTATGAAGATCGAGGTAAACAGTTTAAATATGCTGTAAGACAATTATAAAAAATCTATTATAGAATTAAATTAATGTTGACACGTTTTTTTGGAAATATTAGAGGAGATAAAACCATTTGGGCGATCATAGCTGTATTAGCTGTTTTTTCCTTTCTTCCTGTATATAGCGCAAGTACGAATCTTGTTTATGTAGCAGGAAAAGGTACTACTTTAGGATATTTATTAAAACATGCTATTCTTTTGCTGCTGGGTTTTGTTATCGTTTATGCCACACATAAAATACCATATAGATATTTCAGTGGTTTATCGGTATTGATGCTACCTGTAGTGATCTTATTATTGGTCTATACTATGACCCAAGGAACTGTTATCGATGGCGCTAATGCTAGTAGATGGATCAGTATACCGATTGTTGGAATTGGTTTTCAAACATCCACCTTAGCTTCTGTAGTATTAATGATGTATGTTTCACGTTATTTGGCAAGAAATAAAGAAAAAGAGATTAATTTTAAAGAGAGTTTTTTGTATTTGTGGTTACCGGTGGGTGTTGTGTTATTGCTGATTTTACCTGCAAATTTTTCAACAACTGCAATAACGTTTGCAATGGTAGTTCTATTAGTATTTTTAGGTGGATATCCAATAAAATATATAGCCTCAATACTTGGTGTAGGAATTGTTGTTTTAGTACTTTTTGTTTTAACGGTCAAGGCTTTTCCAGAAGCCATGAAAAATAGCCGGATTCATACATGGTCAAATAGAATAGAGAATTTTATATCGGGTAACTCAGAAGATAATTATCAAGCAGAAAAAGCAAAAATAGCATTTGCATCGGGAGAAATTTATGGAAAAGGGCCGGGAAAAAGTGTACAAAAAAACTTTTTACCTCAATCTTCTTCTGATTTTATTTATGCCATCATCGGTGAAGAATTTGGATTGATAGGAGCTATTCTCATTATCATCTTTTATTTAGGTCTATTGTTCAGGCTAGTCATAATTGCAACGAAAACAGAAACTATATTCGGAACTTTATTGGCCTTAGGTGTTGGCTTGCCAATTGTATTTCAGGCTTTAATAAATATGGCGGTGGCAGTAGGCCTCTTTCCCGTAACCGGCCAACCTTTACCTTTAATTAGTACTGGTGGTACATCAATTTGGATGACCTGTTTTGCTATTGGTATTGTATTGAGTGTAAGTGCCACAAATAATGAAGCAATTGTTAAATCAAATAAAGAAGAATTAGAAAATCCTTTAGATATTTTACATGAAGCAATCGGTTAACATATTATTAAGTGGAGGTGGTACGGGTGGTCATATTTATCCGGCTATTGCTATTGCAAATGAATTAAAGGAAAGGGATCCTAAAGCAAATTTTTTATTTGTTGGAGCAAGTGACAGAATGGAAATGGAAAAGGTGCCTCAAGCAGGATATAAAATCATAGGCTTGAATATATCCGGGTTGCAAAGAAAGTTATCAGCTAAAAATTTAGCATTTCCATTCAAATTAATACAGAGTTTAATAAAAGCAAATCAAATAATTAAAAAATTTCAACCAAATATTGTAATTGGTACCGGAGGTTTTGCTTCCGGTCCAACTTTATTTATGGCGAGTAAGAAAAATATACCTTGTGTTATTCAGGAGCAAAATTCCTATCCGGGTATTACCAATAAATTACTGGCTAAAAAAGCTGAGAAAATATGTGTTGCCTATGATGGTTTGGATAAATATTTCCCGAAGGAAAAGATTATTAAAACAGGAAATCCGGTAAGACAGGATTTATTGGAAATATCGGATAAAAGAAATGAAGCGATCACTTTTTTTAGATTGGATAAGAACAAAAAAACAATTGTTGTAATTGGAGGTAGTCTTGGAGCCAGAGTTGTTAATCAAACCATTGAAAAAAATTTAAAGTCAATCTTAGAAAATGAGATTCAGATAATATGGCAAACTGGTAAGTTATATTTTGAAGATTATAAAAAATATGATGAAATTATGGGAGTGCAAACACATGAATTCATTCAAAAAATGGATTTTCTCTATGCAGCTGCTGATGTGATTATCAGCCGAGCCGGTGCTGGCTCGATCTCAGAATTATGTATAGTTGGGAAACCTGTAATTTTTATCCCATCTCCGAATGTGGCTGAAGATCATCAAACAAAAAATGCTTTATCTGTTACTAAAAATGATGCTGCTATTATGATAAAGGAAAGTGAACTGGGAAAATTTGAGAACACTTTATTGAATCTGATTAAAGATGAAAAGAAACAGAAAACTTTGGGTAGAAATATAATTAAAATGGCTCTACCCGATGCAACAAAGAATATTGTTGCAGAAGTTGAAAAATTATTAAAAAGAAATTATGTGCTAAATACTTTGGTAACTATGGCGATTTCAATGAATAGTGAGGGGATTATTTGTTGAGTTGTCATAGTTTTTTAAAATGAATTGAAATTTATAAACAAGCATGGGTAAAACCAACTGCCACACCGGCGGCTTTAATTAATTTAATTACAACAAATAATAAAGATCTAAAAAGTGAAAAAATACATTATACAAATCAAATTGTTAACTCTAATAGTATTGGTTGGTTTTTTATATGGATTCGCTTCACATAGAAATGTTGTCAAAAAAAGTAATGATATTAATGTGGAATTTGAAAATGGGGATAATCTTTTCATAAGTTATGAAACGGTTAATAAGTTGTTAATACAAAATTTAGTAACCAATGAGAATAAATCAAAAGAAAATATAAATTTGAATAATTTAGAACAATTTATGCAGGACAATGAAATGATTGAAAATGCAGAAATATTTCTAACATTAAGTGGGGAATTAGGGGTAATAATTACACAAAGAACACCAGTTTTACGAGTAACAAATAATATGGAAACCTATTATTTTGATAAATTGGGTCATCGAATGCCTTTATCTGATAATTTTTCTGCCAGAGTTCCGGTAACCACAAGCGATTTAAAAAAGAATGATTGTATCGATATAATTTGTTTATCCAATAAAATCAGGAATGACGATTTTTTACGAAAACAAATTATAGGAATTGATCAAATAGAAGGAAAGGGAACAAATCAATTTGAATTAAAGACACGTATTGGAGATCAAAAAATAATTTTCGGTGATCTTACAAGGATGAATGAGAAAATTATAAAGTTGAAAGTTTTTTATCAAAAAGTGATGTTGGATAGTACCTTAAATAACTATAGATCTATTAATTTGAAATTTAATAATCAAGTTGTTTGTGAAAAAATATAAAATATGGAGAACAATAACATAGCAGTTGGATTAGACATCGGAACAACCAAAATTGTTGCAATGGTTGGGAGACAAGATGCCTATGGGAAAATTGAAGTACTTGGAACAGGAAATGCAAAAAGTTTAGGTGTTCACAGAGGAGTTGTAAATAATATTACGCAAACAATACAGTCAATTCAACAAGCAGTTGATGAAGCCGAAAGTGCATCTGGTGAAAAAATTGGAAATGTGGTTGTTGGAATAGCAGGTCAACATATTAGAAGTTTACATCATAGTGATTATATAACCAGAGCTAATTCCGATAATGTAATCGATGAGAATGATATCGAAAGATTGATCAACCAGGTTTATAAACTTGTGATGTTGCCTGGCGAAGAAATTATACATGTTTTACCCCAGGATTTTAAAGTTGATGGTCAAGCCGAAATAAAGACCCCTATCGGTATGTATGGTGGCAGATTAGAAGCCAATTTTCATGTAGTTGTAGGTCAAGTTTCATCCATTAGAAATATTGGTAGATGTATAAAAAGTGCAGGTCTGGAATTGGGCAGTATCACTTTAGAACCTTTGGCCTCAGCTGAAGCTGTTTTAAGTCAGGAAGAGAAAGAAGCGGGTGTAGCTTTGATCGATATCGGTGGAGGAACAACTGATTTGGCGATCTTCAAAGATGGAATTATTCGTCATACATCGGTTATATCCTTTGGAGGTAATGTGATTACAGAAGATATTAAAGAAGGTTGCTCGATTATTGAAAAGCAAGCCGAATTGTTAAAAACCAAATTTGGTTCGGCATGGCCGGGTGAAAATAAAGATAATGAAATAGTTTCTATCCCCGGACTTAGAGGAAGGGAACCAAAAGAGATCACGCTCAAAAATCTGTCAAAAATTATTCATGCACGTGTTGTTGAAATAGTTGAACAGGTGTTTTTAGAAATAAAGAACTACGGTCATGAAGAAACTAAGAAAAAATTGATCGCAGGTATAGTTTTAACAGGTGGAGGAGCGCAATTAAAACATATCAAACAATTGGTTGAATATATTACCGGTATGGATACTCGTATTGGGTTTCCAAATGAACACTTAGCGAGTAATTCGGACACCGAATTGTCGAGTCCTGCTTTTGCAACCGTGGTTGGTTTGTTGATGAAAGGATTGAGAGATAATGAAAAAAACGATAAGATTAAAAAAGAAATTGAAAATCAACCTTTAGAAAGTAACCTAGATGCTAAGCAGACACCCAAAAAATCAATATTTGAAAAATGGGGTGAAAAGTTTAGAGATTTTTTAGATAATGCAGAATAAAAAAATAAAATCCAAATAAATAATAAAAGTTATGAGTACAGAATTTAGCAACATATCTTTTGATTTGCCAAAAAATCAGTCTAATGTAATCAAAGTAATCGGTGTAGGAGGTGGTGGTAGCAACGCTGTTAACCACATGTTTGAAAAAGGAATCAAAGGTGTTGATTTTGTTGTGTGCAATACCGATGCGCAAGCCTTAAATAGTAGTCCTGTACCATTCAAGATTCAGTTGGGTGCAACTTTAACCGAAGGATTAGGGGCCGGAGCTAATCCAACTATCGGCGAACAATCTGCTATGGAAAGCATAGAGGATATTAAAAACATGCTAAATACTAAATCTAAAATGTTGTTTATAACAGTTGGAATGGGTGGTGGCACAGGTACTGGTGCTGCTCCTGTTATAGCTAAAATAGCAAAGGAACTGGATATTTTAACTGTTGGAATTGTAACAATACCTTTTTCTTTTGAAGGGAAAATGCGAAATGAACAGGCACAAATAGGAATTGATAGATTACGTAAACATGTTGATTCATTAGTGGTTATCAATAATAATAAACTACGAGAAGTATATGGAAATTTAGGATTTAAGGCTGGATTTTCCAAAGCAGATGAAGTATTATCTACTGCTGCAACAGGTATAGCTGAAGTTATAACTCATCACTATACACAGAATATTGATCTGCGAGATGCAAAAACTGTACTATCCAATAGTGGAACCGCCATTATGGGATCGGCAAATGCATCTGGTTCAAATAGAGCTCAAGAAGCAATCGTCAATGCGTTGCATTCACCATTGCTGAACGATAATAAAATAGAAGGATCCAAAAATGTATTGTTATTAATTGTGTCAGGAAGTAAAGAAGTTACTATTGATGAAATTGGAGAGATAAATGATTATATTCAATCAGAAGCAAAAACCAATGTTGATATTATTATGGGTGTAGGTGAAGATGAATCCTTGGGAGATTCAATTTCTGTTACTATTATTGCAACTGGTTTTAATCCTGAACAACAAAATGAAATTGCAAAAACCGATTCTAGAAAAATTGTTCATAAGCTTGTTGAAGACAAAGAGATCAAGATTCTTCCAAAATCAAAAACTGTTGAAGAGACAACTCCTGTGACAAAACATGTTTTACATGAAGAAGACTTTGATGAAGAAGTTGATATACCTAACGATAACATAGAAGTAATGAATATTAATGTTGATTATGAACATGTTGAACCAAAAGTAGAAGAAGAATTTAATATTACCAATGTTACTCCGTTACCAGATGATGAAAGTGAATTAAAGGACAATGATGAGGATCAGATTTCTTTTACGTTTGACCTACCTATTCAAAAACTGAAGCAAGAAAAGGAACAGTCTATTAAAATTATTGAAAATATAGATATTAATGAAATTGAAATTGTAGGTCTGGAAGAGATTAAACCTGAGCCTGCTGGTACCAGTAGTACTATTCGACATACTTTAGAGGATGAATTCGCTTCGGAGATCAAAACTTTAAAATCAATTTCTAAAGAAGAAAATGAAATTGATGAAAATTTAAATTTTGAATTGAAAGTTGCAAAAAGTAAAAATATTGTAAATAAAATTGAAACTGTTATTGATGATAAAGATATTTCTCCTTTAAATCTGACCATTGCTGAATTGAAGAATAAAGCAGAAGATAGAAGAAAAAAGATGAAGGATTTCAATTATAAGTTTGTAAATAAAATGAATCAAAATATTGATGAGATCGAAAGTGAACCCGCATATAAAAGGATGGGAGTAGATCTGGATGATGTCCCTTCCTCATCGGAAATGGATAACAAACAGTCAAGAACAACCTTAGGTGTTGATGATAATGATGAAATTCAATTGCGATCTAATAACTCATTTTTACACGATAATGTTGATTAGTTTTTAGTTTTAGTTAGTGGGAAGATCCGGAGTAAGAAATATTTTACTCCGGATTTTTTATTCGTAAACTATAATTTTTAGGATTTTAATGTCCAGGATAAAAACAGTTTTATCTTTATATCGATAAAATTATATAATTAAAAAGACCCAATATTTTAATATTGGGTCTTTAAAAAAGATTTGAAAAGTTGTTTAATTAGTCCAAATGATAATATTAAAGTTTTACAACTTCTTCCTCAGCTAATAAAGCGAAAAATTTATTTAAATTTGGTAATATTATAATATTGGTACGTCTGTTTCTAGCTCTGTTTTCTTTAGTTTTATTATCTGTCAAAGGCAGGTAACTGCTTCTTCCGGATGGAATTAATCTAGAACCATCAATTTCATATTTACTTTGTAATAAACGTACAATAGCCGTTGATCTTTTAACACTTAGATCCCAGTTATCTTCTATGCCATCTGTATGAATACTTCTAGAGTCAGTATGACCTTCGATCATTACATCCATACTAGGCTCAGAGTTAATTACATTGGCTAAGTTCTGCAGAAGTGAATATGCTTTAGGATTTACTCGGTAACTACCTGATCTAAACAATAAACTATCGGCAACAGAAATCATGACAACTGTTTTGTCAATATTCACATTTATGTTATTGTCATTGTTGAGGTCGCTCTCATTTATTGACTGTTTTAACTTGTAAGAGATTGCTAAATTCATAGAATCTTTTAAAGTTTTAGCTTCTGCCAATTCTTCAGGAGACATTTTTGCAAGTGTAGCATTCATGTTATCTCTTGTGTCCTTTGATAAAACAGTTAAATTGTCATCAACAAATACCATTTGCTCATCATTTGTTTCCTGTAAAGAGTTGATCTTTTCATTGTACTCATCCACACGTACTTCAATTTTAGCGAATTTGGCTTCAAGTTCTTCTTTTTCCAAAGTAGTTTTTTGTAATTCTCCTTTTGTGTCAATGAGATCTTGCTCCAATGCTGTGTAATCTTTTTTAGAAACACAAGAACTTAATAGTACAGTTAAAATAGCAACTGCGATAATTTTTTTTGTCATAATTTAAATGTTTTTAGGTTAATTAAAGTTTAATAATTTTAGCTTCTATTATGGATATTTTTGATAATTTGATCACTATCAATATTAGAATGCCGTAAAAATATAATTGAAATCTAAAGACAATCTAAATATTTGTAATAAATTGACAATTAGTTAATAAAAAATAAAAATACTTTAAAAATTTAGGTTAATTAATTATAATCCAGGTGTATTTTTTTACTTTCAGTTTAAAAAGGAGGTCCCCAAAAGTGGGAGAGAAGGATTTGTATTGTTTGGAAATATTTAGGAAAGTATAGCTGTGTATCAAAATAAAAGAATCACCGAATGTTTACCAATTAAATATGATATAAAAATAATGTAAGGTTTTAAACCCCTGGTAAATCCCCGTTACCTTTTCGTGGTAAATTACTTTCACCCATTAAAAATATATCAACTTCTCTGGCAGCCTCTCTACCTTCACTGATGGCCCATACTATTAAAGATTGCCCTCTACGCATATCACCTGCAGTAAAAATATGAGGTATGTTGGTTTGGTAATTTGACGCTTTATAATTACTTCTTTCATCTAGATCAAGTCCTAATTGATCGCTTAAGTTTCTTTCCGGACCTGTGAATCCCAAAGCCAATAGAACCAGATCACAAGGCCATATTTTTTCGGTACCTTCAATTTCGATAAGTTGTGGTCTTTTATCTGGTAAAATTTTCCATTCCACCTCAATGGTTTTTAGAGCCGTAAGTTCACCATTTTCATTTGTAATAAATTCCTTGGTATTGATTAACCATTTTCTTTCACATCCTTCTTCATGTGAGGTCGAAGTATTTAACTGCAAAGGCCAAAAAGGCCAAGGAGTTGTTTCACTTCTACCTACCGGAGGTTTCGGCATGATCTCAAAATTAAGGACCGATTTTGCTCCTTGCCGGTTTGATGTGCCAATGCAATCTGATCCTGTATCGCCGCCACCAATAACTATAACATTTTTTCCTTTGGCAGTTATCTCTTCACCATCAAACTTTGCTCCGTATATAGATTTGGTTTGTTGGGTTAAAAAATCCATGGCTTGCTCAATACCTTTGGCATCAATGCCTTTTGTAGGTAAACTTCTTCTTTCTGTAGCTCCACCACATAATACCACAGCATCAAATGCATCAAGATCTTTTACCGGAAAATTCACACCAATATTTGTATTAGTTTTAAAGTTGATTCCTTCAGACTCTAAAATTTCCAATCTCCTGTCAATAATTAGTTTGTCAAGCTTAAAATTGGGTATACCATAGCGTAATAGTCCTCCAATGGCATCATCACGCTCAAACACAGTAACAGTATGACCGGCTCGGTTCAATTGTTGCGCTGCTGCCAGTCCTGCAGGACCAGATCCCACAACAGCAATATTTTTACCTGTTCTTTCTTTAGGAGACTTTGCCACGATCCAACCTTTTTCAAAACCTTTTTCAACAATATTCTTTTCAATATTCTCTATGGAAACAGGGTTATCTATAATACCCAAAACGCAAGATTTTTCACATGGTGCGGGACAGAGTCTACCGGTAAATTCTGGAAGATTATTGGTAGAATGTAAAATTTCCAATGCTTTTTCCCATTCATTTTTATAGATCATATCATTAAAATCCGGAATTAAATTTCCCAACGGACAAGCACTATGACAAAATGGTATTCCACAGTCCATACAACGCGAACCTTGTTTTTCTAATTCCTTTTCTTTTAAAGGAATTGTGAATTCACTGAAATTTTTCAACCTGTCCGTTACAGCTTCATTGTTTTCATCTACTCTTTCGTATTCTATAAAACCTGTTATTTTACCCATAATTATGCCGTTTGTTTATTTTCTTTTTCTTTAGCGATCCTTTCTAAAGCCAGTTTGTAATCCGTGGGGATTACCTTTATAAAATGGTGTAGATTTTCTTCCCAATTTTCTAATATTTCAAAAGCTTTTTCACTTTCCGTATAATGGTAGTGATTTTGAATTAGCGAAAATAATTCAGTTACTTCATTTGTTGGAAGTTTTTCCAATGCTACCATTTCCATATTGCAGAGACCATTTTTAAAATTTCCGATCGGGTCAAAAACATAAGCAATACCACCACTCATTCCGGCAGCAAAATTTCTTCCGGTCTTCCCTAGTACCACTACTTTCCCTCCTGTCATATATTCACAACCATGATCTCCAACGCCTTCTACAATAGCTGTAACACCAGAATTTCGTACACAAAATCTTTCTCCGGCTACTCCATTAATATATGCTTCTCCTTTTGTAGCTCCGTAAAAGCAAACATTACCAATAATAATATTTTCATCAGCTCTAAAATTTGCTTTCTCCGGTTTGCGAATTATGATCTTCGCGCCGGATAAACCTTTTCCTAGATAATCATTAGTATTTCCAACAATATTTAAGGTCAGACCACTGGTGGCAAAAGCTCCAAAACTTTGCCCTGCTGAACCGGTAAAATTAATTTGTAGAGTGTTTTTAGGCAGGCCGTTTGCTCCATAAATTTTTGATATTTCATTGCTAATGATTGCTCCAACAGATCTGTCGGTATTTGCTATTGGGTAATTCAATTGCATTTTTTCTTTCCGATATATGGCAGGATGTGCATCTCGAATGATTTGAAAATCCAGAACATGATCCAGATCGTGATGTTGAGTTTCAGTATTTGATATGGATTTGTTATGATAATCCTCAGGTTGGTGTAATATTGGAGAAACATCAATGCCTTGAGCCTTGTATTGTTCAATGGCTTGTCTAGCATTAATTTTTTGGGATTGACCAATCATTTCTTTGATGGTTCTAAATCCTAATTTAGCCATGATATGACGTAATTCCTCGGCAACAAAATACATGAAATTGATCACATGTTCAGGGGTTCCTTTGAAATTCTTACGCAATTCAGGATCCTGAGTTGCGATACCAACCGGACAAGTATTTAAATGACATTTTCGCATCATGATACAACCGGAAGCAACTAATGGCGCCGTAGCAAAACCAAATTCTTCGGCACCAAGCAAACAAGCAATAGCAACATCACGACCGGTTTTTAATTGACCGTCACATTCTAAAACAATTCGGCTACGCAAATTGTTTAAAACCAAGGTTTGTTGCGCTTCTGCTATACCTAACTCCCAAGGTAAACCCGCATGCTTAAGTGATGTGAGAGGGGAAGCACCTGTGCCTCCATCAAAGCCTGAAATCAAAATAACATCTGCTTTTGCTTTTGCAACTCCTGCAGCAATGGTTCCTACTCCAATTTCTGAAACCAGTTTCACATTGATTCTTGCTTCTCTATTGGCATTTTTAAGGTCATAGATCAATTGGGATAGATCTTCGATGGAATATATATCATGATGTGGTGGTGGAGAGATCAAACCTACATATGGTGTTGAATTTCTAACCTCAGCGATCCAGGGGAAGACCTTTTCTCCCGGTAACTGCCCGCCTTCACCTGGTTTAGCACCTTGAGCCATTTTGATCTGTATCTCCTTTGCATTGGTCAAATAGTTACTTGTGACACCAAATCTACCGGATGCAACTTGTTTGATAGCACTACTCCTGCTATCACCATTTAGGTCTCTTCTAAATCTGTTTTGATCTTCACCACCCTCACCGGAATTACTTTTGCCACCAATACGGTTCATGGCTATGGCTAAGTTTTCATGAGCTTCTTTACTGATCGAGCCATAGGACATCGCACCAGTTTTAAAACGTTTGACTATATCTGTCCAAGGTTCAACTTCATCTATTGAAATTGGATCTAAATTTTGGAATTCAAATAAACCACGTAAGGTCATCAAATTTTCACTTTGCTCATTGATCATTTTAGAGTATTGCCTGTAGCTATCCTTGTTATTACTGCGAACAGCTTGTTGTAATTTTGAAACTGTTGTTGGGTTAAACATATGTTTTTCCCCATTTCGTCTCCATCGGTAATCACCTCCAATATTTAATTTTAAATTATTTTCAATTGTAGTATTAAAAAACGCATTTTTGTGACGTTTTGAAATTTCACGCTCAATTTGGTACAATCCTATACCTTCAATTCTGGAAGGAGTATTAGGAAAATATTTATTGGAAAATTTAGTGTGAAGTCCTAAAATTTCGAATATTTGAGAGGCCCGATATGAATGCAAGGTAGAGATACCAATTTTATTCATAATTTTTAATACGCCTTTACCAATAGCTTTGTTGTAGTTTTTAACTGCCTTTTCGGAATCAATTCCGGTTATAGATCCATTTCTTACTTTTTCCCGGATAATTTCATTCACCATATAAGGGTTGATCCCACTTGCACCATAACCGAATAAAGTCGCAAAATGATGTGGCTCACGTGGTTCAGCTGATTCAATAATGATGCTGAATTTTGATCTTTTTTGTTTTTGATTTAAAGAGTGATGCAAATAAGAGCAAGCTAATAAAGCAGGTATCGGACCGTTGATTTTATCGGCATCCCGATCACTTAAAACAATGATATTACATCCGTTTTCAACAGCTTTTGAAGCTTTAAAAATGATATTATCCAATCCCTTTTCCAAGGCATTCAATCCTCTTTTTATATCGTAAAGCATTGGAATTATACATGTTTTAAAATCAGGATGATCAATATTCTTAATTTTATCCAGATCATCATTAGAAATAACCGGATTTTGGATTTTAAGCTTTTTACAGTTTTCTTCCTTTATTTCAAAGATGTTTCTATCTTCTCCAACGGCCAGGCTTATATCTGTAATAATTTCTTCTCTAATTCCGTCAAGCGGAGGGTTGGTTACTTGTGCGAATAGTTGCTTGAAATAATTGTAAAGTAGTTGAGGCTTATCAGATAGAACTGCCAAAGGTGTATCTGCTCCCATAGATCCAATGGCCTCTTTTCCTGTTTTACACATAGGTGTTATGACCGTGTCAATGTCTTCCATAGTGTAGCCAAACATTCTCTGTCGGGTTTTATATGGAGTTATTTCAATAGGGCATTTGTTGCCTGTATAAGGAACTTCTGCTAAATGCAAATGATTATCATCTAACCATTTTCTATAGGGGTGTTTTTTGGTTACCTCATTTTTTACTTCCTCATCTTCAATGATCCTTCCTTCATTCATATTTACTAAAAACATTTTCCCTGGTTCTAATCTTCCATGTCGAACAACATTTTCAGGTTTAATATCTAATACACCAATTTCTGATGACATGATCACATAACCACCTTTGGTAATGGTAAATCGTGATGGACGTAAACCATTTCTGTCCAACAGAGCACCAATAAAATTACCGTCGGTAAAAGGTATGGATGCCGGTCCGTCCCATGGTTCCATGATACATGAGTTATATTCATAAAAAGCTTTTTTATCATCAGGCATTGTATTGTCTTTTTCCCATGCTTCCGGTACCATCATCATCATAACCTCCGGAAGGGAACGACCTGTCATCAACAATAGTTCAACAGCCATGTCCATGGAGGCAGAATCAGATTTTCCCTCTAAAATTATAGGGGAAAGTTTTTTAATATCCTTCCCAAAAACTTCACTTTGCATCAGCTCTTCACGGGCTTTCATACGACTAACATTTCCACGTAAAGTGTTGATTTCACCATTATGACACATAAACCTAAATGGTTGAGCTAAATCCCAAGAAGGAGAAGTGTTTGTAGAAAACCTTTGGTGAACCAAAGCAAGACGAGTTACAACATCAGGATCTGATAGGTCTTGATAATAATTTCCTATATCCTCAGGGATCAATAAGCCTTTATATATTAAGGTTGTGGATGAAAAACTAGGAATATAGAATTGTTTGCTTTCTTTTAGCTTTGATTTTATTATTTTATGTTCTGCAATTTTTCTTGCAGCAAAAATTTTAGCATTGAATTGTTGATCGCTTAAAACGGTATCATTTTTTCCAACAAAAATTTGTTTGATCTTAGGCTCGTTCTTTCTTGCAATTTCTCCCAGGTGTGCAGGGTTTACCGGAACATCCCGCCAGCCTAATACTGTTAAATCCTGGTTATTAATTTCTGATTCCAGTACTTTAGTACAAAATCTATATTGATTAATACTTTGTGGTAAAAATATCATACCAATGGCATAATCTTTTGGATTTGGTAATTTAAAATCACATACTTTTTTAAAGAACTGATGAGGGATATCAATTAAAATTCCGGCTCCATCTCCTGTTTTACCATCTGCACTTACAGCGCCTCTATGTTCTAATTTTATTAATATTTTTAACGCATCATGAATGATCTTGTTTGTTTTTTCACCATTAAGACTACAAATAAATCCTGCTCCGCAATTGTCGTGCTCATATTCTGGTAAATAAACCCCTTGTCTCTGGTAAGTCATAATTATGAAATTTTCACAAAAATAATTAAAAAAATAAAAATAATTCAATAAATAATGTTAAATGATATAAAAAATACAATATTAAAAAAATATTGTTAGATATAATATAGATATACTAATTAGAATTTATAAAAATTGAAGATTTGAAAAAAATCTATAAAATTCTAATTGGGGATTTACGAAAAAATAGGGACCAATTAGTAGCTGGTTTAATAAAATATAAAGCGAATGAAAATTTAATCTTCATAGAAAAGAATACGATTTTTTAAAAAGTCAATTTCATTTTGAAGTACTTTTATTTTCTCCGTTAAATTTGAGATCACGTCAATACCCTCCATGTTGATCCCTAGTTCATGATGTAGCCGGATCATTTTTTCAATGGCATCAATTTTATTTTTTTTCAAATATTCAATTTCGTCAATTTTCGTAATTTCAATAAGACCAATTTCATTTAGTGAATTTATAAAAGAAAACTCAATATTGTATATGGTACAAATAGTTTGAATAGATATTAGTTTGTCTTTTGTCATAACTATTTCAATTTAGATAATTCTTCAAATAGATCTTTTTCTTTTTTACTGAGGTTAGTTGGTGTTTTAATATGGTAAGTGATGATCAGATCACCAAATTCTCCTTCCTTTTTATAAACCGGAAAGCCTTTACCTTTTAATTTGACTTTGGTTTCATTTTGTGTTTCTGGTTTTATTTTTAATTTTGCTTTGCCGGCAAAAGTATTTAGAGTTATTTCTCCTCCCAGAACTGCTGTATATAGATCCAGATCAATATTAGTATGTAAGTTATTTTTATCTCTTTTAAAATTGGTGTTATTTTTAATGTTAAAGGTTATAAATAGATCTCCACCCGGCCCTTCATTGATTCCCTTACCGCCATGACCTTTTATTTTTATTGTTTGTTTATTTTCAACTCCTGCCGGTATGGTCAATCTGATATTTTTACCGTTGACGGTTAAGGTTTGTTTATGGGTTTTATATACATCCCTTAAAGTTAATTGTAATGTGGCGTTGAAATCCTGGCCTCTGTATTTAGTTTGACTATGCCTTGGCCTTTGATAAGTTCCGCCAAACATGGATTCAAAGAAATCCGAAAAATCATGTTCGCTAAAACTACCCCCTGTTCCTTGGTTTTGATAACTCCTTTGCGAATACTGTTGCTGTTGGGCTTTTTCATAAGCTTCTCCATGTTCCCAATCTTTTCCATATTTATCATATTTTTTTCTCTTTTCAGAGTCGCTTAACACCTCATTCGCTTCATTTATCTCCTGAAATTTCTTTTTTGAGGTTTCATCGTTAGGATTGACATCGGGATGGTATTTTCTTGCTAATCTTCTATACGCTTTTTTTATTTCTTTATCAGAAGCGTTTTTAGAAATTTCAAGAATTTTGTAATAATCTATGAAAGCCATGAATTAAATCATTTACTTCAAAGATAAGAAACAGAAAGGTAAAGCACTAAAATATGTAGTGAATATGATATAAAATAGATAGGCTTGTGAATTATAACCCACTGTTAAAAAAAGAATCAAAAAACACTAAATGATATTTTAGTGAATTTGGCCAATAATTCCAGTCGTGTTTTCCGGGTCTTTCCGTGTATTCATGGAGTATATTTTCTTCTATCATTTTTTGATGTAACTCTTTGTTAACTTCATAAAAGAAATCATCAAATCCGCAGTCAAAAATTAACTTAAGATCTTTCCCAACTATCAGATCGGTCATGTACATTATGGTGTTGTTTTCCCAATTTTCAGGATATTCCTTATAATTTCCAAGCAATTGATCTATTTCCCAGTATTCAGGAAATTTTACCAGATTCATTCCCCCACTCATACTTCCGGCGGCACCAAAAATATCTTGATGCTTGAAAGCTAAGTAAAAAGCTCCATGTCCTCCCATACTTAATCCAGTAATTGCTCTTCCTTTCGGGGATGTTAAAGTATTGTATTTTTTATCCACTTCAGTCACCAGCTCTTTTACTATATAAGTTTCATATTTCATTTTAGGATTAATGGAACTATCAAAATACCAGCTATAAGGATTACCGTCGGGACAAACAATAATCATATTATATTGATCAGCATAGGTCTTTAGCTTGGGCACATTGTTGATCCAATCTTTATAATCTCCAGAGGCACCGTGTAATAAGTATAAAACCGGAAAATTTTTATTTTGATAGCTATCAGGTAAGATGACTATATTTTTAACGGGTTTTTGCATGGATCGACTAAACACTTCCAAGGTATCTACTTTGGAGGCAAAAATACCGGTACTAATGAATAAAAAGAAAATAATTTCCTTCATGATCAATGAGTGGAAATTTAAAAGCATCCGATAATTTATCAGATGTTTTTTAGTGCTATTAATCTTTTAAAACAGATCTGGAAATTACAATTTTTTGAATTTCAGAAGTTCCTTCGTAGATCTGGGTTATTTTGGCATCCCGCATTAATCTTTCAACATGGTATTCTTTTACAAAACCATAACCGCCATGAATTTGAACGGCTTCAACAGCCACACGCATTGCCATTTCAGCAGCATATAATTTTGCCATTGCACCTGACAGATCATAATTATTGTCTTGATCCTTATCCCAGGCAGCTTTTAAACATAACATTCTGGCAGCTTCAATTTCTGTAGCCATATCTGCTAATTTAAAAGCAATACCTTGATGTTTACTGATTTCTTTACCAAACGCTTTACGCTCTTTTGAATATTGAAGAGCCAATTCATATGCCCCTGATGCGATCCCTAAAGCCTGTGATGCAATACCAATTCTACCTCCGGCAAGAGTTTTCATGGCAAATTTAAAACCAAAACCATCATCACCTATTCTGTTTTCCTTTGGTACTTTAACATCATTGAACATTAATGAGTGCGTATCAGAACCTCTAATGCCCAATTTATTCTCTTTCGGACCCACAACAAAACCTTCCATGTCCTTATCCATGATAAGTGCATTGATCCCTTTGTGTCCTTTTTCAGGATGAGTTTGCGTTATTACCAAATAAACACTAGCATTTCCTCCGTTTGTGATCCAGTTTTTGGTTCCGTTCACCAAATAATGATCTCCTTTGTCAATTGCAGTAGTGCGTTGTGAAGTGGCATCACTACCCGCTTCAGGTTCACTTAAACAAAATGCGCCAATAATTTCACCTTCCGCAAGTGGTACCAGATATTTTTGTTTTTGTTCTTCCGTTCCAAATTTTTCTAATCCCCAACAAACCAGTGAATTGTTAACAGACATGACAACAGAAGCTGATGCGTCAATCTTGGAAATTTCTTCCATGGCCAATACATAGGAAATGGTGTCCATGCCACCGCCTCCGTATTTTGGGTCAACCATCATTCCAAGAAAACCTAGTTCTCCCATTTTTTTTATCTGTTCATGCGGAAATGATTGTTTTTCATCACGTTCAATTACGCCTGGCAAAAGTTCAGTGTTTGCAAAATCACGAGCCGCATCGCGGATCATTATTTGTTCTTCTGTTAGTGTAAAGTCCATAATATTATTTGAGATTTTTATTTTTATTTGAATTGCCCAAATATACAGAAATTCTCAAAATCTATTTGTATTTTTACAGGATAATGAAAAATAAAATTTGGTATGTAATCGGCCTTATGAGTGGGACATCTTTGGATGGGGTTGATTTGGTATTTGCTAAATTTACTAAAGATCAGACCTATTCTTTTGATATTTTAGGAAAGGAATCGATAAATTATTCCGAAAAATGGAAAAAAACACTTTTTGATGCTTTTAATTTTTCAGGGATAGAGCTTACAAAATTGAATGTTGATTACGGGAAATTCCTGGGGGATCTGATAAATAATTTTATCTCTAAAAATAAAATCAAAAAAGTTGATTTTATAGCATCCCATGGTCATACAATTTATCATCAACCCAAACAAAATTATACTTTGCAAATAGGGAGTGGTGCAGTAATAGCCGAGACAACTAACATTAAAGTTATTTGTGATTTTAGAGTTCAGGATATTGCTTTAGGAGGGCAGGGAGCACCATTAGTGCCTGTTGGTGATAAATATTTGTTTAGTGTATATGATTTCTGCCTGAATCTTGGAGGTTTTGCAAATATTTCATTTCAGGATCAGGACAAAAGAGTAGCTTTTGATATTTGTCCGGTAAATATTGTTTTGAACAACTATACTCGAAAAGTCAATTTAGAATATGATGATAAGGGTAAATTAGCATCTCAAGGGATAATAAATAAGAACTTGTTAGAGGAACTTAATCAATTAGTATTTTATACGGATACTAAACCTAAATCACTAGGCTATGAATTTGTTATACAAACTGTACTGCCGATTATTGATAAATACGATCTTCCATTAAAAACTGTATTGCGAACTTTTATTGAGCATGTGGCTGTTCAAATTTCTGAGGTGATCAATAAAAATCGATCCGGATCAAAAGAACTTAATCCTAAGGTGTTGGTTACCGGTGGTGGGGCTTTTAATGATTTTCTGATAAATAGGATCTCTTATTTTTCCACTGTGCATATAGAAGTTCCCGAAAAAGAAATAATTGATTTTAAAGAGGCTTTGATCTTTGCCTTTTTAGGTGTGTTAAAAGATAATAATGAAGTGAATTGTTTGAAAAGCGTTACCGGAGCCAAAAAAGATCATAGTAGTGGTGTAGTATTTAATCCTTAAAATAAAAATCACCTCTTGAACTGGGTTGGCCTGCCAACCAGAAATCTGGGGAGTTAAAATAATATTCAAATAAAATATAATGAAAGAACTTCTTAAAAAATATGAAAATAAACCGCCTGAAATAGTTTTTCATTGGCGTGATAGAGAAACTGAAGCTGAGGGATGGACCGTAATAAATTCACTACGAGGTGGAGCTGCCGGTGGAGGTACAAGAATGCGTAAAGGTTTAAATGAGAACGAAGTATTGTCTTTAGCAAAAACAATGGAAGTAAAATTTACCGTTTCTGGCCCTGCAATAGGTGGTGCAAAATCGGGTATAAATTTTGATCCCAATGATCCGCGAAAGCGAGGTGTTTTAGAGCGCTGGTATAAAGCAGTTACTCCCTTGTTGAAGTACTATTACGGTACTGGGGGTGATTTAAATGTGGACGAGATCAATGATGTAATTCCCTTAACGGAAAACTCAGGTGTTTGGCATCCTCAGGAAGGAGTTTTTAATGGTCATTTTAAACCGACAGAAGCTGAAAAAATTAATAGAATTGGACAATTACGTCATGGTGTTATCAAAGTAATTGAGGATGAAAAATACTCACCTGATCTAAGTAAAAAATATACCGTTGCAGATATGTTAACAGGTTATGGTGTTGCCGAAGCAGTTAAACATTATTATAAAATTTATGGAGGTGAATTAAAAGGTAAAAGAGCCATTGTTCAGGGTTTTGGAAATGTTGGATCGGCTGCGGCCTATTATTTAACGCAATTAGGTGCAAATGTTGTAGGAATAATTGATAGGGTCGGAGGTGTAATTAAGGAAGATGGATTTTCTTTAGAAGAAATTCGTACCATGTTTTTAAATAAAAAAGGTAATATGCTGGTTGCTGAAGAAATGATTCCTTTTGATGAGATCAATCAAAAAATTTGGTCAATACCTGCTGAAATATTTATTCCGGCGGCTGCATCAAGATTGGTAACCAAAAGCCAAATAGCACAAATGATAGATTCCGGTTTGGAAGTTATATCGCCAGGAGCTAATGTTCCTTTTGCTGATGCTGAAATATTTTTTGGGCCCATCATGGAATTTACCGATCAAAAGGTAAGTTTAATTCCCGATTTTATTTCAAATTGTGGAATTGCCAGAGTTTTTGCATATTTAATGGAATCAAGGATTGAATTACCAATGAAAGATGAAGCCATTTTTAATGATACTTCCACTATAATTAAAGATGCTATGATCAAAGTAAATCAATTACGGCCCTATAAAACAGATATTTGTAAAACTGCCTTTGAAATAGCGCTACAGGAATTGATTTAATTTACTATATTTAGCAATTAAAAAATTAACGAATGGATACTTTGGTAATAGCAATTTTTGTATTGGGATATTTAGCGATAACCTTAGAACACAATTTAAAAGTTGATAAATTAATTCCGGCTTTAGCCATGATGGCGGTCAGTTGGGCCGTAATTTCATTGGGACATATGGAGGTTTTTGAAGTTGATGCCGAGTTGCATGAACTCGTTCCCAGTCATCTTGATGAGATTTTATTACACCATTTAGGAAAAACAGCCGAGATTTTATTTTTTTTAGTCGGGGCTATGACCATAGTTGAGATCATCGATTATTTTGATGGTTTTTCAACTATAAAAGGCTATGTAAAAACAAACAGTAAAGTACGATTACTTTGGGTCTTTTCTTTTTTAGCTTTTATCTTATCTGCAATTATTGATAATTTAACTGCAACAATTGTATTAATTACTATTTTAAGAAAAATAATGGCTAAACGTGAAGATCGATTATGGTTTGCAGGTTTAATTATTATCGCTGCTAATGCTGGCGGAGCCTGGTCTCCGATTGGAGATGTTACTACGACCATGTTATGGATCGGCAATAAGGTTACAACGGTGAATTTGATAAAATACTTATTCATCCCATCGCTTTTGTCTATGGTAATACCTGTGCTTATCGCTTCAAGGATGAAAGCGTTTCAGGGTACGATTGAGAGAGAAGAAACAGATGAAGATGATAATAATGGAAGCGATGAACACGGCAAAGTTATGTTGTATTTAGGTTTGGGGGGAATTATGTTCGTGCCTGTATTTAAAACAGTAACACATTTACCACCTTATGTTGGGATGATGTTGGCATTAGCAGTTGTTGCTGCTTTTGCAGAGTTATATTCAAGTGCAAGAATAGCTTTAACACATGTAGATGAAGAATCAGAAGAAGCTGCCCATTTTAGTCCGGTACACAAAGCTCTGGCTGGCATTGAATTGCCGAGTATATTATTTTTCTTAGGAATATTATTGGCAGTTGCCGCTTTAGAATCATTAGGAACTCTATTTCATTTTGCGGAAGGCTTAAATGAAACAATTCCTATGTTGGGTACAGAACCGGCAATTGCAGGTTATGCTGTTTCCGACTTGGTAGTTATGATCTTAGGAGTTGCTTCAGCCGTTATTGATAATGTACCTTTAGTAGCTGCAAGTATTGGTATGTTCGCAGATCCGATCGATAGCCCATTATGGCATTTTGTTGCATTTGCAGCCGGTACAGGTGGTAGTATGTTGATCATTGGATCAGCAGCAGGAGTAGTTGCCATGGGTATGGAAAAAATAAATTTTTTCTGGTATTTGAAAAAGATTTCCTGGCTGGCATTTATTGGATTCTTGGTAGGTTCATTTAGCTTTATGTTCTTAAGAACAGCATTTTAAAATTTTAAGTAAATTTTCACATTTTTTAAGCAATTTATAATAGTGAATTTCGTTACAATTTTATTACTCTTTAATTAAAAAATATGTCATTATTTTTACAACAGGATCCGGTGATTGATCCTGAATTATTACAAGATGGGCTTTCCGAAGAAAAAACACTATCAATTTTTAATTTAATTATGGATGGCGGTTTAGGAGGTCAAATTATTATTGCTCTGTTATTTGTTCTACTTCTCATTGCACTTTATATATATTTTGAAAGATTTTTAGCCATTAAAGCGGCTTCAAAAGTTGATAAGAATTATATGAATCAGATCAGAGATAATATCCTTAACGGTAATTTGGAGGCTGCAAAAATATTAAGTCAAAATAACAATTCACCTGTTGCAAAATTGATCGAAAAAGGAATTTCGAGAATCGGAAAACCTTTAGATGATATTAATACTGCCATTGAAAACGCAGGGAAGCTTGAAATTTATAAATTGGAAAGAAATGTTAGTGTTTTGGCAACTATTGCAGGTGCAGCTCCCATGATAGGATTTTTGGGAACCGTAATCGGTATGATCATAGCGATTCATGAAATTGCTAATGCAGGCGGGCAAATAGATATTAAATTATTGAGTGATGGTTTATATACTGCAATGACCACTACTGTTGCCGGACTGATTGTTGGAATTATATCATACATAGCTTACAATCATATAATTGTAAGAACGAATAAAGTCGTTTATCAAATGGAAGCCAATTCTCTTGAGTTTTTAGACCTGTTAAATGAACCTGTTTAGTTTTTTTAGATCTTCGATCTTTTGATTAAGATGTGTAACTCGTCAATATTATTATGGAAATAAGAGGAAGAAATAAAATAAATCCAAATTTCAATATGTCGTCAATGACAGATATTGTTTTTTTGTTATTGATATTTTTTATGCTCACATCAACTTTAGTTACCGTAAATGCGCTTGATATTATCTTACCAAAAGCACAGGGGAAAACTGAAAATAAGAAATCTACTGCTGTTAGTATCACTAAAAAATTAGACTTTTATATTGATAAGAAAAAAGTAAAAGAAGGTGAGCTGGAACAGTATTTGTTAGATAAATTTAGTCAGGTTGAAAGTCCAACTATTGTACTACGAGCTGAAGAAGGAGTACCGATCGAGAAAGCGGTAAAAGTATTGGATATTGCTAATCGAAATAAAATAAAAGTTATACTCGCGGTCCGTCCCAAATAAATAGAATACTTAATTGTTTAATAAAAACAAATGTCTTTGTTAAAAACAAAACACGAAAGGAAATCAGCTACACTAACAGCTATTATTGCTGTAATTATTTTATTGTTGATCTTTACTTTTGGTTTAACTTATTTTGACCCTCCGAAAGAGTTTGGTATAGCTGTAAATTTTGGTACAACTGATTTTGGCAGTGGAAATGTTCAACCTAAAGAAGCGTTAAAACCAGCTTCGCAGGAAGAAACCATAAAAGAAGAGGTGATTGAAGAAAAGGCTGTAGAAGAACCAGTTGAACCATCTTCTGCTTCAAGCGAAGCTGCAGAAGATGTGATCACTCAAAATAATGAAGAAGCTATAGCGATCAAGAAACGGGAAGAAGCAAAAAGGAAAGAAGAAGCAAAATTGGAAGAAGCCAGAAAAGAAGAAATTAGAAAGCAAGAGGAAATAGATAGAAAGGCTGAAATAGAAAGAGAAAGAGTGGAAAAGGAGAAACAGGAAATAGCCGCTAAGCGAAAAAAAACGGATGCTTTAATGGGAGGTTTTAGTGATGGTGATGGAAATGCAGATGGTGGGGAAGGAGATGATAATAAACCCGGAGATAAAGGTCAGGTAACCGGTGATCCAAATGCAAGTGGATATTATGGAACCGGCGGAGGTGGAAGTGGTGGTAATTACCGCTTAGGTAATAGAAAAGCAACGGATAAACCAAAACCTGCTTATGATTGTAATGAACAAGGTAAAGTGTATGTAAGTATTTCTGTTGATAAAACCGGGAAAGTATTTGCAGCCCGAGCCGGAGTAAAAGGAACAACAAATTCTGCACCATGTTTATTGGTTCGTGCAAAGGAAGCGGCATTAAAAACCAGATTTAACCCGGATAATAATGCTCCATCAAAACAAATTGGAACCATCATTTATAATTTTTCTTTATCCCAATAATATTGAACTACCAGGAAACAATAGATTGGATGTTTGCTAAACTTCCAATGTATCAGCGACAAGGAAAAACCGCATTTAAAAAAGACCTAACCAATATCAGGGCTTTATCAAAGCATTTAGATCATCCTGAAGATAAGTTCGCATCAATTCATATTGCCGGAACCAATGGAAAAGGGTCCACAAGCCATATGGTCGCTTCTGTACTCCAGGAAACAGGATATAAAGTAGGTTTGTATACTTCGCCTCATTTAAAAGACTTTAGGGAGCGGATAAAAGTAAATGGTCATCTCATTACAGAGCAGAATGTTATAGATTTTGTTTCAAGTAACAAAGAATTTTTAGAACAGCAGCAATTGTCATTTTTTGAGATGACGGTCGGAATGGCCTTTGATTATTTTGCTCGTCAAAATGTGGATATTGCCATTGTTGAGGTTGGCTTGGGAGGCAGGTTAGATTCAACAAATATTATTACACCATTAGTTACAGTTATTACCAACATTGGTTATGAGCATACCCAATTTTTAGGAGAAAGTTTGGGTGAAATTGCTTTCGAAAAGGGAGGAATTATAAAACCGAATATCCCTGTGGTTATTGGAGAGGAACACAAGGAAACAACACCAGTATTCCAAGAATTGGCAGCAAAGCATAGTGCACCTGTTTTTTTTGCAGAAAAGTTAATTAAAGAGAATTTTACTACGGATCTATTGGGTGATTACCAATTAAAAAATGTAAAGACGGCCGTAAAAACATTAAAGATATTATCAAAAAGGGATTTTAAAATTACGGATAAACAAATGGCAAAAGGTTTGCAAAATGTAGTTAATAATACCGGTTTAATGGGGCGTTGGCAAATATTGAATTTAAATCCGAAAGTTATTTGTGATACAGCACATAATAAAGAGGGCTTAAGTCTTGTTATGGATCAGTTAAAAAATGAAAAGCATAAAAATTTACATATTGTATTGGGAGTTGTGAACGATAAGAATTTAAGCTCTATTTTACCTTTATTTCCAAAAAGTGCTACATATTATTTTTGTAAACCTCATATTCCAAGGGGTTTGGATGCTGATGAATTAAAACAAAAGGCCAAGCAATTTCAACTTTACGGGGAAGTGTTTTTATCCGTACAAGAAGCTTATCAAAAGGCAAGGAAAAAAGCTGATAGTGGCGATATTATTTTTATTGGAGGCAGTACATTTGTCGTCGCCGAACTACCTCTTTGATCGGTTTAATTAAAAAATTTATAACTTTGTTTTATTGAATACAATTAATGACAACAAGCAAGCTCACTTTTTATGAAATCTAAACTACCTGCCCTTTTATTTTTATTTGCAGCCTTATTATTTACACCTTTCATTTATTCTCAAGAAGAGGAGAAGGAATTTGAACCGGTATATATAACGGTAACAACTTTACATGGTACTGGAGGTATTGATTTTGATGAATGGAAATCGGTTGAACAAGAATATTTTAATAGTGTAACCAGTAAAATTGATCTGATACTTTCACATGAAATATTAGTGAATTATTTTTCACCGAAATTCAGTGAGGTTAAAATAGTTAATGTTATCAAATCATGGGATGATATAGTTCGTATAAATGATCTAAGAGAAGAACTTATAGAAAAAGCCTGGCCAAATGAGGACAATAGAAAAGCTTTTTTTGAAAAACAAAATAGTTTTTATAAAAGTTTTCATTCAGATGAGATCTATTTATCATCAAATTATGGTAAAAGCTTATCTGAAGATATGAAAGTTAATCATAAAGAACCTTTAGTTTATTTGGTTAAAACAAATATATTATCAGATGATGAAGATGAAGATTCCTATGAGAATTATAGTAAATATGTCCAAAATGTAATTCATAAGAATTCCTATATAAAAGCGTATTATCCACAAAGACATTTTTGGGGTGCTGATAGTAGAGAATTCATGGAAGTAATTGTAGTTAATTCCTTATCTGATCTTGATAATTATTTGCTTAAGAATAAAGAAATATTTAAGGAGTTAGTTCCAAATGATGAGAAGAGAAAGGAATTCTGGCGCTCCTTAGAAAGTGCTATAGAAGGTCAGACCAGCGAAATATTCACTAATATACCTTCTTTATCAAAATAATTTTTTCTACTACTAATTAAAACTTTATCCGTCAACTGAAGTATGAAGTTTTTTTAATTTAAAATTTGTAAATAAAATGTTTGTCAGAATAAAAAACTAAATTATATTTGCAACCGCTTAGGGCAATTAGCTCAGCTGGTTCAGAGCACCTCGTTTACACCGAGGGGGTCGGGGGTTCGAATCCCTCATTGCCCACATCATTCAAAAATCCGCACGAGAGTGCGGATTTTTTTGTTTAAAATTTCTCCAAAAGCCTGCTTTTAGGGAGAAATTTTAAACAAAAAAATAGATCACGCTAAAGCGTGATATGGATTTTTGATCTGCAGTCGAGGTCATCCAGGGATCAACGAAGTT
>Ga0209013_10000017_pt1 | contig 121376 bp, 105 predicted proteins | sample Cruoilmetagenom2_FD_187291 | JGI IMG/M metagenome (GOLD analysis project Ga0209013, IMG submission 187291) | Oil polluted marine microbial communities from Coal Oil Point, Santa Barbara, California, USA - Sample 2 (SPAdes) (version 2) | ecosystem: Environmental > Aquatic > Marine > Oil seeps ... | reverse complement strand
TAACCCAAAGGTCGCTGGTTCGAGTCCAGCTCCCGCTACTAGCAAAACCAGTTTCAAATGAAACTGGTTTTTTTATATCTAAAAGTGTAGCGCTTGCTCTTAAACGAATTAGATATAAAAAAGTAAGATTGTGTAGCAATCTGGTTTTGCTTGTTAAGCACTCCTTTCTGGCCCATTTTAGTGTAACGAAAAATGAATCCAGCCAAACTGCAATAACCTAAAAATAGTAATAAAATCATATTGTGGTGCAATTGGTTTTAATTGTTAAGCACTCCATATTCTGGTCCTACGAGGTGCTGAAAGCAGTGAGTCAATCCAGCTCCTGTTAAAAGGAAAACCAGATACTTTTGTATCTCGCATATTATTTCTCTCAAAAGTGATGTTTACAGGCGGCTTTGATTCATAGAAATTTTGAAATTATCTACAAACATTTTTGCTATCCAGTATAGTTCGCTGCGCCTAAAAGAGTTCTCAACTCTACTCAAATTGGTTTAAAACCTTGACCTAAAAACCCGTTTCAGCCACCCGATTGGCTCATAATTTTAATATGGCTCATTTCTTAATGAATCGCAATCATTGGAGTCTTCATTGTCTGAGGCTATTTGACAAACCCTCTGTGACACGAGGCTTTCTATTGTATGGACTATGTACCTTTCATCCCATTTATCATCAATACAAGAACTAAGGTTTTTAACTCGCTTTATGCATTAATAAACAACCATCTGAACATAATTTCTCACCAGATTAGTTCGATTCAATAGGTTAATTTTGTATCTGAAATAAATCTAATATACTAAGTTTAGGGCCAATTTTATTAATATCTTCCGATTTTAAAAATAATTATATCATTTTCAATGATAGCCTAAAGATATGTATATGTGTTCTTTACAGTTGAATATTTAGGATTTATGAATAATGCAGGTCCATTAAAGCCTATAAAAAACTCGTATCGAAATAATATAATTAAAACCTAAGGATTAATAAATAGAAGAAAGTTATAATGTTTAAGATGGTAAACAAAAACAATATAAAAAGGATTAGAAGTTCAACCATAACTTTTTTTGTTTTTATCTCATCACTATTCATCAGTACACAGACTTTTGCACAGGTAGAAGTTTATGATTTAAAATGTGAATATCAGACAAATCCTTTAGGAATTGATACACCAAAACCTAGGCTCTTTTGGAAAATAAATGATTCCCGAAGGGAAGCTACTCAAACAGCTTATCAGGTTTTGATTGCGACTAGTAAAGAATTTCTTGAAAATAACAAAGCTGATATTTGGAATAGCGAAAAAGTTGAATCAGATCAATCTACACATATAGAATTTAATGGGTCAGAATTAAAATCCACTAAGCAATATTTTTGGAAAGTTAGAACCTGGGATCGCTTAGGGAATGTTTCGCAATATAGTAATATAGCATTTTGGGAAATGGGTTTGCTAAATCCCAATGATTGGAAGACAGAGTGGATTGCGAAAGACACAAAACCTTTACCTGAAACTGTAAGACCATGGAATTGGGGAAACTGGATTTGGACGGGCATTGGTGATACTGCAAATGTGAAAACATATTTTCGTAAATCGTTTACTCTTCCTAAGGGAAAAAGAATTGTTAAAGCAATCTCCCGTGTAACAGGCAGTGGTAAGGTGATGATTTATTTAAATGGTGAATCAATTGGCGACAATGATGCCTGGCACCGAGTTTTTGATCACGATTTCAAATCATATTTGGTAAATGGGAGCAACAGAATTGCCATATCAGTTGCGAAAAAATTTGATGCTAATAGTTTTTTACAACCTGCATTTCTACCAAGTCTTAAAATATATTTTGCCGATTCTACATCAATGATTATCACCGGAGATAAAACCTGGAAAGTTTCAACCGATGAAATCAGTAATTGGAATAAAAAAGACTTTGACGATAGCAATTGGCAAAGTGCTGTTGAAATTGGGAAATATGGCGATGAACCCTGGGGAGAAGTGGACCAACCTTTATATAATCCACCTCGTTCAACTTACGTTCGTGAGGAGTTTAATATCGCAAAGAAGGTAAAACGCGCAAGAATTTATGTAACTGGTTTGGGAGCCTATACATTTCATGTTAATGGTGAGCGCGTTGGACAGGATTTCTTTACACCTGGCTGGACTCAGTACGATAAGCGAATTCAATACCAAACTTATGACGTTACTTCACTTCTAAAAAAAGGAGATAATGCAATTGGTGCATTACTGGGAAATGTTTGGTGGAGCGGTGGTTTGAGTTACTTCGGTTGGCTTCGATACGGTGAAGGGCCATTACGATTGAAAGCACAGTTATTAATTGAATATAAGGATGGATCAAATGAATTAGTTATAACAGACAAGAGTTGGAAAACAACGGATTCCCCAATTTTAAGAAATAATATTTATGATGGTGAGGCCTATGATGCACGCTTAGAAATTCCGGGGTGGGACAAGCCTAATTTTGATGAAACTGCTTGGGAAGATGTTATTACTTTACCGAATGATTCAGCGTTTATTGTTAGTCAGCAAGCACCTACAATTAAAAAAACCGAGATTGTAAAACCCAAGGATCTTTCTAACCCTTTTCCCGGAACCTACATTTATGATATGGGACAGAATATTGTTGGCTGGGTAAAATTAAAAGTTGAAGGAAAAGAAGGCGACAAAGTAACATTAAGATTTGGAGAATTGCTTAATAAAGATGGCTCACTCTATACTAATAATCTTCGTACAGCAAAAGCTACGGATGAGTATATACTTAAAGGGGATGGAATTGAAGAGTGGGAACCCAACTTTACCTATCACGGATTTAGATATGTTGAGATTACTGGTTATCCAAGCGAGCCAGGGCTTGATGCTATTGAGGGACAAGTAATCCATTCGACTGCCCCTTTTACCGGAACATTTTCCTGTTCAAATGAATTGATCAATAAAGTATTTAAAAATGTTTTATGGGGACAACGAGGAAATATGATGTCTGTTCCAACCGACTGCCCACAAAGAGACGAACGTTTAGGCTGGACTGGAGATGCACAAATTTTTGCTCCAACATCTAGTTATAATATGGAAATGGTTCGTTTCTATTCAAAATGGATGAACGACATTTTTGATAATCAACTTGAAGATGGATTGATCCATAATATTAATCCAATTAAAACTAAAGGCCGGGTCGCCAAACCTGGATGGGGTGATGCTGCGGTAGTTGTTCCCTGGGTGCTTTATCAATTTTATGGTGATACAAGAATCCTTGAAAAAAGCTATAAAGGAATGACCGGATGGATTGGATATATGATTAGCAATAGTAAAGAAAACCTTTATGAGCGTAGCGGATTTGGAGATTGGGTATCTACCGTACAATCTCCCAAAGAGCCTATTGGTTCTGCATACTTTTACTATAGTACAAAGTTGGTTGCCAAAACTGCAAAAATACTTGGTAAAACAGAAGATGCTGTAAAGTATGAAAAGCTTACAGGCGAAATTGCAGAAGCTTTCAATAAAAAACATTTAGATATAGAAACAAAACAATACACAGGAGCTACACAAACTGCAAATCTTATTCCACTGGCTTTTGGTATAACTGAGGATGTGAATGCACAAAAAGTAGCTGACAATATTTACCAAAATGTTCTAGAAAATAACACGCATTTAACAACCGGATTTTTGGGCACAGTCCACCTTCTGCCAATGTTAAGTGAATACGGTTATCACGAAACAGCCTATAAATTAGCCATTCAAAGAAGTTACCCTTCCTGGGGTTATATGATTGACAGAGGCGCAACATCTATGTGGGAATTGTGGAATAGTGATGTAGAATCTCCCCGAATGAATTCGCGTAATCATTTTGCCATAGGTAGTGTTGTAGAATGGTATTATAAATATCTTGCTGGAATTATACCGAATGATGAAGCTCCGGGTTTTAAGAAATTTAGTATTGCACCTAAACCGGTCGGTGATTTAACTTTTGCCGAAGCGACTTATAACTCCCTTTTTGGAGAAATTAAATCTCGATGGGAGAAGTCTGAGAATGAGTTTCAGCTAAGAGCAACAATTCCGCCAAATACAACGGCTTTAGTTTCAATTCCAGTTTCGGAATTCAGTAATCCAACTATTAAAGAAAACGGAATTGTCTGTTTCAAGAACAAAAAAGAGGCAAAGCAAATTGAAGGATTGCATTTTGTAAGTTCAAATAATAAAGAAATTGTGTTTGAAGTCGGAGCAGGGTTTTATTCGTTTAGTGTTGTGAGTGAAAAATAAATAATGAGCAAAAGCAGAATATATACATTATGAAAACAATTGGAATAATAGGTGGAGTTACTTGGGCTTCTACGGTTGATTATTATAAGCTCATCAACCAAAAAATCAATAAACGACTGGGGGGATTCAATACTGCTGAAGTTCTAATTAATTCTGTTAATTTTAATAATGTAATGGAATATTTAACTACAAACGATTGGGATAGTGTTGAAAAATTATTTACAAGTAAAGCTGAAGAATTAAAAAAAGCTGGTGCAGAATTTATCGCTATCAGTTCAAATACAATAGCAAAAGTAGCCAGAGGTGTGGCAAAAAAATCTGGACTACCACTTGTGAATATTATTGAATCAACATCAAATGAGATTAAGAAAAAAGGATTTAAGAAAGTTGGTTTTATTTCAATCTTTTAATACTAACCAACCTATCAAAACGAATAAAACTAAATTCATATCCTTTGAAGAAAGACAATGCAAAAAAATGTGTTTAGATTCAATTGTTTTTATATATTTATCAAAAACAATTTCTTATTTGTGATCTTTTATATTTGAATCCTAATGACTGACTACGGATTTCTTTCTTTACTCCCTCCTGTAATTGCAATAATTCTGGCACTTAGAACAAAACAAGTTTATGTTGCCCTATTATTTGGCATCTGGTTTTCGTGGATTATTATGAGTGACTGGAATTTTTTGACCGGAACCTTAGCAACAATTGAAGGTTTGGTTGATGTTTTTAAATCGGCCGGGAACACAAGAACAATAATGTTTAGCGCCTTGGTAGGTGCATTATTATTGTTTATTCAATATTCTCGTGGTATGGAGGGCTTTATCAATAAACTGAATGTATTGATCAATTACTTCGAAAAAAAAGAAAGCGGCTACAGTCGGGTTGTAGTACAGATACTAGCACTGGTAACAGGACTTCTACTTTTTGTAGAATCGAGTATCAGTTCCTTAACTGTTGGTATACTCTACCGACCAATATTCGATAAATTAAAAATTCCAAGAGAAAAATTAGCTTATATCGCAGATTCAAGTTCTGCACCGTCTTCTATATTAATTCCTTTTAATGCCTGGGGCGCTTTTATTATGGGCTTATTACTCACACAGGGGATTGACAGACCCTTTTCCACTTTAATATCCTCTATTAAATATAATTTCTACCCTATAATAGCCATAATCATCGTGTTCATTCTTATTATTTCAAAAAAAGATTTTGGAGCAATGGCTAAGGCTGAAAAAAGAACTAGAGAAACTGGTAAACTATTGAATGATGGTGCAAAACCGATGATTTCAGACACCATTACCTCCTTTAAGCCAAAGGAAGGGATCAAAGCAAAAGCTTATAATATGGTTATTCCATTAGCAACTATGGTCTTAATGATGCCAATAAATTTAGCTTATACCGGTTGGGATAAAGTTGAGAATTATACTTCTTTTTCAAATCATGTATCCCAAGCAATTGGGAATGGTTCCGGTTCATCATCTGTTTTATATGCTGTAATTACCTCTATTATTATCGCAATGATCATGTATCGTTCACAAGGAATTATGAAGATGAAAGAAATGATTGATCTGGTTTTAAAAGGAATTAGCGAATTAATGCCTTTGGCTCTCTTAATGCTGCTGGCGTTTGCCATAAGCAACGCTTGTAATGCCTTAGGAACAGGTCAATATGTTGCCAATTGGTCTAAAGATTGGCTTTCGCCTGAATTTTTACCAGCAATTGTTTTTGCTTTAAGCGCTTTTATTGCGTTTTCAACCGGAACATCCTGGGGAACTTTTGCTATCATGTTGGCCATTTCTATTCCTATGGTTAATATTCACGGTGGAAATGTAACCCTGGTAATCGCAGCAACTCTCGGTGGAGGAATTTTTGGAGACCATTGTTCTCCAATTTCGGATACTACAATAATTTCATCTATGGCATCGGCAAGTGATCATATTGATCACGTAAAAACGCAATTACCTTATGCTTTGGTTGGCGGAATAATTACCACTATTCTGTATTTGGCACTAGGCTTTGCAATGAATTAGTCTACATTTGCAATTAATCTAATTAGGATGGCGCATAAAGCAGGTTTTGTAAATATAATAGGCAACCCCAACGTTGGTAAGTCAACTTTGATGAACGCATTTGTTGGCGAACGACTATCCATAATAACTTCAAAGGCACAAACCACACGTCACAGAATATTAGGCATTGTAAATGGTGAAGACTTTCAAATACTTTTTTCCGACACACCGGGTATCATAAAACCGGCTTATGAATTACAAAAGTCCATGATGAATTTTGTGAAATCGGCATTTGAAGATGCTGATATTCTGATATATATGGTTGAAATTGGAGAAAAAGAATTAAAAGATGAAGATTTTTTCAATAAAATAAAAAATAGCAAAATTCCAGTTTTACTTTTAATAAATAAAATAGATAAATCAACACAGGAAGAATTGGAAGAGAAAGTTGCTTATTGGCAAGAAAAAGTTCCCAATGCATTGGTATATCCTATTTCGGCGCTTGAAAATTTCAATGTCCAAAATGTTCTGGATAAAATTATTGAACTTTTACCGGTATCTCCTCCCTTTTACCCGAAAGATCAGCTTACAGATAAACCAGAAAGATTTTTTGTAAATGAAACTATTAGAGAGAAGATCTTGATGCATTATAAGAAAGAGATTCCCTATGCTGTAGAAATTGAAACTGAAGAATTTATTGAAGATGAAAAAATTATTAAAATTCGTGCTATAATAATGGTAGAAAGAGAAACTCAAAAAGGGATTATAATTGGCCACAGAGGAGTTGCTCTAAAACGTGTTGGTACGGAAGCAAGAAAAGATCTAGAAAAATTCTTCGACAAAAAGATCTTTTTAGAACTCTATGTTAAAGTAAATAAGAATTGGCGTAACGATAATAGACAATTGAGAAGATTTGGATACAAAGAGTAGAAAACAACCTAAATAATAAACAATCTTCTAAACTTCCACAAAAAAAAAATCACAGTTAACCGGACTTTACATTATGAAACCAAACAAACAATTATTATTAAAAAAAAGACCGGTTGGACTACCCGAAAAGGATACCTGGGAATTAGTTGAAGCTAACCTACCTCAACCAAATGAGGGTGAATTTTTAATAAAATGTGAATATATTTCTCTTGATCCTGCCATGCGGGGCTGGTTGAATGATGCGAAATCATATATTCCGCCTGTTCAAATTAATGAGGTTATGAGAGCAGGAGGAGTGGGGAAAATTATAGAATCCAAACATAGTGATTTTAAAGAAGGAGATTATGTTTATGGTCAAACTGGTGTTCAACAATATGTAACTTCTGACGGAAAAGGTTTTCATCTTATTGATCCTGACTTAGCACCTCTACCAATGTATTTAGGCGCCTTAGGAATGACAGGAATGACAGCCTATTTTGGGATATTAGAAGTTGGCGAATTACAGGAGGGAGATGCTGTTTTAGTATCCGGCGCTGCGGGTGCTGTGGGCAGTGTTGTTGGTCAGGTAGCCAAGATAAAAAACTGTAAAGTAATTGGAATAGCTGGTGGAACAGATAAATGTAAATACTTAGTTGAGGAATTAGGCTTTGATGGAGCGATAGATTATAAAAATGATGATATCCGGCTAAAACTAAAAGAATATTTCCCGAAAGGCATAGATGTATATTTTGACAATGTAGGCGGTGAAATTTTGGATCTAGCTTTGGGAAGATTAGCAATGCATGCCAGAATAGTTATTTGTGGGGCTATTTCACAATACAATAACACTTCTGAAGTAAAAGGGCCTTCAAATTATTTGACACTACTAGTAAACAGGGCTAGTATGAAAGGAATGGTAGTTTTTGATTACGCAAAAGATTACGGAAAAGCGTCTGCCCAAATGGGACAATGGATTAGAGAAGGAAAATTAAAGTCCAGAGAAGATATATATATTGGTATCGAAAAATTTTATGAATCGTTTTTAAGATTATTCACCGGTGAAAAGTTAGGGAAATTGGTTTTAAAAGTTAGCGAAAACTAATCCAAAAACACCTTATACCTAAGGGTAATTTAGGTTTTCTTAATGTTACATTCCTAATATTTTTTTCCCTTCCTCGCTCACTAAATCGGTGGACCATGGTGGATCAAAAACAATTTCAATATTAGTAATAAAATCAGCATATTTTTGTTTTATGGTCTCTTTAATATTGGTGACTATCGTATCTCCCAGAGGGCATGCAGGGGTTGAAAATGTCATTTCAATATTGATGTTTTTATCTCCATCATAGGTAATCTCATAAATTAATCCTAAATCAACAATATTAATTTCAATTTCAGGGTCCATCACATTTTTTAGCAATTCTAAGATCTCCATTTCAAATAGCGTTATTTCTTCTCTATTCTTCATTTTTTATAATTTTTACAGTGTGAAAGACAATTTTAAACACATTAATATTATATAATATGGCAACTATTAATAGGGTATAACTTCCTATACGGATCATGACTATATTATTAAAAATAAAACCTAAAATCATACAAACAATAAATAATAAATATAAATAGAATTGACCCTTGGCAATATTTTCCGAATATAATTCTCTGGGCATGGGCGTTTTAGTCTTACCGACTAATCCTTTATACTTATCTAACCAAATTACAAATGGTAATGTTTTATAGGTCTGACCAAGTATAAGTGTGGTAATAAACCCAAATATCACAGTAAAACCGTACAGTGTTGTAACTCTTATTAGAAATTTTTCTTCCATACCAAAACCCATCATAACAATTAAGCTGATAACAATGGGTAAGAAGACACTTAACATCGATATCAATGTATGTTTCATACCAATATCTAATTTTTTACGTATTCTTTTGTTATACGCTTCAAATACAAATGAAAAAAAGAAAAGAACTCCAACAGCAATCGCAAGCCAAAACAATGGGGCTATCACAGTATAATTTACTAAAAACCAGTTTAAAGACAAGCCTAACAAGCCAACATTAATAAGAATATACGCAATTTTAAGTTTTTTTTCATTTAGTTGATGCGAAACCAAAAACATCGGAATTAATGTTGAGCCCACACCAATAATCAGCAGTAAAAACCAACCTATTAAGCCAATCGTTGCATGTATTTTTAAATAAAACAAATGCGTTTCCGTCAAAAAAATATATTTAAAATTTAATGCAATTAAGGTCCCCACAAACTCAGTAGCCGCCAACCAGATTATTGCAGTAATTATAAATTTTGAGGATATATTTTTCTTCTTTGAATTTCTATAAGATAGAATAACGTTAATAACAAAAAGAAATAAAGCGCTAAAAGTCAATAAGGAGGCATAAATAAGTAAACCTGAAAATGACCCTACCCAAAATGCATAAGTCAAAAACAAAATGGAAAAACCAAATATCCAAAAAGTTAATTTTGCCAATTTTTCGCTGTACAATGATGTTTCAAAAACTACAGGAATTAGTTGATATAATGCACCAAAAACGATCATAGTTGCCCAACCAAGGACAGCCATATGTGTAATTGCCAGTATCTTAGTATTAAAATAGGCTTCTAATAAATTGCTATCGGCCAATATTATCATTGCCGATAAAACTAAGAGAGCTATTGATCCAAACACAAAATGAGGTTTTACAACACTTGCATCAGGGGCATTATTTGAGTTTAATACACTCATTTAAGTCCTGTTGTTCTTATAAATTATCAATACCGTATGATTACAATCTATCTCTTTGTACAAAATATCAAAGTTCCTGACTTCCAATTCAGGCAATAGAAACTGTGGTATTTTTTTATGATCTACATATAAGGCCTGACCCTTATTTAATGTTTCAATTTCTTTTAAAATTTGCACCATAGGTTCGGGCATTTCTAATTCTCTCACATCAATATTTCTTATGTTATCACCAAAATATGCAAGCTCTTCATCAAAATTCTTATTACCTTTCTTAACAGTCTCTTCAACTTCATTATCGACCCATTTCGTTTTATTCATTCTAAAAAAAGTATGAACTTCTCCTTCAATAGGTCGTTCTGTCCAGGACTCATATCCTTTAGACTGCAATTTTTTTATTAATGGAATAGGTTCAAAAGAATTGATTATTTGCAGGGTTTCACCCTCCTTTAATATTTTTACTGCTTTCATAATTATATTAAAAGGGTCTTCTCCCGATTCAATAGTTGGACGAACATCCAAACTCACTAAATTATTAATGTTTTTTGTCGAAGACATATTTTCTATATTTAAATTATCCGTATTAGGTTTTTGTGGTATCTCTCCCTCAAACTCAAATCCAATCTCTTCCAGTTTTTTAATCATTATGAAAATATCTACACCTCCTACTTTGGCTGCATCAGCAACAGTTACTCGAGGTGCTAAAACTTTCCTTAGAACAGGGTTTTTTAATTTTAAAAAATGTTTGTTTATTGAAGCTATAGCTTGAATAGTTTCTTCATTCTCTTTTATCAAAGTCGAAATCCTTGTATTTCTATTAAACTTCATCATTATTTATATTAATGGAAACCACAAAATTAAGCAATCAAAAAAATTAACAGCAATTAAGAATGAATTTAAACTAGGATAAGTAACTGTAGTATCATAAAAGATGGTCATTTTACAACTTTTATGATTCAATGAAAATTTTATTTTACCATAGTTTTAACCTCATCAAAATCCAATCCGCCATAATCTCCAGAACTCATTAAGAGTAAAGCTGTATTTTCTAAATTTTGAGAATATAAAAAGTTCTTAAATTCTTTTGGATCCGTATAAATTATTAGATCTTCACGCTGAAATGCCTTAGCTATTTGTTCTTCCTTAACTTTCTCCAGTCTTTTAATTTTTACCGCATGAGGAGAATAAAATACAACTGCCACATCTGCAGCATCCAGAGCATTCTGATATTCTGTCAAAAAATCTGCATTCAAACTACTATAGGTATGTAACTCTAAACAAGTTAAAACCTTTCTATTGCCATATTGTTCCTTTACCGCATCGGAAGTTGCTTTCACTTTCGAAGGTGAATGTGCAAAATCTTTAAAAATCACCGTGCTTTCATTTTCAAATAATTTCTCCAATCGTTTATTTGCACCTTTAAAGCTAGAAATAGCTTCATAAAATTCTTCATCACCCACACCAATATGCAAACATATATTCTTCGCTCCTTCCAAATTCTGTAAATTATGTTGACCAAATACTTCTAGAGGAACTTCACCATCAGGAGTATCTAATAAGGTGATTCCATTTACTATGGAATAAGCCGGCGTGCTGTAAGCATATTTTTTAATGGCCTTAGTTGACTGCTCTACCACTCTTTTTACAATTTTATCTTCCTCGTTATACACCATAATTCCACCATTAACCATGGTCTCAACAAAAATATCAAACTGCTCCACATAATTTTCAAAGGTCGGAAACACGTTGATATGGTCCCAAGCTATACCACTAAGCAAAGCAATATTTGCCTTATACAAATGGAATTTTGGTCGTCGATCTATAGGTGAAGACAAATATTCATCTCCCTCTATTATCATAAATTCATTTTCTTGGGTTAAATGGACCATTCTGTCAAACCCATCTAACTGTGCCCCAACCATATAGTCCACTTCTATCTCATGATAATTCAATACATGAAGAATCATTGAAGTAATGGTTGTTTTTCCATGTGAACCTCCAATAACTACTCTTGTTTTATGCTTTGAATGTTCATATAAATACTCCGGATATGAAAATATTTTCAAGTCTAATTCTTGGGCCTTAATCAACTCCGGATTATCAGCTTTGGCATGCATTCCTAAAATTACCACATCTATCTTAGTCGTAATTTTCTCAGGAAACCAACCCAGCTCTACCGGCAAAAGTCCTTTGATATCTAACCGTGATTTTGATGGTTCGAAAATAGCGTCGTCACTCCCGCTTATACGATCCCCTTTTTCGTATAAAGCCAAGGCTAAATTGTGCATGGCACTTCCTCCGATAGATATAAAATGTATATTCATTAATTTTAAAATATGATTAATTCAACTTGAACTTATAATTTTTGGTATTCAATTCCTCTATTAGTTCCTTGGATATCTCAATTTTAGCTGTCCTACTAGGCATTGTTAATTTCAATTTTTCCTCCCTGTCATAAACCAGAAAATTCAATATTTGTGTACCTTTATATTGCTTCAAAACAGAATTCATAGAAGCTATATTTTTATCATTTATAAAGTTTACATCAAGCTGAATGGTTAATTTTTTAGCCATTTTAGATAGTACATCTTGTAATTGATGCATTGCAGTAAATTGAGGTCTGACATCTCCATTTTGCCATGGCCTGCGTAACATGGCTTTAATATATAAAAATGTATTTGGAATTAAATAATGTCTGAACTTCAAATAGTCTTCGTTAAAAAGTTTGAATTCATAAGCATCCGTATAATCCTCAAATGTAAACATTCCCCATGGTTTTCCATTCTTTCCAACCCTGTGTTGTACATCTGAAATGATCCCGGCAAAAGTTAATTCTCTTCCCTCATGTTTGTCAATATCATTTAACATTTCAACACTAGCATTACAAAAATATTTTAACTCGGTTTTATAGTCGTCTAATGGATGTCCCGAAATATAAATTCCTATTACTTCCTTTTCCCTGGCTAATTTATCCATAACGTTCCATGGTTCACAGAGTGGTATTACCGGCTCATCGAATTGTACCTCTGAGGCTTCGCCAAATAAAGATACCTGAGCAGAATTCTTACTCTCTTGAAATTTATTTCCAAATCGTATTGCTTTTTCAATAAACGTTTGCCCTTTCTCGTCAAAAGCAAAATATTGAGCCCTATCGGTCTCTTCAAACGAATCAAGTGCTCCTGCCAAAATTAACCCGTCAAACGATTTTTTATTAGCTGCCCTTAGATCCACACGCTTGGTTACGTCAAATATCGACTTGAAATTTCCATTTTCCTTTCGTTCCTCAACAATTGTTTTTACCGCTCCATGTCCAACACCCTTAATGGCACCAATTCCAAATCGTATCGCTCCAGATTTATTCACAGAGAATTTATAATAGGACTCATTAACATCCGGTCCTAAAACTTCAATACCCGCTCGTTTACATTCTTCCATAAAAAAAGAAACTTGCTTAATATCGCTCATATTATTACTCAAAACTGCTGCCATATATTCAGCAGGGTAATGTGCTTTTAAATACGCCGTTTGATAAGCGATGAACGCATAACATGTGGAGTGTGATTTATTAAAGGCATATGCCGCAAAGGCCTCCCAATCTTTCCAAATTTTTTCAAGTACTTCTTCGGGATGATCGTTCTTTTTACCTCCTTCTATGAATTTAGGTTTTAATTTTTCCAGCAGGGCAAAAATCTTCTTACCCATTGCTTTTCTTAAAACATCTGCTTCACCTTTTGTAAATCCTGCCAATTTTTGAGAGAGCAACATAACTTGTTCTTGATAGACCGTAATGCCATAGGTTTCTTTTAAATACTCCTCCATTTCCGGAAGATCATATGTTATTTCCTCTCTACCGTGTTTTCTGTCTATGAATTGAGGGATGTATTCCATAGGGCCTGGTCTGTACAAGGCGTTCATTGCAATTAGATCGGCAAATTCTGTTGGCTTTAAACCTTTCAGGTGTTTTTGCATTCCGGCAGATTCGTACTGAAAAATACCTATTGTTTCTCCTCTCTGAAACAGTTCAAATGTCTTTACATCATCTAACGGAAAATCATCAGGATTCAAATCTATTTCATGCAAGGCTTTAACTATTTTAACCGTATCTTTAATCAGGGTAAGAGTTTTTAGTCCCAAAAAATCCATCTTAAGTAAGCCGGCATCTTCTACCACTGAATTATCAAATTGAGTAACGAACATATCCGTTCCCTTAGCAGTTGCTACAGGGATTAAATTTGTTATGTCTTCCGGTGTGATAATAACTCCACAGGCATGAGTTCCAGTGTTGCGAACCGATCCTTCTAGTTTTCTGGCCTGATTTATAGTGTCTGCAATTACCCCTTTTCCTTCAGAAAATGATTTTAGCTCATTGACATTTTCGAGTTCCTCACTACGGAGTGATTTTACCTTGGCAAGACTTTTTTCATCTTCACCAAATATGTTTTTTAGCTTAATTAATGGAATTAATTTAGCTATTCTATCCGCATCCGGTAGAGGGAGATCCAGAACTCTTGCAGTATCACGAATGGATGATTTGGCAGCCATAGTGCCATAAGTAATAATTTGAGCTACCTGATTTGAGCCATATTTATTTATCACATAATCAATTACTTTTTGCCTTCCTTCATCATCGAAATCAATATCAATATCCGGTAGGGAAACCCTATCAGGATTTAAAAAACGTTCAAATAGTAAGTTGTACTTTAAAGGATCTATATTGGTAATCCCTAAACAATACGCAACAACAGAACCTGCAGCAGATCCTCTTCCGGGACCAACCGACACATCCATTTTTCTCGCCTCATTAATAAAATCTTCAACAATTAAAAAATACCCCGGATAACCCGTATTTTCAATGATCATCAACTCAAAATCGATACGTTCCTTAATTTCATCGGTAATTTCTGAATACCTTCCAGTAGCTCCTTCGTAAGTAATGTGTTTTAAGTAAGCATTCTCTCCTCTTTTCCCTCCATCTTCATTATCCTTTTCTGAAACAAATTCTATAGGGATATCAAATTTTGGAAGCAATACATCGCGTGCTAATTGGTAAGTTTCTATCTTATCAACAATTTCCTGAATATTTACAATAGATTCAGGAATATGATGAAATAAAGCCTTCATCTCCTCCTGGCTTTTAAAATAATATTCGTCATTTGGCAAACCATAACGGAATCCTCTTCCTCTACCCTTAGGAGTGTCAATTTTTTCACCATCCTTTACACAGAGTAATATGTCATGTGAAGTGGCATCTTCCTTTTCTATATAGAAAGTATTATTGCTTGCAACTGTTTTAATGTCGTGTTTTTCCGAAAATTTTAAAATCACCTCATTTACATGTGCTTCATTTTCTTGCTGATGATCGTTTAGTTCTAAATAAAAATCATCACCAAACTCTTCCTTCCACCATAATAATGCATTTTCCGCCTGTACTTCTCCAATGTTTAGTATTTTACTCGGTATTTCACCATTCATGTAACCACTTAGAACGATAATATCCTCTTTATACTTCCTTATAATTTCTTTATCAATTCTAGGCACATAATAAAAACCGTCTATATATGCTATAGATGTCATCTTTGCCAAATTATGATATCCATTCTTATTTTTTGCCAGCAATATAATCTGATAACCATTGTCTTTTGTTTTTTTATCCAAATGGTTTTCGCAGACATAATATTCACATCCTAAAATTGGTTTAATGGGGACCTCTGCATTTTTGTTATAATTGGTAATTTCCTTAATAAAATGAAAAGCTCCCATCATATTTCCAATATCTGTCAGGGCAACGGCTGGCATATTATCTTTTACAGCAGCCTCAACCAATCCTGAAATACTTGATGTAGATTGTAATATTGAAAATTGAGAATGGTTATGTAAATGAGTGAATGCTGCAGTTTCTAAATTCAGATCGCTTTTCACTTTATTTTGTCGATCGGTTTTTTCGTCCTTCTTTGCCTTTTCCTTTAGAGCTTTACTTTTCTTTTTTAGATTAATGTGTTTAATTCCAACAAGTTCAAAGCTAGAAGGGTTTCTGGTATTAAAATTATCAAAATAATTATCCGATTTCTCTAACTCTTTTAAGGTGAACTGTTTTCTACGAATTAATTCCAAAAAACAACGGGTGGTGGCTTCAACATCTGCCGTTGCATTATGTGCTTCGGCAAAGGGAGCGTCAAATAGTTCCTGATGCAATTCAGTTAAAGTAGGTAATTTAAATTTTCCTCCTCTACCTCCGGGAATTTGACAAAGCAGTGCTGTTTTTTCTGTGCATGTATCTAATACAGGTAATTTATTTAAATCACTAGAAATTCCTGTTCTATAAAATTCACAACCAATTATGTTCAAGTCAAATTTTATATTTTGACCTACAACAAACTTTGTTTTGGACAAAGCCTTATTAAAAAGCTTTAAAACCTCCTCAAGAGAAGTTCCATTTTGAATTGCCAGTTCCGTAGAAATCCCATGAATTTGTTCTGCATCATATGGTATATTAAACTCTACCGGTTTAATTAAAAAATCTTGATGCTCAATGAGTTCACCCAATTCATCATGTAATTGCCAGGCAATCTGGATACATCTGGGCCAATTATCTGTATCACTAATTGGAGCATTCCATTTTTTAGGTAATCCCGTAGTTTCTGTATCAAAAATTAAAAACATTTGCTTGATTATATCTTAAAATAATGAGATTTTAAAAGTATAAATTTAATGGATTTTATATTCTCACCGAGTGAATTTTTATTAACAATCCATACTTGCTCCAGAATAGTTAAAAAAAATAACAAATCTTAAAAACTATTAAGAGATATAACATTATTGTTGTGATTTATAAAAATATGACAATAAGGAAAAACCCTAACAATAATCATTTTATAACATCTTTAATATTAATAATTTTACTATCAATATTTAAGGTAGTTAATTTATGAAGAGGGGTGATCAAAACAATTTTAATGGGCTTAACAAATATTTCGTAAGGCATACCGGTATAATATCAAAAATTTCTAAAGGTATAATAACTGTATCCCTAAGAGGAAATATAAACTGCGAATCTTGCAATGCAAAAGCTGCTTGCGGTGTATCAGAATCTAATTCAAAAGAAGTAACAATAGCAAATACTGATCAATCCTATCGGTTAAATGAAGGAGTCGATGTTATTATGCAAAAAGAACTAGGATTAAAAGCGGTCTTTTGGGCCTATATTTTTCCCTTTATCCTAATTTTTGCTGTATTAATAATCAGTTCGAATTTTCTAAAAGAATGGATTGCAGGTTTATTATCTCTTTTTTTTCTAATTCCATATTATATTCTTCTCCATTTTTTTAATAATTCTTTTGAGAGAATATTCAAAATATCAATAATAAAAATCAAGGAATGATAACAGAATCGGTTTTATATAGTGTGTTACTCTTAACTCTTTTAGGAGGGACAGCTGCTGCTATTTTGTATTTTGTTTCTAAAAAATTTTATGTGTACGAAAATCCGTTAATTGCTGAAGTTGAAGACATATTACCGGCAGCCAATTGTGCCGGTTGCGGATCTCCTGGATGCAAAGCATTCGCTGAAAAATTGGTGAATACTGAAGATATATCAGATCTCTTCTGCCCTGTTGGAGGAAATGACGTTATGAAATTAGTAGCAGAGCTATTGGGGAAAGAAGTTGCTGAAAAAGACCCTACAGTTGCTGTTATGCGTTGTCAGGGAAGTTGTGATGTGAGACCAAAAACGACAGAATATCAAGGTCCAAAATCATGTGCTATTTCAGCAATGATTTATAGTGGAGAAACCGATTGTCAATATGGATGTTTAGGTGATGGCGACTGTGTAATTGCATGTAAGTTCGATGCAATGTATATGGATAAAAATACAGGTTTACCTGTAATTATTACTGATAAATGCACCTCCTGTGGAGCTTGCGTCGAAGCTTGTCCAAGAGATATTATTGAAATGCGCCCTAAAAACAAAAGGGATCTAAAAATATTTGTCAGTTGTATGAACGAGGATAAAGGGGGAATTGCAAAAAGAGCTTGTGAAGTAGCTTGCATAGGTTGTTCAAAATGTGATGATATTTGTCCGAAGGATGCCATTACAATGGTAAATAACCTGGCTTATATAGATCCTGTGTTATGTACATTGTGCCGAAAATGTGTTCCTGTTTGCCCTACGCATTCCATTATTGAAACAAATTTCCCTCCTCCAAAAGTAAAAAATAAAAAGAAAGTAAAGGAGAACGTTAAACCCCTAAAATCTAAATCCGATGCTTAAAACGTTTCCAAAGGGAGGGGTTCATCCTCACGAAAATAAATTAACTTCATCTAAGGCAATAAAAAAATTGCCAATTCCAAAGTTTGTTTATGTGCCTGTATCTCAGCATATAGGCATCCCTTCCACGATAGTTGTTGAGAGAAAAGAAAAAGTAGAAATTGGTCAGGTAATTGCTAAATCCGGGGGATATGTCTCTTCAAATATTCATTCTCCGGTTGCCGGAACTGTTACTAAACTTGATAAAATAATTGACAGTAGCGGCTATAAAAAACAATGCATTGTTATCAGAACAGATGCTAAAAATTCTTCAAATTATAAAGAGGTTGAATTTCCTTTAAAAGAAAAAATTGAATTATCTCCGGGTGAAATTTTACAACAAATAACCGATTGCGGAATTGTTGGCTTAGGAGGAGCAACTTTTCCTTCACATGTAAAATTAATCATCAAAGAAGATAAAAAAATCGATTATCTAATTATTAATGGTGTTGAATGTGAACCCTACTTAACAGCAGATCATAGATTAATGCTTGAAAAAGCCAATGAAATTATAGTGGGAATTAAAATATTAATGTCTGCTTTACATGTTAAAAAGGTAGTAATCGGCATCGAAAATAATAAAAAAGATGCCGTTGCAGTATTTAAAAAACTGTTGGATAAAAAAGATGGAATTCAAATAGCGGCGTTGAGGGTAAAATACCCGCAAGGAAGCGAAAAACAATTGATAAAAGCAATATTAAAACGAGAGGTTCCAAAAAATGGTTTACCACTCGACGTAGGTGTAATTGTACATAATGTAGGTACTGTCTTTGCAATTTATGAAGCTGTTCAATACAATAAACCACTAGTAGAGCGAGTGGTAACTGTTACAGGCAAAAAACTTAAAAATCCCTCAAATTACTGGGTTAAAATAGGAACTCCTGTTAAAGATCTAATCGCTGAAGTTGGCGGTTTGCCCGAAGGAACTCGTAAAATTGTAAATGGTGGGCCTATGATGGGGGTGGCTATTAAAAATACAGATATCCCGGTAACTAAAGGAACTTCGGGTATTTTGGTTATATCAGAGGAAGAGGCAAGCAGAAAACGTGTAGAAAATTGTATTCGATGTGGTGAATGTGTTTTTGTCTGCCCAATGGGGCTTGAGCCTTTCTTATTAATGAATTTATCGGAAAAAGGACACTATGACAGAGCCTCTATTGAAGATATTACGACTTGTATTGAATGTGGCTCTTGTAGCTATGTTTGCCCTTCTAACCGTCCTCTTTTAGATTATATCCGATTTGGAAAAAATATTGTTAAAAAGTTAGAAACAGTAAAAAATTAGAAATGAGCATACCCTCAATTATTATATCTGCATCACCTCACGTGCATTCGGATAGAACGTCAAAAAAAATAATGTATGATGTAGTTATTGCGTTAATTCCTGCGTTTTTGGTTTCTTTGTATGTCTTTGGAATTGGAGCCTTAATCATTACTTCTGTTGCAGTAATATCGTGTTTGTTATTTGAGTACCTCATTCAAAAATATTTATTGAAAACATCAGCAACCATTAGTGATGGTTCTGCTTTGATAACCGGTATCCTATTAGGTTTTAATTTACCTTCGAGCTTGCCAATTTGGATGATAATTGTTGGGAGTTTGGTGGCTATAGGTATTGCAAAATTGTCTTTTGGGGGACTAGGGTTTAACATATTTAATCCTGCCTTGGTTGGGAGAGTATTCTTATTAATATCTTTTCCTGTACAAATGACAATGTGGCCTACTCCACTTGACAATCAAACTTCTATATCTGACGCAGTTACAGGAGCTACTCCTTTAGGGATTATTAAAGAAGGCTTGATGTTTGGAGATACAATGACCAAGATAAGTACTAAAATACCTTCAATTATAGAAATGTTATTAGGTGTAACAGGTGGTTCCTTAGGTGAAATGTCTGCCCTTGCCTTAATTTTTGGTGGTTTGTTTTTAATTGTAAGAAAAGTAATATCATGGCATATCCCGGTTGTTATGATTACAACAATGATATTGATTACCGGTATTTTTTGGATGATAGACCCGCAACAATATGCGAATCCGCTAATTCATATTCTATCAGGAGGTGCAATTTTAGGCGCGTTTTTTATGGCGACAGACCTGGTAACAAGTCCTATGTCAAAAAAAGGAATGGTGATTTTTGCCATAGGTATTGGATTAATTACTGTTGTTATTAGGCTGTTTGGTTCATATCCCGAAGGTGTTTCATTCGCAATTATAATAATGAACGCTTTTGTACCATTGATCAACAGTTATTTTAAGCCACGTAGGTTCGGTAATAAAATTAGATCTAAAATAATGTAGTTATGCGTAAAAAGAAGTCAACTTTTTTAAATATGATGGTATCGCTTCTTGTGATCACATTGATCTCGGGATTTGTATTAGGCTTTGTAAATGATCTGACCACTGGTCCAATAGCCGAGGCTAAATTAGAACGCAAGATAAATGCATTGAAATTAGTATTGCCAAAATTTGATAATAACCCTGTTGAAGAAATAAAATTAGTAAGATCAGGGCAAGCTAAAGACAGTATTGAAATATATCCTGCTTTTTTTAAGAGTGAATTTGTCGGAGTGGCTATTGTAGGTGCCTCAGAAAAGGGCTTTAGTGGTTTGATAAAAATTATGGTTGGCTTTGACCCATATGGAAAGATTAAAAATATAGTGGTTTTAGTTCAAAAAGAAACACCCGGTTTAGGTACGAAAATGAAAGATGCAAAATTTATTCATCAGTACATAAATAAAAATCCCTCTTCATTTAATTTGAAGGTAACAAAAGATGGAGGAGAAATAGATGCTTTGACTGGCGCAACTATTAGTTCAAGAGCATTTAGTGAAGCTGTTCAAATGGCCTATGACGAGTTTTTAAATAATATTGATTCCATTAAAGAACTGAAAATTAAAGATTATGACTAATACTACGAATCAAAAACAAAATTTCATAAAAGGAATCGTAAAGGAAAATCCGGTTTTTGTTATGCTTTTAGGTATGTGCCCAACGCTAGGAGTTACCTCTTCCGCATTCAATGGATTGGGAATGGGTATAGCAACTTTATTCGTATTGTTGATGTCAAATATTGTAGTTTCTTTGGTAAAATCTCAAATACCGACGAAGGTTCGAATTCCTGCATTTATTATTATCATAGCGTCCTTTGTAACCGTAGTTGAGATGATGTTGGAAGCCTTTATTCCATTTTTATACGAGCAATTAGGAATTTTTATTCCTCTGATCGTAGTGAACTGTTTAATATTGGGAAGAGCTGAAGCTTTTGCTTCAAAAAGCAATTTAATATCATCAATTATCGATGCACTAGGAATGGGACTTGGGTTTGTTTTGGCTTTGACTGTACTTGGCGCAACTCGTGAAGTACTGGGTAATGGAAGTATTTTTGAAATAAAATTTGTTTCTGAAGAAGCAAATACTTTCATCTTGTTCATACTACCTCCCGGAGCCTTCATTGCTTTGGCTTATTTAACGGTACTTTTCAATAAAATTTCAATCAAAAGTTAATATGTGTTTTTTAAAAGAATGGAATGGCAAACATTTAATCGTAAATGAATTCAATTAGTAAAAGATAAAACGAATGAAAACAACGAACATAGAACAAGTAGACTATCAATTTTTTACTTTAAACCTCTAATTACTATCCTATGGATTATATCGTCATACTAATAGCAGCTGTATTTGTAAACAATATTGTACTATCACAATTTTTAGGGATATGCCCATTTTTAGGAGTTTCAAATAAAGTATCAACATCAGTAGGTATGTCCGGAGCAGTACTATTTGTGATGACAATAGCCACAATGGCAACTTATTTATTATATCAATATATCTTGGTTCCTGCTGGTCTAGATTATTTAAGAACAATTACTTTTATTCTGGTAATTGCAGCTCTGGTGCAAATGGTTGAAATTATATTGAAGAAAGTGAGTCCTCCTTTATACCAAGCATTAGGCGTGTTTTTACCTTTAATAACTACAAATTGTGCTGTTTTGGGTGTTGCAATATTGGCCTTGGGATTAGAAAATGGCAGTCTCCTAAAATCGGTGTTTTTCGCAGTTGCGAATTCCATAGGGTTTGCATTGGCATTGATAGTTTTTGCTAGTATTCGAGAACATTTAGAACTGGTAGATATTCCAGAAAAAATGAAGGGTGTCCCAATTAATTTATTGGTAGCCGGACTTTTATCCTTAGCTTTTTTAGGTTTTACAGGTTTAGTATAAAAAGAATTAATCTATAGACGTCACACATTTTTGCAAAAAATCAGCATAGCCTACTTTGAATTGATGTTTGGATAAATCTTATAAGGTACCACTATCAATAATTCTTCTGACCTTTTCTACATCTTGAGCTGTATCAACAGGAACGGATTGATGCTTGGTAATTGCAATTTTAATTTTATTTCCCTGCTCCAACCAACGCAACTGTTCCAATTTTTCACTTTTTTCCAAATTAGTTTCCTCCAAATTAGCAAATTCCTCTAATGTTTTCGGCGTAAAGCCATACATACCAACATGTTTATAAAAAGTATGATCACTACTCCAATGTTCCTTTATTGTATCTCTGTTATAAGGGATTACGGATCTGCTAAAGTACATTGCATTGTAATTCTTATCAAATACAACATAAACACCGGTTGTCAAATCTTCACCTCTAAGGGTTGGGATAACCAATGTAGCCATTTGAACATCTAAGGAATCAAAACATTTTACCAAACTGGTGATTTGTTCAGGGTCTAATAATGGTTCATCCCCTTGTATGTTTAAAATTACATCAAAGGATACATCGGTTTGTTCACTATATTTCTTATAAGCCTCTAAACATCTGTTTGTTCCTGTAGTATGATCACTTGAAGTCATTACAACATTTCCGCCAAAGTCTTTAACAACTTTCTCTATTCGTGCATCATCTGTGGCAACAATTACCTGATCCAAAGCTTTTCCCGCTTGTTCACAGACCCTTTGAATCATTGTTTTTCCATCCAGATCAACCAAAGGTTTACCTTCTAATCGTGTAGAAGCGTATCGAGAAGGGATAATTCCTAATACATTCATCAATCAATATTTTAATGCAAATATAGTTGTTTTTTTAACCTAGAAAATCTCAAAAAATACAAACTATATGGTATGAAATATATTCTAAATATATACTTTCCTTTTCAAATATTTTTATTATTTTTGCGCCCTACTTCGAGAAAGTAGAAATATTAATTAATAACTTAGGTCGAGAACCTTAAAAATTAACAAATTATGTCAGTAAAAATTAGACTACAGAGACACGGGAAAAAAGGAAAACCTTTTTACTGGATTGTTGCTGCAGATGCTCGTTCAAAACGAGATGGAAGATCCCTTGAGAAATTAGGAACTTATAATCCAAATATTAACCCGGCGGCTATCGAATTAGATATTGAATCGACAGTTAAATGGTTACAAAATGGCGCACAACCAACTGATACGGCAAGAGCTATATTATCTTATAAAGGAGCCATGTTAAAGAATCATTTGTTAGGAGGCATACGAAAAGGTGCAATAACAGAAGAACAAGCTGAAGAGAAATTTCAGGCTTGGTTAGAGGAAAAAACAACTAAGATATCTGATAAAGAAACTAAATTGGCCAAAGCGGAAAATGAAGCGAAAGCCAAAGCCTTAGAGGTAGAAAAAGAAGTAAATGCCACACGCAAGGCTGCTGCAGAGGAAGTAGAAAATGAAGCAATAAAAGCTAAAGCAGATGCGAAAGCTGCTGCAGAAGCTGCTGCAAAAGCTAAGGAAGCACCTGAAGACGAAGGTCCTCAAACTATTGATGACGCCGTTGCAGAAGCGAAAGAAGAAGAAAAATAAGCTTGAATTATTTATAAACTTTTGAAACCTGATATTAATTTATCAGGTTTTTTTGTTAAATGGGTTGGATGAACTCATCTCACTTTTTGAAAGACTAACATGATCTGCAGAATTTTGATTTCAAATGAGACTATAATTTAAGGTTACTTTATTAAGAATTTCGAAATCGATCAGGTGGAACTATTCACCCTGAAAAGTCTTATCTTAATTATTAAAAACTAAATTTGCAGTTCACCCCTAATCTAGGTCATGGAAAAAAAAGATTGTTTTTATCTAGGAAAAATTGTTAGAAAATACAGTTTTAAAGGTGAGGTTATTATCAAATTAGATACTGACCAACCTGAACTATACGAAGATATTGAAGCAGTTTTTATTGATCTCGGTAAAAATTTTCTACCCTTTTTTATTGAAAATAAATTACTTCAAAAAGGCAATCAACTTCGAGTTCAATTTGAAGATGTTCATTCAGAAAAAGATGCAGATGCCTTAATGAAAAAGGAAGTCTACCTTCCTTTAAACCTGTTACCAAAACTTTCAGGTAACAAATTCTATTACCATGAAATTATTGGTTTTGTCTTGGAGGATTTAAAGTTTGGGAAGGTAGGAATAATAGCATCTATAAATGATTCAACGGCACAACCCTTGTTTGTTATTAAAAAAGATGGTGGAGAAATTTTGATTCCAATGATCGATGATTTCATTCAAAAAGTGGATAGAAAAAATAAAAAAATCACTGTGGCCACACCGGAAGGGTTAATTGAAATGAATGTGGAATGATCAAGTTTACTGTCGTTAACACACTGTTATCGTTCACAGAGTAAAATACTTAAAATTCTAACAATTAATAAATATCCAATAAACCTAGAAACAAAATACTCAATACCTGATACCCAATCTGCATATCATATTATGAAACCATTTCAATTCAGACAATTTTTTGTTCAACAGGATAAAACCGCTATGAAAATTGGAACGGATGGCGTATTATTAGGTGCTTGGGTGAAAATAAATGAGAATCTTGACAGTATGCTAGACATAGGCACTGGAACTGGATTAATAGCCTTGCAATTAGCGCAGAGAAGCGACTGTCCAGTAATTGATGCTTTAGAAGTAGAACCAAATGCCTTCGAACAGGCGATTGAAAATTTTGAAAATAGTAACTGGGGAGATCGATTATTTTGTTATCATGCCTCTTTAGAGGAATTTGCAAATGAAATGGATCAAACCTATGACCTAATAATTTCTAATCCTCCTTTTTACAATAATTCCTTTAAGGAATTAGAACAAAAAAGGGCATTGGCCCGACACACAAAAAATTTAACTTTTGAAGAACTACTATTTCACACTTCAAAATTATTATCAAAAAAAGGAACTTGCGCATTCATTATTCCATATCACGAAGAATTGAAATTTTTAGAACTGGCAGCTAATAATAATTTGTTTCCAGAGAAAATAACAAGAGTTAAAGGAAATATTCAAACCAATTTTAAAAGAACTCTTTTACAATTGAGTTTTAACAACAAACCACCAAAGATCGAAGAATTGGCCATTGAGATCGAACGACATATCTATACCGAAGAATATAAAAATTTAGTGCAAGACTTTTATTTATAAATTAGGGCTTTTCCATAACTCCAAGCGGTTTACGCATAAAAATAATTATGGCACCGGTAAAAAACATTAATAATCCATAAATTGCCGGTACAATAGAATATTCTGCGTTATTTAACGCTATGGTTGCCAAGGTAATTGCCAAAGTGCCATTTTGAATGCCAGTCTCAATTGATATGCTAATAGCTTGAGGTTTAGAAAGTTTGAAAAGCATTGCTAGCGAAAATCCTATCAACATAGTTATTATATTTAGCAAAATAGAAGGCAAACCCGCTTCGCTCAAATAGTCCATAAAAACATCCCGAATACTAAAAACAACTCCAATAATTACTAAAATAAAAATAATGGCTGAGGCAATTTTTACCGGTTTTTCCATTCTATCAGCAAATTTCGGATATTTTTTTTTGATAAGCATTCCAATATTTACCGGGATTATAACTATAACAAACAATTGCTTAATCATTGTTACAGCATCTACTGAAATAGATTGTGTGTCGTTTCCAAAATTAGTCAAGGCAAATTGCACTATTATTGGTATGGTAACTATAGCTAACAAACTAGATATTGCCGTTAAAGTAACAGATAAGGCCAAATCCCCTTTCGCTAAATGTGTCAATAAATTGGATGTAGCCCCACCGGGACAAGCCGCCAGAAGCATTATACCAATGGCAATAGTCGGTGATAAATTCAGGTATGTTGCAATTAAATATCCAATAAAAGGCAAAACAACTATCTGGCTAATAAGGCCAACAAAAACAGCTTTTGGATAATTTACAATTCGTTTAAAATCGGACAAAACAAGTGATAAGCCCATCCCGAACATTATAATCATTAAAGAAATAGCAAGAATAATGCCCGTAATAGAAGTCATAAAAATTTAATAATTAGATGAATTTGTGGCTCAATATATATAAAATTTTATACTTGACTATTATACGAGCGTAATTAAAAAAGAATTAAACGAAAGAGTTAAGGGCGTGAATTGACATCTTTATCTCATATAATAAAATAGATCAGACAAAAATTTATACGCCTTGATTAAATGCATTGTACCCCAAATAAGGAACTTCCTTTTCCTCAAAGTTGATGCCATAATTCTGTAACTCTTGTAATATAGGTTTGTAGACTTCACTTCGTATTGGAATTTGAACTCCAGGAGTTTTTATTTCGCCATTTAATATTTTTAATGTAGCAATTGCAACAGGCAGACCAACCGTTTTCGCCATAGCAGTGTACGTATCATCTTCACCTATCACGACCATATTAGACTCAATTTGTTTTTTTTCACCGTTTAATTCATAACCAAACTTATGATACATTACTATCATATCTTTATCCTCTTTATCCAGTGTCCAACTTTCCATTAAAATCTTTTGTAAAATTTGTGCTGGAGTAGCATTTTTTAAACCAACTTTTTTATTTTCATTGAAAATATCAAGTTCCAGAAGCTTGTCCCACAAAACATCATCCTGATCAATATTTAAATAATATCTTAACTTTAATTCCACAGAATCATGTTGGCTATAGGGTAAAAAAGAATTTGTAAAATCGCGATAACTCATTTCTTCAGACCCTTCCATAATAAAGGTATCATCCGTCATTCCCAACTGTACAAATACATTCCAGGCCCTAGTAAATCCAACCCGTCTTATTGTTCCTCTATACATGGTCAGTACATCATCCAGGCCATAAACCTCTCTATATTTTAAGGAATCTCTGTTGGCCATAGCTTCAAAATTACCATAACCTTCAATTTCCAAAAACTCAGTTCTTCTAAACATTTTATGATAAGGTATGTACTTATACTTTCCCTCTTGTATAAATTTGGCAACACCTCCTTGCCCGGAAACCACCACATTTCTTGGATTCCAGGTAAATTTGTAATTCCATAAATTATTATCACTTTCCGGAGCCAACAAACCTCCGGTGAAGGATTCAAAAAGAAGAATTCTTCCTCCCTGCATTTTAATTCTATCAATTACCTGAATGGCACTCATATGATCAATCCCTGGATCTAACCCAACCTCATTCATAAAAATTAATCCTCTGGAAGTAACATCCTTATCCAATTCCATAAGTTCTTTAGATACATATGATGCTGTTACCAAATTTTTGTTGAAAATGATGCAATCTCTGGCAATCTCAATATGAAATCTAGCGGGCAACATAGAAATCACAATATCTGAATTTCTTATTACTTCTTGTCTTGAGTCAATATCAAAAATGTCAAATTCAATAACTGTCGCATTTATATGATTCTGAGCCAATTTTTGAGCATTCTCCAAGCTAATATCAACAATAATCAATTCTATATTCTCTGTATCCGATTTATCTAGTAAATATTTAACCAGTGAAGATGCAGATCTGCCTGCACCAATAATCAAAACTCTTCTCATATTTTTATATTAATTTTTCAAATCAAAAGTACGAATAATACAGTAAATTTGTTAGCTAATGAATCTCAATTTTGTAGGATGAAAAATATGTTAAGTCTCATTGCGTTTTTAGGATTATTGGCTGTAATTTTTGGAGCATTTGGTGCTCATAGCTTAAAAGAAAAATTGGGTCCTGAAGATATAAAGAGTTTCGAAACAGGTGTCCGATATATGATGTATCATACTATAGTCCTGCTTATTGTGAATACCTATGCCGGAATTATCGATAAGAATAAGAAGATTATCACTTATTTATTTTTAATCGGGATTTTGCTATTTTCAGGATCAATATTTGCTATAACGGCTGGTGGAGTTTCTGCAAAATATATTTGGTTTATTACACCCTTGGGTGGATTGTTTTTTATTTTCGGATGGTTAAAACTGGGTCTGAGCTTCTTAAAAAAATGAGTACTGATCTAAAAATCAAACTTCAATTGAATATCAATAATCTTTTCGCTTTCTTTTGTGTTTATATTTAAGTTTGCTACCGAAATCCCCAATAATCTAACCGAGTTTAAAAGTTTTTCCTGATATAACAACTTCCTCACTGTTTCGAGTAGTATTGCTTTGTCTTTCACAAAAAAAGGAAGGGTCTTACTTCGCGTTTGAATAGTGAAATCGCTGTATTTAATTTTTAAGGTCACTGTTTTCCCTGCAACTTTCGATTTTTTTAATCTATTTTCTAATTCCTGAGATATTTTTTCCAATTTTTCCATCATATAAACCTCGGATGTCAAATTTTTTACAAAAGTATGCTCTGCTGCAACTGATTTTTGCTTTCTATTAGGTTTTACTTGGGCATTATGAAGTCCTCTTACAATTTTATAATAATGATCACCGGAGCTTCCAAAATTTAAGATTAAGAACTCCAACGATTTTTCTTTTAGATCTTTGCCTATAAAAATTCCAAAATTGTACATTTTAGAAGCTGTAACTTTTCCTATTCCGAAAAATTTTTCTATTGGTAATTCTTCTAAAAATACATTCACCTCTTCCGGGGGTATTGTTTTCTGACCGTTAGGTTTATTTATGTCAGAAGCTATTTTTGCCACAAATTTATTTACTGAAATCCCAGCGGACGCTCTCAATCCTACTTCCTCAAAGATTCGTTTTCTAATTTCAGAAGCAATCAATGTTGCTGATGGGTTATTCTTTTTATTTATTGTGACATCCAAAAAAGCTTCATCTAAAGATAATGGCTCCACCAAATCTGTATAATCAAAAAATATTTTTCTTATTTCATGAGATATTTCTTTGTATCGATAAAAACGTGGTTTAATAAAAATGAGCTGTGGACATTTTTTCTTTGCCACTACCCCACTCATAGCAGAACGAACACCATATTGGCGAGCTTCATAACTAGCAGCAGCTACAACACCTCTTTCGCTATCACCTCCAACCACAATTGGTTTTCCCAATAACTCAGGATTATCCATTTGTTCTACGGAGGCATAATATGCGTCCATATCAACGTGAATTATTTTTCTATCCCTCCCGATTCCCATAATGTTAAAACTACAAAATTAAAGTTTTTTACAATGAACAAAGCGCTTCATTATACCATAAAAATGATTTACTTTTGCCACATGTCCAGAAAAAAGAAATTTCATCTATTTGAAAACATTGAAGTGATTGATACAGCGGCTAAAGGCAAAACAGTTGCCAAAGCTCCTGACGGAAGAGTTATTTTTTTATCGAATGCTGTACCCGGCGATGTCGTAGACATTCAAACGGGAAGAAAAAGAAAATCCTATTTTGAAGGTAAAGCTATTAAATTTCATAAATACTCAGATAAAAGAGCACAACCAGTATGTGAATATTTTGGTACTTGTGGAGGATGTAAATGGCAAAATTTGAAATATGAAGATCAATTGGCATACAAACAAAAAGAAGTTACCAATAACTTAATTCGTATAGGGCATCTGGATTTACCAAAAATTGATCCAATTCTGGGATGTAAGGAAACTTATTTTTATAGAAATAAAATGGAATTTTCATTTTCAGACTCAAGATGGTTAACTAATGAAGAAATAAGAAACGAAAAGGAATACGACAACAAAAACGCATGTGGTTTTCATATTCCAAGAATGTGGGACAAAATTCTGGATATAGATAAATGTTATTTACAAGAAGAACCATCAAATGAAATTCGAAATTCCATCAAAAACTTTGCGGTTGAAAATAATATCTCATTTTTTAATCCAAGAAAACAACATGGGTTATTACGTACTTTAATGATTCGCATTGCATCGACCGGAGAAATTATGGTATTGATCCAATTCTTTGAAGATGATAAAGAAAAGCGCGAATTATTGTTGAACTATATTGAAAAAAAGTTTCCTCAAATAACTTCGCTACAATATGTTATAAACAATAAAGGGAACGATACAATATACGATCAGAAAGTTATTGCATTCAGTGGCAAAGACTACATTGTCGAGGAAATGGAAGGATTAAAATTCAAGATAAATGCAAAATCGTTCTATCAGACAAATTCGGATCAGGCTTTTGAATTGTATAAAATAACAAGACAATTTGCTGATTTAAGAGCTGACGAAATTGTTTATGACCTTTACACTGGTACTGGAACGATTGCTCAATTTATTGCAAAAAAAGTTAAAAAAGTTATTGGAATAGAATCTGTTCCGGAGGCCATTGCAGATGCAAAAGTTAATGCAGAGAATAATGGTATAAAGAACACTGAATTTTTTGCAGGAGATATGGCGAAAGTTTTTACCGAAGATTTTATAAAGAAAAATGGGAGGCCGGATGTAATTATTACAGATCCTCCGAGAGATGGAATGCATAAAAATGTTATTGCTGAAATACTAAAAATATTACCAAAAAAAATAGTTTATGTAAGCTGTAATTCGGCAACACAAGCAAGAGATCTTTCACTTATGAAAGAATTTTACACGATTACCAAATGTCAGGCTGTTGATATGTTTCCTCAAACACATCATATAGAAAATGTTGTACTTTTGGAGTTGAATTATAATTAATAGAACCGAGGGAACTAATTTTTTCAATACCTTTCCTTTTAATGGGTAGGTAAGGTAATGAGGAAAGACAAACCATATGTGAACACTAAAAAGAATGAATTTGAACATAAATATATTAAAGATATTATTAGTTCTTTTTGTTACGATAACAACTTTGATCTCTTGTGAACGAGATGATATTTGTATTGAGGAAAATACCCCGTATTTTATCATCCGTTTCTACGATGTAGACAACCCTGAATTTTTTAAATCAGTTGCGGATATTAAAGTAGAATTAGGAGGAATCGATGGTTTTTATGAAGACAATGGACTAACAATTAGTGCATTCACAGATTCAATTGCCATTCCTGTAAAGGTAACAGAAGACATTACAAAATTTAAGCTTACGGTAGTAAAGATCGATGAAGATGATAATTTATATGAGAACAATGATACTTTTGAGTTAACATATACCCGTGAGAATGATTATGTTTCAAGATCATGTGGTTATAAAACCCTGTATTACGATGTTAATTTTAATCTTGAAGATGACGAGGATAATTGGATTAAAACGATAGTGCCAACGGAAGACCCATTAAATATAGTAAATCAAGATGCAGCACATGTTAAAATATATCATTAACATAATATTACTCTTCATTTCATTTTTAGCTATATCTCAGGAAACAAAAGTTAAAGATTCCATAGAAGATGTTTACAAAGATCGGTATGGGATTAGATTAGGTATTGACATATTTCAACCAATCTACTCTCTTTTTGAAGAGGATAAAAAGGGCCTTGAAATTGTTGCAGATTATAGGGTCACAAAAATATTTTATGCTGCTGCAGAGCTAGGGTATAATGACGTTACAACTTTTGAGGATTATTATAATTTTACCACAAACGGATCTTATATTAAGCTTGGCGCGGATGTAAATGTCTATAAAAATTGGATTGGAATGGAGAATATAATACTTGTAGGTTTAAGATATGGGTTCAGTATATTCGATCAAACTTTAAACGAAGGAATAATTAACGCAGATCCTTTTTTACCGGAGGAAGAATTACCTGATCCTGTAACTTATAGTGGTTTAAATGCTTCATGGTTCTCTGTGGTTTTGGGTATTAAAGTGGAAGTATTGCACAATTTATTTTTGGGCTTTTCTTTTAGCGGAAATAGTTTAATTAGTTCCAAAGAGCCGGAAAATTTTAAAAACTTATTCATTCCTGGTTTTAACAGAGTTTACGTGAACAATAATGGCTTTAGTTTTAACTACACTGTTTCGTACTTAATTCCATTTTATAAAAAATGATACTTAAAAAAGTACTATCATGAAAAATATTCCAAGTGTAAATTTGATAGATTTTTTATCTAATGATCCTTCAGAAAAAGAAAAATTCATTCAACAAATTGGAAAAGCCTACGAAGAAATAGGGTTTGTTGCCCTAAAAGGACATTTTTTAGATGATAAGCTCACTGAGATATTATACACAAAAGTCAAAGAATTTTATGATCTACCTCCAAATATTAAAAACAATTATGAAATTGAAGGACTAGCCGGACAGCGTGGTTATACATCTTTTGGTAAAGAATCAGCAAAGGGAAAAAAGGAAGGCGATCTTAAAGAGTTTTGGCATTTTGGTCAGGAAGTAATCGCAAATAGTGAACAGGAAGGTATTTATCCTAAAAACATACAGGTTTCTGAGGTTGAAAATTTTAATGAAGTAGGCATGGAAGCGTTTCGAATGCTTGAAAAAACAGCCATTTATGTATTGCGGGCCTTGGCCTTGTATATAGGACTGGATGAACTCTACTTTGATCAATATGTGATAAACGGAAATAGTATTTTACGCCCAATTCATTATCCCCCAATAATTGGTGAACCCAGAGGAGCCGTTAGAGCTGCAGAACATGGTGACATCAATTTAATCACACTTTTGATGGGAGCCTCCGCTTCTGGTTTAGAAGTACAAAATAAAGAGGGAGATTGGATTTCTGTAACGGCATTACCAGAGCAATTAGTTATAAATGTGGGTGATATGTTACAACGCTTAACAAACAACAAATTAAGATCAACTATTCATCGGGTGGTTAATCCGGAAAAAAAAGATTGGGGGAAATCCAGATATTCTATACCTTTTTTTACTCATCCAAGGGGAGACATGCAACTAAATTGTCTTGCGGAGTGTATAACCAAAAACAATCCTAAAAGATATGATGATATTACAGCAGGGGAATATTTAACCGAAAGACTTGTTGAGCTAGGACTATTAAAAGTTGAAAGATGAATAAACACATAGTTTCGATCTTTACCTTTGGGCTGGTACTCATCATAATTGGGGCTATTGGTAAATTTTTTAATTGGAGCCAAGCCACTATAATTATCGCTCTGGGACTTACTTTCGAATCTTTTGCTCTTATTTTATTCACCTGGAATCGTCTTAAAAAGTAATGGGAAGTTCTACACCTGTTAATATTATTATCGCTTCGGTTTTAATCCTGTTAGCATCTGTTAAGGTCAAAGAAAAATGTTATTATTGTTTTCTAGGTTTACTTTTACTAGCCTTATTTTTCTTTATCTTTGGCTTATTCAAATTTTGGAAACAACGTAATGGCTAAAAAAAAATTAAGCAGTTTATCCGATTTAGGTGGATTTGTATTTTCTACTAATGACAAGGAAAATTTTTCTACTTTCTCTGATGAAGATCAAAAAACTTTAGCAAGCAACGAACAATATCTTGAAGCTCATTTTTCGAATAAAGGTCGAGGTGGAAAAACTGTCACTGTGATTACTGGTTTTCAAGGTAGTGAAAGTGATTTAAAGGCTCTCGGTAAGCTACTAAAAACCAAATGTGGCGTTGGAGGGAGTACAAAAGATGGTGAAATTATTATTCAAGGAAATTACAGAGATAAAATTATGAATATCTTGCAAACAAAAGGTTATAATGTAAAAAGGATTGGTGGATGACTAAAATTGGTGCATCAGAATTAATCTTAAATCCGGATGGTAGCGTGTATCATCTTAATCTAAGGCCAGAACATATTTCAGAAAATATAATTTTGGTGGGAGATCAAAATCGTGTGGCCAAAGTTGCAAAATATTTTGATTCAATTGAATTTGAGACTCAAAAAAGAGAATTTAAAACAATAACCGGAACTTATAGAAGTAAAAGGTTTACAGTTATCTCAACGGGTATTGGACCAGATAATATTGATATAGTAATAAATGAGTTAGATGCATTGGTCAATATCGATCTGTATAGCCGTACTATCAAAAAAGAACACACTTCTCTGAATATAGTACGCATAGGCACTTCAGGATCTCTCCAGAAAAATATCCCTGTAGATAGTTTTGTATTGGCTAAAATCGGGTTAGGGCTGGACGGAATGCTACTATCTTATGAATGTGATCATATTCTTGAAAAGGGTATGGAAGAAGCATTTATAGATCACACTGAATATTCAGAAAAAAAGTCCAGACCATTTTTTGTAAAAAATAGTAATCGATTAGAAAAAAAATTGACTTCGAGTAAAGTTTTTTCTGGAATTACTGCAACAGCTGGTGGTTTTTACGGACCTCAAGGCAGGGTATTACGATTAGCTATTCAAGATCCAATGTTGAATCATAAAATTGATAGTTTCAGTTATAAAGGAATTAAAATTACTAATCTTGAAATGGAAACATCGGCCATTTATGGCTTGGCTAAATTACTAGGGCACCAGGCAGTCTCAATGAACGCGATTATTGCCAATCGTAAAACTCTAACATTTAGTAAGGATCCCTATAAAACAGTAGAAAAACTAATAGAGTATACTTTGAACAAATTATATAAATAAAATAAATTAGTCTGCTTAACGTTATTGTTTTACAAACCCTAATATAATAGTTATGAAAAGATTGATCATTTTTGGAAGTATTGTTAGTGTATCATTATTTCTTTTTTCTTGTGGAGGTTCTTCAAGCTGTACGAACGCTGAAAGATACAATCCTGAAAATTTAACTTCTACAGATAATTTAGAAGTAGTGGCAGATGCATCTGATATATCCAAATAAATTTCTTAAAAACTACTTTTTAATTTTATAATCCACTTTTATATTAATCATAAAAGATCTTCTCTTTGTTCGAATATTTGAACAAGCAATTATTACTCAAAAACTCTTTTTAAAAATAAAAACATTTTCTCTTGCGAAAGTAATCAGACTTTGTAATTTTGTACAAACCTAAACATAATGCCAAATACAAAGTATATTTTTGTAACGGGAGGGGTAAGTTCTTCTCTTGGAAAAGGAATCATTGCTGCCTCATTAGCAAAATTATTACAGTCAAGTGGTTTTTCCGTAACCATTCAAAAATTAGATCCTTATATTAATATTGATCCCGGAACTTTAAACCCTTATGAACATGGAGAATGCTACGTCACCAATGATGGAGCGGAGACTGATTTGGATTTAGGTCATTATGAACGTTTTTTAAATATCCCTACCTCTCAGGCTAATAATGTAACCACGGGCAGAATTTACCAAACTGTAATAAGAAAAGAACGAAGAGGTGATTATCTGGGAAAGACTGTCCAAATAATTCCTCACATCACAGACGAAATTAAAAATCGGATAAAACTTTTAGGTGAAACGGGCGACTACGAAATAGTTATTACCGAAATTGGAGGTACGGTTGGAGATATCGAATCATTACCATATATTGAATCGGTTAGACAATTGAGATGGGACCTGGGCCAAACAAATGCACTTGTTATCCATTTAACATTAGTTCCTTATCTCGCCGCAGCCAAGGAGTTAAAAACAAAACCAACCCAACATTCTGTAAAAGAATTGATGCAAAGTGGGCTTAGTCCGGATATCTTGGTATGTAGAACTGAACATCATTTAAACGATGGTATCAAAAGAAAGTTAGCCCTATTTTGTAATGTAGAAAAAGAAGCTATTATTGAGTCAATTGATGCAAAGACAATTTATGACGTGCCAAATTTAATGCTTAAGGAAGGTCTTGACAAAGTTGTGCTTAGCAAATTAGAGTTAACTGCTAAGAAATCTCCTGAATTGGTTGCATGGAACGAATTTCTGCATAAGTTTAAAAATCCTGTTGACACTATCGAAATTGGATTGATTGGTAAGTACGTAGAATTACAAGATGCTTATAAATCGATTCTTGAATCTCTTGGTCAGGCAGGTGCTCACAATGAGGTCAAGGTCAATATTCATCCTATCCATTCTGAGGAATTATCAAAAGAAAATGTTGGAAAGGAGTTAGAAGGATTAAACGGTATTATCGTTGCTCCAGGGTTTGGTGACAGAGGAATTGAAGGAAAAATTAGAGCAGTCAAATATGCCAGAGAAAATAAAATACCCTTTTTAGGAATTTGCCTAGGAATGCAGATGGCGGTAATTGAATTTGCCAGAAACGTTCTACATTTGGAAAATGCGAATTCAACCGAAATGGACCAAAATACTCCTCACCCCGTGATTGACATAATGGAAGACCAAAAAAAAGTTACGGAAAAAGGAGGTACAATGCGGTTGGGATCATGGAACTGCAAAGTTGACAAAGAGTCAAAATCATTTATGGCTTATGGAAAAGAATCTATAAGCGAACGGCACCGACATCGTTATGAATTTAATAATAGATACTTTGACCAAATTACAAAAGCAGGTTTAAAAGCTACAGGTGTAAATCCTAATACAGGCCTTGTAGAAATAGTTGAAATTCCTGATCATCCATGGTTTATTGGGGTTCAATTCCATCCGGAATATAAAAGCACAGTACTTGACCCACATCCTTTGTTTTTAAATTTCATAAGAGCCTGCGTATTAAATAAATAACTAATAGTAATGATGATTATTTTTTTATTCTAATTCTTTCTCGGGTCTGTTAGGATTGAAGTTTCCTTCATCATCAAATAACAAATCGAAATCATCTTTTTGATAATCCTCCTGTTCCCATTCGTATTTAAACTTTTGAGGTCCTGTTCTTCTAAAATAAAAGGCGAATATTATGCCAATAATAAAACCAGATAAATGTCCTTCCCAGGAGATTTCTTCTTTAACAGGTAATAAATACCAAACCATACTACCATATAGAAAAATTACCATTAGTGAAACAGCAATTAATCTATAATTCTTTCTAATAATTCCGCTAAAAAATATAAAACTAAACAGCAAATATATTATTCCACTAGCACCTATATGAAAAGATTTTCTTGCAATGATCCATGTCAATAATCCAGTTAATAAAGTTCCATAAACAAATATTTTAAACGCTATTTTTCGATAAAAATAATATAAGCTAAACAGCAAGACGAACAGCGGAATTGAATTATGATACAAATGTTTTATATCACCATGAATGAATGGCGAAAAAAAAACACCTCTCAAACCCTTAAAAGATCTTGGATAAATTCCATATTTATTAAAATTATATCCATATTTGACTTCAACCCAAAAAATTATCCATAAGAACAAAACAAAATATAAAGGCACAGCCAGAATTAAAGGTGAAAAATTATAATGTTTGTGTTCGGTCATAGTATATTATTTGGGCTTAAAAATTATATTAATGTATCCTTTTGTAGTTTTTTATGTAAAGTTCGTAAAGAAAAGCTTAAATAAAATTCAAAGATTCAAAAATAAATGATCAAATCATAGAGTACTTTCGTGTTTTTCAAATGTAGCTCAAGAAAGTTTAACACAATTGAATTCATCCCAAAAAAGAAGAAAGTTGAATTAAAAACTTTTCGCTTTTTACTTTTCCCTTTTTACTCTATTTTTACAGGATGAATGAACCGTTAGCAGAAAGAATAAGACCAAAATCATTGGATGACTATATTAGTCAACAGCATTTAGTTGGTAAAAACGGGGCATTAACAAATCATATTAAGCAAGGTATAATTCCATCTTTAATTTTATGGGGGCCTCCTGGAATTGGAAAAACTACACTAGCAAATATTATTGCTAAAGAATCGGAGAGACCATTTTATTCTTTAAGCGCAATAAATTCAGGCGTAAAAGAAGTAAGAGATATAATTCTCAAAGCGAAAAACAGCGGTGGCCTGTTTACAAGTAAAAACCCAATTTTATTTATAGATGAAATTCATCGGTTTAGTAAATCTCAACAAGATTCATTACTTGGAGCTGTTGAAAAAGGGTGGGTAACCCTAATAGGAGCAACTACAGAAAATCCAAGTTTTGAAGTCATTCCTGCATTATTATCTCGCTGTCAGGTCTATATTCTTAATTCCTTTGATCGACAAGATTTAATTGCTTTACTCGACAGAGCTTTAACACATGATGTGTTTATTGCCAAAAAGAAAATCGTACTCCAAGAAACGGATGCTCTTATTCAACTATCAGGCGGTGATGCCCGTAAATTATTGAATATATTTGAGCTTATTGTCTCCTCCGAGGAGGAACCTATAGAAGTTACGAACGATCTCGTATTACAAAAAGTACAAAAGAACACTGTTAGGTATGATAAAACGGGTGAGCAACATTACGATATTATATCGGCATTTATAAAATCTCTTCGCGGGAGTGACCCTAATGGTGCCGTTTATTGGTTGGCAAGGATGATCGAAGGTGGGGAGGACGTTAAATTTATTGCAAGGAGAATGTTAATTTTAGCTTCTGAAGATATAGGAAATGCAAATCCAACGGCCCTAATATTGGCAACAAATACTTTTCAAGCAGTATCGGTTATAGGAAATCCTGAATCCAGAATTATATTGAGTCAATGCGCGATCTACCTGGCGAATTCTGCAAAAAGTAATTCTTCATATGAAGCGATAAAAAAAGCGCAGCAATTAGTAAAGGAAACAGGAGATTTATCCGTTCCACTAGCCTTGAGAAATGCACCTACAAAATTAATGAAAGAATTGAATTACGGTAAAGGTTATAAATATGCTCACAGCTTTGAAAATAATTTTACCAATGAAGAATTTTTACCGGAAGAAATTAAAAACACAAAACTATATGAACCCGGAGCGAATAAAAGAGAGAATATTTTCAGAGAATTACTAAAAAAAAGATGGAAAGATAAATACGATTATTAATATAATAAGAGGTTTTTAACTAATTGTAGTACTCTTTAATCAAAACTAAATCCATTGTTGTATTATTTCATTTAGCATAGTCCAATTATAACATTGTAAGAGTAGATACTACTTCTCAACTTCAAAAATGACAACTTCTATTTTACCATTTCGATTGACATCAATATTTAAATTTCCGGATTCATCGAAGTAACCGGTAGTCTCTTTTTTTTCGCCCTCCTTATCCTGCCAAGTAACGCGATAAACATTTGGTATAGAGGTTTTAACAAAGGTTCCTATTAATTCGCCTTTCTTATAAATTCCATCCTTAGTTTCATTTACATATGCTATCAGTTTCCCTTCTTGTTCAATAATAAAAAAGGAAATATTTTCATTTTTGTACGACTTTAGTATTGATTGAGAATTATTAAGATCTTCTGACTTTGCATTATTCTCTGCTTCAATAGGAACCGGAACTGGAACAGGAGTAGTTTTAACTTCAGAGACAGGTTCTGTTTGGTCGCTATTGGGTTCTTCTAATTTCGACTGCTCTGTGCTTACAGCTTTGGCCTCATCCTCTACAATAGGTACAGCAACTACTACCGGAACTGGATCAGGTGCATTATCTGGTTCTGGCTCTATATTATCAGTTGATTTGGGATCAGAAGATACGGGATCAGTAGAAGTCCTTGGGATCGACGCAACAGAAAGATTGGCTACAAGAGCCGGATCAAACTGATAGTTCATAGCTTCAAAAGAAACAAACGCGTTCCTAAGTGCCTCTTGATAAGCCTTTTCAAATTCTTTTTCTCTGGTCTTACCTTCGACTGATGTATATACAACTTTATTATAACAGTCCCATAATTCAATTTTTAATCTAGTTGTAAACAATTTAGAATCGTTAGCAATACCTACAACAACTCCCAGACATGGATTCAGTAATAAATCCCGAGGAAAATCTTCATCTTGAAATAAAACATCATAGCCATGTTTATTGAATAAAAATTCAGTTAATGAATTTAATTTATACTTATCCTCTTCCCCTTTTAGAAAATCATACTTTTTTGGAACTATTATATATTTATAACCATTTAGTTCACTTTGAGAAAATGAAACTGTAACATACATAAAGAGGATAAACAAGGCTAAAATTTTGTTATTCATTTTTTATTTATTATTCATTAAAGATGAAATTAAATCCAAGTTGCAATGATTGATAATTGCTATCTTTTAATCTGGGTAAATATAATAAATTATCCATTGTAGCATAAAAATTTAACCTCCTAAAGTGCGTTGAAATTCCTAAACCTATGTTATATGGCGAAAAATTATCATAGGTATATGTCATTTTTGCATTTATATATTGATTAAACTTCCTCGAATAATAGGCCGTAACGGCCCATCCAATTTTTTCCGGCCGAAATATTGTATAGGTTTGAATACCTATTTCGCTAGTATAGAGATCTTTATTATTTAAACATTTATCACATTTCACATCTCTAAAAACAGGTTTAGCACCTTTTGTTTTATTTGACATTACATAGCCAGCAGAAGCATTTAAAATAGGAGAACGAAAGTTGTTATATTTTATATGTATAGTATCCAGAGGTAGATCATCACCATAAAAATATCTATAATCATCAATTTTATCTTGCCAGTACTCTCTCTCACCTCCAAATGGTGGATCAAAATAATCTCTGTCCTTCACCAAAAAATCATTAACAATAATGTAGCTTGTAATGTCATTGGAATAATTTATATAATCCAAATCAAGAAGGCTTGCAGTAACGGTAACCCGATCTGTTGCCTGGTAGGTGATTCCTAAATCAATTCCCATTCCAAAATTTCCATTTGCGAAAAATAATCCTTGAATATAACTTCCTGTATCAGCTTCAAAACCACCAGTTTCTGTTGCCTCGAAACCGGAAGAATTAAAAATAACATTCATATTGCCAAAATTGTGATGGTACAGAGCAGAACTTTCAGATTGACTTAACTGATAATTCCCTGTATTATATGTTGAATTAAAATTCAAGGACCCCGAGATCAATTTTAATCTCGCGCCAATATTTAATCTGTCATTTATTCTACTTGAAATACCGGCGTGAAAAACACCCATTAAATTTCCAACCATATTCAACTGATCCAGGTTCGTTACCCTGTCAAATTCCGGAATACCATCACCATCTCTATCATCACCGTTAAAATATATTTCAACTATATCTTCAGGGTATAAAGAAAAACCATCCATCTCCGCATACATACCAAAGCTCACATAATGTTTTTCATTTCTTAATCTCATACCTCCATACAATATTTCAATTTGTTGGTAAAACTGAAAATAATCATTAGTCGATAGATCATCTATATTATTCAAGCTCCGCAATGCATCTTCTCCGCTTTGACCTGCTAAAACATTATTATAAGTAACGTTCTTATTGGTAGCTCCAACTTGCAAATAAATACTCGATATTAGGGGGATCCCAATGTGGTTTTTATAATTAACCACTGCTCCCGGATTTGACATAAGTGTTTGTGGTAACTGATCAAAATTGTAACTTAACTGTTTGTTCTGGGCAAAACAACTGACAACAAAAAAAATAATATATATGTTTAGCAGCTGCTTATACATACTCGAGGGGATCTAGCAATTTGTTTTTTAAGGTTTAAATATACATTAATTTTTAAAACCTCTTGATTAGCCTATTTATAAATGGTCTTTCAATTGCTCTAATTTTGAAACGGTCCTTTCATTATAAGACACAATTTCTTCATCGAAATTGCAAAGAATAGTGTGCATACCCACACTCCTCGCTCCGAGAATATCTGCCTCAAAATTATCTCCAATCATAATACTTTCTTTTGATCTTGCATTTGCTATTTCTAATGCATAATGAAATATTTTTGGGTTTGGTTTTTTAACTCCAACCTTTTCTGAAGATATAATATGCTTAAAATATGTCAGGATAGATGAGTTTTCTAATTTTTTATGCTGTACTTCATCAAATCCATTCGTAATGATGTGCATACTGTATTTAGGTTTTAAATACTCCAAAATATCAATCGTTCCGGTAAAAAGTTTATTAAACTGTGATAGGTTTTCAATGTATTTCTCCGATAAGACATCTATTAGATCATCATCGATGGTATAATCTAAAGCTTCAAAGGTTTCTCTTAACCTAGCGTATCTAAGTTTCTCCTTAGATACTTTATCCTCTCTAAACAGTTTCCAATACTTTTGATTAATTGGCTTATAACTTGAACTAAAATCATCAATCTTTACATTAATTTGATTGTCCTTAAAGATATGCTCAAAAGTGTTTTTGGAATTACTTTCAAAGTCCCATAATGTATGATCGAGGTCAAAAAAAATGTGTTTTATATTCATGAAATAAAAGTACTAATTTACTTTTAAATATTATTTTTACCTCACTATATGAAATCGTTGCTTTTAAAATTACCTAAAACCTTTCAACAAGTTGCTATATTATTTGCATCGAATATCTTTTTGATTGTTATTGGCTTTGGAATTAAAAAGATACAAACGCATCAATTAGGTGATATCAGTTATGGCGAGTATGCTTTTTTTATAAGCCTGGTAACTTTTTTATCCTTGTTTTTTAGGTTTGGGTTTTTTGTGTCTCTGCGAAATCTCCTCGCCCAAAATCACAATATAAATAGAGAAAAAAAATTATTGGGAATAGGGTTTATTATAGCCACTATAAATGGAATAGGTCTAGGTATAGTTGTTTGGTTTCTAAGTTTTTTTATCAATGATATATTTCAAACCAATATGGGTTTTAGCATGCAAATATTTGCACCCTTAACTATAATCTTTCCATTTTATTATTTGTTTAATTCATATGGTGTAGGCACGAATAACGTTAAAATAATTGCCTCTTACAATAACCTTCCCAAACTCATTTTTTTGTTGAGTTTGATGGTCTTCTTTAGAAACCTCACGATCAATATTATCATTTTCTTAAATTTAATGTCTACATTAATAATATTGATTTACTTTTTAATTAAGCTCAAACCACATTTTTCTAACACAAAAAAATACTGGAAACTTCTATGGTTAAAGAATCGAAAATATGGGTTTCATTACTATGCTGGAGCCATTGCTAACCAAACTACCTATAAACTTGATGAGCTGTTTATAGCTTACTTTAAAAACACTACCCTTTTGGGTTTTTATTCCCTTGCATTACTAGTAGCCTCGCCAATGATACTTATGAGTCAGGCTCTTAATCAATCCATGTATAAACAATACTCTCATATAAAAAGAATACCAAAAAAAATATTTTTATATAATACCCTTTGGCTTCTTGGATGTATGTTATTTCTTTATTTATTCAGTGATTTAATTGTTGTATACCTTTTTGGTATTGAATTTAAAACTGTCAGCAGTTATGTTTTTTATATTTCATTTGCGTTCTTTTTTCAGGGTATGTCTTCACCTTATACTTTTCTTGCCGCAAAATCAAAGGGAAAAGAAATTAGAAATGTTGCTTGGGCAGAGGCAATAGCTAACATTTCAGGTAATATTATCTTAATTCCCATCTTGGGTGTAGAAGGAGCGATATTGACCAGTGTTATTTCCAAAATAATAAATTATTCCTATTTTAGATACTACTATAGAAAATATTTAAAAGCTTTGAATGGATAAAAAAATCAAAATATTAATGATTGCCATGCAGCATAGTGCAAAAGATGATAGGATTTTTTATAAGGAAGCTATGAGTCTTAAAAAATATGGCTATCATGTTAGTTATTTATTGCTGACTGACAAAGACGGCTATATCAAAGATATGGGTGGTATGATATTAAACAAGAGGAAAGAATCCATAATCTTTTTAGATGGAATCAAGATTATTGGAATCAAACCTCCGTCAGATTTTATAACCTCTTCTCTGAATAGAGTATTTCTAGGTAAATTTCAACAGAAAATTATATCGTCTGTTCTAAAGGAAAATGCAAATATCTATCATGCCCATGAGCCAATATCATTAAGAATTGCAATGAAGGCCGCAAAAATTACAAATAATAAAGTTGTTTTTGATTGTCATGAATCATGGGTGGATGGAACAATAAAAGAGCAATTGATCAAAAAAATATATCTAAAAAAAATTAAATATTTTATAACCGTTAACAGTGGGATCCTTGAGCATCTTATACAAGGTGCAAAATTCACTACTACAGAAATAATATACAATTGTTCTTTACCTGCCCTATTCCCACTTGCTAAGGACTATCCAAGAATAAATGCACCTATAACCTTAGTACACGAAGGAACTCTAACTTTCAATAGAGGACTAAAAAATATGTTACAAGTTCTGATAGTACTCAAGTCTGAGTTTCCTAATATCAAATTGAAAATTATTGGAGATTCTCCTAAGAAAGAGTCTCATTATATTTCCAAATTCATTGTTGAAAATAGTCTTCAAAATAATATACTTCAGACAGGATGGGTGAAATATGAGGATGTTTCAAAGAATTTAAAAAATTGTGATATTGGATTAATTTTATATTCGCCAACCAAGAACAATTTATTCTCTACATCGAACAAGCTATTTAATTATATAGCCTCTAACCTTGCAATTGTCAGCGTGGATTTACCCGAAACGAAAAAAATTCTAGAACCCTTAAAAAATAGTATTATTGTTGAAAATAATAATGGGGTAAAAATCGCTAAAGCAATAAGCAAGTTAATCAGAGATCCAAAACTTCTGCTTGCAAAAAAAATTGCGTCTCAAAATGCCTATCAAAAATACAACTGGACGGTAGAAGAAAAAAAATTAATCAATTTCTATAAAAAAGTACTGACCGGCTAAATTATTCTTTTTGTTGCATACCAATAATAATTTTCTTGAATTGCATTAAAACTCTTAAAAAAGTCCGCAATACCCTGTATCATAGATCCTTCAAAGTCTAAAATCAATTCTTGGCCCGCATATTCTTTAATTATTAAATCTATCAAAAAAGACATCGCTTGTTTATCTCTACCAATTTCATCTACTGCAGAAAACAAATAAGTAATTCTATTTTTATCCTTTAAAAAAATAGCGCCACCAATTTCAAGACTATCTTCATCATAAACATTATAAATCTTCACCTTATCATTTTTCAACGCAACGGAGACTAAATTTCGAATATCTGTATAATCCTGTTCAGGTTTATTTAACTTCAGGCCTTTATTATTCAAGAATAATTCAATTAATGAATCAGCATTAATAGATTCCTTTGCTATCAATCCGTACTTTTTGCCTTGTTTTATACTTCCCTTCCTACCCTTTGTGAAATTCTTATAAAGTAATTGATAATCGCTATTAAGGTCTAAAATATAGTTGTTTCTTATTTTTAAATTCTTCATAGAGCAGTAATTCCTATAGTTTAATAGAATATCAACAACTTTAAATTTTCTTGGTATTGCTTTTAAAAAATCTATTACTATGCTTTCTTTAAGGTTTTTCACCGAAAAAACACCTAGTTGCTGTGCCCATGCTGGTAAAAAAATATAAGATATACCATGTTTTTTTCTATGTGTTAACGGCATCACCATTTCATAATCTGCAAGTACAAGAGCATCCCAGTTTTTGGCAATAACATCCAAATACCAGCTATAGGCATAAATTAAAGAATTTTTAGATTGAGCAATACATTGATCATATTTTTCAAAATCTATCTCCTTATGTTCTAAGTATTTAATCATGAAATATATTAAATAGGTATCCTTTTAGAATGTTCAAATAAGACGGTCCTTCTGAATATTTATGGATCTAATCAGCCAGCTCTCTCATCATATTTTCATATATATCTCTCCAACCTTTCCATCTGCCTGTTCCTCCGACAGATTCGTTATGGAAGATAGTAATGAAGGTTCCATTTACATTCTTCACCTCATTTGCGAGCCTAAGTATTGTATCATATGATCTTTTTGCTGTAAAATTCAAATAGTCTTTTAATGCACCATCCATAACAGCAAAAGGAAATATTTTTAGAGGGGTTTGAATTTCATAATCAAGATCATAAAAATAAAATGGAGTGCATGTTCCCGCTCTAAAACCATAATGACTCGCGTAACCCATTGTATAGTCTTCTTTTATTTCTAAATCAACCAAATTTTGATATGTTTCAGGTAAAACCAAACGTAAATAATGTTGTCTGGATTTCGTTATGGGAAAATTCACTATTTGTTCTAATCGTTTTTTTTCTTTCTTGATTTTTTGTTCATTTTTTAGACTAAAATAGGACGGATGGATTCCAACTTTACAATAATCTGCTACATTTTTAATCAATAATTTATAGTTTATATTTCCTGCCGAAATATTTTTATCGAATGTCGTATACTCACTCATTAAAAAGAAGAATATCGTTGTTATATTATGTTTTTTTTGCAAATAGATTAATCGACTGTAGGTATTGAATGGATCTTTTTTAAGACCAAAAATAACCAAAAATCGTAGCCAGATCGCCTTTAATTTAAACTCAAATAAATCATTAATGATACCCCCAATCGTTCTTACCAGGCCTTTATGTTTATAACTAAAGGCAATATCAACATCAATAGTGGAAATAAATTTAAAATTCCTTTTACTATCCATTAACTCCTTATGATAAGGGAATTTCTCTAGTAATACTTTTTTAAATTTATAGGCCCATATGTCTACAATTGGCTTGTCTAAAAATTTGTGTTGATAAGCTAAACTTTCTACCGCGGGAAATCTGTCGAAATCATCTTTTACTTGTGGTAAATATTCTTCATACCGACTGATTAAATAAAAACTGGCGGCGAAGATATCGAATGGAATTGTTGAATTTCCGCCTGCTTGAAAAAAACATACATCGTCATCCCATTTTCCTATGGTAATATCTAAATAATCTATTCCCTGTTCGAACAGTAATTCATTGCTCCTTACAAATATTTCATTTTGCAGAGCATGTGTACTATAAGAAAATTTTATTCCTTCATGAGCTACAAAATCTTCAATTTTTGAAGTAAAACTTACCTCAAGATTTAATATATGGGTAAAAATGTGCCTAAAAGTAAAGGTGAGTCTTGGTGTAATTTTGTGTGTATAAATTAATAGCATAAAAAACTATATTTATTCTGTTTAATATTTTCTGCTATTGTCATAGCACATCCAAATCACATCATATCATTATCAGCAAAGCTAAAATAATCTTTTTCGGTTATAATAACATGATCCAAAACATTTATATCTAAAAGTTCTCCTCCCTTTTTTATTTTTTTTGTTAAACTAATATCTGAAGAACTTGGTTTTATATTACCCGAAGGATGATTATGGCTCAATATAATACCGGTTGCAGAAATTTCAAGAGCTCTTTTAAATACCAAACGACTATCTACCAAAGTTCCTGTTATCCCACCCTTACTCATTTGAAACTTTAACTTTATTTTATTGGCATTGTTAAGATATAATATCCAAAACTCCTCATGTTGCAATTCACCCAGAATGGGTTGCATAACATTAAAAACTGATCTGCTTCCATTAATTTTAGGTTTCTCCAAGGCCTCCTCCAGGTTTCGCCTTCTACCCAGTTCTAAAGCAGTAATAATTGAAATTGCTTTGGCATTTCCAATACCTTTAAATTTTATTAGGTCTTCAATAGATAATTTACCCAGTTCATTCAAATTATTATTTATCTTGTTTAATATTTTTTTAGATAGTTCCACCGCACTTTCTTCTCTATTCCCAGAACCTATTAAGATGGCCACTAATTCCGCGTCGGATAATGCAATTTTACCTTTATTTACCAATTTCTCTCTTGGCCTGTCATCCTCACTCCAGTGCTTTATCGATAAATTATTATTATAATTAGACATCAATTTTTCCTTAAAGATATGAAAGAAAAAGAATACATTTGCAGGTAGTAAAAGAATTTGGCGGATTGTACTAATTATATAAAATCTATTTCTATTGAATATATATCAATCCACTAAATATAAAATATCACTATGAAAATTATAATTGCTGGTGCAGGAGAAGTTGGCTTTCATCTTGCAAAATTACTTTCATACGAATCACATGAAATTACTTTAATTGATCAAGATAAAGACCGTTTAGTTTTTGCAGATACTCGACTGGATATTAGAACAATGGAGGAAGATGCTACTTCTATATCTGCCTTAAAGGAAGCCAATATTCAAAATACAGATTTACTTATTGCAGTTACTTCCTCAGAGACCACCAACATAACTATTTCGGTTATTTCAAAAAGATTAGGAGCGAAAAAAACTATAGCGAGGATTAGCAATTCAGAATTTACTGATAGTAAGGATGAAATTAATTTTAGTGAATTAGGAATTGACGAATTAATTTCCACTAATGAACTGGCAACTAATGAAATAAAATTATTGTTGGAAAAGGCAGCTTTTCATGATACTCACGAGTTTGAAGCTGGAAAATTAACAATGGTGGGCTTATCACTTTCCAATGTAGCTCCTATAGTTGGTTTGGAAGTTAAAGACGCGGCAGCAGCATTTTCAGAGATACACTTTATGCCTATTGCCATTAAACGAAAAGAATCCAGTGAAACCATAATCCCTCGTGGAAACACTGTTTTCAAAGTTGGCGATCAAGCTTATTTTATTACTACTCAAGAAGGAGTTGATGAACTCGTAAAATTATCAGGAACTCACAGTACATCAATAAAAAATGTAATGATTCTAGGCGGAAGTAAAATATGTGAAAAAACGGCCCTGGAACTCTGTAATCAGAAACTGAATATAAAAGTAATTGAATATAATAAGGCCAGAGCAATAGAATTGGCTGACAAATTGCCTAAAGCTCTTGTAGTTTATGGCGATAGTCGCGATGTTGAGCTTCTGGAAGAAGAAAATGTTAGTGAAATGGATGCCGTTATTGCAGTTACCGGTAGATCGGAGACTAATATCATGTCGTGCTTAGTAGCCAAATCGAAGGGTGTAAAACGTACAATTGCCTTGGTTCAAAATGTGGATTATTTTAATTTAAGCAAGAATATTGGAATCGATACTCTAATTAATAAAAAACTTCTTGCAGCTAATAGTATTTTTAGATACATAAGGAAAGGTGAAGTTTTGGAAATGACGATATTGAACAATATCAACGCGGAAATTTTAGAATTCAAAGTTCACGAAAAATCGAAGATTACCAAGAAAAAAATTAGAGATTTAAAATTTCCTAGAAATGCCATTATCGGAGGGGTAATTCGAGATGATGTAGGTGTTATTGCCTTAGGGGATTTTCAAATAAAAAAAGACGATAAAGTTGTAGTTTGTTGCTTTCCTAAAACCATTTCAAAAGTCGAAAAATTCTTTAATTAAAGGATATAAATGAAAAAGCTCAACATAAAAATAATCCTCCAAATGATGGGGGTTTTACTTCTTTTTAACGGGGCTTTTATGCTATTTTCAGCTCTCCTTAGTTGGTATTTTAAAGATGGTGCATTTCACGGAATATTATATGCTGGCATCATCACAATGTCGACAGGTGGTCTCTTGCAATTTTCCACAATGGGATTTAAAAAACAAATTAAAAAGCGTGAGGGATATCTGGTAGTAACCCTCGGTTGGATAATTATGTCCTTATCGGGTACTCTACCCTATATTTTTACTGGAGCAATTCCTTCCTTTACTAGTGCATTTTTTGAGACTATGTCAGGCTACACTACTACCGGTGCCACGATTATAGATAATATTGAAGCCATGCCTAGGAGTATTTTATTTTGGCGTAGTACAACGCATTGGATCGGTGGTATGGGAATCATCGTTTTAGCCATCGCAATTTTGCCACTCTTGGGAATTGGGGGTATGCAATTATTTGCAGCAGAAGCACCTGGTCCATCATCTGACAAACTACACCCTAGAATTACCGATACTGCAAAGAGATTATGGTTTTTATATTTTGGTCTGACTCTTATTGAGGCCGTATTATTAAAATTTGCCGGGATGGGATACTTTGATGCAATTAATCATGCCATGAGCACTCTGTCAACAGGGGGTTTTTCAACTAAAAATGCAAGTATTGCCCATTGGAATAGTCAGCCATGGATTCAATATATCATAGCTCTCTTCATGTTCATTGCGGGAACAAATTTTGTCCTAAGCTATCTTGCTGTAAAAGGAAAATTTAATAAGATACTTCATAACGAGGAGTTTAGATACTATTTTTTTATTATAATCGGTCTTACATTACTAACAGCCTATGTTGTTTTTAACCATGCCGAAGTTTCGAAAGTAGCTAATGATATTCAGTTGATACAACATCCGATGATTCTAGGCGAACTTGAAAGTTCATTCAGGCATGGCTTATTTCAAGTCATAGCGATCATTACTACCACGGGTTTTGTATCTGCTGATTATACCATCTGGTCTCCATTTTTGACAGTGCTGTTTTTTATAATGATGTTTATTGGTGCTTCTGCAGGATCTACTGCCGGTGGTGTGAAAATTGTGAGGCATATAATCATGATTAAAAATGGTTTTTTAGAGTTTAAACGAACGGTTCATCCGAGTGGAATAATTCCTGTAAGATATAATGACAAAACGGTGGTACGTGGAATAGTTTTTAATATAATGGCCTTTTTTATTTTATATCTCATTGTTTTTGCGGCAGGGTCCTTAGTGTTTAGTTTTTTAGGCCTTGATTTTATGACTTCCGTAGGTGCGGCAGCCTCATCATTAGGGAATGTTGGACCTGCTTTTGGAGAGTTAAGCCCGGTCAATAATTATAGTATTTTGCCTCCTTTTGGTAAATGGTGGTCTGCCTTTTTAATGCTTCTAGGGAGATTAGAACTTTTTACAGTTCTAATAATCTTTAGCCCTTATTTCTGGAAAAAAACTTGATCTATTTTAAAATCAATAAATTATATGAATTGATAAATTATAGGAGATCTCTTTAAAATTTAATCGGGCAATTAGTAACTTGCAGTATATTTATTAAAACAAATACATGACTAACATCGATCCATACATCCCTAAAAACAAAATAAGAATTGTAACAGCTGCTTCTCTTTTTGATGGTCATGATGCGGCCATTAATATTATGAGACGAATTATTCAATCCACTGGGGTTGAAGTAATTCACCTAGGGCATGACAGGAGTGTTGAAGAGGTAGTCAATACAGCCATTCAAGAAGATGCAAATGCCATAGCTCTGACCTCATACCAAGGGGGGCACAATGAGTATTTTAAATATATGTTTGATCTATTACAGCAAAGGGGTGCAAATCAAATTAAAATTTTTGGAGGTGGTGGAGGCGTTATACTTCCAACTGAGATAAAAGATCTAATGGATTATGGCATTACGAAAATTTATTCCCCTGATAACGGCAGGGAGATGGGATTGCAAGGAATGATCAATGAAATGGTTTCATTATCCGATTTCAATCCGGCTGATTCCTTAGAGAATATCAAGGATGTCTCTGTGAAAATTAAAAATAAGGATATCAACACAATTTCCAGATTAATAAGCTTGGCCGAAAATAATCATGAAGAATTCTTGAAAATATCCTCGTCCTCACTTAAAACTGATGGAAACTATCCAGTTTTAGGAATTACTGGCACAGGTGGTGCAGGAAAATCTTCACTAGTAGATGAATTAGTTCGAAGATTTCTATCCGATTTTCCAAAAAAGAATATTGCTATTGTCTCCGTTGATCCTTCAAAGAAAAGAACGGGTGGCGCTCTGTTAGGAGATCGTATTCGCATGAATTCTATTAACAATGATAGAGTTTATATGCGTTCATTAGCAACTCGTCAATCTAATTTGGCACTATCAAAACATGTTAGTGATGCACTCCAAATTTTAAAGGCTGCACAATACGATTTAATTATTTTAGAAACTTCCGGTATCGGACAATCGGATACAGAAATATTGGATCACTCTGATGTTTCGCTATATGTTATGACGCCCGAATATGGTGCTGCCACTCAATTGGAGAAAATTGATATGATCGATTTTGCAGACGTGATCGCACTAAATAAATTTGACAAAAAGGGAGCCTTAGATGCTCTTCGTGATGTAAAGAAACAATATCAACGAAATCACAATTTATGGGATGAAAATGTTGAGAACATGCCCGTTTATGGTACGATGGCCTCACAATTTAATGACCCTGGAGTAAATGAATTGTATATTGACGTAATAAAAATCGTTAACAAAAAAACGAAAAATAATTTAGCCAGCACATTAAATGCAAGTGGTTCGATAAGTGAGAAACAATTTATCATTCCACCAAAAAGAGTTCGTTATTTATCAGAAATTACGGAAAATAACCTCAATTATGATTCTTGGTGCAGGGAACAAAGTAAAATTGCTCAAAATTTATTTGGTGTTTTTAAAACAATGGAATCCGTTTGCGATCGTGAGATCAACCTGACAAAAGATGGAATTTCTGAAGAGAATTTAGTAGTTCCTAATACTGAGGATAAAGATTTTATAATTAATCTCCATAAGAAATTTTCTCAAATTAAAATGGATTTAAATCCTTATAACTGGGAGATAATATTAAATTTTAATAAGAAAAAACTCAAATATAAAAAAGACATTTTCACTTTTAAAGTGAGAGACAAGGAAATCAATATTAAAACTCATTCCAAATCTCTGTCACAATTAGATATCCCAAAAATTGCTCTCCCAAAATATGAGGCCTGGGGTGATCTTCTATTATGGTCGCTACAAGAAAATGTTCCTGGTGAATTTCCATTTACCGCCGGAATTTATCCTTTCAAAAGAACAGGTGAAGACCCAACTAGAATGTTTGCAGGCGAAGGTGGACCCGAACGTACGAACAGAAGATTTCATTACGTAAGTTTAAATTCATCTGCAAAGAGATTATCAACAGCCTTTGACAGTGTCACCCTTTATGGCAATAACCCTGATATACGTCCTGATATTTACGGAAAAATTGGAAACGCTGGTGTTTCCATATGCTGTTTAGATGATGCAAAAAAACTGTACTCAGGTTTTGAGCTAACAAATACTTTGACCTCTGTATCCATGACCATCAATGGTCCGGCACCAATGTTGCTTGGTTTTTTTTTAAATGCTGCCATAGATCAAGAGTGTGAAAAATATATAATATCAAAGGGGTTAGAAAAAGAAATAGAACTGAAAATAAATTCGATCTGCAAGAAAAACGGGCTTAAAAAACCAAGTTATCAAGGAAAGTTGCCCGAAGGAAACAACGGATTAGGATTGATGCTTTTAGGGGTTACAGGCGATCAAGTATTAGCCGGGGATATCTATCAAAAAATTAAAAAAGAAACTATTTCTAAAGTAAGAGGAACTGTACAAGCCGATATTTTAAAAGAGGATCAAGCGCAAAATACATGTATATTTTCTACAGAATTTGCACTGAAAATGATGGGTGATGTTCAGGAATATTTCACGATCAATAATATTCGTAATTTCTATTCCGTCTCAATTTCTGGATATCATATTGCTGAGGCCGGTGCCAACCCAATTTCTCAACTTGCTTTTACACTTTCCAACGGATTTACATATGTGGAATACTATCTAAGCAGAGGAATGGATATCAATAAATTTGGACCGAACTTATCATTTTTCTTTTCTAATGGGTTAGACCCTGAATATTCCGTGATTGGCAGGGTTGCCAGAAAGATATGGGCCAAAGCGATGAAATTAAAATATGGGGCTAACGAAAGAGCGCAGATGCTTAAATACCATATACAAACATCAGGAAGATCTCTACATGCTCAGGAAATCGATTTTAATGATATAAGAACTACACTTCAAGCGCTCTATGCTATATATGACAACTGTAATTCTCTGCACACAAATGCCTATGATGAGGCAATAACAACGCCAACAGAAGAATCTGTAAGGCGTGCCATGGCAATTCAGTTAATAATCAACAAAGAGTTGGGGTTGGCTAAAAATGAAAATCCCCTACAGGGTTCATTTATCATTGAAGAGCTAACGGATTTAGTTGAGAATGCCGTCTATGATGAATTTGATAGAATAACTGAACGTGGTGGTGTTCTAGGGGCTATGGAAACAATGTATCAACGTTCTAAAATTCAGGAAGAAAGCCTGTATTACGAGGAATTGAAACATCGGGGAGAATTTGAAATTATCGGTGTAAATACATTCTTAAGTAGTAAGGGATCTCCAACCGTCTTACCACAGGAAGTAATTAGAGCGACGGAAAAAGAAAAAAATCATCAAATTGAAGTAATTAAAGACCTCCATAAAGCAAATAAAAAACAGTCCATAGAAGAGATTCAAAAATTAAAACAATGTGCGGTGAATAATGAAAACGTTTTTGAACAGTTAATGGAAGCAACAAAAGTCTGTTCTTTGGGCCAAATCACTTCGGCATTATTCGAGGTTGGCGGACAATACCGCCGAAACATGTAAGCATAGAAGCATTTTTGCGTTAAGCAAATGTGTATAAATCACTTATCCCGCAGAATAAAGTATTGATGGATTATATTTACCACAATTAAATTGTGTCCTAGTCTATACCAAATTTAAACTTTTAAATTTCTTTTGTAGATTTACTTCGAAAACATTTATAAATGAAATACAAATACTTAATTCTTCTTTTCATTACTATTCTGGTTGGTATTATTACTTCTTGTTCGAAAGTGAACCATGGGGCATTTGCTATGAGCGAAGCAAATTTTGTAAAAGATAATTACACCAAAAAAGAGGTTTCCATATTAATGCGCGATAGCACCAAACTTCATACTACAATATATTCACCAAGAGATAAAAGTAAATCATACCCGATCTTATTAATGCGTACGCCTTATAGTTGCAAGCCTTACGGGTCAAATAAATACAAAGAGAGAATTGGGCCAAATGTTCATTTGATGAGAGAAGGCAATATCATAGTTTACCAAGATGTAAGAGGTAGATGGATGAGTGAAGGAACCTACGATAATATGAGAGCATATATACCAGATAAAAAATCAAATAAAGATATTGATGAAAGTACTGATACTTTTGATACAATTGACTGGTTAGTAAAAAAAGTTGAAAATAACAATGGAAATGTAGGTACTTGGGGAATTTCTTACCCTGGTTTTTATGCTACATATTCCACGATTGACGCGCACCCCGCATTAAAAGCTGCATCACCTCAGGCATGTATTGGCGATTTCTTTTTTGATGATTTCCATCACAATGGAGCCTATTTATTGAGTTATTTCAGAATAACACCTGTATTCGGAACTCCTAAGGACGAACCATCGGATACAGCCTGGTATAAAATTCCAGATATTAAATCGAAGGACCAATATCAATTTTTTCTGGATGCCGGTCCTTTGAGCAGTTTGAACAAGTATTTTCAATATGATCGTGTAGATGATCCATCCTTTAGGAACCTTGATCACGTGGACGACTTTTTTTGGGAAGAACTAAAAGAGCATCCTAATTACGATAGTATATGGCAAAAAAAAGGAATTATACAACATTTAAAAAAAATAGAATCCCATGTTGCTACCATGATCGTTGGAGGCTGGTTTGATGCAGAGGATTTGTATGGCCCCCTGGAAACTTATAAAAATATAGAAATCTATAATCCCGAAAATTATAATATCATGGTTTTTGGTCCATGGGATCACGGTGCTTGGGCAGGAACTAGGGGGAAAAATATAGTTGGCAATTATTATTTTGGTGATTCCATTTCTGAATTTTATCAAAAAGATATCGAAACCAAATTTTTTAATCATTTTTTAAAAGGTGACGGCACACAAAATTCAGGATTGCCCGAAGCATATGTTTTTGATACAGGAAAAAAGGAATGGAATACATATTCAAACTGGCCACCGAAAGAGATTGAAAAAAAAGTATTTTATCTATCAGAAAATCGAGAATTGAGTACAACAAAAAATCCTGAGAAAACCATAAAATTTGTGAGCAACATAACCCAGCCGGTTCCCTATTCTGAAGATATCAAAACAGTGTTCACTCCTAGAAAATACATGACAGACGACCAGAGGTTTGCGGCAAGAAGGCCGGATGTGTTGGTTTTTGAAACGAATATCTTAGATGAAGATCTGACTTTAGCCGGAGATATTTTAGCAAAATTAAAAGTTGCAACAACAGGTACTGATGCAGACTGGATCGTAAAAATAATAGATGTTCATCCTTCAGATATCGAAGAACAGGAAGAAAGAATGCAAGATCACCTTAAAATGAGTAACTACCATTTAATGGTTCGAAGTGAAGTAATGAGAGGTAAATTCAGAAATAGTTTTTCTGACCCCGAACCCTTCATACCCAATAAAAAAACCAATGTGGCCATCAAATTACAGGATGTATACCACACTATTAAAAAAGGACATAAATTACAAGTGCAAATACAGAGTACCTGGTTCCCTCTCATAGACTTAAATCCACAAACTTTTGTTACCAATATATTTAAGGCCGAGAAGGACGATTTTAGAACACAAACACATACTGTATACACAGATTCTTCCATCGAATTTTCAATTATAAATGAATAAATCTGTATTTAAAATAACATCTCGTGGGTCAAAATTAAAAATTGGTATTTTTTTATTAGCTCCGGTATTATTCACTTATATTATTTTCTTTGTTGAATTAGACCCATCTAATTCGAGTATTGCCTATACTCTGGCGGTGGCTATATTAATGGCTTTATGGTGGGCAACTGAAGTTGTTCCTTTAGCCATTACGTCCTTACTTCCCTTAATATTATTTCCTGTTTTAGGAATAATGAATGGAAAAGACGTTTCCTCAACCTATTTTAATCATGTAATTTTTTTATTTATCGGTGGTTTTTTAGTGGCCTTAGCCATTCAAAGGTGGGATCTGCACAAACGAATCGCCTTAAAAATATTGCTCACAGTGGGTGTAAGTCCGGGTAGAATTTTACTTGGCTTTATGCTTGGTACTGCATTCTTATCTATGTGGATTTCAAATACAGCAACAACAATGTTAATGATTCCAATATTGTTGTCAATTATATCTAAATTAGAAGACATCAACTCAAAGAAAAGAGTAAAACAATTCTCTATAGGGCTCTTACTTTCTATAGCTTATAGTGCATCAATAGGTGGAATAGCCACTTTAGTTGGTACGCCTCCTAACCTATCATTCGTACGAATATTTAACATTTATTTTGAGGAGGCTCCTGAGATTTCTTTCGCCTCATGGTTTTTTTATGCAATACCAATAGTTGTCATAATGATCATTATATCATGGTTCTATCTGTATTTAGTTTTTGTAAAAGGAAGAAAGCGTTGGAAAAATATTGGAAAAAGCACAATTAAGGCTGAATACCAGAGTTTAGGGAAATGGTCCTATGAAGAAGTGATATTGTCGATTATTTTTGTGACTATGGCTTTACTATGGTTCTTTAGAGTGGATATTAATATTGGATCATATACTATATATGGCTGGTCAAACCTCTTTGAACATCCTAAATATTTTAATGATGGTACCGTAGCAATCCTAATGGCAACATCCCTGTTTTTAATTCCATCACAAAAGAAAAAAGGAAAATTTTTAATGAATTGGAAAACTGCAAAAAAAATACCTTGGGAAATTATACTATTATTTGGTGGAGGCTTTGCTTTAGCAACTGGTTTTAAAGAATCTGGTTTGTCCTTATGGATCGGTGAGCAATTAGTATGGTTAAAAGATATACATCCTATTGTAATTATCCTGACCATTGCTATTGTAATTTCATTTTTAACAGAACTTACTTCTAATACAGCAACGGTAGAAACCTTTTTACCTGTTTTGGCCGGGTTGGCAATGAGTATTCAAATTAATCCATTATTATTTATGCTGCCCGCAACAATTGCCGGGTCACTCGCCTTTATGTTGCCTGTTGCTACACCGCCAAATGCAATTGTCTTTGGAACTAAAAGACTTAAAGTAATTGACATGTCGAGAACAGGATTTATATTAAATATTATTGGTATCTTAATAGTTACCTTAAGTACCTATTATTTGGCAACTTATATTTTTAATATAGACATTAATACTTATCCATATTGGGCGAAATAAAAGACATTGATATTATTGGCAAAGCATTATTAGATTATCAAACAAATAATTTTTTTGAGAATATAATTACTTATTCATCTATTGGCGGAAATGACGAAATGGATATACCATTTTTGTTTCGTTCTTATGATGAAATGCCAATAATTGAGCGAAAGGCGCTGGATTTATGTAACGGAAATATATTAGATATAGGTTGTGGAGCGGGAAGTCATGCCTTGTACTTACAGGATAAAAATTTCAAAGTGAAGGCTATTGATATTTCAAAAGGAGCCATAGAAACTTGTAAACTTCGCGGGGTTAATAAAGCTATGGTTCAAAATATATGGAATATTAAAAATGAAAAATTCGACACTATATTGGCCTTAATGAACGGAGTTGGTATAAGTGAAAAAATAGAAAATTTAACGGCATTCTTTGTTCACTTAAAAAAATTACTAAATTTAAACGGACAAATATTACTGGACTCTTCGGACGTAATATACATGTATGATGAAGAGGACAGAGAAGCTCTTTTACAAGAAACGGATAACTATTACGGAGAAGTAGTTTTTGAAATGGCTTATCAGGGTCAATTTAGCCAATTGATCCATTGGCTTTTCGTTGATTTTTCTACCTTACGATGTCATGCAAAAAAAGCTGGTCTAAAATGTGAATTGATCATAGAAGGCTTTCATTATGATTTTTTAGTTAAACTAACTCCCATATAGAATAATTACTCTTCATTAAAAATTACATTTCTCAACCAAAGAGACAGCATAATTGCCACTACACCAAAAGTTCCTATTACAATAAAATTAACATTGTATCCGTATTTTGCTATGATATCCAAACCGAGTTTTGGACTCACAATATGCGCCATTGAAAATGACATTGTATAAAGTGCCATATATCTTCCTTCATTGCCACTTTTTGCTCTTTTCAAAGCAAATGCATTAGTATATGGAAAACCAATCATTTCTCCTATGGTTATTAGTATCATACCAACTACCAGAATTCCTGCCCATGTATCAAATAAGAGAATGAAAAAACTAAGAGCCATCAATATTGAACTAATAAGTATTAATTTGGCCTCATCTACAATTTTCTGCTCAATCCAGTGTACCATGGGCATTTCAAGAATTACAATCATAAGCCCGTTTAAGAAAAATAAAAGGCCTGTATGAAATTCAGTTAAATTATATTGCTCTTTATGATACAACGGCATTGTTGTGAACAGCTGAAAAAAAATCATCCCCATCAAAAAAACAATGCTCAAAAAGATCCAATAGGCTTTATCTTTAAATATAGAAATGCTGGTATTCTGTGATTTAGCTTCTTTCTGTGGTTCTTTGGAAATACTTTCTTTCTCCTTTACCAAATATTTAAAAAGCAAGATAGCCAATATACATGTTAATCCATCGATCCAAAATAACATGTCATAACCACTGCTAATGATAATAATACCAGCAACGGTTGGCCCTACGACGAAGCCTAAATTAATTGCCAATCGAATTAAAGTTAATGATCTTGTTCGGTTTTCGATTTTACTATATGTGTTCAAAGACACAAAAATGGCAGGTCTGAACATATCCGCAATACTCATGATAAACAACATGCTCATACAAAACGCCCAAAATGTCTTAACACATTGCAAACCTATAAACAGGAATCCGGTAATTAGCAAACTCCAGATCATCACTTTATAGAAACCAATCTTATCGGTTAACTTTCCTCCTAACCAAGAACCGATCATGGAACCAATACCAAAGAATACCATAACCCACCCTACTTCACCATAAGTAAAATCTAAATCTTCCTTCAAATATTTAGATAAAAACGGCAGGATCATAGTACCTGATCGATTGATAAAAGACACCAACGCCAACCACCAAATTTCCTTGGATAGACCACGAAATGAATCGCCGTAAAAAATTGTTAATCGTTTTAGCATTTGTATAAAAATAAAAAATCCAGCTTTGCGCTGGATTCGGTAATTATCGATATTATTTATTTAAATATAATCACAACACATACCATTTCCAACAATTCATAGTTGAACACTGTTTGGCGACCTTAATATATGTTGATAAATAATTCATTTATTTTGTAATTTTCAAAAACCAAAACTACAAAATAAATGAATACATTTGATTTAAATTTTTAATTATGAAGAAGATCGTAATAATTATACTGTTCTTGGTTGCAACTAATACAAATTCTCAAGAAAGCGAAAAAATAATTGATGTTACAACTTTTCAGAATGATTTGAACGAACAATACGCTGATGAAAAAAAAAGCCCGTTGACAAAAGAAGATTTTAAAACTTTTGAATCACTTGAATTTTTTCCTATTGATACTTCTTACAGAGTTGTTGCCAAATTAAAATATTTTAAAAACAGTAAACCATTTAACATGAAAACCACTACTGACAGGGTTTCTGTTTATAGGGTTTTTGCTACCGCCACCTTTAAAATACATGGTGAAAAGCATGTGCTCCAAATTTATCAAAGTCAACAATTATTACTTACTGAAGAATTTAACGACTATTTGTTCTTGCCATTTACCGATGAATCTAATGGCTCTAGCAGCTATGGCGGTGGGCGTTTTATAGATCTAAAAGTAACTGATCAGGATACGATTATTATAGATTTTAATAAAGCTTATAATCCTTATTGTGCTTATAGTGATCGTTACTCTTGTGCAATTCCACCAAAAGTGAATCACCTGAATACTGAAATACTCGCAGGAGTTAAGGCGTATAAAGAGCATTAGTAATAAATATTCTTGAATCTATCTTCAAGTCTGAATAGGACTTGCGTTGTATAATTATATTAATTTGACGAGGTATAATCCCAAAAAAAGAGCTAAAAAACCTAAAATAAAAGTGATAGCTAAATATGGTAAAAAGCTAAAATAATCACCATCTTTTACAAACAAATAATTTTCATAAATAAAGGTTGAAAAAGTCGTAAACCCACCACAAAAACCTGTTGCAAGTAACAAAGAATTTCTTTCAGATAAATTGCCAGTTTTTAACATATATCCAAAAATTATTCCAACAAACAAACTACCCAATACATTTGCCAGTAGTGTTCCGTAGGGAATTGAATTCTCATAATTGTTAAATTTAAGACTTAAAAGATATCTGGCAACACTACCCAATCCTCCACCCACAAAAACTAATAACGCCTGCCTCATATAATTATAATTTCATTTTTATTGTCAAATTCTTAAAACTCAATTTGATCGGCATCCACCCAACTCCATTTACCAGTAATAGTTCCTTTGTTTAAAATAATGATTCCAGGGTTAGATCTCACAATTGTTTTTAAAGTGGTCTCATCACAAAAAAGCAAATCAAATTGCAAATTATAATCCTTCTTAATTTCTAAATACTCTTCTTCTGTCGACGCCGAGAAACAGTAAACTACATAGCCATTTTGTAGGGCCATATCACTCATTTCTTTTATCTTTTTCAATCCTTTAGGATTAGTTTTTTGCAAATTATACATCACAATCAACATCAGCCTCTCTTCTTCCATCAACTTCAATGTATAATCTTCTCCCTCCCTTTCCATAGTAAAATCATGAATAGGTGGTACATACCCTTCTTCAATGGTTTTAGTTTTCCTGTCTACAAAGGTAGCGCCTTCAATATTCCATGGTTTTTCCTCTGTAGTAAAAGTTCTATCCTCACCATCAACCTTATATATCCAAGTGTCTTCAAAAATTGCTTTTTGCGCATCTTCAGGGATCAACATTCCTTCTGGAATATTTTTACCAACAGCATAAGCTCTAAAATCTATTAATGGTAAATGTCTAAGTACATGAAAAATGATAAATGCAAATACCAAGAGAGAAAAAATAGAAACTCTTTTCACAAAGATCTCTGATAATAATGGTTGGATATCATAAACTCTCCATATTAAAAATACAATCAACAGGAGGAGAACTATATTTTTATAGAAAGTTTCCCAAGGTGTTAACGTAATTGCATCTCCAAAACAGCCGCAATCCGTAACCTTATTAAAGTATGCTGAATACCAGGTTAAAAATAAAAAAACCAGTGTTAATCCTAACAAACTCCAAACTGTTAATTTTGGTTTATATCCCAGAAGTAGGGTAACTCCAAGCATTAATTCGGCCAGAATTAATATGACAGAGAATTGTAACGCATATGGGCTCAAAAATTCCATATTCAAAACATCACCACCAAAATATTCCTCAAATTTATAAGCCGAACCTAAGGGGTCAATGAGCTTTACAAAACCAGAAAAAATAAAAGTTATTGAAACCAATAATCTTACAATAAGTGAAAATATATTCATTTTGATTTTATTTTTATAACATAACTACGCACTTTTCTCCTCTATCAAGATCAAAGCAAAAACGGCATAATTGATCATATCTTGATAGTTTGCATCGATCCCCTCTGAAACAATGGTCTTACCTTGATTATTTTCAATTTGCTTTACGCGAAGTAGTTTTTGCAAAATTAGATCTGTAAGAGAACTTATCCTCATCTCTCTCCAAGCTTCGCCATAATCATGATTTTTGTTTTCCATTAACTGCTTAGTTTGGGATATATGTTCATCGTATAACTTCGTTGCTTCATCAACACCCAGATCGGGTTGTTCCGCTACTCCCATTTCAATCTGAATTAATGCCATGATGCAATAATTGATGATTCCAATAAATTCAGAGATTTCCCCCTCATCAACCTTACGCATACCACTTTGCTGTAATTGCCTAATTCTTTGTGCCTTAATGAATATTTGATCTGTTAGAGATGGCAATCTTAGAATACGCCAGGCGCTTCCATAATCGCTCATTTTATCAATAAATAAAGAACGGCATTGTTCCGTAACTTTATCGTATTGCCTTGTAGTTTTATGCATACACTGATTATAAATACAGTTTTTAAGATTAAATTTTATGGAAACGAATTTATAAAAATCTTGTGAATTAATAGTCTTGGTTTGTTTATTTTTACGGGATATATTTACATCAAAATTTGGATAATGGAAAGAATTGCTGTTTTTTGTGGATCAAGTATAGGCTTTAATTCTATTTATGCCGCTGAGGCCAAAAATCTTGGTGTGTACTTTTCAGAAAATGAAATTGGACTTGTATTTGGAGGCGGAAAAATTGGCCTAATGGGTGTTTTAGCCGATACCATTTTAAAAAACAAAGGTGAAGTTATAGGAGTGATACCAAATCTACTAAGACATGAAGAGGTTGTTCATCCCTTTGTTTCTCAATTAATAGTAACAAAAAAAATGTCTAAACGAAAAGTAAAAATTAGTAAATTAGTAGATGGTTATATAGGGCTTGCTGGAGGATTTGGGACTTTAGATGAAATTTTCGAAGCACTTACATTAGGGCAACTGGGCATCGAGAATAAGCCAATTGGTTTATTGAATACTAATGGATATTTTAAGAACACACTGCTACAATTAGACGTAATGGTCAATGAAGGATTCTTAAAACAAGAAAATCGGGATATGGTTCTGGTAAGTGAAGACATCGATGATTTAATGATGCAGATGCAAAACTATGTAGCTCCGAAATTGGGCAAGGTTGTAAATACAGTAGCCTCAAAATAAAACCAAAAACTAACATCTGTTTTTAAAAATTGATTCCCAAACTAATGACTATCAATTGTAATGGAAAAATAATAGATTTAACAATTCCTAAAGTAATGGGAGTATTAAATCTTACCCCGGATTCTTTCTATGATGGTGGCAAATATAGTTCTCAAAAAGAAATCCTTCTATATACAGAACAAATGCTGATCGAAGGAGCCTCTTTCATTGATATAGGCGCATATTCTTCTCGTCCAGGAGCAATACACATTAGTGAAGATGAAGAACTTGAAAGGCTTTTACCTAACTTAGAGCTCATTGTACGTGAATTTCCTGAAATATTGATTTCCATAGATACTTTTAGAAGCAAGGTAGCTGATCGATGTATTTCAGCCGGCGCCTGTATGATTAATGATATTTCGGGAGGAAATTTAGATGAGAACATGTTTCATACAATAGCAACTTTACAAGTCCCATATATAGTCATGCACATGCCAGGTAGACCTCAAACTATGCAAAAAAGTATTAAATACGAGGATTTAATCAACGATATAATCTATTTTTTCTCCGAAAAAATAAGCCAATTAAAAATTTTAGGTGTGAATGATATAATTTTAGACGTTGGTTTTGGATTTGGAAAAACATTAGATCATAACTATGAACTACTTCAAAAATTAAATCTTTTCAAACGCCTAGAATTACCAATACTGACCGGTGTATCTAGAAAATCCATGTTGTACAATTATTTGAAAATTACCGCATCTGAATCTTTAAATGCTACTACAACGGCAAATACTCTAGCAATTCTACAAGGCACAAATATACTAAGGGTACACGACGTGAAGGAAGCTGTTGAAGTTGTAAAAATTATTCAAAAAACAAAAGAATTTAAATGAAAATTAAGCCTATTCTACATTTTATATTTTCCATAGTTATATTAGTTAGTTGTAATAAAAAAAATGTACAACTGCCTCTCATAGAGATAGATGGTATAGAAGAAATTCAAAACCACTCAAGTATCTGGATTTTTTACAAGGCCAGCGAAAAAGATACATTAGCTATTTTAAACAAAAAAAATAAATTACTGAACACACATTGGATTTACAATATTGATAAACGGCTCACTATGGATAAAATAATTCCGATTTTGGAAGAAATGCAGGAGAATAGATATAAGGACTCGATGCATAAAATAGAAGGAATGTTAAATTATTTCAGCTATGCCAATATAGCCTCGGAAAACATTTCACTTGTTAAATTTGATTCGATCTTTTTTATAGATCAAGTAAAAAATATTGGGAAATATTCATTTAACAACTCGGAAAAATCAATTATCGAACTTAAAATAACAAATGATTACTACTATATTGATAAAAAGAGAATTGATCCTGATCAGTTACTATATAATCTAAATAACATCACTCCTCAAGACACATTGATGAATACAAAAATTAAAATTCACTATCCTAGAAATCTAACATATCAGAATTATTTATCAGTTAAGGCACTTTTGTCTAAATTAAGGTTTGAGGTTGATCAGAACGAATATATTTATACAATAAAATAATTCTTACATTTACAAAAATTAAATCGAATTGGACAACATTAATTTTTTAAACCTTGGTTTTTTAGATATTTTAGATATCGTATTAGTTGCTGTTCTACTCTTTTATATTTATCGATTGATTCGTGGTACCGCTGCCATGAATATCTTTTTAGGAATTGCCATTATTTATTTAATTTGGAAACTTACTCAGGCTCTTGGTATGGAGCTCCTCAGCGATATTTTAGGTAAATTTTTAGGTGGTGGTTTTATAGCTCTCATCATAGTATTTCAGCAGGAAATAAGAAAATTTTTGTTAATGATTGGATCAACTAATATTGCATCTAAAAGAGGGTTTTTAAAATATTTTAAACTATTAAAAACGGAAAATATTGCCACAAGTTATGTTGAGGATATTGTTAATTTTTGTGAGGAAATGAGCAAAATAAAAACAGGGGTCCTCATTGTGCTGGCCAGGAACAACAGTCAGGAAATTGTAAAGTTAACCGGGGATCCAATGTACATTGAAGTGAACAAGCCTATATTAAATAGTATTTTTTACAAAAATAGCCCACTTCACGATGGTGCTGTTATAATTGAAGATAATATTATTACTGCTACTAGAGTTATTTTACCTATTGATAATACGATTGAAATACCTTCACATTTTGGATTACGTCATAGAGCCGGATTAGGTATAACAATTAGATCTGATGCTCTCGCATTGATGGTGTCTGAGGAAACTGGGCAAATCTCCTACATTAATAATGGCGCCTTTATTTTATTTGAAGATGCGCAAGATTTAATTGAAATTATCAAAGAAGATCTTACTTATTAATTAAAAGCGGTCAAAATACAGATTCTCTTACTTCTATCCATATACCATTCTAAACTATTTAATTTACTGTTAATAATCATGTCTCAAAAAATATTTGTTTTATGAACAAATGTGTAATTTTGTTTACACTTAAATAAAAAAGACTTTTAGATATGAAATATTTACCAATCGACAACAAACTCTTTATAACAAACAGAGATAAATTTGCCCAAAGAATGCAGCCCAATTCTATGGCAATTTTTAACTCTAACGATATCTATCCAGTAAGTGCCGATAGTACACTCCCATTTGCACAACACCGTGATATTTTTTATCTATCTGGTGTAGATCAGGAAGAAAGTATATTGATTATTTTTCCAGATGCTGTAAAAGAGGAATATCGTGAAATTCTATTCTTAAAAGAAACCAATGAACATATCGCCATTTGGGAAGGAGAAAAACTTACAAAAGAAAAAGCGTTTGATACATCCGGGATCAAAAATGTCTATTGGTTACAGGATTTAGAAAAAATATTATTCGAATTGATGACACTTGCTGAAAATGTTTACCTCAATACCAATGAACATTATCGTGCAAATATTGATACGGAAACCCGTGATGCGAGATTCATCAAATCTTTACAAAAAACATATCCCGCACATACTTATTTAAGGTCACAACCAATTTTACAACGTCTGCGTTCTATAAAGGAACCACAAGAAATTGAACTTATTCAACAGGCATGTGATATTACGGAAAAAGGATTTAAAAGAATTCTAAATTTTGTCAAACCTAACGTGATGGAATATGAAATTGAGTCTGAATTTATTCATGAATTTATAAGAAACAGATCCGATGGCTTTGCCTACACTCCCATCGTAGGTTCCGGTTATAATGCTTGTGTCTTACATTATATTGAAAATAATCAAAAATGCAAAGCAGGTGATGTAATCTTAATGGATGTTGGTGCTTCCTACGCGAATTATTCAAGTGATATGACACGATGTGTTCCCGTATCGGGAAAATTTACTGATCGGCAAAAAGATGTTTACAATGCGGTTTTAAGAGTAAAAAAAGCTGCTGCTAAAATGCTAAAACCCGGTGTGTTATGGGCCAAATATCATATTGAAGTTGGAAAATTAATGACCGATGAGTTAATTCAGCTTGGTTTAATAAGTAAAAAAGACGTTAAAAATGAAGATCCCAAATGGCCGGCATATAAAAAGTATTTTATGCATGGCACCTCACATCATATGGGTTTAGACACACATGACTACGGTATACTAACCGAGCCTATGCAGGCAGGAATGGTATTTACAGTGGAGCCGGGAATTTACATACCGGAAGAAAATTTAGGAATCCGCCTTGAAGATAATTATGTTGTTCAGGAAAAAGGAGAACCTATAAATTTAATGGCGAATATCCCAAGTGAAGTAGAAGAGATTGAAGCATTAATGAATCAGTGATTTACAGATTAAATTTCAAGCACATTTAAAATTATGCCATCACTTAACTACAAAAACATTGAGATCAATTATACTACTCAAGGTAAAGGAAGAGCGGTAGTTCTATTACATGGCTTTTTGGAGAATTTAAATATGTGGCGTGATATTTCTAGAGAGTTATCCACAAACTATCGTATCATCAGTATAGATCTGCTGGGGCATGGAAAAACTGATAATCTGGGCTACGTTCATACCATGGAAGAACAAGCTAAAATGGTAAAATTTGTTTTAAACTATCTAAAACTGAGAAAATATATTTTTATCGGTCACAGTATGGGAGGGTATACATCTCTTGCTTTCGCAGAATTATACCCCGAAAATTTAAAAGGTATTTGTTTGATGAATTCAAGTGCCTTACCAGATTCTGAGGAGAGAAAAGAAAATAGGAATAGAGCAGTTGAAGCGGTCAAATATAAGTCTGAAATTTTTGTTAGAATGGCAATTCCCAATTTGTTCGCTGAATATAATAAAGACAAGTTTAAGGATGAAATAAAGCAAATAACTAAAGAAGCTTTGCAAATTTCAACCCGTGGGGTTATAGCGGCACTGGAAGGATTAAAAATCAGGAAAGATTATACCAATTTGTACAATACTATAAAGATCCCTATTCAAATGATCATAGGTAAAAAGGATCCTGCTTTGGAGTACGAATCTTTAATTGAACAAACAAAGGGCACAAAAGTGTACCTCGTAGAATTCCCTGATGGGCATATGAGTCATGTTGAAAATAAGAGTGAACTGCTCGATGCTTTTAAATTATTTATTAAATTATGTAGTTAAAAATATTTTATTTATTTAAAATCTTTAAAATGGAAAAACCTATTATACTTTGTTTACTTCTTTTTTTGTCTATCAATTTGTCTTTCGCTCAAACAAAAGAGGAAAAGAAAAAAATCAAAGAAGAAGCTGCTAAAAAAGAATATGAGACAACAAAATCCTTGATTGAAGCTGGAGCGTATATTTTTACAGCTGATTGGATAACTACTCAAAAGGGGAAAAGAATAAGTTTGGCCACAAATCCCGGCTTTTTAAAAATTGAAAAAGAGAATGCTGAAGCGGATCTGCCTTATTTTGGGGTTGCACAGGTAGCTTCCTATTCTACTAATGGTGGCATTGTATTTAACGAAGAGAATGCTACCTATAAGGTTGAATTTGACGACAAAAAACAAAAAGTAGTAATTCAATTTAATGCCACTGAGAAATCGGAATATTTTAGTATAATTTTATCTGTTTTCAAAAGTGGAAATGCTTCCTTAGATATTTCTAGCAATAAGAGAAATAGTATTGGTTATGATGGCAAGGTCAATGAACTTTCTGATCCTAAATAATTATTCCTTGTTCAAAGCATTCCAACCTTGAGCAATCAATTCAATTTGTTGATTTGCACGAGTAATTAAATGTTTGCCTTCTTTTTTATCTGTAATGTGTCCAATAACTGTAAGATTTGGGTTTCCTTTGATTTTAGGGAAATCATCTTGGGATACGGTAAATAACAATTCGTAGTCTTCACCTCCACTCAGCGCAACTGTTGTGCTGCTAATTTGAAATTCTTCACAAGTAGATATTACCTGTTGATCAAGGGGAATTTTATCTTCATACAAATTACAACCCACTTTCGATTGCTTACATAAATGCAAAATTTCCGATGACAATCCGTCAGAAATATCGATCATGGAGGTTGGTCGAACACCCATCTCCGCAAGCATTTCCACAATATCCTTTCGAGCCTCCGGTTTTAATTGTCGCTCCACCAAATAAGAATAATTCTCCAATTCCGGTTGAGCATTTGGGTTTACCTGGAATACCTGCTTCTCACGTTCTAAGACCTGCAAACCTAAATAGGCGGCTCCGAGATCGCCACTGACAACAAGTAAATCATTGGGTTTCGCACCACTCCTATATACCACATCTTCTTTATTAACTTCCCCAATAGCTGTTATAGAAATTAAAATCCCCTTAGTAGATGATGTTGTATCTCCACCGACTAAATCCACTTTATAATTTTTACAGGCCAAATGAATACCTTCGTACAGTTCCTCTATGGCTTCCAATGTAAAACGATTGGATAGAGCAATAGAAACAGTAATTTGATTTGCTCTTCCATTCATGGCATATACATCCGATAAATTTACCATTACCGCTTTGTAACCCAAATGTTTGAGAGGCATATAACTAAGATCAAAATGAACTCCCTCAATTAATAAATCTGTGGTAATTAAAGTCTGGTTATTCTTATTCTCAATAATAGCGCAATCATCACCAACACCCAATATTGTACCTTTATTCTTAATTACAACTTGCTTGGTCAAGTGTTCAATTAGTTTGAATTCACCCAAATTAGTAAGTGCAGTTCGAGATTCTCTTTTGTTTTCTAACATTTTACAAAGTTATGTCAATTAATTTAAAATCTTAACTAGAATGAGCCATCTAATTTCACTTCAAGTATTGAAGCAACATCATATAAAGCTTATCCATTTAAAAGAATCCGGTCAATTTAAAATAGAAAGGCCCACCCGTCAAATTTATTTATTTTAGGAATAGAGTTCAAATAAAGAAAATTGCTGCATTTATTAAAATAAGATTTAAGCATACTGAAAAAATTACACCTTTCAACTAAGGTGCTTATTGCGGTTATTAGTAGTATTTTTCTCGATGTATTTCTTGGTGAAGAAATAGCCTGAATTTTCATATCAGGAGATATTTTTAATGGCTTATTTAAAATGACGAACTACCGTATCTCATGATTCTTCCATTAGCTTTTCGTGTAGGGGGCATTGGAAGTTTTTATAGCAGCGACTTTGTTCAAGAATCAAAACCTTTTGACTTCGTAAAGCTGTATATATCTGCCAACCTTTTTGAATCTTTAAACGATAATGTTTTTCCATCAGTGGTTCTCTTCAATATTTATGATAACATTCTAAACCTAAATGGGAATCAAAAAAGGAGAAAAACATCGATATTAAAGAAATCAAAAATCAATAAATTTGTGTTGGTTAGGTATAGGAATTATATAAAAATTCAAATCTTATAACTAGCACTAAGGAGTTTTTTATATATATTTAACTAGGATTATGCAATGGGACTTCATTTTGTGAGAGGTTTTCTGAAGAATAATTTGGGTTCTAAATCTCTTAAATAAATAATTAATGCGAAAATTTCCTAATGCTCTAGTTATAATGATCGGATTCATTATAATTTCCAGTTTACTGACCTATATAATTCCTCATGGTGAATACGAAAGAATTACCAACAAAGAGACAAATCAAATCACCGTTGTTCCTGGTTCATACAGGGTAATTGATGATGAACCTCTTTCTGTTTTTGAGACTTTTATGTCCATTCCTCGTGGAATTATTGAAAGAGCCGATCTTGTTGTTCTAATATTATTGATTGGTGGATGTTTTTTTGTTATAGAGAGAACTGGTGCTTTGGAAGAAGGTGTGGTTTATTTAACTGTAAAATTAGAAGGTAAGGAAGAAATAGCTTTAATATTGGTCTCCATAATGTTTGCGGCAGGTGGAGCTCTCATCGGTTTACAGGAAGAAATCATCGCCATGACCCCTGTTTTATTATATTTTACAGCAAGAATTGGTTTTAATCCATTTGTAGCCGTTGCAATAAGTTATGGATCCGCGATTATAGGAGCATCTTTTAGTCCCATAAATCCATTTGCCGTTGTAATCGCTCAAAATTTGGCGGAACTACCATTTCTGTCTGGAAGTGTATTCAGGCTTTTGATACTTACAGTAGTATTTATTTTTTATATGTATTTGATAATTCGATATGCCAATAGGAATAAGATACCTAAGGTAATTGATACAGATGTTACAAAAGAATCCATTAGTAAACGAAGTGTTATAATCTTGTTTTTGTTGGTCATTGCTTTTATTATTTTGATCTATGGAATGTTGAAATTAAATTGGGGATTTAATGAAATGACCGCTGAATTTTTTGTTCTTGGAATAATTGTAGGCCTCATTGGAAAACTAGGAATAAATGGCACGAGTGAAGCTTATATTGAAGGATTCAAAACAATGATTTTCGCAGCAATCATTCTTGGTTTGGCGAATAGCATTTCATTAATTTTAAAACAGGGTATGATCATAGATACTATTATTTACGGTCTTTTTACACCAATGCAATACCTGCCAAAGAGTTTTGCCGCGATATCTATGATGATGTCTCAGGCTTTGTTGCATTTTCCTGTACCCAGTTATTCCGGTCAGGCCATACTTACTATGCCCATTTTATTGCCTCTCTCAGATCTGATTGGACTTTCCAGACAAGTTTGTGTATTAGCTTATCAGTATGGAGCGGTCATGATGGACATGCTCGTTCCAACAAATGGAGCTTTAATGGCTATAATAGCTATTGCAGGTATCTCCTTTAATAAATGGTTTAAATTTGCTTTTAAACTTACTTTATTCATTTTAGGTGTAGGTGCTTTAGCAATTATTATTGCCATTTATATAGGTTTTTAATTATAAAAGGATTTCTCTTATCATCCCATTAGGTAAACGATATATAATAATCCCATTAGAGATCTAAATTAAAACATTTTTTATACGACCAAATTCTCCCGATCGGAGCTTACTTCAATTTAATGAGGATCCAGGCAGAATTAGTATGAAGTGATTTAAAGACACCTCCTTTGGATCTAATTCTTACTATATCGTTTATTACACACCTAAAAAAATGATATAGGGCACTATGGCCTGATAATTGCCCCTTCTTGTTAGCAAAATAAATTATTGTTTATTCCTTGCTTAACTAATTATTAGAGTCAGTTTTAACTATATTTGATACATAATTTTGCACTCTTGCATTTTGCCCTGACTTATGAATAAATGATTTTTATTATTTATTCGAATATTAATTTATTACAATTTTTATATGAGCGATTCAATCTACAGTATTATTACCGGAACGGGCAAATTCATTCCGTCAAATAAAATAAAGAATGAAGCGTTTTTATCCAATGATTTTTTTGAAAACGATGGAAGAAAAATTAATAAGACAAATAAGGAAATTATAGATAAATTTCTAGAAATAACAACAATTGCTGAAAGAAGATATGTGAGTAAAGATCAGTCGACATCAGATATTGCTTATTTAGCTGCCTTAGATGCGTTAAAATCTTCTGATATTGATAAGGAGGAATTAGACTATATTATTGTTGCACATAATTTTGGTGATTTACAGGATGGTAGAAATCAATTAGATATTGTACCAAGTTTGGCTGCCAGAGTAAAACATAAATTAAAAATAAAGAATCCTAACACCATAGCGTATGATTTACCTTTTGGATGTCCCGGATGGCTCCAAGGCGTAATTCAGGCAGACTATTATATAAAATCAGGAGATGCGAAAAGAATATTAGTTATTGGTGCAGATATCTTATCCAGAATTTCTGACCCTCATGATAGAGATAGTATGATTTATGCTGATGGTGCAGGAGCTGTTATTTTAGAGGCCAAAAAGAGTAAAACGCCCATTGGAATACTCGCACATAAAACAAGGTCAGATACTTATGTATATTCCAAAATGTTATACATGGGTCCTTCTTATAAAAAAGAAATTAATCAAAATAGTGAACTTTATTTAAAAATGAATGGGCGAAAATTATACCAATATGCCTTGGAAACGGTTCCAAATGCTATCAAAGAGTGTTTAGACAAAAGTAATACTCCAATTAAAGAAGTGAAAAAGTTTCTGATACATCAGGCAAATGGCAAAATGGATGATGCAATTCTGAAAAGGCTGTACCTGTTATTTGGTATAGATCACATGCCTGAAGGCATTATGCCGATGACCATATCCTGGCTGGGAAATTCATCGGTTGCTACTATACCAACGCTTTTGGATCTTATTGTAAAAGGAGATTTTGAACCTCATGAAATAAATAAAGGCGATATTTTAGTTTTTGCATCTGTTGGAGCCGGCATGAATATTAATGCGATGACCTACAGAGTGTAATCACAGGTCAAATACTTACCTTTGTAACAATATGGAAATTGGGTTAATAAATAAACTTAAAGTCAACAGAGTTGCCGATATGGGATTTTATCTCATAGATGATGCCAATAACGAGGCTTTCTTACCAAATAATCTTGTTACTGATAAAGTTAGTACAGGTGATGAACTAAATGTCTTTATATATACAGATCTAGATAATCGCACTGTAGCTACTACTTCAAAACCGACCATACTATTAGATCATTTTGCCTTTTTAAAAGTAACTCAAACAAAGAAGGGGGATGTTTTTATGGATTGGGGAATGCCAGATGATCTATTGGTTCCTTTTGAAGAACAATCGCAAAAGATGCTTGTAGAAAACTGGTATTTAATTTTCCTGCTTAAAGATGAAGAAACCGGAAAATTAATTGGTTCAAATAAAGTGAATGATTTTGTGTTTTTTGATGATATAGATCTAAATAAAGGTGATCAAGTTGATCTACTCTTGTACAAAACAACGGACTTGGGGATGAATGCCATAGTAAATAATTTATACAAAGGCTTAATTTTTGCTTCAGATATTCATAAAAATATTAACGTGGGTGAAAGAATTAAAGGATACGTTAAGGAGGTAAGAGAGGATGGCAATATTGATATACTCCTCGAACCATTAGGATATAAAGAAAGTATAGATAAAAACTCAAGAGTAATTCTAGATGCTTTATCTGAAAGCGATGGTTTTTTGGAACTAACTGACAAGAGTGCTCCGGAAGACGTTAAATTTATTCTTGGACTGAGTAAAAAGGCCTTTAAAAGAAGTTTAGGAAATTTATACAAACAAAAATTAGTAGAAATTTATGAAGATGGCATCAAATTAGTATAGTATTATTATATCCCCCGCTCCTTTTGAATATGCTCATATGCATTTTGTACTTGACGAAATTTATCATCTGCACCCTTTAAATGCTCCGGACCGAGATTCCTTAATTTATCAGGATGATATTTTTTAACCATTTTCCTATATGCTTTTTTAACCTCATCATCCGTAGCACTTTTTTCTATTTCTAAAATTTTATACGAGCCATCAACCTCATTATAAAACATAGCTTTGATCGAATTGAAATCATAATCTCTGATATTCAAATAACCGGCAATGGCATGAATTTTATGCATTTCATTATGAGTAACAGTTCCGTCTGATTTAGCCACTCCAAATAAAAAGTGAAGCAACTGTAATCGAGAAGCATGTGTCATATTCTGTTTTATTTGTAAACATACTTGCCGTGTGGATATATTATTATCTGAGATAATTCCTTTAAAAAGTTTGAATGCTCTTAAGGCTCTAGCCTCACCATACATATTAATAAAGGTAGAACGCACAAACTCCAATTCCCTCTTATCTATCTTACCGTCAGTTTTAATAACTATAGCCGCTAAAACCAACAAACTTATTTCGAAATCGCCAGAACCTGTATTTGCATTTGTTCGAGCATCATCTCTGTATTCCAGAAGCTCTTTTTCCGAAAATCCATCAACTAAACTACCTAAAACATAACCCAAAATACCCCCGATTGGACCACCAAAAGTCCAACCTATTCCGGCACCTAACCACTTTGAAAAATTCACAATAAACCCGTTTAAAATAAGCGCAAATATACATTTCTAACGTCAAACAAAAGCTTAACTGTTCTTAATATTTTGTGAATTTTATAAGATTATAAATAGAATCCATTCCTTATCTTTGCATTTCAAAAATTTAACTAAAAAAATAAAAGTATGTATCCAGAAGAATTAGTAAAACCCATGCGCCAGGAATTAGTAAATGCTGGTTTTGAAGAGTTACACTCTGCTCAAGATGTTGAAAATGTGTTAAATAAAGAAGGAACTACCTTGGTTATGGTAAATTCAGTTTGTGGATGTGCCGCGGGTACAGCAAGACCAGGAACCATAGCTTCTCTACAATTTGATAAAACTCCAACTCGACTTACAACAGTTTTCGCAGGAGTTGATAGAGAATCTACCGATGCTGCAAGGTCAAAAATGATCCCTTTTCCTCCATCATCGCCTTCCATAGCCTTGTTTAAGGATGGTCAGTTGGTGCATATGTTAGAACGTCATCACATCGAAGGTAGATCTGCTGATATGATCGCATCTAATTTAGTAGGAGCGTACGAAGAATTCTGTTAGAAGTTATGAAGTTTTTATCTCTTTTTATCCTTTTATTACTTGGTGCTTGTAACAATAATTTAGATATGACCACTCAAGAGGGGGGAAAAAAAGTGATTGACAAATTAAAAACAGAGATTATTGTTTTAGCGGAAAGCTCTAGTTGTTCTGAAGAAGACAATTGTAATTTTGTGGGTCTTGGGTCAAAACCTTGTGGTGGACACTGGGAGTACTTATTGTATTCAAGTTCCATAGACACGATTGAACTTTTAGCCAAAGTAGAAGAGTACAATAATTTAGAAATAGAATTCAACCAAAAATGGGGCATCATATCCGATTGTAGTTTCGTCATTCCCCCTGATTCCGTGACTTGTGAAGATGGGAAGTGTAAAGCAGTGTATTCTAATTAATTCTATAAAAGGTTACTAAAAAAAATACTATTAGACCTCTGATTTATCAGAGGTTTTTTTATTTTGCATTATGAATAAAAAAGAAATCATTAATCATACGATAGATTTTGTTAAAAAAGAATTAGCTAACGCCGAAGGCGGGCATGACTGGTTTCACATTGAGCGAGTTTGGAGAACTGCCACAACAATTGCTAAAAATGAGTCCGTTGATCCCTTTATTGTAGAATTAGGTGCCTTATTACATGATATAGCAGATTCCAAATTTCATGCTGGCGATGAGACTATCGGTCCTAAAAAAGCGAGAAGTTTTTTAAAAAGCATTGGCGTTGATGAACCAACAATAGAACATATAGAAAATATTATTAACGATATTTCTTATAAAAATACCTTAGATATAAAAGCTTCTGATAAGCTCTGTTCTTCCATAGAATTAGAGATTGTCCAAGATGCAGATAGATTGGATGCCATAGGTGCTATTGGGATCGCTCGTGCATTTAACTACGGAGGCTATAAAAATAGAGAGCTTTACAATCCAAATATAGAACCCGATATTAAACAAAGTAAAGAAGATTACAAAAAGAGTACAGCCCCAACGATCAATCATTTTTATGAAAAGCTTCTACTTTTAAAAGACAAAATGAATACCGATTCCGCCAAACTTATGGCACAAGAAAGACATAATTTTATGAACTTATTTTTAGAACAGTTCTATAGTGAATGGGGAGCTAAGAAATAACCTATTCAAAATTTGGTTTTCTTTTATCTAAAAAAGCAGTGGTGCCCTCTACAAAGTCATGCGTTCCAAAACATTTTCCAAACTGCTTGATCTCAATGTCAAAACCATTAACCCCATCTCTATAATTCGAGTTTATAGATTTAATAGCAGCCGCAATAGCAGTTGAAGAATTTTGTGAAATTTTAAATGCCAATTTTTCACATAAAGGAACTAATTCATTCTGATCTACAATATGGTTCACTAAACCATAATTTTGAGCTTCTTCTGCCGTTATCATATTTGCCGTCATGATCATTTCCATTGCCTTTCCTTTTCCTATCAGGCGAGGCAAGCGTTGTGTTCCACCATAACCAGGAATTAAACCCAAAGTAACCTCTGGTAAACCCATTTTAGCATTCTTACTGGCAACTCTAAAATGACAGGACATCGCTAATTCTAATCCTCCTCCTAACGCAAATCCATTTATAGCCGCAATTACTGGTGTAGATAAATTTTCTATAAAATCAAACAACAGATCTTGTCCATTTTTCGATAATTTAGATCCCTCTTTTGCATCAAAATCAGCAAATTCAGAAATATCAGCACCGGCTACAAATGCTTTGTCTTCACTACCGGTGATAACAATAACCCTCACATCTCTATCTTCGTCCAAATCGCGAAAAACATTATGCAATTCAGCAATTGTTTCTTTGTTTAAAGCATTGAGTTTTTTAGGACGATTAATAGTAATAAATGCTAAGTAACCATCAATTTCAAGAATAATATTATTATAATTCATCTGTTAAGTTTAAAGGTTAGTTTGAGGTCTTAACTACTGGGATAATTAACGCCCATTTTAATATCCATTGTAACCAATTTGGTTTCATTCTTCCTAATATATCGATCATCCTTTTGGTAAAGCTACTCTAAAAACAGTTTCATTATTCATGTTTGATTCAAAAATAATGGTACCATCATATGCTTCAACAATATTTTTTATCATTGGTAAACCAAGCCCCATACCGCTGGATTTGGTGGTAAATCTGGGCTCAAAGATCTTCTTTCTATCCACTTCAGAAATGCCATTACCATTATCGATCACTTCTATAATGACTTTATCATCTAATTCACTAACATACACCAATATTCTCGGCTCAGAACTATCTTTTACTGCTTGAATTGCATTAGTGATTAGATTTGTTATTATTCTTGTAAGTTGGATCTTATCCAGTTTTGCAATGATGCTGTTGGCACTATGTTGATAAATTATATATTCTTCTTGAAAAATATCAAGAGCTAATTTTACTTCATCAACCACATTTAATCTCACTCTCTTTTGAGAGGGCATTTCGGCAAAACTAGAAAAAGCCGTGGCAATAGAACTCATGGTATCAATTTGTTGAATTAGAGAGAGGCTGTACTCTTTCAATTTTTGCTTAATATCAGGATCCTCTGGATCAAACCTATGTTCAAAACTCTGTATAGTAAGTCTCATTGGTGTAAGTGGATTCTTGATCTCATGTGCCACTTGTTTCGCCATTTCTCTCCATGCCTGTTTTCTTTCAATTTGAGCTAATTTTACCGCACTTTCCTCAAGCTGATCTATCATAGTATTATACGCTAGCACCAAGCTAGAAATTTCCACGCCTGTATCTTTTAATATAATTTTCTTATTAGTTTTATCCATAGCGGTTTGCCTCATCTTATTACTAACATATTCAATTGGTTTTGTTATATATTTTGATAAAAAATATGCAGTAATAATGGCGATTAACAAAATGAGAAGATAAACTAGAGATAGGCGCTGCAGAAATTCTTTTAATTCTTCATCCTGAAAAGTATTATCCTGCAAATAAGGCACGCCAATAATTCCAATTGGCTCATTATTAGCGTTTTTCAAATAAGAAAATGAAGATTTATATTTCTTTCCATCCAAAGAAGTTTTTGGCAAAACTGTTCGATGAAGCGGATTTATGTCAATTTTGTTTATTGTTGACTCCGATAAATTCACATTGGTCGTATCACCAGAAAAGAAGTAATGGGAGCTACGAAGAAGTCTTCCCGATAAATTATAGATATTAATGTCCAAGTTATGGATATCCGATATTTCATTGATCTTTGCTTCTAATACTTCAGGCAGGAATTCCAATTCAAAAGAATAATTTTCTTCTCCGTCCAACTCATATCTAATTGCCGCTTTTATTGCCTCTTCCTTTCGCTCCAATCTTTTTTCATGATAGTCATCAGCCTGCTCGCTATATTGATAAATAGTAATTGCTGCAATCAAAATTGAAGCAATTACCACTAAAAATATCATGGCAATAAAAATACGGGTGCGTAGTGAAATTTTATTGTTTATCATTCCATTATATATTGAAATGTCATTTTAAAATACTGTGTATAAATGTAGGGATATTTTCAATAGAATTTTCACTTAGAAACTTCACAAAAGCAGATCCAATAATTGCCCCTTTGGTATTTTCAGTAGCTCGGTCAAAAGTTTCCTTGTTTGAAATTCCGAAACCAACTATTTGAGGTGTTTTTAATTGCATCGCTGCAATCTTAGCGAAATATTTTTCTTGATCTCTTCCTATAGTATTTTTAGCTCCTGTTGTACTTGCCGAACTCACCATATAAATGAACCCATCAGAAATTGAATCTATGAATCTCACCCTATCTTCTGAAGTTTGAGGTGTTATCAAAAAGACATTTATCAAATTATATTTCTTAAAAATCGACTCATAATGTTCGTGATAAATATCTACAGGTAAATCAGGTATAATTAGCCCATCTATGCCTATTTCAAAACATTTCTTGCAAAATTCCTCTACTCCATATTGCATAATCGGATTAAAATATCCCATTATTAATAATGGGATACTAACTCTCTCCCTTATATTAAGCAATTGAGAAAATAATATCTCGGTAGTCATCCCATTTTGTAATGCTTGTGTTCCACTTTGTTGAATAGTTGGACCATCCGCTAAAGGGTCAGAAAAAGGCATACCAATCTCAATCATTTCAACTCCCGATTGTTCCAAATTTTCAATAATAGATACAGTATCGTTCAAATTAGGATAACCGGCAGTAAAATAAATTGACAATATTTTTTTATCATTTATTTCACTGAAATTATTCGCCTGCATTTTTGATTTAATTCTATTCATTTAAGATAATATTAGGTAATGAGCTTCGAATTCTTTGAAACATCTCACTACCATTAAAGTTTAAAATAGTCAATATACGTACTAAGGTCTTTGTCTCCTCTTCCTGATAAGTTTACCACCACAATATCCTCTTTCTTAAAACTTCTTTTATCAAATATAGCCAAGGCATGTGCCGATTCAATCGCCGGAATTATTCCTTCTAACTCACAAAGTTCTAATCCAGCTTTCATTGCTTCATCGTCGGTTGCATTCAAAAACTCTGCTCTTCCGCTTTTAAATAAATGCGCATGTTGCGGCCCCACTCCCGGATAATCCAACCCTGCTGAAATAGAATATGGCTCAATTATTTGACCATCTGCCGTTTGCATCAACATTGTTTTGCTGCCATGAATAATACCTTCTTTCCCCAACTGACTCGTTGCCGCAGATTTTCCGGATTCTACTCCCTTCCCAGCGGCTTCAACAGCAATCAGCTTCACATCTATATTATCAAGATAGTGATAAAATGCTCCTGCTGCGTTAGATCCTCCTCCAACACAGGCTATTATATAGTCAGGATTTTCGGTATTCTCATGTTCTTTTAATTGCCATTTTATCTCTTCTGAAATAACAGATTGAAACCTTGCTACCATATCAGGATAAGGATGAAATCCCACCACAGATCCAATTATATAGTGTACATCAACCGGATTATTAATCCAGGCTCTTATTGCCTCATTAGTAGCATCTTTTAAAGTTCTACTTCCAGATTTTGCCGGAATCACTTTTGCTCCCAACATTTTCATACGAGCTACATTAGGTGCCTGACGTGCAATATCGATTTCACCCATATATATTGTGCATTCTACCCCTGCCAGGGCGCAAACGGTTGCAGTGGCAACACCATGCTGACCGGCTCCTGTTTCAGCAATAATTTTATTTTTACCTAAACGCCTTGCCAACAAAATTTGTCCGATAGTATTGTTTATTTTGTGCGCTCCAGTGTGATTCAGGTCCTCTCTTTTTAAATATATTTTCGTATCATACTTTTTAGAAAGTCTCTTCGCAAAATATAACGGTGAAGGACGACCAACATAATCCTTTAATAAAGATCGAAACTCTTCTTTAAAAGCTTCCTCATTCATTATTTCCAAATATCTATTTTGAAGCTCCTCCATATTTGGGTATAACATTTCTGGCACAAATGAACCTCCAAATTCACCATAATAACCCTTATTATCCGCTTGATATAAACTTTTCATTCTTATTATTTAGATAACCCAATCACAGGTTATTTTTAAAATATTTTAATTTTTCTATATTCTTCAATCCGGGCTTCTCTTCAAATTTACTGTTTACATCCAGAGCAATACAGTATCTTGAAAATTTACTTTTTGTAAAATCTTTTATACTTTCCAATTCTTCTATACCAATACCTCCACTTAAAAAAAAAGGTTTATCACTAGGATAATCCTTTAATAAATTCCAATCGAAAACAATACCATTTCCACCTTTTTCCATCCCTTTTGTATCAAATAAAAAATAATCACAAACATTTTCATAATGTTTCAATACATTAAAATCAAATGTTTTTCCAATAGAGAATACTTTTATCACTTCCACATTCTTTAAATGATTACAAAATTGAGGACTCTCATCTCCATGTAATTGAACCATTTGAAGATCAAATTTCTTAATCTTATCCCTGATCTCATCAAGATTAGCATCGACAAAAACACCAACTTTTTTGATATCTTCAGGTATCCATGGAATCATACTATCAAAATTTCTCTTTGACTTTTCATAAAATATAAATCCCATATAATCTGGTTGCAAATCTGCAACAGTCTTAATATTGTCTTCATATTTCATTCCGCAAATCTTAAGTTTCATTATTTCTTGATTATTGGTATTTCGTTATAAAAAATTCCTTGATACTTTATCTTCCTTTTTCATAAAGAGATGTTTAATTCTTTTATAAATTGAACTGCCGCCTTGCCGGGGTCTTCCGTTTTCATAAAATTTTCACCTATCAAAAATCCGTTAAATCCAAAATTTCTTAGTTCTTGAATAGCTTTAACAGAACTGATCCCACTTTCCGAAATCTTAATCTTATCTTCAGGAATCAGTACAGACAAACTCCTGCTTGTTTCTAAGGTAACTTCGAAGGTTTTTAAATTACGATTGTTAATACCAACCAAGCTCACATAGTTCAGATCAGATTTTTTAAGTTCTTCTTCATTATGAACTTCCAACAGAACTTCAAGGCCTAATTTATTTGCCAAACTTGAATATTTAATAATTTCATCTTCTTCTAATATCCCTGCAATTAGCAAAATAGCATCTGCTCCATAAGATTTAGCCTCATATATTTGATAAGAATCAATAATAAATTCCTTTCTTAAAACTGGCAAATTAACAGTATTTCGAACTTGTAGCAAATCATCAAGAGAACCTCCAAAATATTTAGTGTCTGTCAAAATAGAAATCCCGCTTGCTCCTGCTTCTTCATACCCTAAGACAACATCAATTACACTACTTTTATGATTAATAACATCTCTTGAGGGAGAGCGTCTTTTAAACTCAGAAATTATTCCACTTCCTAATGAGATACTTTTTGCTAAAGAATTCGTTTCACGTAAAAAAAGTGGTGATTGCATTAAAAAGTCAATCGGTAATATTTCCTTTTTAGCTGCCACTTCATGACGCTTGTCAATTACAATTTTATCTAAAATATTCACTTCCTATAATATTAACTTAACTCCTGTAATTTTTTAAATGCTCCCAATGCGTTTTTACTTTCTAAAGATTCTTTTGCCAAAGAAAAGCCTTCTAAATGGGATATTTTTTTCGACACGGAAATTGCCAATCCGGCATTAGCACAAACCACATTATTTTGTGCCACCGTACCTTCACCATTTAAGATGTTCATAAAGATGCTTGCACTGTCTTTCACCGTTTGCCCTCCGTATATTTCCTCTTGACGAATAGTCTTTATATTCAATTCTTCGGGACTAAACATCTTGTCTTCTATATTACTGATCATTTTTGTTCTATCTGTCAGGGAAATTTCATCATATCCAGCCAGATCGTGCAAAATAGCATAATTTTTATCCGTGTTTTGGTACAAATAACCATACATCCTGGCTAATTCCAAGTTGAATACACCTACAACTTGATTTTTTGGAAAGGACGGATTTACCATCGGCCCTAACATATTAAAAAACGTTTTTACACCCAACTCTTTTCTTATTGGAGCCACATTTTTCATAGCTGGATGAAATAATGGTGCATGTAAAATACAAATTCCCGCTTTATCGATCGCTTTTTCTAATTTATCCTCTTCACTTGTAAATTCAATTCCCAAATATTCCAGAACATTAGAAGAACCACATAAAGAAGAAACTCCGTAGTTACCATGTTTGGCCACTTTTACTCCTGATCCTGCAGTAACAAAGGATGATAAAGTTGAGATATTAAAGGTGTCCTTGCCATCACCACCGGTACCACACAGATCAATTGTATTATAGGCCGATAAATCAATTGATAAACATAACTCTAATAGGGCTTCTCTAAATCCGTCCAATTCTGCGACCGAGATACTTCGCATCATATATACCGTTAAAAAGGAAGCTATTTGACTTGAATTGTATTTACCTTTCGAGATATTTACCAAAACATTTTTTGCCTCGACTTTACTAATTTTTTCGTGATTTATTAATCTATTTAAGATCTGTTTCATTTAATATTATTTATTTACAAAGAATTCAAATTCTATAACTCAAACACTTTATTCCAACCTTCTTACCTTATGCTTTTTACTTTACACTTTTCTATTGCCTAAGATTCTACCCAGTTTTTTAATATCTTTTTTCCTTCAGGAGTTAATATAGATTCTGGATGATACTGCACTGCTCTAACGTCGTACTCTTTATGTCGTAACGACATCACTTCCCCATCGGTATCAACCGATGTTACAACTAATTCATCAGGAAGGTTCTCAGAAACCACCCAGGAATGATACCTCCCAACTTCAATTTTTCTTGGAACTCCTTCATATAGAACGTCATCGCTATTAACCAATTCAATTTGTGTTGAAACCCCGTGATAAACCTTATCTAAATTTTCAATTTTCCCTCCAAACACTTCAGCAATTGCTTGCTGACCAAGACATATCCCTAAGATGCTTTTAGTAGCAGCATATTGTTTGATAATCGGTTTTAAAAGACCTGCTTCGTCGGGAATTCCAGGACCGGGAGAAAGTAATACTTTATCAAATTTTTCAACTTCATCAAGACTTAATTTATCATTTCTTCTTACCGTTACATCACAATCTAAATCGTGTAAATAGTGCACTAAATTATAGGTGAAAGAATCGTAATTATCTATTACCAGTATTTTTTTCATCTCATTAATATTTTATAATCATTGGGTTACATGTAAATAAAAATTTGAGATTAGATGTAGCCACTTCGTTCTCTCATAAAATTTAATTATTTCTTTATTATATTTTTTCTGCCAATTCCAGCGCAGTTTTTAAAGCCATTAACTTATTATAAACTTCTTGCAACTCGTTCTCTGCATTCGATTTTGAAACTATTCCAGCTCCAGCTTGATAAAACAATCGATGGTTCTTACTTAAAAACGAACGAATAATTATGGCATGATTAAAGTTACCTTTAAAATCCATAAAGCCAATGGCACCACCATAAAAAGTTCTATTTGTCTTTTCATATTTTTCTATAAGTTGCATCGCCTTGTGTTTTGGTGCCCCTGATAAAGTTCCAGCAGGAAATGTATCTGCTACGATTTGATAGGTGATTGCATCTTCAAATTTACTACCGATCACCTTTGATACTAAATGAATAACATGAGAAAAAAATTGAATTTCTTTATAATTCTCAACTTTAACATTCTCTCCATTCCTACTCAAATCGTTACGTGCTAGATCAACCAACATTACATGTTCTGCATTTTCTTTCTCATCATTGGACAGTAATTTTGCTACTTCGAGATCTTTTTCGTCGTTACCTGTCCTTTTAAAAGTTCCCGCGATAGGATGAATTTCGGCTTTTCCATTATTAACCACTAATTGAGCTTCAGGAGAAGAGCCGAATATTTTAAAATTACCATAATCAAAATAAAATAAATACGGAGAAGGGTTTATAGATCGAAGTGCTCTATAAACATTAAATTCATCTCCCTTAAATCCTTGGGAAAATCTTCTCGATAATACTAATTGAAAAACATCTCCTCTAAAACAATGCTTCTTAGCAAGTTCAACATGTTCCCTAAATTCATTATCTGTTAAATTTGAAATCTCGTCTGAATTATTAGAATAAGCATAGGAAGCGAAATTTTTGGTTTCGATCAATTGAATTATTTCCTCAATATTACTTTCATTGTCATAACAGTGGGCAAATATATACGCTTCGTTTTTAAAATGATTTATAGCTATGATATTTTGATAAACTGCATAAAATATATCGGGAATATTGACATCACCCTCTTTTTTCTGAATGGAAACATCCTCAAAATACCGCACTGCATCATAACTAATATACCCAAACAAACCATTATTAATAAATTTGAAGCTTTGATCTTCAATGTCAAATTTCTGACTAAAATCGTGTATTTGTTTAGGAACATCAACACGATCCGTAATCTCAATTACCTCTTCTGTACCATCCGGAAAGCATTGTTCAATTTTATTATCCTCAACTTTAATACTCGCTATAGGATTGCAACATATATAGGAAAAACTATTTTCATTGCCATGATAATCAGAACTTTCCAGTAGAATACTATTGGGATATTTATCTCTAATTTTTAGATAAATACTAACCGGGGTAATGGTATCCGCAAGAATTTTTTTATAATTAGTTTTTAATTGGTACATCTTAGTTCTATTAAAAAAAAAGGCTTGTCGCAAAGACAAGCCTAATTAATATTATTTAATACAAGGAGCTACTTCACAAGTTTTGAATTTTGCAAAGACCACCACCAAGTATGTATTTTCTGTAATTTCATAATTCGAACAGCAAATTTATAAACTTTTTTCTATTTTCAAAGATTTTTTAAATAATTTATAATGAAACTTATAAATGACTTAAAAATTTCTAATAATTATTCGTTTTTTTTAGGGAACCAATGAAACTACTTGCCAATCGGTACCATTATGAAAATACAAATTAGTATCTGTCCCAACATAGATATCTCCTAATTCACCGCCTGTAGGTGCAGTAGCTTGTGGTTGTAATCGCAACGCCCCACTTATATGAACCTTTCTTAGAGGAGTAGCAGTGCCAACACCTAAATTACCTTCAATATATGAATCGGCCGTATTTTCTGAATATATGGCAAAACTACTTCCTGTTACATTGGAATAAGGAGTAGCAATATACAAAGCGTAGGAATTTCCTCCAACGGTTCCGCTTCCGGCACCACCTATCCATAATCCATAGCCGTGACCTGTTATGGTTCCTTCATTATTCATATAGAACGACCCCAAAGAAGCCTGACCAAAAGTTGCTCCCGAATTATTGGTTATAAAACTGTTTTGTGCGTAACCGGTATTTACCGTACCATTATTAAAAACTTCTGTCACTAAGCCTGCTCCCCAAACAATAGTACCTGAATTATTCACCCACGGCCATGATCCTACTCCATTGTTAACCGTACCTCCAGTATTTAGATTTTCTATTATACCTTGTGTACCAATGGCGTAATCACTTGTTCCTGTACCGTTAACTCTTGCAACTGCACCTAAACCATAGGTTGTCGCAGCAGTACCAGTACCTTCATAAGCTGCATCAATTTTAACAGCGGCATGACTACCATCCGTATTCTTTTTACTTTCAACATAAAGTTTGTGGCCGGTAGAGAACGTGTTCAGACCTATACCAACTCTATCCTGATAATAAGCTATATCCGTAGATGCTCCATCAATAAATTTACCCGGTCCTCCATCTCCTTCAACCCATGCTGTGCCATTATAGGTCCAGGTAGATTTTGTATCCGTATCGTAAACCTGCAGACCAACATCGGGGCTCGCAATTGCCGTTTTTTGTGCGGTTGTCATTCTAGGCATCAAAAATCCCTTATCTGTTGCGCTTACATCAAGGGCAGCAGATGTAGCCGGTGTTGTTGTACCAATACCCACTTGTGCAAAACTTGCACCCGACATAATCAAAATAAAAGCTAGTAATTGTAATTTTTTATTCATAATAATTTAATTATTAATTTGTTATTCTATTATTATTTTTTTAACCCCTTGTTTACCTTCGTGATCAAACTTTAGTAAGTATATGCCACTCTTTAGATTTGGTTTCCGCAAGGTCCCAACTCCACTGGAAGTAGAAATATTATTGTAAGAATGTAATTTTCTCCCCATTATATCATATAGCGTTATCTCCAAATTATTCAAATCATTAGTAGTTGTGAATCTAATGTTTGGATCATTGGCATCTACAGGGTTGGAAAGAAGGTTTATGCCGTTTCGCAGAAACAAATCATCAACTGCCAGTGCTGCCTGATTGTCTATACCAAATGTAAATTGAGAAAAGCCATTTAGGGCAACTTCGTTATTAACATCACTTGTAACATCACCATTAAGGGCATTTCCTGTAACCACATTTGACCCAGAAAGGCTGACCAAGTTCCAAACACCGGTTTCAAGCCCTACAATGGCAACAGAATGAACTCCCACACCATTATCATTCACTAAAGAAGTTATATCACTTGCTGGATTCCAGGGTAGGGTGATAATTGCATTTCCGGTCAGTTCCCAATATTCCACATCAGAAACGTCAGAAACATTAAGTCCATTTGACCCACCAGTAGGTGTAGTATTAAAATAGGATCCAACTATATCGCCAGTATGCTTTGCAAAAACAGGAAGGTAGACACCATTATCACCTACTGGTAAATTTGTGTCACCAGTACCGTAGGCAGTTACTTCCCCATTAACAAATTCCAGAGACGATCCCCAATTACTCCCTGCTTCAACAGAAAATTTTCCATTAGAAGCAACTGAGATTATTGTGCTGCTAGTTGTAAAATCAGTACTGCTTTTTAAATAAAATTCTGAATTCGAACCAACGTAAAGTTCTTGTGAAAATCCAATTTGAGAAGTAAATGACATTACTAATAATACTGTTAATGGCCGTAATACTTGTTCAATTTTCAAAATTTGTTTCATAAGCATTTATTTTTATCAAATTTATTAAAATAATTTTGAACATTCACTTAATCAACAAGAATTACTTTCATTAATTCTATTTCTTATAGATTATCCGAAATAATAGGATAATTCCAACTAAAATACCAGTTATAATATTTGCAAAAATAACCGAAAAACTATCTATTTTTATACCATAATATAACCAGAATAAGATACCAATCAGAAATACCGTGTACATGGTTAGTGATATACCTTCAACCGATTTTGTATTGATTACTTTATAAACTTGAGGCACAAAGCTTGCAGTTGTTAGACTAGCTCCAATTATACCTATAATTTCAACTGATAAGTCCATCAACCTACTATATTTACAATTTTTCCAGGAACAACAATTACTTTTTTGGGGATTCTGCCATGTAATTGAGCCTCTGTTTTTTCATGGGCCAACACCGCACTTTCAATTTGATCTTTAGTGAGATCTAACGATAGTTCCATCGTAAATCGCATTTTGCCATTAAAGGAAATTGGATATGTTTTTGTGCTTTCAACCAAATACTTTGGATTAAAAACTGGATATTCTACTCTTGAAATAGATTCTTCAAAACCTAGTTTATTCCAAAGTTCTTCTGCTATGTGAGGTGCATAAGGCGAAACCAATACTGCCAGAGGCTCTAATATTTCTCTTTTATCGCACTTTTGTGCTGACAATTCATTTACGGCAATCATAAACGAACTCACTGATGTGTTAAAGGAGAAATTAGTGATGTCTTCATCTACTTTTTTAATAGTTTTATGCAAGGACTTTAACTCTTCTGCTGAAGGGCTATCATCAGAAACACTAAATTCACCCTGATCATTAATATAAAGTTTCCAAAGCTTTTTCAAAAATGAATTCACTCCGGTAATACCAGCAGTGTTCCATGGCTTTGCTTGTTCCAAAGGGCCCAAAAACATCTCATACATTCTTAAGGTGTCAGCTCCGTATTGTTCACAAATATCATCTGGATTTACAACGTTATATTTGGATTTAGACATTTTTTCGACTTCGCGACCTACTATATATTTACCATCTTCAAGAATAAATTCGGCATCTTCATATTCAGGTCTCCATTTTTTAAATGCCTCAATATCTAATTCATTAGATGAGTTAATAAATGAAACATCAGAATGAATCGGTGTGAAGTGTTTCCAACTTGTTTCAGAGCTTTTCAATACCCTATGATACAATTTCAATTCAGAAAACACTTTTTTAAATCGCACTGAAGATTCCTCAATAAAGCTTTTATTTTTAATCGACTTCACTATCAATTCTTTACTGACAAAAATCGTTTTTTTCTTTCTATTAAAATCTTCTCCGGAGCCATATTCCCAACGATAAACAAAAGCACTCATGCCTAAAATCATACCCTGGTTGATCAATTTTTTTGCATATTCATCAACAGGTACCAACCCTTTGTCGAAAAGGAATTTTTGCCAAAAACGAGAATAAAGTAAATGTCCGGTAGCGTGCTCACTACCACCAATATATAAATCAATATCCCTCCAATAATCCATTGCTCCTTTACCGGCAAATTTTTTATAATTTTTTACGTCCATATAACGATTAAAATACCAGGAACTCCCTGCCCAGCCGGGCATCGTATTCAATTCTAAAGGAAAGATTTTTATATCATCAATCAACTCATTATTAACTACCTCTTTCCTTTGAGAATCCCATGCCCAGACTTCCGCATTTCCTAAGGGAGGTTTTCCATCTTCTGTTGGTAAGTATTTTTCAACTTCTGGCAATTTTAACGGTAGATGTTCCGCCTCAATCATTTGCGGCATACCTTCTTTATAGAAAACCGGAAATGGCTCTCCCCAATATCGTTGGCGTGAAAAAACCGCATCTCGGAGCCGATAATTGACCTTACCTGTACCAATTCCCCTTTCTTCTAATTCATAAATAATACGTTTGATGGCTTTTTTTGAAGACATTCCAGAAATAAAATCTGAATTCGCTATTATAGCGCTTTTATCTTCACAAGCCTCTTCAGTAATATCGATATCCTGAAAAATATTCGGTATTTCAATAGTAAAGTGTTTAGCAAAATCAAAATCTCTCTGATCACCACAAGGTACAGCCATTACAGCTCCTGTCCCGTAACTTGCTAAGACATAATCACCAATCCAAATCGGAATTTTTTCGTTCGTGAATGGATGTATGGCATATGCTCCTGTAAAGACTCCTGAAATAGTTTTAACATCGGCCATTCTATCACGCTCACTTCGTTTCGCTGTGGCCTCTACATATTCATCTACCTTCTTCCTTTGCTCCTCTGTCACAATGCTTGAAACCAATTCATGTTCTGGAGCAAGTGTCATAAAGCTCACACCAAAAATAGTATCAGGACGCGTAGTAAAAACTTCAATTTTAGAATTATGATCATGAACATCAAATGAAACCATAGCCCCTTCTGATCTCCCAATCCAATTAATTTGCGAATCTTTCAAAGGTTGTGGCCAGTCTATTGTGTTCAAACCGTCCAATAAACGTTGTGCATAGGCAGTAATTCTCATGGACCATTGCTTCATTTTTTTACGAACCACAGGATACCCACCACGTTCAGATACTCCATTTACAATTTCATCATTTGCCAGCACGGTTCCCAAAGCAGGGCACCAGTTCACTTCTGTTTCTGATAAGAATGTTAATCGGTACTTGGCTAATATTTGCTGCTGCTGTTGTTTGGAAAATGAATTCCATTCTTGAGCGATAAATATTTTAATATCGGCATCGCTAGCAGCATTAATTCTATAATTACCTTCCACCTCAAAAACTTCAATGAGTTCAGAAATAGACCTTGCTTGATTCGAGTCATTACAATAATAGGAATCAAAAAGTTGGATAAAAATCCATTGTGTCCATTTATAATAATCCGGATCAGAGGTTCTTATTTCTCTGCTCCAATCAAATGAAAAACCTATTTGATCCAGCTGACGACGATATGTTTTTATGTTCTCTTCTGTAGTTTTCGCAGGGCGTTGACCTGTTTGAATAGCGTATTGCTCTGCAGGCAATCCAAAGGAATCATAACCCATTGGATGTAGAACGTTATACCCTTTGTGTCGCTTATATCTTGCATATATATCCGACGCAATATAACCCAATGGATGACCTACGTGTAACCCTGCACCACTAGGGTATGGGAACATATCCAACACATAATACTTTGGTTTTTCTGCATTATTATCGGCCAAAAATGTTTTGTTTTTCGCCCAATATTTTTGCCAAACCTCCTCTATTTTCTTATGATCATATTTCATTATTCGCGTATCCTTTGAAGTCGGCAAAGTTACATTTAAAGTAGGAAAGGACAAAGTGGAAAATTTATCAAAATAATTCCTATCTTTGACTTGCTAAAAAGTTTTATCATGAAATTCCCTCTCCTTAGCTTGGCTATGTTTATAGCTGTGCTAACTACTTCTTGCATACAAAAACAACAAGTTGATCTAATTATCACCAACGGGAACATCTATACTGTAAATAATAGTTTTCAAAAAGCAGAAGCTATTGCAATAAATAATGGAAAATTTATTGCTGTAGGGACCACAAAAGAGATCAACGAAAATTACAAATCGTCTACGCAAATTAACGTCAATAGAAAAACCATAATTCCTGGTTTGATTAATTCATATTGCAATTTTTACGCATTAGGCATGTCCATGCAAAAAATAGACCTCACTGGAATCAAAAGTTATGATAAGATAATTAAACGATTGATAGACTTTAATAAAGAAAAGAATAGTGATTTTATAATTGGAAGTGGGTGGGATCACAATATTTGGGAAAATAAAGAATGGCCAACGAAAGAAGAATTGGATAAAATATTTCCCAATACTCCAGTTGTTTTACAAAATATAGATACGGATATCATCCTGGTCAATCAGGCCACACTGAGTCTAGCGAAAATAGATAAAAATACCAGAGTAGATGGTGGGAAAATTCTTAAAAAACAAGGCAAATTAACGGGAATAATAATTGGAGATGCAAAAGGGATGGTGCAAAATATAATTCCAGCAGTAGATGTAAAAAAATCTATTGAAGCGTTAAAAGATGCGGAAAAATATTGCTTATCCGAAGGGTATACTACTATTGATGAAGCTGGATTGGACCGAGAGATCATTAACCTAATTGACAGTCTACAATTAAAAGATGAATTGAAGATAAGAGTCTATGCCATGGTAAACGCAAATGAAAAAAACCTAAGCTATTATTTGAAAAATGGCATATTCAAATCGGAAAGATTAAATGTGCGTTCTTTCAAAGTGTTCGCGGATGGAGCTTTAGGATCGAGGCGTGCTCTTTTAAAAGAATCATATAGCGATAGAGAGAACTATATAGGTGGCCTGATCACCGATCCTGATACAATAATTTCAACAGCATATCGAATTATCAATTCAGATTTTCAAATGAATACTTATGCTATTGGAGATTCTGCCAATGCGTTTATATTAAAAACTTATGCAAACGCAATAAAAAGTCAAACAAATAGGAGATGGAGAATAGAACATGCTCAAGTCATTTCAATCGATGATCTAGATTATTTCACAGAAATAATTCCTTCAATTCAACCAATACATGCTCTAACCAATATATATTCACCGAAAGATCGATTGGGTAACGATCGAATTAAAGGTGCGTTTGCTTATAAAAAATTATTAGAAATAAACGGAAGAATTGCTTTGGGCACTGATTTTAATGATGATAACTTAAATCCTATGTATACTTTTTATGCCGCGGTGGCCAGAAAAGATCTAAGTGGTAACCCGAAGGGGGGATTTGAAATTGAAAATAGCCTGACTAGAGAGGAAACATTAAAAGGTATGACTATTTGGGCTGCTTATGCAAATTTTGAAGAAAATGAGAAAGGAAGTATTGAGGTAGGTAAATTTGCTGATTTCATTGTATTAGATCAGAATATTATGGAAATAAAAATTGAGGATGTTCCGAACATAAAAGTATTAAACACTTTCGTTGATGGCGAATTAGTCAGTAATTTGAATTAAGATTGGTAATATACTTAATTTTCAACTTTTATCGGAACAGTAGCTCTTATTGTATCCCATGCTAAGACCATATTTACGTACTTGCCTTTATTTTTAAATCCTATTGAAAAGGCTTCTAAAAATTCAGCTTTACTCACCTTAGCTTTTGCCCTCGCAACATCAAAGTTTTCCTTGTAGTCTTTAGCACCCCAGGTATCAATATTGGAATTTAAAATTAGCGTCCATTCCTTTTCGCCTGGAATCGCATAAAGCACATAGGTTCCAGCTTCCACTTTTTCTTCACCAAAAGTTACATCCTGATAAAACCTTATCTCCGTTGCCTCATTTGCACCAACGCGCCAAACCTCTCCGTAAGGTATTAGCGACCCAAATATTTCTCTTCCATTCTTCTTAGGTCTACCGTATAGAACTTTTATTATAGGAGGTGTAATTTTATTCACCCTATAATAGGCAATGTCATGTGGACTTTTATCTAAATTGTTAAATTCCTGAGCCTTACTAACTGGACTCATAAACAATGAGATAGTGAGAACAATAACTATTTGTAAGTAAATATTTTTCATAATAAACCTATTTATTGAGTAAAGAATAAATTAAATTTTAGCTAATAAATTATCTTGGACCGTTAATGGTATATCCACCCGGGTTGTGTCCCAGGCTAAAACCATATAAGTTTTTTTCAGGTGTTCTTCAAATTCTATTGAAAACACATCCAATATGTTAGCATTTTTTGGAGTAACTTTAATCCTAATCACATCTTTTGTTTCATCATAAAAACATGTCCCCCAGGTGTCTATATTTTTATTAAGAATGATTGTCCATTCATTTTTACCAGGAATTGTATGTAATATATAGGTACCTGCTTTTACAATCTCACCTCCGAATTTAACGTCATGGTAAAATTTTACTTCTGTTGCCTCATTGGCACCAGTTCTCCATAATTTTCCATATGGTATTTGATCTCCGAATACCTTATTGGAATCTTTATATGGTCTACCATAAACTACCTTAATAACAGGTTTATTCACCTTATTTTGATGCAAATAGGAAATATCAGTTGGATATTTATCTAGGATATTGAATTTTTGAGCAATTGACTTATTTTGAAATAATAGAACGCACAAAAAAACAGTAATAAAACAAACTTTCTTCATAGCAATTGATTTCGTTGTTTAAACTGAAACTTTATAACGTTAATTTTCGAAATATATTTTAAAACCTGGTTTATAAAGGCTTTGATTACTAAAAAGACAAGAGTATAAAGATCATATATTATAAATCTTTTCAGTCGTACTATTTATTTTTGGAAACTATAATCTTAGAAGAATAAATAGATCGATAATTAATTCAATCTATCTATACATATAGAAGTAGGATATTATATTCTCTACTAAAATCTTTAATTTCTATCAGTGGGTTTTCCAATTATAAGTATTTTTTTTACAAAAAATTCTACAAGTATTTAAATTATATGTAATATTTTATATTTTATTTTATTTTTTCAATAACTCTTCTTACATTTATCAATCATTATTGTATTTTTATTATTTTATTATTACATATTGTATATATTTTACATATATTAGTTTATAATTTAAATATATATCAAATATTAATTTATAATTTGAAGTATTAATTGGTTATTTGCAATACAAATGGTAAGATTTAATTATCTACTTAAATATAATGGATAACCACTTGGTTTTAATTAAAATGAAAAACAGAGATAGCCTAAATTATATATAGGAAATATACATTTTAAAAATATATTATTTTTATTTGAGTTGGTAAAAGCTCTTCTTAATCAGCTAAGAAGGGCTTTTTCATTTTAAGCATTATCTGTTATTCAATATTTTGTATCTTCACTAAAATCTAAAAAAAGAGGTATGAAAATATTAATCGTTGAAGATGAGATAGATATACTAAACTCCATGTACAGTTTTTTACAAAAAGGAGATTTTGTATGTGAGAAAACAATGACCTTATTTGAAGCTGAGGACAAATTTATATCATACAATTATGATATAGTAATATTAGATATTAATTTACCTGACGGGAACGGATTTGACTTTTTAAAACAGATTAAAAAAATCAGGCCGGAAACTGGTGTTCTTATTGTATCTGCCAAAGACTCCTTAGACGATAAATTGACTGGATTGGATTTAGGAGCAGATGACTATATCACAAAACCGTTCCATTTAGCAGAACTTAACTCCAGAGTTAATTCTATCATACGCAGACGTAAATTTGAGGGTAATGATATTATCAACTTCAACGAAATAGTGATCGATCCAAATGCAAAATCTGTGATTGCTAATGATATCGCTATTGAATTGACTAAAAAGGAATATCATCTTCTACTCTATTTCGTAACTAATAAGAATAGGGTACTAACAAAAGAGGCGATTGCAGAGCACCTCTGGGGAGACAGTATTAATTTAGTTGATAATTTCGATTTTATCTATACTCATATGAGGAATTTAAGAAATAAGATAAAGAAAACTGGCGCTAAGGATTATTTAAAAACCATTTATGGTCTCGGTTACAAATTCAGTGATCAATGAAATTAATTGAAAATGCCAAACGAACCTATATCATTTATTCAATAATTATTTTCGTTGTATCAAGTGTCGTTATATACTTCACATTAAAAAATATTATTGCCAAAAGACAAGATGCAAAATTATTATGGGACAAAGAATTAATTGCAAAAAAAATAAAATATGATTATCCACTCCCAATATTTGAAGTTGATGATTATATAAGTAAAGTACCTGTTAAAGATACCCTATACTTCAAAGACACCTTAATTCACCAAATAGTTAATAATGTTGAGAAATTCGAGTTATACAGGCAACTTACTTCCATTGAAACGCTACATGGCAAGACATATAAGATTATTACCAGGAGTTCTAATGTAAGAAATGACGACTTTTTTATCGGCATTGCATTAACTATAGGAATTGTCGCCTTTTTATTAATGGTGACGGTTTTTTTTGTGAACACAACAATATTAAGAAATGTATGGCAACCATTTTATGAAAATTTAGAAATATTAAAAAACTTTTCTGTAGAAGATAAACGAGCTATTGCTTTACTGGATACAGATGTTGACGAATTCAAAGAATTAAACTCATCCTTGGTCAAGCTTACCAATAAAATTAAATCTGACTTTACCAATTTAAAAGAATTTACAGAGAATGCATCGCATGAAATGCAGACCCCATTGGCAATCATGCAATCAAAATCTGAAATTCTGATGCAATCCACAAATCTCGATAGAAATCAAAAGGAGCAAATAAAATCCATCTATTCGGCAACTCAAAGATTATCGAAGCTAAATAAAACCTTACTGCTGCTGTCTAAAATTGAAAATCAGCAATTTGGTGGTAAAGAAGAAATCCCTATTAATGACTGTATAGATAAGCATCTTGAAATTTTTGAGGATTTCATAGAAAATAAAAAGATAAAAATTACTAAAAACTTCACTTCAAATGTAAAACTTTTGGCCAATCCGATGCTTTTTGATATGGTAATCTCTAATTTAATTAGTAATTCAATAAAACACAATATTAAGAATGGCAACATTGACATAATAACAACCGACTTCTTTTTTAGTTTTTCTAATTCTGGAGAACCAATCAGTATTGCTTCAAAATCTATTTTTGAAAGATTTAAAAAAGACAGTAAATCTTCAGACTCTTTTGGATTAGGTCTGGCAATCGTTAAAAAAGTTTGCGATACTAATAACTGGCAGATCAATCATTCATTTGTTGAAAATCAGCATGCAATATCAATCTATTTTTAGGCTCAAGATCAGGCGCAATTATTTTAATACAATTTTAACATAATTGATCTAATAACTTCAGTTTTACTTCAGAAATCACACATACATTTGTCTCGTTATTAAATTTAGATAGTAATTATTTCAGGTCATTTACAGATCATGATAAATGTAACTGAAATACTTAGATAAGTTAAAAACAATTATTCTAAAATTTTATCTTGATTAATAATTGTCTGAGGGGAATAACTATTGAAAAAGGTAAAAAGAAGTAAATGTATTGAAATATTAAGCTGATTACATTTGCGACAAAACCCTTACTCATGAGTAAGGGTTTTTTTAGAATATACTACCAGACATGAAATATTTAGATCTAAATTTATCTCTGATTATTTTAACCTTTAAACATAAATCTACATTTTTTTTTGAATTCTGCACAAAACTTCAGATTTTCTTCAGATTTAAAAAATACATTTGTTTAAATTATTTATTATACTAATAATTTTATTTTAGTTTTTTTATAAATTCTAAAATTTCTAACACTTTTTAGCAAAAGGAAGGTTAATTTTTCATAAATATTAAACTGAGGGGAATAATATTTATAATTTTGAGATTAACACCATGCAAATAAAAATTTTATTTTTATTTGCACTTAATAAAAAAAAGCCCATTTATCTACATAGAAATGGGCTTTTTTTATTGTGTTAAATTGAAAAAATTAAAGCCCTAACTAAGCACTTTAATTCTCTTATTTTTTTTCGTTAAATGTTGATAACTTAACACTTTTAAATAGTCAAAAAATATGCATAAAACTGCCTGTTTTAGTATATTTGTACGTTTAAAAATCTTAGAAGAAAAACAGACTTAATTTATGAGTGAAGAAACTAAAAAAGGTAACTATTCAGCAGACAGTATTCAGGCATTAGAAGGAATGGAACATGTGCGTATGCGTCCATCGATGTATATTGGAGATGTTAGCACTAGAGGATTGCATCATCTGGTGTATGAGGTAATCGACAATTCTATTGATGAGGCTATGGGAGGCTTTTGTGATAGAATTGATGTAACAATTAATGAAAATAATTCTATAACTGTCTTAGATAACGGAAGAGGAATACCTGTAGGAATTCACAAGAAAGAAGGAGTTTCTGCTCTTGAAGTAGTTATGACAAAAATTGGTGCAGGTGGTAAATTTGATAAAGACTCTTATAAAGTTTCCGGTGGACTACACGGAGTTGGTGTATCCGTTGTAAATGCCTTATCAAACCACTTAACAGCAACTGTTTATACTCAGGGAAAAGTATGGCAACAGGAATACAAAAAAGGTAAATCTCAATATCCGGTGAAAGTTGTTGGAGCATCTGATAAAAATGGAACGGAAGTGACTTTTTTAGCGGATGATACAATTTTCCAGACAGAGATTGTTTACAGTTATGAAACTTTAGCAGCTCGATTAAGAGAATTGGCATATTTGAATCAAAGAGTTACAATTTCTATTACCGATAAACGACAAGTTGACGAAGAAGGAAATTTTATTCATGAAGAATTTTATAGCGAAGATGGGCTAAAGGAATTTGTGAGATATCTAGATGCAACCAGAGAATGTCTTATTGCACAGGTTATTAATATGGAAGGAGAAAAAAATGGCATTCCAGTGGAAGTAGCCATGGTTTATAATACTTCTTATACTGAGAACCTACACTCTTATGTAAATAATATTAATACACATGAAGGGGGAACGCATCTTTCTGGTTTTAGAAGAGGGTTAACGCATACACTAAAGAAATACGCTGAGAATTCAGGTCTATTAAGTAAACTTAAATTTGAAATATCGGGTGATGATTTCCGAGAAGGATTAACTGCAATTATTTCTGTAAAAGTGGCTGAACCTCAATTTGAAGGCCAAACAAAAACCAAGTTAGGCAATCGAGACGTATCTGCGGCTGTTAGTCAAGCTGTATCGGAAATGCTTACTAATTACCTTGAAGAAAACCCGGATGACGCGAAAATCATTGTTCAAAAGGTTATTCTTGCGGCACAAGCAAGACATGCAGCAACGAAAGCTCGTGAAATGGTACAGCGCAAAACAGTAATGTCTGGCGGCGGTCTACCAGGAAAATTGTCAGATTGTGCTTGGAGTGACCCAGATAAATGTGAACTTTTCTTGGTGGAAGGGGATTCTGCTGGAGGTACAGCAAAACAAGGAAGAGATAGGAACTTCCAGGCAATCTTGCCATTGAGAGGAAAGATTTTGAACGTCGAGAAAGCAATGCAACACAAAGTTTTTGAAAATGAAGAAATCAAAAGTATGTACACCGCTTTAGGTGTAACAATTGGAACAGAAGAAGATCCTAGGGCATTAAATTTAACTAAGCTTCGCTATAAAAAAATTGTTATCATGTGTGATGCCGATGTAGACGGTAGCCATATTGCAACATTAATATTAACCTTCTTTTTTCGATATATGCGTGAATTAGTTGAAAATGGAAATATTTATGTTGCAGCACCTCCATTATACTTGGTTAAAAAAGGTGCTAAAAAAGAATATGCATGGTCCGATCCTGAACGAGATGGTATTGTAGAAAAATTTGGAGGAGGAAGTATTCAAAGATATAAAGGTCTTGGTGAAATGAATGCCGAACAACTGTGGGATACTACTATGAATCCCGAATTTAGAACCATGCGTCAAGTGTCTATTGAGAATGGAACCGAAGCAGACCGTGTTTTTTCCATGTTAATGGGAGACGAGGTACCGCCTAGAAGAGAGTTTATTGAAAAACATGCAGTTTATGCAAATATTGATATATAAATTTAAATACAAATAATAATGAAAGTAACTGTCGTAGGAGCAGGTGCAGTTGGTGCTAGTTGCGCTGATTACATAGCCATCAAAAATTTTGCGTCTGAAGTAGTAATTATAGACATCAAAGAAAACTATGCCGAAGGAAAGGCTATGGATTTGATGCAAACAGCCTCTTTAAATGGGTTTGATACAAAAATTACTGGTAGTACCAGTGATTATTCAAAAACAGCAAATTCTAATATTGCAGTAATTACAAGTGGAATTCCAAGAAAACCGGGAATGACTAGAGAAGAGTTGATTGGAATAAACGCAGGAATTGTAAAATCAGTAGCTCAAAGCTTGATTGAACATTCTCCGAATGTAATTATCATTGTTGTTAGTAATCCTATGGACACAATGACTTATTTAGTACATAAATCTACTAATTTGCCAAAAAATAGAATTATTGGAATGGGAGGTGCCTTAGACAGTGCCAGATTTAAATATCGTTTAGCGGAAGCACTAGGATGCCCGTCATCAGATGTTAGTGGAATTGTAATTGGCGGTCATAGTGATACCGGCATGATTCCATTATCTAGAATGGCATCTAGAAATAGTATTCCGGTCAACAAATTTTTGTCAGACGAAAAAATTAGTAAAGTTGTTGAGGCTACTAAAGTTGGTGGTGCAACACTAACAAAAATGTTGGGAACAAGTGCTTGGTACGCACCGGGTGCAGCTGTTTCATCAATGGTTCAGGCAATAGCATGTGATCAGAAAAAAATGTTCCCATGTTCTACTTTGCTTGAAGGAGAATATGGTTTGGAAGATATTTCTATCGGAGTACCTTGCATCATTGGTAAAGACGGCATCGAGAAAGTAGTAGAATTAGAATTGAATGAAGCGGAAAAAGCTAAAATTCAGGAGAGCGCGGCAGCCGTTAGAAAAACTAATGGTTTGTTAGACGTTTAAAATAAAATTATATGATCTAAATAAAAACCAGCCTTTTCGGCTGGTTTTTATGTTCTGATATTAAGATAACCCAGATATTTTACCATTTTTATCTATGGTCATTTTCGTAGAAGCAGGTACCGATGGCAATCCTGGCATTCTCATCATTTTACCTAGAATTGGAATCACAAATCGGGCCCCTGAGGCAATTGCAATTTCACGAACTGTAATTCTAAACCCAGTTGGACGACCAATTAATGAGGATATATCAGAGAATGATTTTTGAGTTTTTGCCATACAAACTGCAAAATCATTAAACCCTAATCTCTCTATTCTTTTTAAATTGAGTTTAGCTTTTTTGTCATAATCTACCCCATCAGCACCGTAGATCTCACGAGCTATAGTTTCAATTTTTTCACGCATTGGAGCATTCCAATTGTATAGCGGAGTGAATTGTGTAGCTTTATTCTCTACAATATCAACTACCGCTTTTGCCAAACTCATTGACCCATCTCCTCCTTTGGCCCAACCTTCTGAAAGAACTGCTTTTACACCTAATTCAGTACATTTATCAATCACTAAATTAACTTCTGCACTAGTATCAGAAAGAAAGGAATTGATTGCTACTACAGGTTCAATATTAAATTTTCTAATATTTTCAATATGTTTCTCAAGATTTACAAATCCTTTGCTAACGAAATCTAAATTGGGAGTATCATATTCCTCCGTCTTAGCACCTCCATGATGACGTAATGCCCTTATTGTTGCAACCAATACAACAGCCTTCGGATTTAATCCAGCCTCAACACATTTAATATTTAAGAACTTTTCTGCACCCAAATCAGCTCCAAAACCAGCTTCTGTCACAACATAATTAGAGAGAGACAATCCCATTTTTGTAGCTATAATAGTGTTTGTTCCTTGAGCAATATTAGCAAATGGCCCTCCGTGAATTATTGCAGGATTTTTTTCTAAAGTTTGCACCAAATTTGGTTTGATCGCATCTTTTAATAAGATAGCCATTGCATTTTCAGCTATTAGATCACGAGCAAAAATTGGTTCTTTATCAAATGTAAATCCAATAAAAATATCTCCTAAGCGTTCTTTCAAATCTTCAAAGTCGGTTGCCATACATAAAATTGCCATCACTTCAGACGCAGGTGTTATATTGAAACCATCCTGTCTGGGTATACCATTTGCCGTTCCGCCCAAACCAATTGTAATGTCCCTAAGTGAACGATCATTCATATCAATCACGCGTTTCCAAAAAATCGTTCTTGAATCTAAATTCAAATTTTTAATACGACTTTGTAAGTTATTGTCAATCAGTGCAGAAAGCAGATTATTAGCCTTCTCAACGGCATTAAAATCTCCTGTGAAGTGCAGGTTAATATCCTCCATTGGCACAACCTGAGAATAACCTCCTCCCGCAGCACCCCCTTTAATACCAAAAACAGGCCCCAAAGATGGTTCTCGCAAAACGACGGTTGCTTGTTTACCAATTTTATTTAAACCTTCCGTCAATCCAATTGATACAGTTGTTTTACCCTCCCCAGCGGGTGTTGGTGTTAGAGCTGTAACGAGAATTAGATTATTTTTTTTGACTTTTTCTTCATCGATAAATTTTAAAGGTAGTTTGGCCTTATATTTTCCGTACATTTCAATATCATCCTCATCAATACTGATTTTTTTAGCAATATCCTTTATATGATCTAGCTTTGTACTTTGCGCAATTTCAATATCAGTTAAGTGTTTCATTCTTTCAAAATTATATTTAACAAATTTACTAAAAAATATAATTTAATATCGAAGCAAAAATGAATCCGCATACAGATAATATTCCGGTCATGATAGTCCAGGTTCTAAAGGTTTGTTTTTCAGTTATGCCCAAAAATTGACTAACTAACCAAAATCCGCTATCATTTACATGCGACATAAATGTTGCACCTGATGCAATGGATATTACAATGCAGGCGAGATTAAAATTATCATATCCAGCTCCGGCAATCAATGGTGCAACCAGGCCAGCCGCAGTTATCATTGCTACAGTGGCCGAACCTTGTATTACACGTATTATTACAGCTACAACATAGGAAAATAAGAGTACAGGAAATCCTACATCCGCCAATGATTCAGCAATCATAGTTCCAGCTCCAGTATCTACTAAAACTTGCTTAAAAACACCACCAGCCCCGGTAATTAATATTATCATTCCTGCCGGGGCCATAGATTTGGAGGTTACATTCAGAAGTTCACCCTTTGTAAAACCTTGTTTAATACCCAAAACGTACCAAGCAATCATATTAGCAATAATTAAAGCAGAAAAGGGATGCCCAAAAAGTCTGATAATGTTTCTAATAGTTTCATTAGTAATATTCAGTATCCCACTGCTTACAAAGGTGTTAAGCAAAATTAAAACCATAGGAATTGCTATTATACCGAGGATGACATTTACATTAGGATTCTTTTCTCTCTCAACTACAATATCTTCATCATCCGAAAAAGGTGCTTTTACATAAATTTTATTTCCTATGTATTTACCAAACATTAAGCCGCCTATTATAGCCGTTGGTAAACCAACTATTCCTCCAATTAAGATCACCCAACCCAAATCAACACCAATAATATCAGCCACAGCAATCGGTCCGGGAGTTGGCGGAATAAAAGCATGTGTTACTGCCAATCCGGCTAACAAAGGAAGTGCATATATTAAAAGCGATTTTTTTGTTTTCTTTTGAAGTGCATAAATCATTGGTATCAATAATATGAATGCAACTTCAAAGAAAACCGGAATGGCAACTATAAATCCGGCTAAAGTCATAGCTGCCGGAGCTCGATTCACTCCAAATCTCTTTACCAAAAATGTTGCTATCACGTTTGCACCTCCCGAATGTTCCAGAATAGCTCCAAACATGGCTCCCAGTCCAATAACGGTTGCCACAAAACCAAGTGTATTTGCCATACCTTCTTTGACAGTCTCCATTATTTTTAGAGGTTCCATACCGGCTGCCACACCTACAAAAATACTTGCAATTAGCAAGGATATGAAGGCGTGCAGTTTTAATTTTAGTATTAGAAACAGCAATACAGCTATTCCGAGAATGACGGCCAGAATGAGATTATATTCAATCATAAGTTATTATATTCCAATTAGTATGGTAGAATTTTCCAGAAGAGTCATTAATTTTTTGGTAGGTATGGGCACCAAAATAATCACGTTGTGCCTGAAGTAAATTTGCCGATGACTTGACATTGGTATATCCATTCAAATAATTTGCAGCTTCACTTAGAGCTGGAATTTCCATTTCATGTAACAAGGCTTGAGAAACTACTTTATTTAACGATGGCCTTAAATATTTAACCTTTTCTACTATTTCTTTATTCAATAGAATATTATCCGACTCTTTTAAGATGATCACCAATTCTTCCATTAAAGAAGATCTTATAATACAACCATTTGTCCATATTCTGGCAATTTCGGCCAGATTTAAATCCCAACAATAGACATTTGAAGCTTCCAGCAATAGTTTAAACCCTTGGTGGTGATTAATGATACGAGATAGTTGATAAGCCTTTAATAGTTCCTTATTTAATAATTTTGGAGGGAGCGCATTTTTCCTATATTTTCCACCCACTATTTCTCGTTCTTCTTTATAGGAGGAAAGATATCTTGCAAATAATGCCGAGGCAATCATGCCGCTTGGAATACCTAATTCTGCGCTAGCTATAGTCGTCCAATTTCCGGTCCCTTTATTTCCTGCCTTATCAAGTATAGAGTCCAGGATCCATTTGCCATTAATTTTCTTCCTTAATATATCAATCGTGATTTCCAAGAGATAGCTATTTGATGTGGCTTTCCATGTCTCCAAAATTTTTGCGACTTCATCTGGGTTCTTTCCTAAGGACTTAAAAAGAGTATAGATTTCCGCGAGAAGCTGCATTTCGGCGTATTCCACTCCATTATGAACCATTTTAACAAAATGTCCACTTCCGTTTAGACCCAAATAAGAACAACATGGTAGTTTATTTATGTCCTTTGCAGCAATCTTTTCTAAAAAAGGTTGGATAAACCCATACGAACTTTCATCTCCTCCAGGCATTATGGATGGTCCATTCAATGCACCTTCCTCACCTCCGGAAATACCTACTCCAAGGAAGTGAATACCCACATTTTTTAGATCTTTAGTTCTTCTCTCCGTATCTTTATAATGTGAATTACCTCCGTCAATGATAACATCATTCGAAGATAGGTATGGCATCAAGCTTTCAATTACATCATCCACCGTTTTCCCCGCATTTACCATCAACATGATCTTCCGTGGGGTCTGTAGAGATTTTACAAATAATTCCAAATTATCAAAGGCCAGGGCAGAGCTAACCTCTTCAAATTCATTTCTAAATTTCATAGCTACCTCTTCTTCTGATCCCGCTACATGTCTGTTAAAAACAGAAATTTTAAATCCGTTATTGCCCAAATTTCTGCTTAAATTTTTTCCCATTACACCGAGGCCTAACAATCCAAATTCTGCTTTATTCAATATTTGATCTTTTATAATATTTGTAATATCTTCAGGAGGCATGGTAATATCAATTTGAAGTGCTTCTAGCGGTATTTCCAAGATTTCAAATTGGGATTTAAGCAAAGAAGGAGGCATATAATGTTCCTTCCGATCGCTTAGTCTATCTATTATGTGCTCATAAGTCCCTTCTAAAAAGATCCATTTCACACTATCTTCTACACCACTTTTTAACTGCTGCCTGTATTTCTCCTTCAAAGCTGAACAAGCTATAATGCAACCTTTCTTTTTTATTTGTTCTTTCGCTATTTCGTTTAACCTTAATAACCATCCTGAACGATCTTTATCGTTGAGTGGTTTACCTTCGGACATTTTTTTTATATTTCCTTTAGGGTGAAAATCATCGCCATCAAAAAAAGGTATTGAAATTTCCTTTGACAGTAAATTCCCTATGGTGCTCTTCCCAACTCCTGAAACTCCAATAATAAAAATAGCTAAAGGTCTAATAATTGATAACTTTAAGTAAAAAACATCAAGATAATAATTTCTTGCAATATTTTACATTATCAAAAATTAAAACCGGACAATTTAAGCGAAAATGTATAATTTGAATTGGATAAGTTTAAATTTGATCAGGCAATATATGATCACAATACGAAAAAACTATCTAATACAAAAAAAGGCTCAACATAAATGTTGAGCCTTTTTTTCAATCTTTAAAAAATTATCTAAAATCTATAATTTTAATTTTTTAAAGAGGCAACTTCTTTCTCTTCAGCCGCTAGTAAGGCGAAAAACTTATTCAAGTTAGGCATTATGATAATATTCGTGCGTCTGTTTCTTGCTCTACTTTCTTTAGTTTCATTATCCGTCAATGGCACATAACTACTTCTACCTGCAGGTATTAAACGAGAAGGATCTACATCGTACTTATTCTGTAACAATCTAGTGATAGCAGTTGATCTTTTTACACTCAAATCCCAGTTGTCTTCAATTCCAGCCGTATGGATTGTCTTAGAATCAGTATGACCTTCGATCATCACATCCATACTTGCTTCTGAGTTAATAACATCTGCTAATTTTTGAAGTAAGCCATAAGCTTTAGAATTTACACGAAAACTTCCAGATTTGAATAACAAACTATCTGCAACAGATATCATTACAACCGTCTGATCAATATTGACATTGATGTCACTATTCTCTTCTAGATCAGTCGTATTTATAGATTTTTTTAAATTATACGAGATTGCTATATCCATAGAATCCTTTAATGTTTTCGCCCCTGCTAATTCTTCAGCCGGTATATTTGCTAGTGTGGCATTCAAATTATCTCTAGTATTCTTAGACATAACAGTAAGATTGTCTTCAACAAGTACTAATTGAGAATCATTTTTTTCCTGTAAGGAGTTGATCTTTGAATTATATTCAACTACTCTTTTTTCAATTTTAGCAAATTTTACTTCAAGCTCTTCTTTTTCAACAGTAGTTTTTTGCAATTCTCCTTTTGTTTCAGATAGATCTTGTTCTAATTCTACATATTTCTTCTTAGAAACACAAGAACCTAATAAGGCCGCTAGAACAACAATGGTAATAATTTTTTTAGTCATAATGATAATGGATTGTTTGATGTTAATTAATTTTTATTAGTTTGGCTTCTATATTATAGATTCACCATTTTGTTTTTAATGAGACAAAAATAAAATCGAAATCTAAAGATATTCTTAAGGTTTAAATTTATTTTAAGAAAAATAAGAAATGGAAAATAATTGTTTTAAAGATCACTCCCTGAAGAGTATTATGACCTAGGAGTTTCTTGGTATTGAAAAAAAATTATTTCAAAAAATCATAAAAAAAGATCCGAAGAAAATTTCTTCGGATCTTTTATACTTTTTTAAGCATCTATTCTAAACTCCCGGTAAATCTCCAGAACCTTTGCTTGTCAAATTACTAGCACCCATTAAATAAATATCAACTTCTCTAGCAGCCTCTCTACCTTCGTTAATTGCCCATACAATCAAAGATTGACCCCTTCTCATATCCCCGGCAGTGAACACATGAGGAATATTTGTTTGATAATTTAAAGCCTTATAATTTGATCGTTCGTCAAGCTCTAACCCTAATTTATCACTTATAGTTTGGTCAGGACCCGTAAAACCTAGGGCCAATAAAGCTAAATCACAAGGCCAAGTTTTTTCTGTACCATCTATTTCTATTAATTGAGGTCTTTCCCCAGGAACAATTTTCCATTCTACTTGAACGGTTTTAAGACCTGTTAATTCGCCATTATCATTAGTAATGAATTCTTTGGTATTGATCAACCAATTTCTATCACATCCTTCCTGATGAGAACTTGATGTTCTTAATTGTAAGGGCCAAAATGGCCAGGGTGTGGTTTCACTTCTATGTAAAGGTGGCTTAGGCATAATTTCAAAATTCGTCACTGATCTTGCGCCTTGTCGATTGGATGTGCCAATGCAATCAGAACCGGTATCCCCTCCTCCAATTACAATAACATCTTTTCCTTGTGCAGAAATGGCTTCACCCTCAAAAGAGCTTCCAAAAATGGACTTCGTTTGTTGAGTAAGAAAATCCATCGCCTGTTCAACTCCCATAGAATCAATACCCTTTGTTGGGAGACTTCTTCTCAAAGTTGCTCCTCCACATAAGACAACCGCATCGAATTTATTTAATTTTTCAACTTTATAGTTTACGCCAACATTCGTATTCGTTACAAATTGGATCCCTTCTTCTTCCAGGATATTTATTCTACGATCTATAATTCCCTTTTCTAATTTAAAATTTGGAATACCATAACGAAGTAAACCTCCAATAGCATCATCCCGCTCAAAAACGGTCACAGTATGACCAGCCCTATTCAGTTGTTGTGCTGCAGCAAGACCCGCCGGTCCTGAACCAACTATAGCTATTTTTTTATCGGTTCTGAATTTTGGTGGACTAGCGATGATCCATCCCTCCTGAAAACCTCTTTCAACAATATTTTTTTCAATGTTTTCAATAGAAACCGGATCCTCAATAATACCCAAGACACACGATTTTTCACAAGGAGCAGGACATAACCTGCCTGTGAACTCAGGAAAATTATTTGTAGAATGCAATATTTCTAAAGCTTCTCTCCAATCATTTTTGTGAACTTTTTCATTAAAATCAGGTATCAAATTACCTAAGGGACATCCACTATGACAGAAGGGAATTCCACAATCCATACATCTCGAACCTTGATGTCTGGCATCCTCATCACTTAAGGGAATCGTAAATTCATTATAACTATCAAGCCTATCTTTTACAGCCTCATATTTTTCATCTACTCTCTCGTATTCTTTAAAACCTGTTATATTTCCCATAGTTTACGCTGTTATTATTTGTTGTTCAGACGCCAATCTCTCGAGTGCTCTCTTATAATCTGTAGGGATCACTTTTACAAAGTGTTTCAAATTCTCCTCCCAATTACTTAACAGTTCGCCTGCTTTTTCGCTTTGCGTATAATTAGAATGAGCATCTATTAATGCATGTACATCACTTTGATCAATATTATCCAACGACTCTAATTCCACCATTTCTAGATTGCATAATCCATCTCTAAACTTTCCGTCAGGATCATAAACATACGCTATACCTCCACTCATTCCTGCCGCAAAATTCCTTCCCGTTTTTCCGATTACAACCACTCTTCCACCCGTCATATATTCACATCCGTGATCACCAACACCTTCGACTATCGCTGTAATTCCAGAATTTCGGACACAAAAACGTTCTCCTGCAACACCATTTATATAGGCTTCACCTTTGGTGGCACCATAGAAACAAACATTTCCAACAATAATATTCTCATCCGCTCTAAAGTCGGCTTTTATCGGTTTTTTAATTATGATCTTAGCTCCAGATAATCCTTTGCCCAAATAATCGTTTGTATTACCAACCACTTTTAGAACCAGTCCTTTTGTGGCGAATGCTCCAAAACTCTGTCCTGCAGAACCAGTGAACTTAATTTGTAACGTATTTTCAGGTAAGCCATTGGCCCCATAAATTTTAGACAATTCATTACTTATTATGGCCCCTACTGATCTATCCGTATTGACGATTGGATACTCAAGTTCCATTTTTGATTTCCTGTAGATCGCCGGATGTGCATCCTGAATAATTTTAAAATCAAGAACACCTTTTAAATTGTGATCTTGCTTTTTAGTATTTGATATCGGGTTATCAAAATAATTTTCCGATTGATATAATATTGCAGATAAGTCAAGCCCGGCTGCTTTATAATGGCTGCTAGCTTTTTTTGTATCAATTTTTTGAGATTGGCCTATCATTTCTTTTACCGTTCTGAATCCAAGCTGCGCCATTATTTCGCGCAACTCTTCTGCTATAAAATACATGAAGTTGATAACGTGCTCCGGTGTTCCTTTAAAATTCTTCCTCAATTCAGGATCTTGTGTTGCAATCCCTACTGGGCAAGTATTCAAATGACACTTTCTCATCATTATGCAACCTGTTGCCACAAGGGGGGCGGTGGCAAAACCAAATTCCTCAGCCCCAAGTAAACATGCAATGGCCACATCACGACCTGTTTTAAGCTGGCCATCACACTCTAAAATAACCCTGCTTCTTAAATTATTTAATGTTAAGGTTTGCTGTGCTTCTGCAATTCCCAATTCCCATGGAAGACCTGCATGTTTGAGAGAGGTTAAAGGAGATGCTCCTGTGCCCCCATCATATCCCGAAACCAGTATAACATCTGCCTTTGCTTTTGCTACACCTGCTGCAATCGTTCCTACGCCCACTTCAGAAACCAATTTAACATTTATTCTGGCCTCTCTATTTGCATTTTTTAAATCATAAATTAATTGTGATAGATCTTCTATGGAGTAGATATCATGATGTGGTGGCGGTGAGATCAAACCAACATAGGGAGTTGAATTTCTTACTTCCGCAATCCACGGAAAGACCTTCTCTCCGGGTAATTGACCACCTTCTCCCGGTTTGGCTCCCTGCGCCATCTTAATTTGAATTTCTTTTGCATTGGTAAGGTAATTACTTGAAACACCAAATCTACCTGAAGCTACTTGTTTGATAGCGCTACTTCTACTATCTCCATTTAGATCTTTTCTAAATCTGTTAATATCTTCACCTCCTTCTCCTGAATTGCTTTTACCACCAATCCTATTCATGGCAATGGCTAAATTTTCATGAGCCTCTTTACTGATAGAGCCGTATGACATCGCACCAGTTTTGAATCGCTTAACTATTTCTGTCCATGGTTCAACTTTTTCAATATCAATTGGATCTAAATTTTGAAATTCAAATAAACCACGTAAAGTCATTAAACTTTCACTTTGCTCATTTATCATTTTTGCATAGACATTATAACTATCTTTGCTATTGGTGCGAACTGCCTGTTGTAATTTGGACACCGTTGTTGGGTTAAACATATGTTTTTCACCATCTCTCCTCCAACGATAATCTCCACCAACGTCTAATTTTAAATTATCTGCTATTTCATTACCGAAAAATGCTTTTTTATGTCTCTTAGAAATCTCCCGTTCCACTTCGTACAAACCTATTCCTTCAATTCTACTAGGAGTATAAGGAAAATATTTATCAGAAAATTTACTGTTTAATCCTAATATTTCAAATATCTGAGAGGCACGATAGGAATGTAAGGTTGATATCCCGATCTTATTCATGATCTTTAATATTCCCTTACCAATGGCCTTGTTGAAATTTTGAACCGCTTCATCAGGTTCAATTTCAGATATTGACCCATCTCTAACTTTTTGTCGAATGATCTCGTTTACCATATAAGGATTGATCGCACTCGCACCATAGCCAAATAAAGATGCGAAATGATGTGGTTCACGGGGCTCAGCAGATTCAATTACGATTCCAAATTTTGAGCGTTTCTGCAAATTATTCAACGAATGATGTACATAGGAACAAGCCAACAAAGCAGGTATTGGTCCATTTGCTTTATCTGCACCTCTGTCGGTCAAAATAACAATATTACATCCTTCGTCAATAGCTTTTGCAGTCTTAAGAACCATCTCATCAAGAGACTTCTCTAAGGCATTTAAACCCCTTTTAATATCATATAACATTGAAATTTCAATAGCCTTAAAATCTGGATGTGCTATATTTCTAATTTTATCCAAGTCATCATTTGAAATGACCGGATTTTGAATTTTAAGTTTTTTACATTGTTCAGGACTGCTATTAAAAATATTTCTGTCTTCACCAATAGCTAAACTTATATCCGTAATAATTTCTTCTCGTATTCCATCTAGTGGAGGATTAGTAACCTGAGCAAATAATTGTTTGAAATAGTTATAAAGTAATTGTGGTTTTTCTGATAATACTGCCACTGGTGTATCTGTGCCCATAGATCCTAATGCCTCCTTACCAGTTTTACTCATAGGTGTGATAACAGTATCAATATCTTCCATTGTATAGCCAAACATTCTCTGTCGCACTTCAATAGCATTAATTTCAACAGGGCATTTGTTTCCTGTGTATGGAACATCTGCAAGTGGCAACAAGTATTTGTCTAACCATTTTCGATATGGTTTTTTCGAAACAATATTTTGTTTAATTTCTTCATCTTCAATAATTTTACCTGCATTCATGTCGACCAAGAACATTTTACCAGGCTCTAATCTACCATGTCTTACTACATTCTCAGGTTTGATATTTAAAACGCCTATTTCCGAAGACATTACCACATAACCACTTTTTGTCACGGTATATCGTGAAGGTCGCAACCCATTTCTATCAAGAAGTGCCCCTATAAAATTCCCATCAGTAAATGGAACTGATGCTGGTCCGTCCCAGGGCTCCATGATACATGAGTTATATTCGTAAAATGCCTTTTTATTATCTGGCATTGTAGTGTCTTTTTCCCAGGCTTCAGGTACCATCATCATCATTACTTCGGGTAAGGATCTACCTGTCATCAACAACATTTCAATTACCATATCCATTGAAGCCGAATCAGATTTACCTTCCAATATTATTGGGAATAACTTTTTAATGTCATTACCAAAAACATCACCCTGCATAAGTTCTTCTCTCGCCCTCATCCTACTAACATTACCTCGAAGTGTATTTATCTCTCCATTGTGACACATAAATCTAAATGGTTGTGCCAAATCCCATGAAGGAGATGTATTTGTTGAAAATCTCTGATGTACCAAAGCCAATCTTGTAACATATTCAGGGTCGGATAGATCCGTATAATAGTTTCTTATATCTTCTGGAATTAGAAGACCTTTATAAATTAGTGTCGTAGTAGAAAAACTTGGAATGTAGAATTTATCGCTCTCTCTTAATCGAGAATTGATAATTTTATGCTCTGCAATTTTTCTTGCAGCATATATCTTCGCATTAAACTGTAGTTCGGTTAATTTCTGCCCATTCTTTCCAATGAAGATCTGCTTTATTTTCGGTTCGGTTTTTTTTGCAATTTCTCCTTGATGTTGATGTTTTACGGGCACATCTCTCCAACCTAAGATTTCAAGGTTTTGGCCTCTAATTTCAGCTTCTAAAACATCGATGCAATATTTATATTGATTTTTGCTTTTTGGTAAAAAAACCATTCCAACTCCATATTCTTTTGGATTGGGTAATTTAAATTTACATACTTTATTAAAGAACTTATGTGGAATATCTGTTAATATCCCGGCCCCATCTCCAGTTCTCCCGTCAGCACTAACGGCACCACGATGCTCCAGTTTTATTAATATCTCAATCGCATCATGAATAATCTCATGAGTTCTCTCTCCGTTTAAACTACAAATAAATCCTGCGCCACAATTATCATGCTCAAATTCCGGTAAATAAACCCCTTGCTCTTTATAGGCCATAAATCATTAAATTTTTACAAAAATAGCATTTTTGATACAAATATTTCATCAAAATCAGTCAAACGATAGAAGAAATATAGCATTATCAATAATTTGTGTAGAAAATTAAAATATTACAATTTAATCACAATTTAAATGTAGGATTAAAAAAATAAAAATCAGCTCGGAATAATTTTAGGCTAATATTTTAATGATTTAACCGATCAATTCGAATAATATTTTAATGTATTAGACCAAATTATCTTCAAGAAAAATTAAACTATAATAACGATCAAATATTGATCAATCTCTAAGGAGGCCTCTTGAAATAACTATCTTTTGAATTTCTGAAGTACCTTCATAGATTTGAGTGATTTTTGCATCTCTCATTAACCTTTCCACGTGGTATTCCTTAACATATCCATACCCCCCATGAATTTGAACGGCTTCCACGGTTGTCCTCATGGCCATTTCTGCCGCAAATAATTTTGCCATGGCACCGGAAACAGTGTAATTGTTATTTTGGTCCTTATCCCATGCAGCTTTTAAGCAGAGTAATCTTGCTGTTTCAATTTCAGTAGCCATATCTGCTAGTTTGAATGCAATTACCTGATGCTTACTAATTTCCTTCCCAAATGATTTTCTTACTTTAGAATATTCTAATGCCAACTCATAGGCACCTGAAGCAATTCCAAGAGCTTGTGAAGCGATACCAATTCTACCACCAGAAAGGGTTTTCATAGCAAATGAAAATCCAAAACCATCCTCTCCAATTCTATTTTCTTTAGGCACTTTGACATCAGAGAACATCAACGAATGAGTGTCTGACCCCCTGATACCCAATTTATTTTCCTTTGGTCCAACAACAAATCCATCCATGTTCTTTTCCATAATGAAGGCATTTATACCATGGGAACCTTTCTCAGGATATGTTTGAGCAATTACTATGTATACGCTGGCATTATTACCATTCGTTATCCAGTTCTTAGTACCATTAACCAAATAGTGATCTTCTTTCTCAATAGCACTTGTGCGCTGTGAAGTAGCATCGCTACCAGCCTCAGGTTCGCTTAAACAAAAAGCGCCTATTATTTCTCCCTTAGCTAAAGGAACCAAATATTTTTGTTTTTGTTCCTCAGTACCATATGTTTCCAACCCCCAACAAACCAACGAATTATTAACTGACATTACAACAGATGCTGATGCATCTATCTTTGAAATTTCTTCCATTGCCAACACATATGAAACGGTATCCATTCCTCCTCCTCCATACTTGGGGTCAACCATCATTCCAAGAAATCCTAATTCTCCCATCATTTTAATTTGTTCGGTGGGAAATATTTGATTTTCATCACGATCAATTACACCTGGTAATAATTCATTATTTGCAAAATCTCTCGCGGCATCGCGTATCATTATTTGTTCTTCGGTGAGGCTAAATTCCATATTACAATCTTTCTTAAAAGTTTTTTGAAGCTGCTCAAAGATAATCAAAATATCAAAATCTATTTGTACTTTTACCTAAATATGAAAAATAAAAATTGGCATGTTATTGGTGTCATGAGTGGTACTTCCCTCGATGGTGTTGATTTAGTTTATGTTAAAATTAGTAAGGATAAAGGTTATTCTTTTGAACTATTAAAAAGTATATCGATTAATTATTCCGTATTATGGAAAAAAAACCTTCAAAATGCCTTCAATTTTTCTGAAAAAAAACTTAAAGATCTGGATATTAATTATGGACAGTTTCTCGGGAAGTTAATTCAAGATTTTATAATTAATAATAATATAAAAAAAATTGATTTCATTGCCTCTCATGGACATACTGTTTTTCATAAACCCGAACAAGGATTAACTTTGCAAATTGGCAGTGGTGCTAAAATTGCTAAAGAATGTAAACTGAAGGTTATCTGTGACTTTAGAACACAGGATGTTGATCTTGGCGGGCAGGGAGCACCACTGGTTCCAATAGGAGATTTTCTTTTTTTTAATGCCTATGATTTCTGCTTAAATTTGGGCGGTTTTGCTAATATCTCGTTTCAAAAAGATGGATCTAGAGTGGCCTTTGATATTTGTCCTGTAAATATAGTTTTGAATCATTATACCAGGAATATTGGACTTGAATATGATGATGAAGGAAGGATTGCTTCTACCGGAAATCTACGAGCTGACTTATACAACGAGCTTAATAATTTACCCTTCTTTTTGATAGATAAACCTAAATCACTTGGTTATGAATTCATTGCTGAAACCATTTTACCCTTAATTGACAAATTTAAATTACCTGTTGAAGATATTCTAAGAACTTTTATTGAACATGCAGCCTTTCAAATTTCTGAGGTCATTAACAAAAATTCTAAATCATTTTCTAAAGCCAATAGAAGCGTTTTAGTAACCGGAGGAGGTGCCTTTAATAACTTTTTGATCCAACGAATAATTAATCTTACAAAATCCGAAATTGTAATTCCACAAAAAGACATTATTGAATTTAAAGAAGCATTGGTTTTTGCTTTGCTAGGTGTTTTAAAAGATGAGGGACAGGTAAATTGTCTTCAAAGCGTAACAGGAGCCATCGAAGACCATTCCAGTGGTGTTGTATTTTACCCATAAATTCAAGCGCTATTTAATGAAAGTGTTTCACAATTTCAGGTAATATTGCATTTCATGAGTTCATAGAAATCACTATATTTATGCTCTAAAATTATATTATAAATGGATACTTTAGTAATACTTGTTTTCGCAATTGGGTATTTGGCCATAACCCTTGAGCACAATTTAAAAATAGATAAATTAATCCCGGCTCTCGCTATGATGGCAGTAAGTTGGGCTATAATTTCTTTAGGACATCTAGAAGTTTTCGAAGTCGATGCAAAATTACATCAACTGATACCAACCCATATTGAAGAAATTCTTTTACATCATTTAGGAAAAACATCTGAAATTTTAATCTTTTTAATTGGAGCAATGACCATTGTTGAGATCATTGATTATTTTGATGGCTTTGCCACGATAAAAGGATATGTGAAGACGAAGAGCAAAACCAAGTTATTGTGGATTTTTGCTGTTTTAGCCTTTATACTATCGGCTATAATTGATAATTTAACCGCTACTATAGTATTAATTAGCATTCTCAGAAAAATTATTGCGGATAGAGAAGTCAGGATTTGGTTTGTGGGGATAATTATTATCGCTGCTAATGCCGGCGGTGCCTGGTCACCAATTGGAGACGTAACAACAACAATGCTATGGATTGGTAATAAAGTGTCTACATTAAATCTAATCAAGTTTTTGTTTATTCCTTCATTACTTTCTATTATCGTACCATTGCTAATAGCTTCAAGAATGAAACCGTTTAGAGGGGAAATTGAATTGATCGAAGACGCACACAACATTGAAAGAGATAAATTCAGTGAACCGATGCTATATATTGGCCTCGGTTCCATTCTTTTTGTACCTGTATTCAAAACTGTAACCCATTTGCCTCCTTATGTAGGAATGATGTTATCTCTGGCTGTGGTTGCAATATTTGCTGAGATCTATTCCAGCTCAAAAATTGCATTAACCAGTATCGATGAAGAATCTGATGAATCTGCACATCATAGTCCTATTCATAAATCATTGGCGGGTATTGAAATGCCAAGTATTCTTTTTTTCTTAGGGATTTTGCTTGCTGTGGCGGCGCTGGAATCACTAGGAACTCTATTTCATTTTGCCGAAAATTTAACCGAAACAATTCCAATGCTTGGTACAGAACCCGAAATAGCAGGTTATAATGTATCAGATTTGGTAATAATGATCTTAGGAGTGGCATCTGCAGTTATAGATAATGTACCTTTAGTTGCTGCAAGTATTGGTATGTTCTCAGACCCTATTGATAGTCCTTTATGGCATTTTATCGCATTTTCAGCGGGTACCGGAGGTAGCATGTTGATCATTGGTTCGGCCGCAGGAGTTGTTGCCATGGGGATGGAAAAAATTAACTTTTTCTGGTATTTAAAGAATATCGCATGGCTCGCATTTATTGGTTTTTTGGTTGGCTCATTCAGTTTTATGTTTTTTAGAACATTTTTATAATATTTTTTTAAGTAAATTTTCACATTTAGAATGCAATTTTAAGCGGTTCGCGTCGTTGAATTTTAAATACCTTTAAAATTAAAATATGTCTTTATTATTACAACAAGATTCAGCGGTGAACCCTGAAGCTTTATCCGAGGTCGTTTCAGAAGAAAAAACTTTATCTATTATAAGTCTAATAATGGATGGAGGTCTTGGTGGCCAAATCATTGTAGCCTTTTTATTTATATTATTGCTCGTTGCTTTTTATATTTATTTTGAAAGGTTTTTAGCGATAAAAGCGGCATCTCAAATTGATAAAAACTATATGAATCAAATAAGAGATAATATTTTAAACGGAAATCTCGAAGCAGCAAAAATATTAAGTCAAAAAAATAATTCCCCTGTAGCACGATTAATTGAAAAAGGAATTTCCCGAATAGGAAAGCCTTTAGAAGATATAAATTCAGCAATAGAAAATGCAGGCAAATTGGAAATTTATAAATTAGAAAAAAATGTAAGTGTTCTAGCCACAATTGCAGGTGCGGCTCCAATGATTGGTTTCTTAGGAACGGTAATTGGTATGATCATTGCAATTCACGAAATAGCAAATGCCGGTGGTCAGATTGACATAAAGTTGCTGTCTGATGGATTGTATACAGCAATGACCACAACTGTAGCAGGACTTATCGTAGGTATCATTTCCTACGTTGCATACAATCATTTAATTGTTAGAACGAATAAGGTTGTTTATCATATGGAAGCTCATACCATCGAGTTTTTAGATCTCTTAAATGAACCTGCTTAATTGTATTAAAAAATTGAAGAAATAAAAAATTAATTATCATTAAATGAATATCCGAGGAAGAAACAAAATAGATCCTAATTTCAACATGTCATCAATGACTGATATTGTTTTCTTGTTGTTGATATTTTTTATGCTTACCTCAACCTTAGTAACGGTAAATGCACTGGACATTATGCTTCCTAAGGCACAGGGGAAAACCGAGAGTAAAAAATCTACTGCTGTTAGTATTACTAAAAAATTAAATTTTTATGTAGACAGAAAAAAAGTTAGTGAAGATGAAATTGAACAGTATTTACTAAATAATATGTCTCTTGATGATAGTCCAACAATTGTACTCCGAGCAGAAGAAGGAGTTCCTATTGAAAAGGCTGTTAAAGTTTTAGATATTGCAAATCGAAATAAAATTAAGGTTATTTTGGCAGTTCGTCCAAAATAATATTGATATTCCAATAATATGTCATTTTTAGATACCAAACATAAAAGAAAATCGGCTACGTGGACATCCATTATTGCGATAATAATTTTGTTCTTGATATTTAATTTTGGTATGCGTTATTTTGACCCACCTAAAGAGTTTGGCATATCTGTAAACTTCGGAACGTCGAATGTAGGAAGCGGTGATGTGCAACCCACTGAGGCTCTTAAACAAGCTAGCCAACAGACAGAGACAGAAACTGTTGAAGAAGAGGAAGTTGTTGATAAACCAATTGTGAAAGAACCGATCGTCGAAGAACCGATCGTGGAAGAACAAGTGGCAACTTCAACACCTACAAGCAAACCATCTGAAGAAGTAATTACACAGGAAAATGAAGAAGCCATTGCAATAAAAAAGCAAAAAGAGGCGGATCGAAAAAAGAAATTAAGAGAACAACAAGAAGCAGATAGAAAAGCCGCCGAAGAGAAAGAAAAAATTGAGGCAGAAAATAAAAGAATTGAAAAGGAGAAGCAGGAAAAAATTGATGCGGAAAACAAGAGAATAGAAAAAGAAAGACAGGAAAAAGCAGCTAAAAAGAAAAATTTAGATGCCTTATTGGGTGGTATTGGCAATACCGATGGAAAGGCTGATGGCGGAGAAGGAAATGACAATCAAGCCGGAGATAAAGGTAAAACTACCGGAGATCCGAATGCTAGTGGTTACTATGGAAACGGTGGCAGCGGTAGCGGGGGAAATTATAGATTAGGAAATAGGAAGGCCGTAACTATGCCAAAACCAACCTATGATTGTAACGAAGAAGGAAAAGTATTTGTCAGTATTTCTGTTGATAAATCAGGAAATGTCATTACGGCACAACCAGGAATTAAAGGCACAACAAATTCAGCTGCTTGTTTATTGCAAAGGGCCAAAGAAGCAGCTCTAAAAACTAAATTCAATTCTGACACTGATGCACCTGCCAAACAAGTGGGTACCATAATCTATAACTTTTCTTTATCCAAATAAATTGAATTACAAGGAAACTTTAAGTTGGATGTTTAATCAACTACCTATGTATCAACGACAAGGGCCTGTTGCTTTTAAAAAAGACCTTACAAATATCCTTGCTTTTTCTGATCATCTAAATTCACCCGAAAATAATTTTCTCTCTATTCATGTTGCAGGAACTAATGGAAAAGGTTCAACGAGCCATATGATAGCCTCCATTTTACAAGAAGCCGGATTAAAAGTTGGACTATATACTTCTCCACATTTAAAAGATTTTAGGGAACGAATTCGTGTTAACGGCTTCCCCATAGCAGAGCAAGAAGTAGTTAGTTTCATTAGGTACAATAAGTTATTTTTAGAAGAACATCAACTGTCTTTTTTCGAAATGACCGTTGGAATGGCTTTTTCTCATTTCTCTGATCAAAAAGTAGATATTGCCATTATAGAAGTTGGATTAGGTGGCAGATTGGATTCAACCAACATAATTACACCGTTAGTTTCTGTTATAACTAATATAGGTTTAGATCATACCCAATTTTTAGGAGAGAGCAGAACAGAAATAGCTTTCGAAAAAGCGGGGATTATCAAAAATAATATTCCGATAATTATTGGAGAGAAACAAAAGGAAGTAACATCAGTATTTGAGGAAATAGCACGAAAAAAAAATGCTCCTATTTATTTTGCAGATGAATTGGTCAGAGAAGATTACTCTACGGATCTGCTTGGAGATTATCAAAAAATCAATGCAAAAACTACCATTCAAGTAATTCGTCTTCTCAACCAGGAAAATTTTAATATCTCTTCTTCAGAAATTATGGAAGGCTTACTAAATATTGCTAAGAATACCGGTTTAAAAGGGAGGTATCAACAACTTGGCTCAAATCCAAAAATAATATGTGATACGGCTCATAATGCTGAAGGATTATCTTTAGTATTAGATCAGTTAAAAAATGAAAAGTTTCTGAAATTACATGTAGTCATTGGTGTAGTTAATGATAAAAATCTAGATCATATATTAGATCTGTTTCCAAAAACAGCAAACTATTATTTCTGTAGACCGGATATTCCCAGAGGGCTCGAGGCGGTACTTTTACAAAAAGCTGCGTCCAAGTATGAATTGAATGGAGAAGTCTATGAATCTGTTGAAATGGCCTATAAAAAAGCCAAACAAGCCGCCAAAAAAGATGATTTAGTATATATTGGGGGCAGTACTTTTGTTGTTGCAGAGTTACCTCTTTAAATATATAACTATCCCTACTCTGTAATTAGCAAATCAGAATATCATTAAAATAAATTAGAGCTTATTATCCTTACTGACATTGTTCAGGTTCTGACAGCCGAGAGTAAATTGAGATTATAGAAGTAAACTCTCCAGCAGATCTGGATAGGATTTTTAAAAGAATGATACCTATTAGAATATTATTTTCCCGGTGAAACAAAAAGAAAAAAATTTCTTAATACCTAAAGAAGGGCTATTGCTAGTCATAAGGACGATAATTAGGTTAAAAAACACTCATTATCAGTGTAATAGAAATCATTAATAATCGTAAAAAAAAATCTCTTTTTTCTAATGAATTTTTTATTAAAAAATGTTTGTTAGATTTAAAAACTCATTATATTTGCACCTGCCTACTGAAAAGTAGGCCAGCTTGGGGCAATTAGCTCAGTTGGTTCAGAGCATCTCGTTTACACCGAGAGGGTCGGGGGTTCGAATCCCTCATTGCCCACGATGAATAAAAGTCTGTACGGAAGTACAGGCTTTTTGTTTTTTTGGAAAACTCAAAACGGCAGTTTTGTAGGTTTGGAGAAAAATAAAAAGTACCAAATGTGCTAGCAGTTGCAGAAGTTATTCTCAAAAATGAACCAACAGGGATCCGCGAAGTTAATCCAGAAAACTCAATACACATGTATTGGAATTTCCTGTTTTTTGTTTTTCATAATTTTTATGGCGAAATTACTCTTCGAAGTACAGGATAGTATGAATAATGTTTAATACTCACTCTGT
>Ga0209013_10000016_pt1 | contig 123768 bp, 91 predicted proteins | sample Cruoilmetagenom2_FD_187291 | JGI IMG/M metagenome (GOLD analysis project Ga0209013, IMG submission 187291) | Oil polluted marine microbial communities from Coal Oil Point, Santa Barbara, California, USA - Sample 2 (SPAdes) (version 2) | ecosystem: Environmental > Aquatic > Marine > Oil seeps ... | reverse complement strand
GAGAATGAGATTCCAAAAACTATGCATGAGATAACATTGGTCGATTTAAAGCCAAATGAGACCTATACCTATAAAATAGAGAGTTTTAACACATCGAGTGTTGTACAAACCTTCAGAACGAAAAAATCCAAGGACGAACCTATAAAAATAATTGTTTATGGAGACAATAGATCCTATCCGAAAGTGCATGAAAACCTGGTAGAAATGATGGCTAAAGAGAATGCAGATATGATCTTGAATGTGGGAGATGTTGTTTCAAAAGGCACGAATTTAACAGGTTGGATCGATGAGTATTTTTATCCTTTAAGACATCTTAGCGGATCTATTCCATCTTATATATCCATTGGTAATCATGAATATAGTGGTTACGGGGAAGATCGTATTGTTCCTCCTTTTGAGAAATATGTAAACAATCCTTCCAATATTTCAGGGAGCTCCGAATATTTTTTCTCGATAGATTATGGAAATTCACATTTTATTTTTTTAGATCCAAACAAGGCAAATTTTGAAGAGGGAGAGGGGATTGATGTAAATAGTCAGCAGTACAATTGGTTCATTAAGGATTTGAAAGATGCTAATAAAAATAGTGAATGGATCTTCGTTTTAATGCATCAACCTCCTTATTCTGAGGCATGGTCTGGAGGATTCTATAATGGAGAACCTCCTTTAAGAGAATTTATAGTTCCAATTATTGAAGCCAATAATGTAGATATGGTTTTAAGTGGCCACACCCATGATTACGAAAGAGGCTTACCCCATCCACCTTATGATCCCACAACGGGAAAAGGAAATAATGCGGCCTATGTTATTACCGGGGGCGGAGGGTCAAATTTAGACAATCACAAGTATTATGAGTGGGAACAGATCGATTTCCCCGATCATGAAGCAACTCTCAATAATGACGATCTGGATGATGGGGAATTTTATGAATATCATTATGTTATCATAGAAATTGATGGTAAGAATTTGAAATATACAGCAAGAAGAATGAATGGAGATGGCAGTGATGGAGGTGTTTTAGATAGTTTTGAAATGAATCATAAATAAGGACAGTCCTCTCTTGTTATTTAAGTAGTTACCACATTCTAATGATATTTTAGTCCTGAGTTTTCGTTATCATTACTAAGCTTCATCCATCATCCGAGAAAAAGTGATTACTATAGTTAAGATACTTGCTGTTAAACGTAAAATTCTAGTAGCACCATATCCTTTTTTGTGTTTATTTTGAAAGAGAAATACAACCGACAAGTTTTTGCGATTGAAAAAACACAGCCTGATGAATTTAATAATTTCAGGACAGGGAACAAACTTGCGATATCAAAAATTAGAAACATGATAAATAGAATAAATCATTTGTCACTTTTAAATGTTTTAGCAATTGTCTTTGCATCGTTGTTTGTAAATTCGACCGTTGCACAGACCAATCAGAATTGGCAGATTATAGTGCCGGTTGCACTTCAACAGGAAGAATCCATTAAAGTGGTAATTGAGGATCTCCAATCCTATGGTAAGGATATAGGAATTACATTTCATGTCAATGATGATACGGGTTCAATAAAAAGTTCTGCTATAATCGTTGGAGATGCTGCTACAAATAAAAAAACGAATCAATTTTTACGCAAAAATGAAATTTCATTAGAGGGAGTTGACGATCCGCAGGGATATGAAATTATTAGTATAAAATCTAAAAAAGATAAGGTAATATTGATTTCCGGTGGTTCAGTTATCGGAAATGTTTATGGTCTCTACTGGATGTGGGATCGTATGCGGGTATATAAGGAAATACCTGATATAAATGTGATTAGAACTCCGGCCTTGCAAACCCGAATGAGCTTGGCTTGGGGCAGAAGAGCCTTTGGGGGAGGGTCAGAAGAAACTATGCAACAAGCATTGAGACAGAGTATTAACTGGGTGTCTGGTGCGCCAATAATAGATCTAGTTCCCTGGAATTCAGAACCGGAAAAGGGTCTTAATGCAGAGAATAGAGCAAGAACAAAGGAATTGATTGAATATGCCCATTCGTTGAATATGAAATATTTCTGTTTTGCGAATGAATTTACCTATCACCCATCACTTCTGGTAGAGAATAATGCAATACTCTCTCCTTGTGACCCAAATTTCTGGGATGCTCTTCAGGATAAATACCGTAAATTATTTACTGCACTTCCTGAATTGGATGGAATAGAAGTTTGCAATGATGATATTTCTGGATTTTGGGATGACTATCGCGGTTATGATTTGATGCATAAGGGTGAAAACTGCGACATGCCTTATGCCAAAAGATTCCAAACCTTTGTAAATAAGCTTTCCGAAGTTGTGATCGATGAATATGATAAAACATATTTTCATTTTACCTGGAGTTTGGTATCGCATGAACAGCATTATTCAGCTGAAGTATTCAGAGATATTTTTGATAGTGAGGAGGTTAGAGTGGACGATAATCTATTTTTGATTCCGAAAATTACGGCGGGAGACAGATGGTGGCATCAACCATATAATCCTACCTTTAACCAATCACCTCATCAAACACTAGTAGCCTTTGAAACAATGAATTATTACGAGGGTGGAGGTTCGAATATATTTCCAACGTTTTCGGGTCAGTATTTCCAGGGAGGCCTACAGACCTTTCTAAGTCCGGATAAAAGCAATGTAAAAGGTGCTGGGTTTTTGGTTAACTCTTCAAAAAAAGGGTGGGACACACCGAGCGCTTATTCTTATGTACTTTATCGACTTTCCTGGAACCCATATGAAGACATAAATCAAATTGCAGAAGATTTTGCGGCGATTAATTTTGGCAAGGATGTAGCTAAGAGTATGTCGGAGATCTATTTAATGACTCCCGTTGCTTATAAGTACGGATTGCATATTGAACCTATTTCTTACGGTAGATTTAATAGTTTTATTCATATGCGGGTCAACGTTTTTCCAGCCATGGGATATCCTCAAATAGACGGTGGACGTGAACATATGGAGTTTTTGGAAAAGATATATTTACGGAGTAAGCCCTGGCAATTTGAAACACTGGATGATCTTGACCATGGATTAGAAACAGCCAAAAAAATGGTAACTAAATATAAAGAAGTAAAACCACAAATTGAAGACAAAGAACTTGCCACTGAACTTGAAAACAGGCTAAATATGACTCGATGGTTGATTGAGACTAACAATGCTTATGTAAAAACTACTTTCGATTATTTTTCCTATCGTGAAAACCCAAATAATAAATCTAAACAAAAATTGATTGATTCCTATGAACGATTAATAAATGCTAAGAAAAATTTTATGAATACACCAGGTTTTGGATACAAGCTTTTTGGAGTAAATCTGTTGATCAAGAATGCCAGCTTCGCTATTGCTAATGTGGAAAATGCTGAAGAAATACTTAACTCAGCGCCTACTGCCGAGCAATTGGAAAAAACAATTACAGACCAGCAAGAACTCTATAAGACCTTACTGAAAAAATATAAAGAAGAAAGTGTAAAACTGTTACATATAGAAGTGAAAGTAGATGGTAGAGATCTTTTGATCGTCAATGATGATCAGTACAAAATAAAGAACCTCCGCTATGATGGTGCACATGTACAAAAATTAACCTTTTTTGCGGAATTACCTAAAGAAGAGGTTACTGTCATTCCTTTGGATATTCACTCAAGACCTATGCATCCTTTTATACTGGAACAACCCAACGCAGAAAATGGTTATACGGTTACGGTATATATGTATGATAAACCAGGAGCGGATGGCATCATGGAATTTGAATTGTATTACCTAGCAAAAAGCCCTAAAGAAGTGGGATTAGATTTGCCCTGGAAAAACTAATTGAGAGTCAACAATAATACTGTCATAAAATAATTTAATAATTGAAATAATGTTCAAAAAATTAATAATTATACTATTTGTTGGGATGGTCGTATCCTGCTCAATATCTGAAGAAAAGCATCTGGATCTGTCTAAAGCTACTATTTTGGTTAGCCCAAATATTAAAGCACCGGTACATGAGACTGCAGGAAATGTTTTGATTGAGGAAATAGCCAAGCGAACAAATTTGGAGCTTAATATTGATGACAATTGGGACAACAATACAATAATTGCTCTAACAATTACGGGTGAAAAAGAATTGTATGGAATGTCTGTTCCAAAGAGATCAGGTGACAGCTTACCTGAGTTAAAGAAAGAAGGCTATCGAATTTTTCATGAAAACAAAAACGGAAAGGATATTATCTGGATTTCCGGTGCTGATCCAAGAGGTGTGCTCTATGGGATTGGTAAATTGTTACGGACAGCAGATATGCGTAAAGCTCAGATTACAATTGCAAATAAAATAGATATTTCATCTTCTCCTGAATATGCTATCCGTGGTCATCAATTTGGATATAGAAACACTGCAAACTCATGGGACTCTTGGACTGTTGAACAGTTTGATGAGCATTTCAGAGAGCAGCTGATTTTCGGTGCGAATAGCTTTGAGAACATTCCTTTTCAGGATCCTGAGTCAAGTGTTCATTTTAAAGTAAACCCTCAGGAAATGGAGGTTCACCTAAGTAATATCTGTGATAAATATGATGCAGATTACTGGGTTTGGACTCCAGCGCCGGCTGATTTAACGATTAAGAATGCACATCAGGAAGGACTTAAAGAACAAGAAGCATTTTTTGCTGCATGTCCACGCCTGGATGGTGTGTTTGTTCCCGGTGGCGATCCGGGCGACAATCACCCGTCTGATCTGATACCTTATTTAAAAGATCTATCTGAAATTCTACATAAATATCATCCAAGAGCTGGTATTTGGGTATCCTTACAAGGATTTGATAGAGAAAAAGCCGAATATTTCTTTAAGTATCTGGAAGAGGAAAGTCCAGATTGGCTTAAAGGTGTTGTTTATGGCCCAAGTAGTCCTCCAATTGATCTGGAACGGAAGTACTTACCGGAAAACTATATGCATCGTTCTTATCCTGACATAACACATACTGTAAGATGTCAGTATCCCGTTGAAAGATGGGATCAGGCATTTGCTCTTACTTTGGGTAGAGAAGCATGTAATCCTCAACCCTTGGCCTATGCTAAGATACATAATAGAGATGCTATTTATACAGATGGTTTTTTGGCTTATTCTGATGGATCCCATGATGATGTGAATAAAGTATTGTGGAGTCAGTTAGGGTGGAACTCTAAAAGAGATGTAAGAAATATTATGGTCGAATATAGCCGATTTTTCTTTGGTCCGGAGGTGGCTGAGGAGGCAACGGATGGAATATTTGCCTTAGAAAAAAACTGGGTAGGTCCTGTTTTAGGGAACAAGGTAATTGGTGAAACATTGACTTTATGGAAGAAATTGGAAATAGAAAACCCTGACCTTGCTAATAATTGGAGATGGCAGCAATTAGTAATGCGAGCCTATTACGATGCATATATTCAAGATCGACTAAGTTATGAAAAAGGTCTTGAGATAAAGGCTTATGAAATTCTTGCTAAAGCAAATACCATCGGAGCGGACAAGGCGATGAACGAAGCTCTAAGCTATATGCAAAAGGCAGATACAGAATTTGTTTCACAAGATCTAAAAGAAAAGGTATTTCAATATGCGGAAGATCTTTTTCAAACTGTGGGGGCACAGACGAGTGTATCAAAATATAATGCAAGAAGTGCAGAAAGAGGTGCGGTCCTTGATTTTATAGATTACCCATTGAACAATAGATGGTGGTTGGAAGATGAATTTAATAAAATCAAGGAGTTCGAAACTGAACAAGAAAAATTGGCCAAACTCGATTTTATCAGAAGTTATGAAAACCCTGGAGAAGGAAGTTTCTATGACAATATATCAAGTGCCGATGCCAAACATGTAACCTCTGAAACGGATGATGCTATTGACTATTTGTGGGAAAATGAAGGTTTAAGCAGAAAGCGTTTATCTACTCAGTTATTTCAATTTTCTCCGGTATTGGAATATGATGAGCTCAACCCCAAGACAGATTATCTAATTCGTGTTTCCGGGTATGGAGAGGCCTTGTTAAAAGCCAATGGTGAAAGGTTAAAACCTACCAAATATGAAAAGGGATTTGAACAGTTTAAAGAGTTTCCGCTTCCTAAGGGGCTGATTAAAGATGGTAAACTAAAAATAACATTCGATAAACCCGATGAAGAACATCTCAATTGGAGAAAGCAATCGAGAGTTACTGATGTTTGGATATTAAAACAATAGTTCATTCTAAAAACCTAACAGGTCTTTGGAATTAGATAATATTGATCGGTAATTTTTATAAATAATATTGCTAATAAGGTAAAATAGAGAAATAAATATACAAAAACTGAATCCATGATCAAACATTTAATAATTTATCTGGGAGCATTACTACTTATTTTGTGTAGCGATTCAATGTTCTCTCAAAAGGTAAATAAGTTCCCTAAAAAGACGGATCCACTTTATAAGAAAGTAGAAATGTATGATAAATTGATGATGGGTAATCATTGGAATGAGGGCGCATTCATGCAATACGTAATTTTTCCTCCCGCAGGATTGGATGAACCCATTGTAGGTCCTCAGGCTGATTGTTTAGACCCAACATCTGAAATGCTAGCAGCTTATTCATATAAGTATGCCATTTCTAAGGATCAAAAAGATAGAGACATAGCAAATCAGATTTTTGAAGCAATTCTAAAACTTGAAAAAGTTACAGGTGTTTCAGGATTGGTAGCAAGAAGTTTCAATAAAACTGACAAACCATTATGGCACGAAGAAGTTTATTGGTATCATGAATGGCATCAATCATCATCGATGCCTGGATATAGATGGTTAGGAGATTTAAGTGCAGATAAATTCACCTCTATTTTTTATGGAGTTGGAACATTCTGGGAAATCTGCGCAGATAATAACTACAAACAACAAGCAGCTGGTTTGTTAGATCGATTTATTGGCCGTGTAGTTGACAATAATTTCAAACTAATTGATTTAGATGGGAAAATGACCTTGTGGGGAAATTTTTGTCCAAATCTCCCTCATCAAGAACTCAACTCTTTGGAAATGTTGGCGGCCTTAAAAGTAACACACCATATAACAGGTAAAGAACGATATAATGCCGCCTACCACATGTTGATAGATCGATACCAATATGATGATAAAGCAATAAATGCAAAAATCCTATTCCCGCCAGAATGGCGAAATGTGGGAGATGATTACCACGCAGCGCGCTCATTATTTATGTTGATGCGTTATGAAAAGGATCGATCGTTATTGATAAAATACAAGATGAGTTTGAACAGACATTGGTATGACTGGAAAGACATTGAATTCACATGGGAAGATAATATTTGGTTTGTAATGGTTTATAAAGTATTGACAGGCGATAAAAATCTTACAGAAAAACAGGCTCAAGGTATTAAAGATATGTGGGGAGTAGAGCGAGAAGAAAAAGAGTTTAAAATTCCACAACATGATGGAAGTTTTAAAATTGTGAAATCCGAATTTGAAGAAGTAGCTACTGCCATGATACGAAATTATTGGTTTGGGAGATATTATAATTTAATTGATAAAAAATTGTAATAATGATTAAATATTATATCAAATTAAGTTTATTATTTGTAAGTATATTTTTTACGATATTTTCAGTATCGGCTCAAAATAAACCAACTCCACCAAAGGGAATGGTATATGTACCAGAGGGTAATTTTATTATGGGTAGTAAATATGGGGACCCAGATGAAAGACCAAAACAGATCGCAATTACAGGGGCATACTTTATAGATAAAAATGAGGTAAGTTATGCTGAATTTGCTGAATTCGATCCTAATTTTAATATTCCTGAAGGAAAAGAAAATAATGCAGTAGTCGTAACATGGAGTCAGGCAAATGCGTATGCGCAATGGGCAGGAAAGCGGTTGCCAACAGAAAAAGAATGGGAAAAAGCGGCTCGAGGAACAGACGGACGAATATTCCCATGGGGTAATACTTATGACAATACATATGTAGTTTGGGATCGCTCACTAACTCGTGGAGGTTCTATTGCAAAACCAGAAAGCCCTTACGGCTGTTATGATATGGCTGGAAGTTTGTGGGAGTGGACAGCAGATTGGTATAAACCATATTCAGGCAATGATATTCCAATGGAGCAATATGGAGAGAAATTTAAAGTAATGCGAGGCGGTTCTAATTTTAATAATCACTCATTTATCAGAACATCACAGAGGTATTATGTATTGCCGGAAAAAATTGCAGCATACCCCGTAGGCATTCGTTGTGTAAAGGACATTGAGTAGAAATATAAGAAACTACTATTAAAAGATAGTTAAAAGGAAAATGTAAGGATAGGGTCTTTTGAAAACACCAAGGAAGTATCAAATATTTAATATCTAAACATATATAAATTAACAGTTGGATAAACATGCCATAAATGAAAAAATATTTTTAATCTCTAATTTTGCTTCACTTATTTCCTGCAAGGAAAAATCAAAAGAAAAAGTTGAGCTTGGCGATGTTTTAAATACCGTTGGAGAAAGCAATCGAGAGTTATAGATCTTTGGATATTAAAACAATAATTCATTCCAAAGACCTGTCAGGTTTTAAAAATGGGTCAGGTCTGAATTAAAACATATGATGAAACAATTATTTCCTCTTAAAGGAATTGTAACGGTGCTTAATACACCTTTTACAATCAACAATTCAATTGACCATAAAGCATTGAAGAATAATGTCAATGAGGCTTTAAATGCTGGTGTTGCAGGATTTTTAGTTCCGGCTATGGCTTCTGAGGTCTACAAACTATCGGTTATTGAAAGGTTGAAGATGGTAGAGACAGTATTGGAAATTGCAGGAGATCGTGTATCTGTTATTGCCGGAGCAGGGGAGACAGACATTTCCAAAAGCAAAGAGATCCTTAGATCTTACCTGGACATGGGTTGCAAGAATGTATTGTTTCAAATCCCATATAAAAACGAAGAGCAATTCAGAGGTTATTTTATGGAATTGGCAGCTCTTAACCCCGAAATGATCATGTTGCAAGATTGGGATTCAACTGGATACGGATTAGCAGATGAACTCATATGCGACCTATTTGAAAATGTGAATGCCTTTCGTTGCTTAAAAATAGAAACGGTTCCTGCAGGTGTAAAATATTCAAGAATTTTAGAATTAACTAAAGGTAAATTGAATATCAGTGGAGGATGGGCAGTATCTCAAATGATGGAAGGACTGAATCGAGGGGTCCATGCCTTTATGCCTACTGGAATGCATTATATATATACTTCTATATATAGATTATTTAAGGAGGGTCAGACTGAAAAAGCCGATGACTTGTTCCGGAAGATATTACCTGTATTGGCATTTTCTAATCAACATTTAGATATCTCTATCCATTTTTTTAAAAGACTGTTATTTCGTCAGGGATCTTATCCCACTCCAATTGTTCGTGAACCAATTTTACCCTTTGATAAAATACATCGGGAAATTGCCGATAAATATATAGATCTAATAATGTATCTTGAAAATGAAATAAAGGAAGGGTGAGATTTTTTAATGAAATTGGTTTAAATTTAATTAAACTTTTGATATGATAACTACAATTATTTTTGATATGAATGGTGTGATCACTGATGATGAGGAAATTCATGAAGTTGCAACCCAGGAAGTATTTAATAGTATTGGTATTAATTTAACCTCAGATATTTATAGAGAATTATGTTTGGGAAGAACTGATCTGGCTTCGTTCAAGGATTTAATAAAATATTATAAAGTCAGAGATCAAAATATGGAGGAACTTATTGCTTCAAAATCTTCAAAATATCAGAAACTGATTCAAGGGAATTTAAAAGTATATCCGGGGGTTCTTACGTTAATCAAAAAACTGTATCAAAAATATACTTTGGCCCTTACGTCGAGCTCCACCTTCGAAGAGGTATATTCTGTTGTGGATCAATTGAATATAAAGAAATACTTCCAAGTTATTGTTACGTCTAAAGATGTAATCCATGGGAAACCGGATCCGGAACCCTATTTCTTGACTGTAAAAAAATTAAAAGTAAAATACGAGAATTGTCTTGTTCTTGAAGATTCTGAAAATGGCGTACAATCTGCAATATCTGCCGGAATGAAATGCATTGCCATAAGCAATACAGAAGCTCCGGTTAAATTAAAAAAAGCAAGTAAAATAATTGATTCTTATTCTATCTTAACAGATACTTTTATTCAGAATGTTTAATCATTATAATTTGTTAACCCTTAAATTATAACTTATTTTTTTTCAGGATATGGTTGAGAGAGGGAATTTAACGATCGTGAAATAGCTAATAATTAATGTAATTAAGGCAGAATGCACGAAATTTTATATTTACTATTAATATAAATTTGAACGTTTTACTAAAGATCGATATTGAGAAAATTTTATTTTATTATAACCAATTAAATAATTATTGATGCAAAATAGGGTACTCATCAAATTATTCTTGTTTTTTATTGTAACTAATTCAAGTGCGCAAGAAACCAATCTAAATAGTCCGGTACAAGAATCTACAATTTTTCAAAAAAGTAAAATAGAGGTAATTCAAAGTATGTATCTGGATAAGAACGGGGATAAATCTCATCAGGTATTTTTAAAAAAAAATGGTTTATATCCAAGTAACAAAAAGATACAATCTGACCCATATTTTACGGTAAGTATATTAATGGATGATCTAATAAATAAAAATGGAGAGCTTGAGATAAAGAAAACGGCGAGCTTGTTTAATTTAGATTTTTATATTGGAAGTAAACAAGTATATAATGCCTATAATGAAGCTAAACCAATTTGGGATGGACGCGTATATGAAAAGGATAATGAAATAATTGTCGGGGGCTATTCTTCCAATTACAATGAAAGACCTGTTGGCATCATTGATGAAAATGGAAAATTCATTCCTAAATTGAGCTTATCAGAAGCAAGTGACTTTCCTTTATTGAAAATACCTGTAGAACAAATCGTATTCGACCCTTTTAGAAAAAAGCTAATTCAACTTAATCCAAGTGGTAAAAAAGAGTTAACGAAAAATGAAAATCTTTATCTCCCAATTGATCTGTATGGAAATAAAGGAGAATTATTGAATAATATTAAATTTGAAATTTATTATCAAAACTCGAATTCTTCTTTGATCTTGTATGGAATTTTAGATGGTAAAAAAATGGAGATTGCAAGCTGTGATATCAAAAAATCTGAGATAGTTCAAAGTAAAGAAGCTTTCCGACCGGAATTGATCACTGGTGCTAGTCAGCAAGGAAAAGGAGAAATGATTTCCTTAACTTTTAAAGGGTCTTATTCTAAAAACATTGATTTAGTTGAAGAAGATTTAATTCTGAATGTTAACTATGAGAATGATAAAACAGGTGTGGAAAGGCCAAATAAAATTATTATAGATGGTGATTTTCAAGATTGGAGAAATATTGAAGGCATAAGCGATATTCAAGGAGATTATGTATCCTATCTATTTGAAAATCCGGATACAGATCTTTTGGAGTTTAAAGTTACCAATGATGATAAATATATTTATTTCTACACCAGAGTTGCTGGAGCTCATGGTAGAACCGGTGAAAAGGGCAGATATTATTGGTATACCTACATAGATGTTGATACTGACCCTTCAACGGGATACCCACCAACCCGTGATGACAATTGTTATTTTGGCATTCCGATTGGAGATGATTCCGAAGCTCAATTTGAGTTCATTGGAAATAAGTTTGTAAAAACCTTTTTCGGATTTACCGGCATTGGAGCTGAAAAAGAGGTTTTGAGTGGTAAATTGGAACTAGGACCTTCCTTTTATTCTCGCACGGATAGTAATGGTATTAACCGAGAAAGTTACAAAATGGAATATGTCCACAGAGAAAATTCTAGATTTACAACAGAAGACTATACGGAAGGAACAAGTGAAGATATAATTATTTCGCTTTCTCCTGATGGTTCAGAAGTGGAAGTTAAAGTTGAGATGGTAGGTTTTCTTAAAGATATTAATGGTAATAGTTTGATGTATGTTGGAAAAAAAATTGATATCGCAGCGGGAGTTGAAGGGTCAAGCGACCATTATGGTTCGGATGACTGGGGAGCAGACTCCAGTTCAATAATATATGGGTACCTAATAGAATAATAGATGAAAAAACTTATCATTATATTACTACTTATAAATTGGGCAATGGCTCAATCTCAGGATAAGGACTTGAAATGGTTCAAAGGGAATACCCATACACACACAGTTTTAAGTGGTCATGCAGATACGCATCCGGATACGGTTGCCTTATGGTATCTGGAAAGGGATTATAATTTCCTAATTCTGAGTGAACACAATCAATTTATTGATCCTGAGAGTATTAATCTTCCAAAAAATAGAAGAAAGGATTTTATATTAATTCCCGGAGAAGAAGTTTCTGATTATAAACATATTCATACGACGGGTATGAATGTTAGCCGTGAGGTTTTTCCGCAGTATCCGAATGAACTATCGACCGTAAAAAATAATAGATTTGAAAATTTCAAGATCTATTTAATGCAAAAACATGCGGACTCCATTAGAAGCGCCAATGGAATTCCGATACTCAATCATCCAAATTGGAATTCGGGAGCTTCTGCATCTGATATTCAAAAAGTAGAAGGACTAAATATGATCGAATTATATAATGGTCATCCGGATGTATACAATTGGGGAAATGAAAAACATGCATCAGTAGAAAAGAAATGGGATTCCTTATTAACGGCGGGAAGAAAGATCTATGGTGTTTCATCGGATGATGCACATTTTTTCAAAGACTGGGCAGTTGATGAGAGTAATCCCGGGCGGGGATGGGTAATGGTACACAGTCAAGAATTAACAGCGAATGCAATTACAGATGCCATGGAGAAAGGAGATTTTTATGCATCTAGCGGTGTCATGCTAAACAAGATACTCAAAAATAAAAACACGTATAAAGTGTCAATTGATATTGACAGATCTTTAAAGGAATTAAAAAGTCCACTATTGGTTGGTTTTAAAACAGAAAAGGAAGAAGAAGGCTTTACTATTCAATTTATATCTGATGGCGGAAAGATAATACAGATGTCAAAAGGAAATTCAGCTAAAATTAAAATTCCAAAAGGGGTGCAATACCTTAGAGCGAAAATCATTTATTCAAGAGTATTGCTCTCGAATAGTGAACGTTTTTTTGCCTGGACGCAACCCATATTTTTGAAGAAAGATTAAATAAATTGAAAGAATGAAACGAACATTGATAGATTTTCAGATTATATTCAAAAAAGGGAACTCTTAAAATAATTAATGTGAGAACGCAGGTATATACGTTCTCAATTTTATAATTAATTTAATGTAAAATAATTACTAAAATTTAAAGATGTGAAAAATAAAGATCAGTGGTTAAGTATTCTAATTGTGGCAATGTCATTAGCTACGGCATGGGCAATTAGAGGTCAGTTTGGTCATGAACAAGGAGCAGCCTGGGCAGGTGCTATAGGAGGGTTGGCCCTTGTAATGGTTAGCAAGAGAAAAGATTGGTATAATAAAATGGTTTTGGTTGCATTGGCATCTGCTGTTGGATGGGGTGCCGGTGGTATGATTAGCTATGGTGTTGTGGTTGGTTATGGCCGTGCAGATAATTTTATCAATGCATTTTATGGGCTGAGTATGCTATTTGTAATTGGTGCCTTATTTGGATTACTCGGTGGTGGTTTGGTTGGCCTTGTATTGGATTCTACAAAAAAAAATAAAGTTAAATGGGGATCACTTATAACAGAAATGGTAGCCGGTGGACTTATTAGTTATTTTTTCCTTGTAGAACAAATTGGTTTTAAAATGACACCGCCTCGATCAGAGGCATGGGCAATTATTTTTGGTGCTGGTTTAGCAATGCTATGGTTTATGGCTCGAGAGAAAAGAAATTCTGCCATCCGTGTAGCAATTTTTTCAGCAATTGGTGGAGGGTTTGGATTTGCATTCGGAAATTTTTTACAGGTTATCGGAAATGTAATGGAAATACAATTCAATATGTGGAACGTTATGGAATACAGTATTGGATTTTTTGGTGGTTCGGGAATGGCTTATGGAGTATTTAGTTCGAAATGGCCTGTGGAAGAAGAAAAGCCTAAAAAATGGGTGAACCAGATAGCGTTATTTATTGTTTTAGTTTTAATACCCCTTATTGTATATAGGGAATCCTTGGCTTATGAGCATTTTTTTAGTCGATTAGGGGATATTTCCAATTTGGAATTTGTGGCTTCTCTTAGCTCGAAAATTGTTGCGATTATATTAGTATTAATGACGGTAATTCTCTTGTGGAAATTAAAGGATGGAAATTATAAAAAAAAGGATATTACCTTGTTTTTCTTTGTTTATCTCGCGGTGTATATATTTATAAGTTATGCTATTACGGGTTTGTTTGCAGGTAATAGGGCATTAAATCACCATTTGTATGTCTTGAATATTATCTTAATCTTTATTTTGCTGAAATTGGATAAACCAGCAATGTTTGACATAGTTTCTGATCAGGTAAACGAAAAAAAATGGTTTGTACTTTTTGTAATTATGATTATATTTATTGCATTACTTGCTGTTATAGCTATAAACTCACATGGAGAATTAGGTGGATCACATAATAGGTTTCCTCTGAATTGATAAGTCAACCAATGGCTTGGTATTAAAAACAGGCAAGAAGATCATTAATTAGACAACAATGAATAAAATTTCCTATAAAAATCAATTTTCAGGGGGAATTATTTTGATAATAACTGTTTTATCTATTGGTTATGCCGTATTACGATATAATATACTTGGGGAAGTTCCATGGAAAGACCTTCCATTGTATGTCTTAAATAAGGGAATTTCTCTTTCTTCATTAATTTTATTGTCTATTAACTTTTCTCTAAGCCCCTTGAAAAATATCGGCATAAATATTTCTGACAAATGGTTAAATACTAGAAAATCAATGGGAATAGCTGGGTTTTTATTTGCATTTCTTCATATATTCATGAGTATTTCTATCTTAAATCCTAAATATTATTCGGTTTTTTTTATAGATGATGGGACCTTAAGCATTCAAGGAGGATTAAGTTTATTAGGTGGTATTTTAAGTTTTGTATTTTTATGGGTTTATAATACGAGTTTCTCCTCTAGATTGAAGGAAGATAAAAGGGTTATCGCAATAATTACTTCGAGAAGATTTCTTATTTACGCGTTTTTTTTCACGGGCATTCATCTATTTTTTATGGGTTATAAAGGCTGGGGAAATATTAGTGCCTGGCAAGGAGGGCTACCTCCTATCAGTTTAATTTCTTTTTCTATTTTTTTTCTCGGATTTTTAATCAACTTGAGAGGAAGGAAGTAATTTTAAACCACATGATGTTGATGAGCAGTAAATCCATTTTTAATAGGAGTTAATTAACTAATCCAAAGATCTTTTTATTCCAATAGATTCAGCTGCATCCAGCATTTCTGACAATCGGTCGGTTAAAATAAAGTCAACACCAAGATCGAATAATTCAATACCTTCTTCCACTGTATTACTAAAATAATAATTAATTCGGATCTGATTTTTCTTCAATTCCAAAATATCATTCTTTAAAGTGGCATCGTTTCGTTTCTTTAGAAGCTGTAAGGTGGAGAAATTTCCTCTAATCGTTTCGTCAATATATTCTTTACGATTAGTCTGTCTTTCCATATTACAGATCATTATATTCTGGTCTATTTTTTTTACACCTCTGGCGCTTTCGTTGTTACAGGCAATTATTCCCTGATGCTCTCTTTTTTTTGATAAAAGAACCTCAGCAACGGCCCGACCTAATTCTTCATTACCTTTTAAATGAATATTGAGCCAAATATTTTTCGGAAAGACATCAAGTGCTTCATCAAACAAAGGAACCTTTTCTCCCTTAAAATTTTTTGATTTCCATTCTCCCGCATCGAGAATTTTAATTTCATTCCATGTCAATTCTTCAACTAATCCTGTTCCATTTGTGGTCCGGTCTACAGAATTATCATGCATGATAATCAGCTTATTATCTTTGGTCATCCTTACGTCAAACTCAACCATTTGAGTACCGAGACGTACCGCTTCTTCAAAAGCTGCTATAGTATTTTCAGGGTGAGTTTCGTTTGCGCCGCGATGAGCACAAATTCCTCTTTCGGGTAGTTTAAAGTTTTCTATATTTTTAATTTTATCCTGTGAGAACAAAGACAGGATAGTAAATAGAAAAATTATTGCGACAATCTTTTGAAGAAATTTCATTGTTTATCAGAAACTTTTTTATCTAAAGCTCTTACGATAATCAGAAGGTGTTTTTCCCATGCTATCTTTGAAATAATGGTTAAAATTAGCGAGGTTATTATAACCACTTTCAAAACAAATATGAGTAATTGGTTTATCCGTTTCAGCCAATAATTTAGCAGCAATTCCTACACGAACACTTTTTACGTATTCCATAAAAGTTACATTGGTCTTCTTTTTGAAAAAACGGCAAAAAGAACTGGGTGCCATGTTCAATACGGCAGAAGCTTCTTCCAGTTTTATCCCTTCCTGGATGTTTTGAAAAACATATTCATATACTTTGTTCACTTTTTCAAGATTTTTTGCAAAAACCGCCGTCGGATTCATTGGGTTTGACAACTTCTCTCTATTTTCCACTTTTATAAGAAAATTAAAGATTTTAAGCAGCCCAATATAATATTCTAATCCTTCGCATTTGGCCATCTCTTCAAGAATTTGTCTTATTTCATCATCATTTTTAACTTTGAACCGAATTCCTCTGTTTGCTTCTTTTAAAAGTTCGACAACTTGTTCAAGTTCCGGCATCTTAAAAAAATCCGAATTAATAATATTTTCTGAAAAATGAGTTACAATACATGAAGGTTCACTTCCCTTTTCTTTGTCTAATACTTCCCAACAATGTGGTAAGGTTGGACCTAAAAGTACCAAATCACCGGTTTCAAAACCAGATATATTATCACCAACAATTCTTCTACCCATTCCTGAAGTAATATAATTAAGCTCATAGTTTCTGTGAGAATGAATTCTTTCATTCGATACTAGAGGTAATTTTCTCGTTATGAACGAATGCTTTTCTGGTACAAAGATCTTTTCAAAAACAAATTCCATATTTATTATATTAACTAGTATTTTCAAATTTACATAATATTAGCGATATAATGGTCAATATATAATGTAACATAAATAATATTGTTGTGGTGTGTTGTTTCATTTTGATTTTCCTTTGTATTAAATTAATCTGCTATCCAATGAATTTACCCCTAAAAGGAATTATCCCCCCAATGATTACACCATTAACAGAAAATGGTGAATTAGATCTAACCGGATTAGAAAAATTAATTGAACATTTGATTTTAGGAGGTGTACATGGTATTTTTATTCTTGGCACAAATGGAGAAGGACCTAGTTTAAGTTATGCTTTAAGAAAAGAGTTAATATTCAATGCTTGCAAATATATTGATCATAGAGTTCCTGTTTTAGTTGGAATAACAGATACTTCCTTTGAAGGTTCCATTGAAATTGCGCAATACGCAAAGGATTCCGGAGCCGATGCAGTTGTAGTTGCTCCACCTTATTATTTCCCTGTTTCTCAAAGGGAAATGATAGAGTACCTGGAAAATTTAATACCAGAATTACCTTTGCCCTTGATGATGTATAATATGCCTAGTTGCACAAAATTGCACCTTTCAATTGAAACAGTTAGAAGGGCAAAAGAATTAGGAGCCATTGGTATAAAAGATAGTTCTGGAGATATGGCGTATTTCTATGCCTTGATCGAAGAGTTCAAAAATTCACCTGAATTTTCTATCATAACAGGTACTGAATTATTTATCCCGGAATCTATTATAAATGGAGGTCATGGCGCTGTAGCCGGAGGTGCTAACTTTTTTCCAAGATTATATGTAGATCTGTATAACGCTTCACTTATTAATGATAAGGATGCAATTTCTGAACTTCGAAAAAAAGTTATAAAAGTTTATGACACTATATATAGTGTTGGTTCCTATTCGTCGAGAATTACCAAAGGAACAAAAGCCGCATTATCTGTTATGGGAATTTGTAATGATTATATGGCACAACCACTTCGTAAATTTAAATCTAAGGAGAGAAGTAAAATTAAAGAATATATAGAAGAATTCGATAAAATAAATTAGGCAATGAATTATCAGCTAGGTGCAATTGATACCATCATCTTAATACTTTATGGGCTCGTTTTAGTAGGAATGGGAGTATATTTCTTTAGAAAGACAAAAACTTCTGAAGAATTTATGGTTGCAGGTAGAAGTATTCCTGCATGGGCAGCCGGAATTGCTGTAATGAGTGCATATACCAGTAGTATATCGTATATCGCAGTTCCCGGTAAAGCATTTGATTCCAATTGGCATCCTTTGATATTTGCACTTACTGCTCTTCCGGTGGCCTGGTTTGTAACCAAATATGTTATTCCCCACTACAGGAAAAATAATATCATTTCAGTTTATAAGTATTTAGAAAATAAAATTGGGGAATGGAGCAGGGTTTATGCCTCTTTTTTGTTTGTATTGTTTATGGTAGGTCGTACTGCTGTGATACTTTATCTTTCCTCTCTTTTGTTGGTATCCTTTATTGATGTTGATATCCGGATGTTAATTATAATAATTGGAGTGGTAACCATTATTTATACATTAATGGGGGGTATGGAAGCCGTTATTTGGACGGATGTCATGCAATCTGTAATTATGATCGGTGGGGTATTGTTTGTGGGTTATATTTTGTCAACAGTTATATTTTCTAAACCTGATTTTTTAATTCAGAATGCAATCGATGCAAATAAGTTTAGTCTGGGTGATACCTCATTTTCAATAAGTAGCCGTACTATATGGGTTATGATAATTTATGGGGTAACAGAAAACATAAGAAACTTGATGGCTGATCAGAATTATACGCAAAAATATGCATCTACTGCTTCCGAGAAAAAAGCCAAAAGATCTGTTTGGATCGCGATGTTGATGTACTTGCCTTTAACTGCAATCTTTTTATACATTGGTTCAGCTTTGTTCGCCTTTTATTCAGGTTCTGCACATACCTTGGATCCATCTATTGTAAAGGGAGATCAGGTATTTCCATATTTTATAGCTACAGAATTACCAGTTGGAATGAAGGGTTTGATCATTGCAGCTATTCTAGCCGCATCTATGAGTACGGTCGATTCCGCATTAAATTGCTCGGCAACAGTATTGTATGAAGATTATTATAAAAAATATTTTAAAACCAGTCCATCCGAAAAAAACAGCATTAATTTTTTGCGTTTAATGACAGTTGTTTGGGGAGTTTTAGGAATTGTTTTTGCGCTTATGTTTATTAATGCAAAGAGTGCTTTAGATGTCTGGTGGCAAATTTCTGGAATTTTTGGAGGTGGAATCTTAGGGTTATTCCTATTGGCAATTTTTAATGTAAAAATAAGTCGTTTACAAGGAATTCTTTCTGTATTATTCAGTCTCGTGATTATTATTTGGGGGACATTTTTAAGAGATTTATCCCCAAATTATTCATGGTTAGAATGTACGATCGATCCAATTATTGTTGGGGCATTTTCTACCTTAGGTTTAATTGTTCTTGCCCTATTATTTGTTGTTTTCAATAAGAAAAATCAAATAGTATCATAATATATAATGAACTTTAAAAATCTAAACGACCTCTATACTTAGGAGATTGTTTAATCTTTTTAAAGAGAGAAGGGGCGTGAAAACCGAATGATTGAATTACATCAATTTTCAGTCAATAATGTCGTTTCAGGTGTTAATCGAAGTATTTTAATTGAATAATGAAATCAGTTGTAGAATTATACAAAGTAATTTTGTTTTTAAGCCTTACTTTGCTGCTTCTTGCATGTAATTCTGACAAGGTTAAAAAAAGAGATTTTTACAGTGATAATATGCCTATTGTAAATGGGAAAAGAACTTTCATCATTGGTTCTTATCATCATCCAAAAACTGCAGACCCCTTTAAAACATTGTCTCAAAATGGATATAATTATGTAAGAGTAAAACCTGATTCTATAGAATTGGATAAAGCAAGGAATAATAATTTGAATGCATGGCTTTATACTACCATTTTTGCAAAGGAAGACCCAACTAAGGCCGAGGAAAAATTGGTAGATCTGGTCAATAAGTTTAAAGATCATCCTGCCTTGTTGTATTGGGAAATTTCAGATGAACCTGCTTTTACCTGGAATTCGAAAGAGGCAAGAGTGTCACCGAAGCAAATGAAAAAGGTTTATGATATCATTCATAAGACAGATGGCAAACATGATGTCATTACCAATCACGGCCCTGTAAATTTGATTTCCACTTTAAAAAAGTACAATAATTCTACGGAAGTAGTAGCAGTAGATGTGTATCCGGTAATTCCACAGGGAATAAAACCAAGTTATGCTTTGTTCGATGATGGTTTGCAAGGAGACCTATTAAATCCATATCTGAGTCAGGTAGGTGAATATATTGATAAAATGAAAACGGTTGTTGATGAGTCAAAACCTGTTTTTGCTGTATTGCAGGGCTTTTCATGGGAGATGTTGAAACCGGAAAAAGAAAGAGATTTGAGCATGGTTTTGTATCCAACCTATGACGAATCAAGATTCATGGCATATAATGCAATTGTACATGGTGCTAATGGAATATTAATTTGGGGTACAAAATATACTCCGCAGCCATCAAAGTTCATAGACGATCTGTATGCAGTAACTCGGGAATTAGCAAAAATACAAGAAGTGCTGGCATCTCAATCAACATTAAATGATATTGAACTTGAATACCACGAATTGGGGTTTTCCGTGGATAGTGGAATTGAATTTATTACGAAAGAGATAAATGGAGATACTTACTTGATAAGTGTAAATTCTGATAAGAATCCTGTAAGAGTTACAATTTCAGGTTTAGATAAATTTAAATCAATAGAAGTCGTTGAAGAAAACCGGACTCTTAAAATTTATAATGGCAAAATTATAGAAGACTTTAAACCTTTTGCTGTACATATATATAAAATAAACTGACCTTACTATGGAAATAAAAATTAGATGGGGAATAATAAGTACCGCCTGGATTGCTACAGAATTCGTTATTCCTGCAATGTTGAAAAGCAAATATTGTGAGATAACAGGTATCTCATCAAGAACTGCGAAAAAAGCAAAAGATGCCGCAAAACGATATCATATTTCAAATCATTATTCGTCTTATCAAGATCTATTAGATGATCCGGCTATTGATGCAGTTTATATCCCGCTGCCAAATCACTTGCATGTAGAATGGGCCATCAAAGCTTTGAGATCTGGTAAACATGTACTTGTAGAAAAACCGATAGCTATGAGTAGTATCGAAGCACAAAAATTATTGGATGAAGCAAAGAAGTATCCGAAATTAAAGGTAATGGAAGCTTTTATGTATAAGAATCACCCACAATGGTTTAAGGCAAAAAAAATGATTAAGAATGGAGAAATAGGCAAATTAAAGGCGATTCAATCTTCTTTTTCATTTTTTGATGATGACCCTAATAGTATTGTAAATAAAAAAGAACTTGGGGGAGGAAGCTTGATGGATATTGGTTGTTACCCCATTTCAATTTCACGTTATTTGTTTGATTCAGAACCCAAAAGTGTCGTGGCGACCATAGAATATGATTCGAAGTCGAAAGTAGATATTTTATCTTCTGGAATCCTTGAATTTGAAGAAGGATATTGTACTTTTTTTAGCGCTATTCAATTGATGGAAAATCAGTATGTAAAGGTTTTTGGGACGGAAGGATATATTGAATTTGATATACCTTTTAACCCTCCATCTGACAAACCTGCGAAAATATGGTTGGTAAAAGATGATGTTAAGAAAGAAATAGAATTTGAAATATGTGATCAGTATACTTTACAGGCAGATGTATTTTCACTAGCCATATTAGAGAACAGAAAAGTCAGAACAGGCCTGGATGATGCTGTAAACAACATGATCATAATTGAAAAATTAATGGAAAGTGACGAACTGGGTAAACGAGTTTATTTGTGAAAATGAAAAAATTAATATTTTTAAAAGAGGCATACCAAGGATGGAAAATATATTTAATATTTATCATAATAATTTCATCTTGTAATAGTTCCTATTCTCAAAAATGCAGTACACATATTCCAATAGATGGAGAAATAATTACAATTCGTAATTGGCTAGTTGCCAAACCTATGCCGAGTAAGTATTATCAAGATAAAGAACAAAAAAGTGAAATACAAGATTCTTTTTCAAAAGATTTTCTCCAATCTATAGGGGGTGAAAGTTCACCAAAAATTATTCCTTATAAAGAATTCAATACTCCGGATGGAAGTAGTAGTAGTTTTTCTCAAAAGTCCTGGAAGGAGGATTATATTGATCTAACGGAACTATTTGGTGAACCTCATGATGTCTTCACTTATTTATTTGCGGAGCTGGAAAGCGAAGCAGATCAGAATGTGTATTTACATATTGGTACGAACGATGCCGGTAAAGTTTGGGTAAATGGTAAATTAGTAATTGAGCATAAAACCGGTAGAGCAGCTGAGCGATCTCAAAATATAGCTTCTATCCATTTAAAAAAAGGTACTAACACCATCTTGCTTAAAATTGATCAATTAGGAGGAGGGTGGGGTGCTTATTGTCAGATCTATGGATCGAGCGATCAAAAACTATTCGATACTAAAATAGATAGGTTATACGCACAGAGTTCTAAAAACGCAATTATTATAGAGACCAAAGTAATTTGTAAAGAGCCAGACAGATATATTGGATGGCCCACAATTACGAAAACGAAATCAGGTGAATTGTTGGCTGTTTTTTCTGGAAATCGCGATGAGCATGTATGTCCCTATGGTATTACACAAATGATACGAAGTAATGATAATGGAAAAACCTGGACTGATCCGGTCACCATAAACAATACTCCACTTGATGATAGAGATGCCGGAATCTTGGAAACCAAAAAAGGGACATTATTAGTGACTTGGTTCACTTCAATGGCATTTGACAACGATAGGAGCTATATACAACATCCAGAATATAAAAGACATAAAGAAAAATTAAATAAGGAAACCATTAATTATTGGTTAGGTAATTGGACTCGTAGGTCTTTGGATAAAGGAAAGACATGGGAAGAGCCGGTGAAACAACTGGTAACCTCACCACACGGTCCGATAGAATTAAAAGATGGTCGCTTATTGTATGTGGGAACGACAACAATTAATAATAAAAAAAAGTTAGCTGTTGAAGAATCAAAAAATGACGGCTTGACATGGAATTTACTCGCTACTATTGATATTCCGGTGGATGAATCTATAGATCCCTACTCCGAACCTCATGTAGTGGAATTGGATAATGGCAAATTAGTTGCAATGTTCAGATATCAGCCAAGTGATAGATCAAAGTCTTTTTTAAGGCAGACCGAAAGTTTGGATGGAGGTAAGACCTGGACTGTAACAAAAAAAACTAAAATCTGGGGCTATCCGCCACACCTGTTAAAACTTCAGAATGACTGGCTGTTGCTTTCTTACGGGGTAAGGAAAATTCCGTATGGTGAGCGAGCTTGCATCAGCAAAGATGGAGGGGAAACCTGGGACATTAAAAATGAAATTATCCTTAGTTTTAGTGATAATGGAGATTTGGGTTATCCTGCCTCAACCCAGCTTGATGATGGCTCAATTATTACGATTTATTATCAAATCGATAAAAGTGGTGAAAAGACAAGTCTTATGCAAACGCATTGGAAATTGAATAAAAACAATTAGCTATTTACATGCAAGGCTATTTAAAACTTGTAGGTTGAAATCCATATATAAATAGTGTTCAAAATTCTAACTAAATAAACTGAAATGGATCAATATACTATAAAAAATAAAAACTTTCAGGTTGCCATAAAAAAGGCAGGAGCGGAATTATGTAGTTTTAAGTCGTTAGCAAGCGATTTAGAATATATTTGGAAAGCAGATCCGGAAATTTGGGAAGGCCATGCCCCTAATTTATTTCCCATTATTGGATGCTTAAAAGAGGGGTCTTTTTTATATCAAGGAATAGAATACGCCTGTCCCAAACATGGGTTTATAAGAAAAAATAAGAATATTTCCCTTTTAGAAAAATCAGAGAATAGCTTAACATTAGGATTAAAATATAACGCGGATACATTAAACGTTTACCCTTTTCAATTTGAATTTCAAATTAAATTTACCTTGGAGGGTAATAAATTAATGGTTACTCATAAAGTTATTAATCACGGTAATGACACTATGTTGTTCTCCTTAGGAGGACATCCGGGATTTACTTGTCCGCTTCACGAGAACGAAATATATTCTGATTATTATCTGGAATTCGAAAAACCAGAAACAGCACCTACATGGGAAGTGTTGGAAAGTGGTTTGATAGGTAGGGAAACACGACCTGCTTTTGATGAGCCTACAAAGATCAAATTACATCCACAAATTTTTAACAAAGATGCCTTGGTTTTTAAAAACTTAAATTCCTCTAAAGTCAGTTTAAAAAGCAAAAGGTCTAAACAGGTAATTTCCATGCAATTTGATGATTTTTCGTATTTAGGTATTTGGGCCAAGCCAAATGCACCTTATGTATGTATTGAACCATGGTTAGGAATAGCAGACAATGAGGATAGTAATAGAGATTTCACCCAGAAGGAAGGAATTTTAAGATTGGAGTCAAAGGAATTTTTTAGGGCTTCTTATAGCATATCTATAGAAGAATAATTTTAAAAGAAATAAAGAGGCCTGAAATCCTAAAATAAATATATTAAATTATGAGATTAACAAAATTATTAGGCATCTTAAGTATCTCTGTTCTACTGATGAATTGTGAAGGTAAAAAAGAAACTGACAAAAATATGAAACATAATAAAAGTGGCGATCATCCGATAATTATTGCGCACCGGGGAGGTGCAAAATTAGCTCCTGAAAACACATTGGCTTCTTTTAAAAATGCAATAGATCTTGGTGTGGATATGATAGAGATTGATGTTCATCTTTCCAAGGATTCAGAAATAATTGTGATCCACGATGAAAGCCTGGATAGAACGACAAATGGAACGGGAGAAATAAAAGCCCTGACCTTGGATGAAATAAAAAAATATGATGCAGGAAGTTGGTTCAGCGAAGATTTTAAAGATGAAAAGGTTCCAACATTAGCTGAAGTTCTACAAACGATTAATGGTCAATGTAAATTATTGATCGAAATCAAAGGTGGGGACGAAAGATATCCTGGTCTAGAGAATAGGATCGTTCAAACTGTGAAAGAAAATAATGCTATAGAATGGGTAGTAGTTCAATCATTTAATAAAAATTCGGTTCTTCGAATTAAAGAAATGTACCCCGAGTTAATTACTTATTATTTATTGGGAAAGAATTTCGATGAATTTTATTCTGAATTTTCAGAACAAGTAAGGACAGGAAAAAGTACTGAAATCAAATTTGATGGTATTGCACCTCATCATTCGTCTTTAGATTCTGATAAAGTCGATCTGTTACACCAAGCCGGCTATGGCATATTTACATTTACCATAAACAAGCCGAAGGATATGCAAAAAGCCATTGAGATTGGAGTGGATGGGATAATTACAGATTCTCCGGATATATTGAAAGAAACACTGAAAATGCTATAGGCCAGTATGTTTTTACCATGAATCAGATGAAAAAAATAATAGCACTCTTATTCTATTTTATAGTAGTATCCGTTTCTTCTCAAAAGATGTTTTACAATGTGCTCGATTTTGGAGCAAAGGGAGATGGTAAAACCAATAATACCAAGGCAATTAACCAAGCAGTTGACACCGCTGCAAAGAATGGAGGAGGAACTGTTTATTTTCCAGCTGGTGATTATCTTTCTTTTACGATTCATATGAAAAGTAAAATAAACCTCCATCTAGATCAAGGGGCTGTATTGATAGGAGATAAAGAACAGGATGGGGTAGGGTATGACTTACCTGAAGAAGAAACCTGGTATTCAAAGTTTCAGGACTTTGGTCACAGCTATTGGAAGAACAGTTTGATCTATGGTGATAGCCTGCATGATGTTGCAATTACAAGCAACGGTATGATCTGGGGCAAAGGCTTATATACTCATGACAAACCGGACATTAAAGGATCAGGAAACAAGGCAATTGCCTTGAAAAATTGCTTCAATGTTACAATTAAGGACATCTCTATTCTACATGGTGGTCACTTCTGCATTTTGGCTACTGGAGTAGATAATTTGATCATCGATAATGTACGTGCTGATGCAGACCGTGACGGCTTTGATATTGATTGTTGTAAAAACGTTGTTATTTCAAACTGTATTATTAACTCTCCTACTGACGATGGGCTTTGTTTAAAATCATCGTTTGCACTAGGTTATGCCCGACCTACTGAAAATATTACTATTACAAATTGTCAGGTTTATGGATATGATCACGGTACATTGATGGATGGAACGTTCAAAACTGAATTCATAGACGAAGCACCTGGTACGAATCACGCCATTACTGGTCGTTTGAAGTTGGGAACAGAATCAAACGGAGGCTTTAAAAATATAGCTGTTTCTAACTGTGTTTTCGAACGTTCACGAGGGCTCTGTATTGAAACGGCTGATGGCGGCTTGATCGAAGATATTTTGTTCGACAATATTACTATGCGCGATGTGACAGATACTCCTTTCTTTATCCGGCTAAATGCACGAATGCGTGGTCCCGAAGGAACTCCTGTCGGTGTTTGCAGACGGATTACAATAAGTAACCTAAATGTTTACGATGTGGGCGGGCGCCCGAAATCACCGGAATTGGGAGCCGGAATGGTAATGGGTATTCCAGGTCATTATATCGAAGATTTGACCTTGGATAATATCCGTATCTATTATCGTGGAGGTGCTTCCAGGGAAGCCATTGATAAAGAGGTTCCTCAAAATATCGATATGTACCCGGATCCTTATCGATGGCACTCTATGCCTGCCTATGGAATGTATTTTCGGTATGTAAAAGGATTGAGAGTGAACAATGTTGTTTTGCGCTATTTAAATAGAGATGAAAGACCTGCTTTTATTTTGGATGATGTTCACGATGCGAGTTTTAATTATATTGATGCTCAAAAGGGAGACAAAGCACCACAGTTCATTTTTAAGAACGTAAGCAATATATCTATCCATGAAGTGAATGGGGTTGATGATGTAAAATTGGACAAAGCGAAAAGGAAACAACTTTAGAATCAAATAATTACAATATATTAAATGTATGAAAAAACTATTTCTATTTGCCATACTTCTATTTCTTATTTCATGTAACGATAAATCTGATAATATAACTTCTTATAAAAATACTGTTTATATAGATAAACCTTTTGTTCAGGAATATCATGAGGGTTTTCTTATTGATGAGACCGATAGAGATGCCAATGATATAAGAGCAATTCAACCAGACGGTAATAACAATATTTGGATTGCAACTAAACAAGGTGTTTATCAAAAAAAATCAAATTCCCGTGATTGGGAACTAATGATCCGGGATGTATACCAGGGACCTGCGTATGACGTAGACATGGATGATCAGGGAAGGATATGGATTGCAACCTGGAACGGGATTTATTCTAATAAATCGGGTAAATTAGAAAAAATAGAAGGGCCTAAGCCACCATTGGCAAAAGTTGTTTGTGCAAAAGAAGGGGTTTATGCATTAGGACCTTATGGTATTTGGCTGTTTAAAAATAAGACATGGGAAAAGAAAAGTTATCCTATAGCGAGAAGCATGCGTGCAGCTTTATCAGATGATAATGGGGGTCTTTGGATAGGAACTGATGTGGGTTTGTATTATTGTAAGGACGAAAAGACAACGCTTTATATGGAAAATGACGACCTGATCAGTGCTTATGTAAAAGGATTGGATTTTAGTGATACTGGTGAATTATGGGTTGCAAGTATGGGAGGTATTGCTATTAGAAATGAAACCGAGAAAATTGGTGAAAAATTACCTAAAGATGGTATTACCAATGCAAATATAAATGTGGTTAAAAGATCACCTGATGGTACGATGTGGGTTGGAACGAACTACGGTATCACAAGATTTACTCCTGGTAAAAATGAATATTCCGTGCGTTTAAGCAAGCGCTGGCTGATGAATGATCATGTTAGAGACATTGCCTTTGACAAAGAAGGAAACGCATGGATCGCCACGGCAAATGGTGTGAGTGCAATTAGAAAAATGGAAATAACGCTTTCCGAGAAATCGGATCTGTATTATACGAAATTGATACAGCGTCATGTGCGTGATCCATGGATCGTGGGAAGGTTTAAATTGACAATTCCAGGAGATACCACCTCCCTAGTGCCTGATGACGATGATAATGATGGGGAATACACATCTATGTATCTCGCTATGGAATCATTTAGATATGCAAGCACTAAAGATCATGTAGCAAAGGAAAGAGCAAATAAAGCATTTGATTTTTTATACTACTTAAGAGAGGTAACAGAACTTGATGGTTTTTTTGCAAGAACAATTATACCTGTTTCCTGGGAAAGATCTCATGATATGGATCGCACCTACACCCAGCAAGAATTAGCAGAAGAAATTATAAATAACCCAAGACAAAAAGCTGTGGAAAAACGTTGGCATCTTTCTAAGGATGGAAAGTGGAAATGGAAAGGGGATACCAGTAGTGATGAGCTTTGTGGTCATTTATTTGGCTATTTTTGCTATTATACCTATGCCGCGGATGACAAGGAAAAAGAACGAGTAGCAGATCACTTTAGTAAGATTATGGATCATCTCATTAGAAATGATTTTAATTTGGTTGGTATGGATGGAAAACCTACAAAGTGGGGAGTCTGGTCGCCGAATATACTGAATCATGATCCGGAATGGGCTCCGGAAAGAGCATTGAATTCATTGGAATTACTTTCTTATTTAAAGTTTACCTACTTTATCACTAAAGACGAAAAATATCAAAAAGAGTATTTGAAATTGATTGAGGAGGAAGGATATTTAGAAAATATAAAATTGCTGCATAATACGAATCCTGCATGGGAAACCTATTTTGATATTTATATGGCTTTATATGTTTATCCTCCTTTGTTAAAATATGAGGATGATCCTAAAATTAAAAAAGAATATCAAGATCATATAGATCAATGGTTCAAAAAGAACAGAGAAACCAAGAGCCCTCTTGTTAACTTTACATACAATCTTCTTTCCGGTGGAAATGCTGAACTGGAAAATTCTGTATTCTTTCTAAAGGACGCACCCCTTGACCTCGTAGATTGGAAGTTTGACAACGGAAAACGTGAGGATCTACAAGTAGTCAGATACCCAATTTTAGAAGAATTACAGGTAGAACTAAGGCCGCCCAGTGAATATAGAACTATTCGGTGGGACAGAAATCCATACCATGCTATAAGCGGTAATCCTGCTCAGGAAAGAGATCCGGTGTATTGGCTCTTGCCATATTGGATGGGCCGTTATTTGGAATTGATAACTGAAGAATAATGAAATTATAGTTAATTAATAATCTATGAAACACATTCAATTAATCATGGTCTTATTATTTCCTTTAATAATTTTTTCGTGTAAAGAAAAGAAAACAGTTCAGGATGTTTTTGAACGACTGGAAATAAAAAAGCTTGGAACAATTGATTGTGACCTTGTGGAAACTACACCAATCGTTTTTAAGAATAAAGTTTACCGTTATGAATATGTTCGCGAGGGGTATAAACAAAATACAACTAGTGATTCCTATTCCCGATTTATAGATCACGAAAGTGGAGAGGCAACTCCTTCATTTGCAAATGGATATCATTTAGGTAGTGCATTTGTTGATGGAGATTCGGTATATGTTACCTCGGTGGATATTTGGGATGGAGAAAATATTAGGATGTTTGTGTCCACTGATCTGCAAAATTGGAAATCTCGTTCAGCACTTCATCTTCCTGGATATGGAATATTCAACAGTTCTTTATGTAAAGCAGATAATCGTTATGTGCTTATGTTTGAAATTGGTAAACCAGAAGAGGAAGCAGGAGAAAGATTTACTGCCAGATTTGCCTCCTCAGAAGATCTGGTAAATTGGAAACTCTTGCCTAAAGAATGCAATTATTCTAAAGATCGCTATACTGCACCCCATGCCCTTAGATATTTAGATGGTTATTTCTATAATTTTTATTTAGAAGCCTTTGAAGGATATGAAATGAGGGTTGTAAGATCCGTTGATCTGATTATATGGGAGCCAAGTAAATACAATCCAGTTTTGAAAGCTTCAAAAGAGGATAAGAACATTGCCAATAATAAGCTTACTAAAGCTCAAAGAAAAGCAATTTTTAATGCAGAGAACAGGAATAATTCTGATATTGATTTTTGTGAATATAAAAATAAGTTGATCATTAATTATTCCTGGGGGAATCAGCGTGGTGTAGAATTTTTAGCCGAAGCGGAATATGGCGGTAGCCTGGAAGACTTTATAAAAGGCTTTTTTAAGGAATAAGAATAAATTATTTTGGGGGTTTTGATCTCCATAAGTATAAATGAAGTAATATCAATAAAATAAATTTACCATAGAATACAATCTCACAAATGAAGAAAATAATTATTCTTTTAGTTGCAATTTTCTCCTTTATAGGAACCAATCAAGTGGTATATGCAACAGAACAAATAGATCAACAATATCCAATTGGAAAACCGGGACAGCAACTAACTTATAAATCTAAAGCTAGGGAACTACCCGGATCTGTTGTTCGTAAACTTGAATTATCAATTGGCAATGTTGAGGAAAAAGACGGTATTAACTATCAATGGCTGAGATTAAAGGCGATTAAAGAAAATGGACAGACTTATGACATTTATTTTCTCACATCTGAATATCCGTCAGAAATTTTAAAAACTGCCGAACAAAATATGTTGCGTTATATTGTTCAAAGTGGAGATGACAATAGCATTGAATTTGTAAATGAATCTGATGGATCTGTGATATTACCAGATACTGGGGCGTGGAAACATCTTTTACCAAGAGCTGCTATGGTGAATAACCCGTTTAATTCGAAAGTAAAAAAAGTTAAGCTTTTAGGTCTGGGATATAATTTAGTATCTGTTAAGAGTTCGGAGTTTCAACCCTCCCCGAATGATACCCACTTGATTAGTCTTACACCAGACCTGCTTATTGGGGTTCCTCACAATGCCAAAGTAAAAAATGAAAAAAGAAGATACGATGAAACCGATTATGAGTATATAGTCTTTACAAAAGATAACTATACTGAAATGATGGCAAATGGAATGAATGTTTTTAATGTGAATTCCGAACAAGTAAAATGGATTAAAAATAAGAATGTTTATTATTGGGGTATTGGTGGTTCAAATGTTTCTTATCCTGAGTGTCTTTATACAAGTAATTATATTGGTCCGGCCATTTTCTTTGATGAACCAATGGTGCACACAAGGGATCACGCTCTCCGGCCAAAGTTTAAAAAAGATCCATCACTTCGCAAAACGATTAGCCCTCAGGTCTTCTTTGAAGAATTTAAAAATGAATATCATAAGGCGAAATATAAGCATTCCCCTATAAGACTTCTTAAAGAGCTAAACGAAAGAGAAGATGTTTCTGTTGGAACTATGGATTTCTTGCAACAAAATATTTATACTTGGGAAACCATGCCAAGTTCTGCCCTTTATCAATTATCGGAAGGTGATAAAACCACTCCGGCTGCAATGGTTTTTGAACCACCCGGGAGATTGGGTGCACGACGGGTTTTACCAGAATTGAACATGAGTTTTGATTGTCAGATTCCTGTTGATGATCCTAAAAATCTAATTGGAATTATCAAAGGTTTTATTCGAGGCGCTGCAAGAGTAACAGATAAAGATTGGGGTATTAGTATTTATGGCCAAGTAGTTCGTTCTGATGCCTATTGGCAGTTGACACACGCATATGATCAGGGTGCAACTCGATTTTTTTATTGGGATTCTTATCAACTCGCTGCCGTTCCTTATAATGAATACCTTTCCATGTCTAGAAATTTGAGAGAATATGCTAAGAATTTTCCAAATCGTGATCTGGAGAAATTAAAAAATGCGGCGGAAGTGGCTATATTAATACCACCAGGTTATAATCTTGGTCATGTTAAAATGGGAATTGGTAATTTCAGTGGATTACCCGAACTAAATATGGAGCGAACCAATAGCCATGGAATAAAATACAGAGATATCATGAATAATTTCTACATTGAAATTGAGCGTTGTATAAGACTTGGTGTAGAATATGATCTTTTTTGGAATCTGGAAAATTTTGAATTGAAGGGATACAGGGAGATCATTAATATTAGAGAAGATGGTAAGGTAGAAGTAACAGAGAACGGGTTAAGTACATTATTAAATTCTGCCAGAACACCACAGCGTCCGGAAGGAGAACATCCACTTTTAGAGGTCGAATTGAAAAGTGCTAAAGAAAATGGAAATTTTTCCGTTACCGCTTTGGCTGAGATCACAGAGACAACTGCTCCGGTTTTTTATACCCAGGGGGCAGGAAAAGATGGCATCTATAGAAATACATATGTGCTATGGGAATTGTATGGTCCTGAAGAAGAGGATTACACTGATTTTTGGAAAGAGAGATGGGATGTTGCTATTGCAGAAGAGGGAAATTCTGCTACTGCGGAGATCAAATTTATTATACCCAAATCTGGAAATTACCGTTTACGAGTGTCCACAACGGATGTGGCTGGGAGAAGTACTGTGGTTTGGAAAGACATCAAAGTAGATGACTAAGTAGTTAGGTTGTATGTCAATTAAAAAAAGCTTTGATTGATATTTGTAATTATTATCTCTTTTTGCTATTTCCTTTTCGAAGCTTTGCAATGAAGCTTCAATCATTTTTCCAATAATAGAAACAACCATCTTCGGCACCTAAAAGCAAATCAGGTTTTTTATTTTTGTTCCAGTTTACAAGAGTTGGACTAGTGGTATGACCAGCTAGTTTTTTATCTGAGAGATTACCTCTTATTTTCATATTTATATCTTGATCATTTTGTCCAATATTTTCTATAAGAGCGGCATTTATACTGTTCACTATTATATCAATATCTCCATCATTATCCCAATCACCGAAAGCAAGTTTTCTTCTGCCACTATGACCAAATTTGTCTGTGTTCAACCTAAGGCTTCCTCCTGTACTTTCTACAATTTCATTCTTTCTATTGTAGGAGCCTGGTTCTGAATAAAATATTCTATTACCGGGTTTTAAACTGATCTCATCATCACTTGCATAACGTTCAAAGAAACTCAAATATCCTTCATGATCCAACATGACCAGATCCATCAATCCATCATTATTCCAGTCAATAGCTGATGGTGTTGTTCTCCATTGTGTTGCAAGAGTATTAGCCTTGGGCTCCCACCAATTCCATTCCAAATTTGGAGCTGTGTCATTCCAGTTTACATAAACAGGTTTCTCTTTGGCAAGTTCCGGGTTTCCTTGTGAGCCTATATTTTCATACCATATAACCTTTCCCCAGATTGAATTTACAAGTATATCCTTTAATCCATCATTATTCCAATCTTCCACAGACAAGGTCGTATAGCCCCATTTGGATTCACAAGGCCCTTGAATGGATCCGTTTTCTCCCGCCTGTATTCGTATAATTTCATTTTCAGATTTTAGTAACTTAGGAGCTGCCCATCTCGGTGTATCCCCTCCATCCAAGTTTTCAATAAAACCTATATATCCTGCTGAATTACCACAGATAAGATCCTCATCTCCATCATCATCCCAGTCCGTACTGTAAGGAGTGACCAAGGCACCGAATTTTACATATTCTGCTTTTTGCTGAAAATATTTTGGGTTTTTAAAAACAGGCATCCCATCTTTTACGGTTCCTGTATTTTCCATAAAAGCCACTCTCCCGTCTTCATCTCCTACAATAAGATCTATATCTCCGTCTTTATCCCAATCTATAGAAGTTGGCAGGATCATTTCGAGATCCATAGTTATGATACCTTCGTTATTTTGAAGGTATTTTCCCTGACCATATTTTGGTTTTTCTCTGGTTCCGATATTTTCGAACCAAGTGAATTTGTCAATAAATTCACCACATATAATGTCCAGATCACCATCATTATCAAAATCCTCAAAATTTGGCGAAGGAGCACCATAAACATCTATGGGTTCACCCCCGGCGAGAATCTTATCCCGAAGTTTATAAATACCTTTTACATTTTCAATAAGGTATACATAACCATGAAGAGGACCATTCGTCCAATTTCCTTTTTCATCAAAGGCATTATCCCATCCATAATCTTCTCCATCCTGAATGCCAACAATTATATCCAGATCGCCGTCGTTTTCATAATCTACATATTTCCACTGATTAAATCGAATGCTATTATGCAGTTCTTCAAAAGTATCCCCCGGAAATAGATCTTTCGGATTAGCGGTAAAGGAGGTTTTGAATTCTAACAATTCTTCTCCTGGCTGTAAAAATCTTGGTTCCCCATTTATATAAGAGACCTGAACATGTCTAATAGGATCGCTAATTTTTACCGGAGGTTCAAATACAGGAAAAGATTTACCACTTTTATTTTCGAAAAAATATATGCCATTAAAAGGTACATCATTACAAGATACCAATAGATCAAAATCACCATCATTATCATAATCCATTGGCAGGGGTAAGGCCCAAAGCCCCACACCAAGATCTACTACTAAATTGGGATTATTATACTTTAATCTTTCAAATTTTGGAGAATTTGTTAATACAGTATCCGAAGCTTTTTCTCCTTGTTTGCAAGAGGAAAATATAATAAGAAATATAAAAAGAATTAATTTGATTAAATCCATGGAGTCGTATACTAAAGTTTTGATTTTTTGTGGAGATAAATATAATTAAAAAGGTTTTAATTTCAGATAGGTAATAGATATTTTCAATTATTTTTTAAAAACTAAATACAAAATATATTTATATGATTATCAAATTGTTAAATAAATATCCACTTAATGGATGCAAAATATTAAAATAGCTTATCTAACATCCCATGTATAATGTTTTATTTCCTATTCTGAGTGATTAAAATAATTTAGATTATAGCAAAATATTATGTAATATAAATTATTAAACTTGATAATTAACAGTAACTTTAAATGCGAATTGGGCATTAAAAATGAATTGTAATCTAAAGATGAATAAAGAATGTTGAATAAAAATAAACTAAACTTTATTCTGGCTGTTAGTTTAATCTTGTACTCAGTACTTACTTTTGGTCAGTCTGAAAATATTGTATTAAATGAATTTATAAGCAACTGGAATTTACTTGGTCCTTTGCCTCTGAAAAAAAGCACAAATGAATTAAAACACAATCCTGGATTTGAAACGGATTTTCTTTCCAAATATGGTGGTGAAAAAGATCCAAGAGTCAAAGTAGGAAAAACAATAAAAGTTGGGAATAGCAGATTGAAGTGGATTAATTATACAAGTCCAAATCCAGTTATAAGCCTAGACAAGGCTATTTCGAAAAAATCTAATATTGCGGCCTATGCGTATAAGGAGATATTAGCTGAGGAAGAAGGTACTTTTATTTTTGCATTGGGAACTAATGATGGTGGTAGACTTTGGGTAAATGGAACTGAAGTATGGGATCATGAAGAAGCTCGGGGGTGTACACCGGACAGCGATTTAATTCCGGTGTTTTTTAAGAAAGGGATAAATAATATTTTACTCAAAATAGAGGAGAAAGGTAATAATTGGGAGTTTTGTGCGCGAATTTTACCTTTCGACATAGATATCTTTACAAGAAGTGGTAAACTATTTAATGTTATTACCTCATCTGATGGTGTCTCAGAATTACGTTTTTCTTTGCATGAATCCGTTATTCATAAAATTTTTAATAACGTTAAACTCGAAATTTATACTCAAGAAAAAAAACCTGTTTTAGTTTGGTCTGACGAATGGACAAAAAAAAGGTCTATGAGACTTGATCTTAAGGATAAAAGCTTCAATTCGTATAATCTTAAAATTATTGCCGAAAGACAAGATGGGAAAAAATGGAATCAAGAATTAGGATTTCAATCTGGTTCAAAAGTTAATTATACATTATTTGATGAGCGAAAGACGAATTACCAAATTGTTGTTGGAAAAGATGCGTCTGAATCGGAGCAATGGGCGGCATCTGAATTGAAAATAAAATTAGAGGAAATTAGTGATGCCCAATTTATTATTGTTAATGATGAATCAAAGTTTGTAGAGAATGAAATCGTTGTTGGATATAACAGGCATTCTCAAAAATTCTTGGGACATGATTTTGAAGAGCCTGATTTGATGGACGAATCCTTTATTTATAAAAACATTCAATCAAATATTGTTTTAATAGGTGGTAAACAACGCGGTACTATGTATGCCGTATTTTCATTTTTAGAAAATGAATTTGGTGTAAGATGGTACACCCCTGATGTAACCTCCGTTCCGAAGAGACAGCAATTTAGTTTTAACCGCATCAATCATTTTGAAGAACCCACACTCCAAGTAAGAAATGATTTTTACTATGAAGCTTTTGACCCTACATGGGCTGCGCATAACAAGATCAACGGGGCTATGGGATTTCGTGAACAACATGGTGATATTGAGGGTTATTGGTCTGTGCATACTTTTTATAAATTTATGCCGCCAACGGAATTTTATGAGTTACATCCTGAATACTATAGCTTAATCGATGGGAAAAGAATTCACGAAAGAGCACAATTGTGTTTAACGAATTCAAATGTATTGGATATAATTACAGATCGATTAAAAACAGCCATGAGGGAAAACCCTAGTAACCTCATTTACTCTGTTTCACAAAATGATTGGAGAAACGCTTGTCAGTGTGATAACTGTCAGGCTATTGTTTCAGAACAAGGAGCTGAATCGGGTATTATGGTTTGGTTTGTTAATCAGGTTGCTGAAAGGGTGAAAGAGGAATTTCCAGAGAAGTATGTAGGTACTCTAGCATATCAATATACAAGAAAACCTCCCTTAAAAATAAAACCTAAGGAGAACGTGGTGATTAGATTATGTAGTATTGAATGTTGCTTCTCACATGATTTTGAATCCTGTCCGGAAAATCAAGAATTTTTAGGTGATCTCGAAGCATGGTCTCAAATTTCACCCCATCTTTATATATGGGATTATGTAGTTAATTTCAGTCACTATCTAATGCCTTATCCAAATTTCAAGGTTTTACAACCAAACATTAAAACCTTTTTAAATAATAGTTCTATCGGTATTATGGAACAAGCAGCTTACCAAAGTAGAGGTGGAGAGTTTGCCGAACTTCGTTCTTATTTAATTTCTAGGTTACTCTGGAATTCGGAATCCAACATTGATGAAGAAATTGATGACTTTATGGCTGGTTATTATGGACGAAGTGGTCAGTATATAAGAGAATATTTGGATTTACTTCACGAACAGATCCGTCCTGATACGCATATACATCTGGGATTAAATGCGGATGATAAGTTATTTACAAATGGCTTTATTGAAGAAGCAACTGAAATATTTGATAAAGCTGAAATTATTGCTGAAAATGATGACATTAAAAAAAGGGTAGAGATGGCAAGATTGCCTTTGATGTATTTAAAATGTAAACGCGACCCGGTCAATTCTAAATATGATGGCACTTTTGAACGTTTCACAAATATTGTAAAAAGAGAAGGGATCACTCATTTTGCAGAAGTTGGGAAACCTCATATGCAAGCTTTTATGGAACAGGTAGTTGAGGCAGAATAAAATTATAAGGACTAAATCTGAATTAAGAAGTTGGTTTAATGAAATAATAATACGCAATGAAAAAGCAAAAAATTATTGGAATAATTCCGGCTCGTTATGGGTCATCGAGATTTTATGGAAAAGTATTAGCGGAGATAGCAGGAAAACCAATGATTCAATGGGTATATGAGCATGCTAAAAGTTCTGTTATTTTAGATGATCTATTTGTGGCTGTAGATGACGTACGTGTCCTAGAATATGTACAAGGGTTTGGAGGAAAGGCAATTATGACTAAACCAGATCATGAGTCAGGTACGGATAGAATTGCGGAGGCAGTGGAAAATATTGATGCTGATATTGTGGTAAATATTCAAGGTGATCAGCCAATCTTTGATTCGATAATGATAGACGAGGCCGTGGCACCGATGCTGGAAGATACAAGTATAAAAATGTCAACACTTAAGACTGAGATCTGCAAAGAAGATTATGCAGACCCGGATGTTGTTAAGGTTGTAGTCGATGAAAAGGATTTTGCACTCTATTTTTCACGATCACTTATTCCATATTCAAGAGATAAAACGGAGATCAAGGTGTATGAACATGTTGGATTATATGCCTATCGCAAGAATTTCTTGCTTATCATTTCAAAGTTGCCTCAAACATATTTGGAGAAACTTGAAATGTTGGAGCAACTAAGAGTATTGGAAAAAGGATATAAAATTAAGGTGGTCGAGACAAAATGTGATAGAATTTCATGTATTAGTGTTGACACGAAGGAAGATCTTTTCAAAGTTGAGCGATTGATAAAAGAAAACATTTTAGATAAATAAAAGAGATGAATACAGACCGAAAATTAATCGAAGAGTTATACAAATCACTCTCTCCATCTGTAATAGAATTGGTTGACCGGAGTGTAAATAGTGTTGTACAAGCTAAAGAAGGAGGAGGGAAAGTGGTTGTAGTTACAGGAAGTGGACCAAATATTCATGAAGGTGTAACTACGTTAATAGCAGAACTTATCAGCAAAGGTGTAATTGATGGTGTTACAACAAGTTCAGCGGTAGTTGCGCATGAAATGGCCGGAGTGTTAGACATAGTTAGAAGGGTAGATGGAAAGAAATTGGGATTTTCAAAAAATAAACTCCCGATGGGGGAATTATTTGAAATTACGAAAATGTCTTCGGAATTATTAGTTCAGCTTAAATGGGAAATGATTATTGATGAAGTATTGATGAAAAGAGGCTTGGAACTTGAAGGGGATGAAATTATTAAAGCGGCAGGAAATATGGCTTATCCAATGGGATTAAGAACAGAGAACCTTTCCAAAGAAATTAAGTTGATCGCTAGATCAAAAGGAGTTCCTTTTGAGGTAGTTGCTGGGGCTGGAGCAGATAAGCGTACGATGCTGGGTGCTGCTGCCAAAAGAAATATACCCTGCCTGGTAAGTGTTCCTCAATTGATAGGTGGTGGTGCAGTTGGAATTGCTATTGCAGATTCTATATCTATCTTGGAAAGAACATCAAAAATTGCAAAAATGATGGGAAGTGCTGATGTTATCATCGAATCAGCAGTTGCCTTAACACAGGAAATCCATGATGGTCCATTTGAAACATTTACCGGACATGGTATTTGGGCAGACTGGGAGGGATATCCAACTTATAGTTTAGCTGAAAAAACTTTAATTCGAATTGATCTGGATTCTAATTTAAAAAAAGCCTGGGATATGGAAAAGGAATCCAGTACTGTTCAGGATGCAATTGATAAAGGAGAACCAAAAACAAAAGTGACAGGTATCCCGTTTAGAATGGAAATGTCTGGTTTTGCTCGATTGGAAAAAAGCATTCCTATAGTTGGTGACATTGGCGTTATTTGGCCTGTAATGGCTCATTTATTAGAACAAAGGCTTGGAATTGAACTTGAGTTTATGTCTTACCCACAACAAAGTTCGGAAGGTCAGGAAATGAGAAAGTGGATTGTTGAGAATATTCAACCTATCAGAAAAGAAAAATTAATTCTGAAATAAAGCTAAAATGCAAATAATGGAAAAATATATATCAATATCATATCTAATATTATTTACTACAATCCTTTTTGGACAGAATAAAACAAATAGCGAATTGATATTTCCTCTTCAAGAAAAACATGTTCATTCAAGCAGTATCGTTGAATTACCCAACGGAGATTTGTTGACGTGTTGGTTTCAGGGAAGCGGTGAAAGAACTGCAAATGACGTATTGGTCAATGGTTCACGATTAAAAAATGGGGAGTCCAAATGGAGTAAACCTTTTTTAATGGCTGATACTCCGGGGCAACCGGACTGTAATCCAATATTATTTCTCAATAATCAAGGCAAACTGTTTTTAGTGTGGATCGCAGTGCAAGCAAATAGATGGGAGACATCTATTTTAAAGGTCAAAACAACAACAGATTATTTAGATAAGAATGCTCCAAACTGGGAGTGGCAAGATATTATTCTGATGAAGCCGGGTAAGGAGTTTGAAGAAAGAGTGAAAGAACAATTTGAGCAAGATGGCAGAAAAGATCTTGTATGGGCTGAATACGCACTTCCATATGAAGAAATGTTGATCGAAGCTGCTAAGGATCCAAAAAAAAGAGAGACAGGATGGATGACCAGAGCACATCCAACCATTTTAGAGAGTGGTAAAATATTATTACCCCTTTACTCTGATGGTTTTAATTTTGGATTAATTGCCATTTCAGAAGATGATGGAAACACATGGAAAAGTAGTCTTCCCATTATTGGGAGAGGGTTAAACCAACCAAGTCTTGTGGTGCGTAAAGATGGCACTATTGATGCTTATATGAGAGATGACGGTGATGAGCCAGGAAGGATATTAATAAGTCATTCAGATGACGAAGGGTATTCATGGACTTATGGTAAAAAATCTGATATTCCTAATCCGGGGGCTAGTCTGGAAGTAATCAAACTAAAAAGTGGCAAATGGCTTATGGTATATAATGATGTTGATGATGGAAGATATAGTCTGGCGGTTGCCATATCAGACGACGAAGGGAAATCCTGGAAATGGAAGAAGAACATTGAAGACGTAAAAACAGGAAGCTTTTCTTATCCATCTGTTATTCAGAATAAAAACGGAAAAATTCATTTAACTTATACGTATCGATTATCAGATGATCAAAAAACGATAAAGCATATATCTTTTTCGGAAGAATGGGTTATTGCTAAATAAAAACAATTTGAAGATTAGTCATCTGATGAATAAAGTATTATAATTTCTCAGGATCAATTATAACATACTTAATGGCATTATCTTTACTCTTTGCATATGGTGTTTCGCGTTTATTGTAAGTGTATACCAGATGTAATAATCCATCCCGAGTTTGTATTAATGTAGGATAATGATAACGACCACGTTCTTCCAATACATTGGGTTTTATTGTATCGTCCTCTAAAATTAGTTTTCTTGTCCAGTGTTCTCCTTCGTCTTCTGAAATATATAGGGCCAACCGTTGACGTCCATCACAACATCCCCTTTCCGTCTTTTTAAAATTATTCAGGTCATTGCAAATCATTATCCATCTACCATCTGTCAATACTTTAACTTCTACACTTGAGTTGGGATTACGGATATCAATATATTGTGAAGGAGACCAGGAATTTCCGCTATCGGCGGAAAAACTTTTATGTATGTAATATTCTCCACTAACATCTCTCATATAAGCTACAATGTCTCCATTATCTTTTTCCAATAGAGCGGGCTGAATATTTCCAGGGCCAACAATAGGTAAACTAGGTGTCCAGGTTGTACCGTCGTCATCTGAAATAGCACAAATCGACATCTTTAGAGAATCGTTATAAAGCGGAAGTAATATACGGCCCTTATATGGCCCTTTCTTAAGAATGATTGGCTGTAAGCGAGTCATCCAACCGATACTTCTCAGAACTGGGTCTTGACTTACATTTAAGATACTTTCTCTATATGCATCAAAAGTCTCTTTTTTCGTAGATTTGTCTTTAGCAGATGAAGGCAGCGGGGATGGTTGAAGTTTTTCCTTAACTTCATTTACAAAATCATCTCCTGGTTTTAAGAAAATATTGTCTTGCCATTCCCAAACCGGGGCGGCTTCTCCTGAATAATCAATAGAAGTGCGAATCTTTAATACGGCAGCATGCCAGACTTTGGCTTGCAATACATCCCATACAAGGAACAGCTTATTTTTACTATTTAAAAATAAAACCGGATTGCCATCGGGAAAATGGGGTGTCTCTGCCATCAAAAATGGATGTGTCCAGGACACTTTTCCTTTTCTCAAACGGGCTCCCATTAATTTTACATTCTTTGAGGTTCGCTCTTTACCAGAATCCATTATTTCAAACCAAACCGTCAACAAATCTCCGTTGGGTAATTCAACTATGCTACTGCTATGGACATGATGCGTCTGAAGATCAAATATCATTTCGGCATTGATCTGTGCATCAATGGATTCAGACAATAACCCCAGTAAAAAAAATATTAAAAATTTATTTATTCCCAATAAACTAATGTTTTGGCCAAGTCTAATTATCTTCATTTAATTATTTTTTAGCATAATATTTTTATAATTTTCAAAATTATCTGCAATTTTACTTTTCGATGTAAAATCCCAAATATTGGTGTTTAGATCATTTATCATAAGCATAGTTGTGATCCAAGCCTGTGTCCATCCTGTTTCTGTACTCCAAACTCCCCAGCCAAGATCAGCATTAGAACCCCAGTATTCCCAGCTATCAAAGTCAAAAGCTCTATACCAGCCACCATGTAATTCCGGATGAGTTTTGGAAATTATCTGAATTCTCACCATAAAATCTGCCAATTTATTAACGGCATTCTTTATTTTTTTATCACCGGTGACCGCAGCGGCTTCTGTTAGGCTGAAAAAAGCAAAATTAGATGTGTAAAGCATATCAGCAATTGGATCTCCATTTTCTTGAATTAGCGGGGCTTCTGTTGTACCATAATCTGCATTTGATTTTGGTGGGGCATATTTGCCATGACCCACGTTTCCAAGATCTTCCTGAATTGCTCCACTTTTATCTTGGAATGACAATAAATCATCGACCATTTGCGTAAGCCATTTACGATGTTCTGCTGTATCATCCACTCGTATTAACCAGGCTAAAGGTAATATCATTCTGGCTCTTTCCTGTTGCAAACCATTGGTCCAATGCCACTCTTTAGGATAAGCATTCATCAAATTCTTTAAACCTGTTTTTGCAATATGAAGCAAGGGTTCATAGTTGGTTTTATCATAAAGCCACAAATAGGTTGCCATGATCCAAGATTGATAATGGGGCGAGAACTGATAAAATTCATCTTCATTTTTATAATGCTCCCAACCCAATTTATTTAGGTTTCCCTCTTTAAGTCTGTTTGGCTTAAATCCGGTTGAAGATGTTGAACGAAAATTTGCTAAAATCGCCTTAAGAACACCTTCATTCCAACGGTTATTGTTCAATGCTGCTGCTGAAGTTAGTGTTGCTAAAATTACTCGTGCATTGTCATCACCATAGTAAATTCCGGTATTTTCTTCTTCATTTATATACCAATCAATAAACCCAAAAGAAGGATTATGAACATCATTCCTTGAGCCTTGTTGTAATTTTGAATTGTAATAGACAAAATCCTGAAGATTTATCGCAGTAGTTTTGTCTAGTTCGTTGGGAATAAATAAATTACGCATTGCTAATGCCATTGCTGATTCACTGGCACAATCGGCTCTTTTACTTTTACTGATTTCCTGTGAACCATCATAATTTATTTTTGAAAGGAAACATTCATAGATTCCATTTCTTCCTAAATCACCTGTGGCTATTTTTATCTTAGAACTTCCGTCATGACCTTTTTCATTCTTGTGAGGAATATTTAATAATTTACTATCGTAATACCAATCAACCCCTCTTTGAATGGCTTGTGATCGATTTTCTTGTGTAATTTTTTCATTCTTATGATATGCCGGATGAATAGCATCCGTCCAATTTAGTTCTGGAGTTATAGCATTTGGTTGAAGCCAATTAAAGACAAAATCCCATATAGATTTCCAGGAATCTTTAGGAGCATAACGAGCCGTAACAAATTGGCTGAGTTTGGTTGTAGAAACCAAGATGTTTGCATTGGGATGTTCAAATAGGATTGGATTTGTCATTGTACTATCCAATCCATAAATCGCATTATCAACACCTGCTACTTTTGCTACAACAAGATGTGGGTTTTTGGCCTTAACTTGCACATAATGGCAATCATGTATCGTCAGAATACGCATTTTCTCTAAGGATTTTCCGAATGCATCAGATGTAACAACTCCTCTTTCCCATTTGGTTTTTTGAATTACGCCAGTTTTTAAGCCTGGTAAACTATTGGGATATTCAATATAAAGTCTAATGTTTTTACTTTTGGCCCTTTCAAAAAAAGTATCTGATAAAACAACCTTTTCCTCTGGATAATTATCAGCTAAAACAAGAATTCCGGCCCCGTCTTTAGCAGCATTAATGGCCTTGCTAGCTGAAGAAAACCGTTGGTATAGCTTTTTTGAATCAATCACTGCATTGTAGAGATCATTATCTTCATCGCATACAAATATCAATTTGTCATTTCTTTGATCGTTACAACTAAATAACATTAAGCTAATAGTTATTAGAAAGATTTTTGAAAATATATTATTTTTCATGCAATAAAGTTTACTACTTTTATTTAACTATTTAGTCTATATCCACCCCCATAGTTTGACAAAGTCCATGACTTTATTTTCTGCAAACAAAAAATGAAACAAACATCCTATTCATATTTACTTTACAAGTAATTGGACATAAATTTAGGCAAATATTTTGTTAGAGTTGATCAAATTATCGAGATTTTGTATACACAAGAATTACCTGCTGATCAAAGTTTAGACCTCTGAAACTCTAGCAACGAACTAAAGGCAAATTTTATAGGAGCTGAAATATTTAAGTTTGTAATTTGTTGCTTCAAACTGAGAACGCAGTTCTATTTCATCGCAATTATTGGATACGGTACATCATAACCTTTGATCGAATGCCAGATAATTCTATTGAAAGTGTCTTCCTCAATTCTGTCGAAATCATCTAAATCTTGTTCCATAGATTTTTCGGCCCAATATAGAGCATCTCCTGTCAGACTTGCGAGCGAAGGGTTTATTTGATCTAAAGGTATATTGTTTTCCAAGGCTTTATAGGGCGAAAAATCGGGAGTATCCGTGAAACAATCCAACATTGATTCTGCTGTCATATCAAATTTATTCAATGGAGGGATTCCAAGAATATTCTCCATAGTTCGAAACATATTTATTTGGGTGTAGTTTGTTGAAATAACTTTATTGCGTTTTGTGTACGGGCTAATTACAAGTCCAACAGTTCTATGTCCATCCACATGGTCCAATCCTGCCTGAGGATCATCTTCCGTAACAAAAATGCAGGTCTCTTTCCAGAATTTACTATTTGATAATGCCTCCACAATTTTCCCCAATGCAAGATCATTATCGGCTACTGCTGCCTCAGGTGTAGCACTTCCAGGTCTCGTGCCGGAAGTATGATCGTTGGGAAGCAACATGATAATAAAGTTTGGCATATTGTCGTTCTTCTCAAATTCCTTCAGTTCTTTAATGAATTCTGCCGCTCTGTACTGATCGGTAACCTTATTAGGAAATCCGATATAGGTTGGACAAGTATAAGGCTCCATTTGTGGTAGATTTGATTTGGCCCGAATTTTTATATTACCGGTACCCTCGAGAAAATCATTGTAAATTTCTATATAGCTTGCTCCTTTGGGCTCGATAACTGCATCCACGAACTCTCCGTAATTTCTATAGGTTAATCCATGATTCAGTACATTGTCCCAAATAAAACCGGTTGGCGAATAGGCCAATGGATCACCTCCATCATAGGGATAACTTCTTGGAAATCCACCAAAAAACTTTTCTAAATAATCTGTAACATAGGCTTCATCGGTCCATTGGTGTCCGTCAGCACTAAGTACTCCGCTACAGTAGTAATTATCCATAAGAACAAATTCTTCAGCTAGTGCATGATGATTCGGTGTAACCTTTCTTCCAAAATGAACCAGAGTGCTATCTCCATTTCCCTGAGGCAGATCACCAAAGACCTGATCGTAGGTTCTATTTTCTTTTATAATGTAAACAACATGATTAAAATGTGATTTCTGACCTTGGAATTGCGGTACTGCCACCTTTTTAGAACTTGTTTCTTTTTTATTGAGTTCTTCTAATAACTGAGAAAATGAATTATTTTCTTTTACAATTTTTGTCATATCCTCGAGCTGGTCCTCATCAGGAGTTGTTATAACAGAAATAGTCCCCATATGGCCATGTGTATTATAACCTGGCCGATCAGCTCGTAAATTTCTTGATCCGATACCTTTCGTATTGGCTACAAATAAGAATTCTTCTTTTTGATCGAACTGAATAGCTCCCGGGTACCATCCCGTGGGAATAAAACCAAGTAATTTATTATCATTTTTCAGATCTATAACACATACGGCATTATCCGTTCCATTTGCAATATAAAGTAGCTTCCCATCCTTTGATATTTCCAATGCATTGGGAGCACTACCAAATGGTAAACCTGTTGTGAAGTGAACAGAAATTTCATTAATCACTTCTTCTGTTTCCGTATCAATTACTGAAACAATGTCGCTATTGGCGCAGGCAACATAAAGACGTTTTTTATCCGGACTCAGAATCATTGCATTCGGATGCAATCCTACTTCAATACTCTTAATTTCTTCTCCTTTGGTTAGATCAACTACGGATACTGTTCCGTTATTGGCAATTCCGGTTTTTGGATCTATTAGAATATCACTTTTAGACGTTTTATAAGTTGTCTCTCCCTCTTTTGGTTGTCTGCCACCCCAATTGCTCACATATGCTTTTTCTGAAGAGTGTAGAGCGAGCTCATAAGGAGCAACACCAACAGGAATCTCTTTTATAGATTTATCTGATAGCTGAACAATAGCAAGCGAATTGCTTCTGTTCAAAGTTGTGTATAATTTGTTTTCCTTTTCTGCTAAAATTATGCCCCCTGGTACTGGATGACCCCCAACTTTAGCCTCTGAGAATTTGATCTCATCAACCCATGTCAACACGTTGTCATCGCTCATCTCAGCTATGAAAATATGATTTCTTGATTGACTCACATATATCTTTCTGCCATCTTCTGAAAAAGCTAACCCAATATAGGATCCACCCTTCTTAATTTCTAATCTCTGAAAAATGGTTCTATCATTTACTTGTATTAGTTCCAAGTGATTTTTGTTAAGAACCGCCATCCATTTCCCATTTGGACTCAATGTTAAATCTACAGGTCTTCCATGAAATTGTATCTGAAACCCCGCAGGTCTTAGCAATTGATTCGTTGGAACTAAAATGCTACCATCTGGCTGTGGTCCAACAAGTTTGATATTATTAATTGATGTTTCATCAGTTTTAACCGTGCATTGGATCAACAAAAAACTGAAGAGTAAAATAAGGTAGTTTGTTCTTAAAAAATTCATAATCTATCTCTTTAAGGAATAATGCTTTAATAGGTAGTTTACATTGCTGGCAATAAAATATTTGAAGATAATTAATTAATCCATCAAACAGGAATAATTATACAACAATCTTTAAGTCTTTGTCGGCTTTATTACATCAGATAAATTTCTATGGAAATTTAACCCTTTAAGAAAATTACATTAGTAATAAAAAGTTAGATTAGATTTTTTCCCATGCTCTTCATCTTTTTATTTGTTGAATTCTAACTCATTTTTTTATATGTTTTATGGGCTGGACAAACATGTAGTCGTTTTCTGTCAATATATAATTGAATTTTTAATAGTATTTATCAAACTATAGATGTATAAACTGGCGCTCCTCAAATGGTTAAATAATAATGTATTTTAATCAATAATAATGAAACAATTAATATGGAGCAATTGTAATTTTATTAGCTTAAAAATAAATAACAATCATGAAAAAATTATTAATAGTTTCTGGTCTTTTAATTAGCACATCGTTATTTGCCCAAAAATATACAGATGCTCCTTATATTCAGGATTATGCAGATAAATATGAACTTAGTGATAAGGTAAAAAGCAAAGAATTACTACAAGTTCGTAGTAATAGAAATAAACTAATCAATATAGTTTCAGAAGGAAAACTTTTGCAAACTGGTGCCGGGAATTTAGTAGAGGATATTTACTATCGACCTTTTGAAGCTATGAAAATAATAGCTATTGATCGTTATAAAGAGCAGCTTGTTTATTTAACAGATGTAGCGGTGCTGAGCAATGCCTGGTCTGGTAATTACTATGTAGCACATGGTTTAGAAAATCCTACACAATTTGTAATAGGAAAGAATTTTTCAACACTTGTTGTAGAAAAGGGGAAATTGGTTCTATTTGAAAACGGAAAGGAAGTTTGGGCAAAATTGCTTACTGATTTCAATCCAATTAATATGATATTTGATGAAAACAAAGACCGTTTTTTGATCTTGACCAGTGAAGGTGTTTATCAACTTTTAAATAAAAATAATAAATTCTCAAAGGTTTATGAAGGAGCAGATCTATCGGCATTCGCTTTACATAAAAATGCTATTGTTGTTGGAACGAGAGATGGTGTTCTTAGATTAGATGCAACTTCTTTTACGCCTTCAAAAATTGACAAAAAACTACCTTGCAATGAGCTTACGAGTTTAGCGAATATTAATGGGAATCTTTGGTTTGGGTCAAAGAACGGAGCTTTTAAATTACGAAAAGATGGTAAATATGATTACTACGCGTCTAAAAGATGGTTGGTAGATAATGATGTTGTTGATATTTCTGTGGGGCCTGACAATAGTGTGCTTGTTTTAACGACTACCGGATTGAGCGAAATCAATTTTGTAGAAATGACGCTGGAAGAAAAGGCATCGTATTTTCAAGAAATTCAGCGTTCACGACATATACGTTATGGTTTTACCGGAAACTTATCTTTACAAAATTCGGGTGATGTATATTCAGGAGTGATGCACGATACGGATAATGATGGTCTTTGGACGTCGATGTATCTTGCCGGAGAATTATTTCGATATGCGGTAACCAAATCTGAAGATGCAAAACTGAATGCGTATGAAGCCTTTGCTGCGATGGAACGATTAGAAGGGATTGCTGGCTTAAGCGGATTTCCTGCAAGAGCTTATGAAAGAGAGGGAGTGGAATTAGGAGAAGGTTCTAATGGATTTTCACAAGAGGAAATTATTGCCTGGAATAAAGAAAACGGAAGCACTTGGCAGTTCGACGAAACCGGAAGATGGAAATGGAAAGTATCTACCAGTAGTGATGAAACTTGCGGTCACTTCTTTGTTTATGCACTTTTTGCCGAACTAGCCCCAGATCAAGCATGGAAAGATCGAGCAATTCGACAAATCAAATTGCAAATGGATCATATTATAGAAAACGAATGGCATTTGGTAACCTGGAACGGGAAACCTACCAGATGGGGGAATTGGAGTCCCGAATATGTAAATTCTTTCCCGATTAATGTTGGAGATAGAAGATTAAATTCTACCTTAATAATTGCATTTCTTCAAACAGCATATCACTTTATTGGTGATGAAATATACAAAGAAAAGGCCTATGAACTAATGAGTGAATACGGTTATGCGGAGAATGCAAATAGACCTGCTTCTGTAATAGGACATGTTGAAGGAGAGCCGTTAAGTGATAGGTGGAATCATTCTGACGATCAAATGTATTTTTTGACTATTCCTGCATTTGTTAATTATTCTTTTAATGAAGAACAAAAAGAAAAACAATTTAATGCGGCAAGAAGTCATTGGGAAATAGAAAGGTCTGAAAAGAATCCGGTTTGGAATTTTCTTTATGCAATGATTGGAGGAACTGACTATGATTTGGATGATTCTGTTTGGTGGTTAAAGGAATTTCCGTTGGATTTAGTGAAGTGGACTATTGACAATACCAAAAGAAATGATCTAGAAAAATTAGATCCCAATTTTAGAAATCAGACCTATAAGGAAGTGCTTCCTCCCGATGAGCGACCAGTCCATTTCCACAATGGTGCATATCGCAATAATTCAAATGGTGCCGGAATGGGAGAAGAGGCCCCATACATTTGGTTACTCCCCTATAGGGCCGGAAGATATGTAGAAGCCATTAGTGCACCTGAATCGAAATAATTTGGATTTAAAATAGAGAAATATCATGAGGTATCTTGCTGTGTTATGTTTTATGTTTTTATTTACGACGGCAACGGCACAAGTCCAAATTGTTGATGATCCAAAACCCGGTTACGAAGAAAGAATTAGCTCTACAGTAAACCAAATTAGAATTATTGATACCCATGAGCACCTGACAAGTGAAGAACACAGAATCAAAAATGCCCAGAATTTAGATTTTACAAATCTTTTTAAGCATTATGCCAAGGAAGATTTAATTTCTGCCAGTAACAAAAAAGGATTGGTGGAGTTAATTTATAATACTGATTTTCCATTAAAGGACAGGTGGGAAATTCTACAACCTATATACAAGTCTATGAGGGCCACTGGTTATGGGCGTGTTCCTCTGATCGCTGCTCGTGATCTATATGGTATTTCTGAAATTAACGAAAGCACGATTGAAGAATTATCCATAAAGATAAGAGAATCAAGTAAGCCGGGTTTTTATAGTAAAATTTTAAAAGAAAAAGCTGGAATTGATCTGTCTATCCAGGACATGGGACATCAAAAATTTGATCCTGAATTTTATCGTCATGTTGAAAGATTCAGTCAATTTGCACTTATATCATCCGGCTCTGAGATTAATAATTTGGGTAAACAATACGATACTACTATCAATAGTTTGGCAGATTATTTGGAATTACTTAGGACAGCATTTGTTGAAGGTGTCAATTCGGGTATGGTGGGAGTGAAAACAGGAGCGGCATACCTTCGAATTCTTAAATTTGACAATGTATCCAAAGAGAAGGGAGAAGGAGTGTTTTCTGCACTTTTAAATAATTCACCGGTAAGTTCAGAGGATATAAAAGCGATACAGGATTATTTGATGCATCGTATTTTGGATTTAGTAGATGAATTCGATTTACCCATCCAAATTCATACAGGCCTCCATGCAGGCAATGGGAATATCATTACTAATTCAAAACCTACACATTTGGCCAATTTATTTATGGAATATCCTGATGTGAAATTTATTCTTTTTCACGGTGGTTATCCATACGGTGGAGAACTGGGTACTCTGGCAAAGAATTTCCCAAATGTATACATTGATATGTGTTGGACCTATGTAATATCGCCATCGTACAGTGAGCGCTATTTGCACGAATGGATCGAAACTGTTCCGGCCAACAAGATTATGGGTTTTGGTGGAGACTATAGTTTTGTGGAAGCGGTTTATGCACATTCAGTTATAGCACGCCAAGTTATTACCAGAGTTTTAATTTCAAAAGTTAGAGACAGATATTTAACCGAAAAAGAAGCAATTGATATAGCTAACATGATTTTGAGAGAAAATGCAATACAAGTTTTTAAACTCAATGGAAAAATGGACATATATGAGAACCTTGACGTTTTAAATAAACCGGGACCAATTAATGATTGGTGGGAGGTTCATAAAACCGATAAAGGTTTTATTCGAAGTTGGAAGGTAATTGGCACCTTCGATTTTGGAACCGGACTTAATAATACATATCCCCCGGAAAATGAGATAATTTTAGATAAAACTTATACAGGTACTGGTGGAATGATAAAATGGGAAACTGAAAATACTACCCCATCAGGCTATCTTAATTTAATTAGCGTTTTTGGCAAACGAAATGCTGATATAAACCCACGTTCTGAAGGAATTGCATACGCCTATACCGAAGTTATTAGTCCGGATAGCAGAAGTGTAAAGATCACACTAGGTAGTAATGATGGTGCGAAAATGTGGATCAATGATGATGTTGTTTATAATAAACATGCCGGTCGGAATGCCGTTGCCGATCAAGAAGTTTTAACAATCAAATTAAAAGAAGGGAAGAATAAAGTACTGGTTAAAATTGAGAACCTGGGCGCGAGTTGGGGACTTTATGTAAGAATTGTTGATCCTGAAAATGAATTGGAAATTAAAAAGTTTGAAGAGTAATAAATCAACTAAAATTAACATTAAAAAAGCTAAAATTATGGAAGATATATTACAAAGTAAAAAAATAAAGAATAACACAATTCACTGGTTTTTTTTTATTCCAGTGCTATTGTTCATTTCAATTTCATCATACGGACAAGGAGGATTGTTGTTGCGTGGTGAAAAATGGCAAAAATATGATGTAAAAAATGCTACTGCTGACTTCTACGTTGCTACTGGTGGGAATGATAGCTGGTCTGGAACATTGCCTGCGGCAAATGCCAACAAAACAGATGGTCCTTTTGCAACAATTGAAAAAGCTCAGAAAGCTGTTCGAAAATTAAAAGTAGATGTTTACAAGCCTAAAAAAGATCCGGTTGAAACGCGATGGATCGGATCACCTCATGAATTAGGAAAGGGAAAAGACATTGTCGTTCTTATTCGCAATGGTTATTACTCATTGGAAGAGCCACTTGTTTTTTATCCTGAAGATGGTGGCGAACGTGTAGAAACCAACTTACCAACAGGGGCTTTTGAGTATCATAAACTCAGAGATCATTATGTAACTTATGCCGCCTACCCGGGTGAAAAACCAATAATTTCAGGTGGAAAACGAATTTTAAACTGGAAACAAGACGGTGCTATTTGGACGACAAAAGTAAGTGATCATAAAGTGGAAATGCTTCTTGTTAATGGTAAGCTTCAAATGTTGGCACGAACTCCAAACACGGGATATTTTACACCACCTAGTGTATCGAAAACTACGGATGAATTACCTTTCAGAACAGGAGATGTAAAAAATTGGGATGACATGGAAGATAACCGTGTAATAATGCTTTTGCGATGGCATGGAGGAAATAATTCATTCTCAAAAGTTGATGAGAAAAATGAGATTGCCTATTTTAAAAAACCGGAAGACGGTGTTGTAATTGTTCCACCACGCTACTATGTGGAAAATGTGAAGGCATTGTTAGATGCACCGGGTGAATGGTTTTTTGATAAGAAAAATAGTGAGTTGAGCTATATTCCTGGAGATAAAAACAGCGATCCAAACACTTCAGATATCTTTTCCTCACAGTTAGATCAATTGATATCCATTCAGGGAGAAAAAGGAAAGCCCGTTAGAAACTTAAGATTGTACGGACTAACATTTGAAGGTACTTTACCAGGAGACAATGCTATTAGCGTTGAATATGCTCATGCCTGTGAATTGGTAAATTCAGAAATACGTTCCTGTGAGGGCGCTGGAATTCGATTGAATAAAGGATGCTACCAAACTCGTATTTTTGAAAATCGTTTTGAAAAAATTGAAAACAGAGTCATTATTGTCGATGGTGAGCATAATCCCGAAGGAGCGGAGGATATTCTTCGAGAAACAACAATTTCATACAATGAGATATACGATTGCGGAGGTGTAAATATTTATGCTGTGAACTCGCTTTACACAACCATTTCGCACAATTATATTACGAAAACCAGAGGGCGATACGCTATTGACGTTGGAAGATGGCAAAATCTTGAAGAAGCCATAGATGGTAATTATCTGGTTGAATACAATCATCTGGATGATGTGCAAAAAGATGCTGATGACTCGGGTGCAATAAAGACTACCGGACTGACTTTTAATTCTGTGGTTCGCAGGAATTTGATCCATGATGTAAATGCCGGATTTTTTAATGATAATGTTGCGTTTTGGTTCGATAATATGTCATCGCAATGGATTTCGGAAGAAAACATTTATTACAATTTGGAACAAGGAGAAATGAAATTATGTGCTGCCAATCTGGTGGATAATATCTATCGTGACAACTTTAAAATAGATCCACCCAAAAATAAACCGGAAATGATTATTGATGGTGAGCCTGAAATAAAATATGAGAATTTAATTATTTCCATTCCACAAAAAACAGTTTCCGGGGCTGCCGTAACAGGAAGTATTCTTAATGTAAGTGCCGAATTAAGTAATTTGGGTTCTACCGGAATTGCGTCCATTGATTTTTATTTGGACGGAAAGATCTATGAAAAGAAAAAATTCCCAATCATTCATAACAATTCAAGCATAGTGACCTTTGATTTGCGAATTTACGAGCCGGGAGAGCACGAGGTGGCAATTGGTGAAACAGAATATAAAACTTTTAATGTAGAAGGAGATAAACCTGCATTTGTTTTTGAAGATCTTAATCTATCTCAAAACAGAATTCCTTTTGGAGAAATAATTACCATCACTGCTATTGCTAAAAATCTAAAAAATTCAGTACAAAAAAATAATGTAAAGCTCTTTGTAGATAATAAAGTTGTTGATGAAAATGAAATTAATTTAGACGGAAAAGAGGCAAAAACAGTTGAATTCCATTTCACTGCAAATGCAGGAGAACATGTTGTACGAATTGGAAACAGTACAGAATCGAAACTTTCGGTGTACAAGCAAAAGGAGCTGCTTATTTCAAAAAAGACATTAAATACTTATACGTCACCTACTGCGGAGCCATCTGAAATGGAGATTGACACAAAAAAGAACACTTATAAAATTAAGGCAAGTGGTTCTGATTTTTTCCATGCCGAAGATTCATATGCCTCCATTTTTGTTGACAATATAAAAGGAGATTTTGTCGCAACTGTAAAAGTTACTGCTTTTGGTAACCGAACCCACGAATGGTTTCGTTCGGGATTGTTTGCCCGAAATGACATCACCAAAAGTTTTGATACTGAGCCCGGAAGTAAAGGCTCGGTTTTAATGTTTGGAACCACAGGGAGAGCGGGAATTCATTATGATGAATTTGGCGACGGGTGCATGCATAAAGCAAACAGTGAAAATATTCCTGAAAATATCACTGTTCCAATTTGGCTGAAATTGGTTAGGCATGGAAATAGTTTTACGGGTTATGTTAGTTACGATGGTACAAACTGGGCGGTAGAAAGACAAACAAATGACATTCCCGGATTGAACTCTGCGGTTGATATTGGTATGGCAGCAGGTGCACCAGACAAAAAACAATATTGGGTGGAATTTAAGGATTTTAAGATCGAGGTAGAAAAATAAAGGGTTTGCTGTACGATCGATCTAAACAAATGACTTAAAATTTAGTCTGCATTTTACTATTTATATTTTTATAATTTTCAATATTAATTACACATGAAAAAAGTTCGAACAATCTTATCTATCATTTTATTATTTCTTTCACTAACGCTTTTTGCAAATAATATTGAGGAAACGGAGAGAGGAATTATCTATCAAACGGCAGAAGGATTTATCAAATTGGAGGTTTGTTCAGACAATATTATCAGGGTTGTAATTTCGCCGGTAAAATCATTAGAGGAAAAAGAAAGTTTGATGATTGCTGATTACAGTAAGTCAAAAACGAAATGGCATATAGATGAAACAGAAGGTTATATTTCTATAATAACTGATAAATTGATCGCTAGGATAGATAAATTAAATAATACCGTAAGTTTTCACGACACATCAAAAAAATTAATTTTAAAAGGTACGGGCCATAGTTTAGAAAAAGAAATTGTAAACGATGAATCTTTTTATCAAATACGTCAAAACTTTGAATTTTCGCCAATTGAAGCCATCTATGGTCTTGGTCAGTTTCAAGATGGCCTTATGAATTATCGCGGACATGATGTAACTCTTTTTCAACAGAATGTTGTAGCTGTAGTTCCTATGTTGGTATCTACAAACAATTATGGAATACTCTGGGATAACTATTCACTAACGAAATTCCATGATGGAAGAGAAGGAGCATCACTCTGGTCAAAAGTAGCCGATGCCATTGACTATTATTTTATTGCTGGTACAGATATAGATGAAGTTATTTCGGGATATAGATTTCTTACGGGAAAAGCACCAATGTTTGGAAAATGGGCTTATGGATACTGGCAGTCGAAAGAGCGATATAACACTCAGGAGGAAATAGTAAATGTTGTAAAAGAATACAGGGAACGAAAACTTCCATTAGATAATATTGTTCAAGACTGGATGTATTGGGGTGAACTTGGTTGGAGCGCATTGGAATTTGATCGTAATAAATTTCCAGACCCAAAAGGGATGATAGATACTATTCATAAATATAATACACATATTATGATATCTATATGGCCAAATTTCGCCTCTAAATCAAAAGTTTTTAAGGAAATGAAATCTAAAGGATATCTTATTGGCAATAAGGATGATCAGACAAGAGGTCTGTATGATGCTTATAACGAAAACGCTAGAGATCTTTATTGGAAATGGCTCAATAAAAATATGTTTTCAATAGGAATGGATGCATGGTGGATGGATGCAACCGAACCTGAAGTTGGTGGAGAAACTCTCGAAGAACAGGTTGTAAATTTTGAAGCTATGGGGTATAATAAACTTGGATCTATGTCTAGATATCTTTTGCCATTTTCCTTGGTGTCAACTAAAGGAGTTTATGAAAATCAAAGAAAATTGACAGATGAAAAACGAGTTTTTATATTAACCCGTTCTGCCTATGCAGGACAACAGAGATATGGCGCGGTCACCTGGTCTGGTGATATTCATGCACAATGGGATGTATTTCGAAATCAAATTTCAGCAGGATTGAATTTTTGCATGACAGGTATTCCTTATTGGACAACGGATATAGGAGCTTTTTTACCGGATAATCCACTGGGTAACAAGGATAATGCATACAGGGAAATCTATTTGAGATGGTTTCAATATGGCGTTTTTAATCCCATTTTTCGCTCTCATGGTTCAGGTACGGCTCGTGAAATATGGAACTTTGGAGGAGAAGATTCTTGGACCTATGCACCTCTTTTAAAATTTGATAATCTTCGTTATCGTCTATTGCCATACATATATTCTATGGCCTGGCAGGTTACAAATGCCGATTATACTATGATGCGTGGTCTTGCTTTTGATTTTAATAATGACCCAAATGTATATAATATTGATAATGAATATATGTTCGGTCCGGCGTTTTTAGTCAGGCCGGTGACTGAGAAGATGTATTATGAGAAAAATTATTTAGGTGATGTAATTGGAGGCGAAAATTTATTTGACAAAAAGGGTTTATCGGGAAATCTTACAGCGGAGTTCTATAATGGAATCGAATTTGATACTATAGTTTCTACTGATTTAAGAGAGAAAATTGATTTTGATTGGAATGATGGAACATCTCGTCCGAAAGAGGTAAATCAACATTATTACAGTATTCGTTTTTCAGGCGAAATAGAAACTAAAGAATCGGGCAAATTTACATTTTTAACCACATCAAATGATGGAATTAGGGTTGTAATTGATGGAAAAATTATTATTGAAAACTGGACACCACATGGTGCCACAGTTGATATGGGGGTAATAGAGCTTAAGGCAAATAAAAAGTATAAGATTAGAGTAGAATACTTTCAAACCTTAGGTGGTGCTATAACTAAATTAACCTGGATAAAACCAAGTGTTGCCGCAAAATTGGAAGCTAATAAAGTACCTCCTGTAAAATCAGTTCAAGTCTATTTGCCGATAGCATCTGGTTGGATCAACTTTTGGAGTGGAGAATTATTTAAAGGAGGACAAACTGTCGAGACACCCGCTCCTATTGATGAGATTCCTTTATTTGTTAAAGCAGGATCTATTATACCAATGGGACCATTTTTACAATACTCCGATGAAAAGCCTGCTGATCCCATTGAATTAAGAGTATATACTGGCTCTGATGTGGAGTTTGTTCTTTATGAGGATGAAAATGATAATTACAATTATGAAAAGGGAATCCTTTCAACCATACCCTTTAAGTGGATAGAAAAAGACCAAATTTTAGTAATTGGAGATCGCGAAGGAAAATTCCCTGGCATGTTGAAAAATAGAACTTTTAGGATCGTATGGGTAGAAGAGAATCACGGAATTGGTCTTCAACCAGAGAAGGACCCTGATAAAATTGTTAGATATACGGGTAAAGAAATGACAATAAAAAAATAAAAATCAAATAATGCGAACTAAAACACATTACCAAAGAATACTTAAATCAATTGGTATCATAATAAGCCTATTGGTACTTTTATTGCCTCTGACAGATTTGGTTGCTCAGGCATCTATAAAAAAAATTAAAGAGGATCACTTTGAAGTGAATCTTAAAAATATTAAAAATGACTCCATAAGCATATTACAGGTAACGGATCTGCATCTCGGATCTACAGGGCATTGGAAGGATGATTTGAATACCTTTAGCAGAATTAAACGATTAGTAAAAATGTATGATCCTGATTTTATTTTCATTACAGGTGATCTATTTACTGGAGAAAAACCTTATGGTAGCTTATTAGCCGGATATGCAGTACATTTTTTTGATGAATTAGACAGGCCTTGGTTCTATACTTTTGGCAACCACGATCCTGAGGGAGGATTTGGTCACGATGATATTTATGAGGTGTTTTCAACATCTGGATGGGGTATTTTAGGATCTCATGGATCATCCCCCAATAAAAAATATGATTATCTTGTGGATATTAATATTGAAAATAGTAAAACTCCTAGTTGGCAAGTATATGGCTTCGATACAGGGCCTCATAATGGAATAAAAGCAATTCAAAAGGATCAGCTTGAATGGTATAGAAAATCTTCAAAAGAAACCCAAAATAAGTATAATAAAACCATACGAGCCCTGGCTATTTTTCACATACCAGTTATAGAATATCAAAAATTATGGGATGATAAAAGTATTACAAAAGGGGGTGTGAGTGAGGAAAAGGTCTATTATGAAGAAGACGATGGGACTTTTTATAGGACCATGTTGGAAGTGGGCAATATAAAAGCTACTTTTTGCGGACATGACCACTACAATAATTATTGGGGAAAGTATAAAGGAGATATCCTTCTGGCATATGGTTATATTAGTGGCGAATCAACCAACGAGGCTTGGCCAACAGGAGGTAAGCTAATTTCGATACCTATTAAAGAAGGAGAAATTAGCATGAAAAATGTGGTACCTGTGTTTAGCGAAGATGAGCATAAATATTGATTGATAAATTTATTATTATATTTTAAGAAGTAGATTAGCAATGCCATGGGACAAAATTTGCCCGTATGAAGTATATTTTCTAACCCTAAAACACATTCCAATACACTCTCTAATATGAAATTAAATACTATGCATAGGCACATCATTATATTTTTGGTAATAGTAAGTCTGATTACTGCGGGCTGTCAAAAAAACGAAACCAAAACTACAGAAACAGGTAAAGAAATTGTTTTAATATTAGATCCAAAAGAAGGAAATCCTCGGAATAGTGAGGGTGATTTCATTGTGTTAAAAGATGGTAAAATTTTGTTTGTGTACACTTATTTTACAGGTGGAGCTGGTGATAATGCCTCCGCCTATCTCGCTGGAAGAAGTTCAAATGATCAGGGAAAAACATGGACCAAAGAAGATGTCATTATTCTTTCTAATGAAGCAGATATGAACATTATGTCCGTTTCATTATTACGATTAGACAATGGGAATATAGCTCTGTTTTATTTGCGAAAAAATTCTGAATCAGATTGTATACCAATGATGAGAATCTCAAAAAATGAGGCGAAAACATGGAGTGAAGCGAAAGCCTGTGTCAAAGATCCCGGCTATTACGTAATGAACAATGATAGAGTGATCCAATTAAAGAACGGACGATTGATCTTTCCACTTTCTTTGCATAAAACACCTGATACTGAGGCCTCTGCAATGGGTAAATTAATATGCTACTATTCCGATGATAATGGAGAAAGTTGGATGAGCTCTAAGGGAATAGAGAACACAAACAGCGTTACTTCACAAGAACCCGGACTGATTGAATTAAATGATACTAAGTTGTTGCTTTTTTGCAGAACTGAATCTGGAGTCCAATATTTTTCATTTTCCGATGATCATGGAGAGACCTGGTCATCTCTTGAGCCGGGAAATATTAAATCACCACTTTCACCGGCATCTATAGAGAGAATTCCAAAAACAGGGGATTTACTATTATTATGGAATAACAATTTTGAAACCGGTAGAGACGGTGGAAAGAGAACCCCATATACTCTTGCTATTTCTACGGATGAGGGTAAAAACTGGAGAAAAATTAAAGCTGTAGAGAGTAATCCAAATGGACACTACTGCTATACCGCAATTGAATTTATTGATGATCATGTTTTGTTGGGACATTGTGCGGGAGACACAAAATATCATTCGGGATTAGCTACGACCCAAATAACACGTTTGAGTCTCGATTGGATCTATGGGGATGCCACTTCCGATCCTTATATAGAAACGGATAGTGTTGGAATAATAAAATTGGCTTGTGCTGATAAAAATGCTGAAATTAGATATACAATGGATGAAACACTTCCTTCAAAGACTTCATTTTTGTACGGATCACCATTAAAAATAGATAGAGTAACCAACATAAGAATGCAGTCCTTTAATCCTGATAAAACACCAAGTAAGATCGTATCATCAAATATTGGAAGTAGTGTGTTTCAGCAAGCTCAGGAAGTATCTAATAAGGTAGAGGATGGGTTGACTTATCAATATTATGAAGGGTTATTTAATTATACAGATGAAATTTTAAAGTCTACTTCGATCAGCTCTGGAATTACGTCGCAATTTTCAATAGACAGAAGTCGGCTTAAAACTAATTTTGCTTTTGTTTTTAGTGGTTATATTAAAATTCCGAAAGACGGACTTTATACCTTTTATCTCAAATCGAATGATGGAAGCGTCATGTATTTGAATGATCAGAAATTAATAGATAATGATAATGCACATGGAGTTTATGAAAAAATGACTTCAACGTCTCTAAAAGCTGGCATGCACAAATTAAAGGTTGAATATTTTCAGCAAGGAGGAGGATCTTTGTTAGAAGTTTATTGGGAAAATGAAGAAACCCCAAAAGAACTTATTGGCAAAGAAGTCTTGTTTCATGATCTAAATTAGAACTTCGAAAATGTAATCTCAAAAGACTTCGGGACATTATTATTCTTGGCATTTTAAACCTATCAGAGAAATTTAATTATTTACCCTGATATGCTTATTAGATAGATACCTAATAATTATAGAGTTAAATTATCATGTATATAAACCAAAAAAGATGTAATAAACAATTTGTCTAAATTGTAAATTTGGACATAATTAAAATCTATAAATTGTATAACAATTTTAATTTATATATATGAAAAATATTATATTACTTCTAGCCCTATTTGTATCCATGTCTACTATGGGTCAAACTTATACTGATAAACCTTTTGTTCAGGATTATGCCGATAAATTTGAATTTAGTAAGGCCGGAAATGTTGAATTATTAGAAGTAAGTGCTGATAGAAATCAAGTTGTAAAGATCATTTCCTCTGAAGGACTTTTACAACCGTATGAAAAGAGCTTGGTTGCTGATCTGCAGTACAGACCACTAACAGATATGAATATCATCTCTCTGGATACTTATAAAGATCAGTTTGTTTATCTTACAGATATTGCTGTATTGAGTAATGCCTGGGCAGGAAAATTTCACATTGATCATGGAATAAACGATCCCATACAATTTGTAATTGGAAAAGATTTTGCAACACTTATTGCTTCACAAAGTGAATTGGCTTTATTTAAAGATGGGAAAAAGATCTGGAGTAAAGTTGAAAATAACCTTGGTATAAAAGAAATAATGTTTGATGAAAAAGGAGATCGATTTTTAATTTTGACCAAAAATACTGTCTATGTACTGCAAGGAACTTCCACTAAGTTTTCAAAAGTATTTGAGGGCGATAATTTAACAGCTATTGCCGTTTATGAGAATGATATTATTCTGGGTACAACCAATGGCATATTAGCCCTTTCTGGAGAATCTTTTTCGGCGGGTGAAATCAATCGGAAATTACCATCTACTGAAATTACTTCATTAAAAAATATCAAGGGTAGCTTATGGATCGGATCTGGTAAAGGAGCTTTTAAACTTCTTGATAATGGTAAATACGATTATTATGCATCCAAACGATGGTTGGTTGATGATGAAGTAATTGATATGGCAGAAGGGCCAGATAATAGTGTTTTAATACTCACAAAAAAGGGGCTGAGCAAAATTAATTTTGTACAAATGACCTTGTCTGAAAAAGCGGAATATTTTCAAAAAATACAAAGATTAAGACATATTCGATACGGTTTTACTTCTTCAACCAGATTACAGGTCCCAGGAGATCTTTCCACTACAATACTTGGTGATACAGATAATGATGGTTTATGGACCTCTATGTATCTGGCAGGTGAATTATTTAGATATGCCGTTACTAAATCGGAAGATGCCAAACTAAATGCCTATGAAGCATTTGAAGCTATGGAAAGATTAACTGAAATTAGTGGGATTGATGGTTTTCCTGCGAGAACTTATGAAATTGATGGATATCAATCAAGCGATACAAACCCTGACATGCCAGAAGATCAAAAAATATGGAGAATAGCCGATAAAGAAGATGCTCGTTACAGATGGAAATCAACAACCAGTAGCGACGAATCTTGCGGTCACTTTTTTGTTTATGCATTATTTGCCGAGTTAGTTCCGGATAAAGAATGGAAAGAAAGAGCTATACATCAAATTAAAATTGAGATGGATCATATTATTGATAATGACTGGTATTTAGTTACATGGAATGGAAAACCAACAGAATGGGGAAGATGGAATCCGGACTATGTGAACAGTTTCCCAACCAATGTTGGAGATAGAAGATTAAATTCAACACTTATTTTGGCATTCTTGCAAACAACATACCATTTTACCGGTGATGAAAAGTATAAAAAAGCAGCCAAAAAACTGATCAAGAAGTATGGCTATGATGAAAACGCAAATCGACTTGCCTCGGAGATAGGATACGAAGAAGGAGAGCCATTAAGTGATAAATGGAACCATTCAGATGATGAAATGTATTTTATGACTATTCCTGCCTTTGTAAAATATTCATTCTCAGACGAAGAGAAGGAAATGCATTTTGCTACTGCAAAGAGTCATTGGGAAGTAGAACGTTCTGAAAAGAACCCCTTATGGAATTATCTTTTTGCCCTTTCGGGAGGAAAAGATATTGACGTTGAAGATTCGGCTTGGTGGTTAAGAGAGTTCCCAATAGATCTGATTGATTGGAGAGTGGATAATAGTCAAAGAAAAGATTTGACAAAAGTGAAACCGAACTTTCGAAATCAGACCTATACAGAAGTTTTACCTCCGGATGAACAGGTTTTAGGTTTGCACAATGGAGCTTACAGAAATAATGGAGGTAGTGATGGAAGGAGAGAATACGCTCCTTATATTTACTTAATGCCTTACTGGGCGGGAAGATATGTTGATGCAATTAGTGCTCCGGAGGCTGAATAGACTATGAAATCACTAGTAATGCGTAATTTGTATTTATCAGCATAGGTTTTAATTGTGATCTATTTTGATGTGTAAATAAGCATTTATTTCACGATTGAACGTTTGCAAATAGTTTATTAAAACAAATTTATGAGACAATTAATAAATACTCTTCTAATTATATTTCTTGGAGGAATAACATTAATATTCGGGCAGGAAAACAAAAATGGAGCTCTTGTTGATCCAGGGCTAGATGCAAAGAGCAATGCTTATATGGATAGACAAAGCGAAGCATTTCTTAGCTATATTGACAACACCTTGAAGTCACACCCTCCAGTCTACCCAATACCTGTAGGTCGAATTGCTCCCTTATATTTATTGGATGCAGTATTACATGACCAATACGCTGCGAGTCGTATTCCAGTTCAAAAATTCTATCGTAGCCGACTTGAAAATGCATTATCTGAAATTGAAAACACCAAGATTGAAAGTGGTGCCAAAATTTGGAAATTGTATAATATGGGTTTTATTGTCAAGACAAAAAGTGTAACCCTGGCATTTGATTTTGTGAGAGGAACTACAGCTGGGTCTAAAGATTTTGAGCTAACAGACGATATCATGAATCGTTTTGTGACACAGTGTGATGTGTTGTTTATTAGTCATTGGCATAGTGACCATATAGACATTAAAGTGGCTAAAGCCTTTATTGATCAAGGGAAACCGGTGGTTGCAGCTGAACAATTGTGGCAAAATAAACCAATATACAGTAAAATAACACATCTCAGAAGAGAAGCAAATACAAAGCAAACTTTGGTTCTTAAAAATAAAAGTATCTTGCTTGATGTCGTAATCTATCCGGGGCACCAAATGAAAAAAAATCTGAATAATGTTCCTTTGGTTTTTACTCCTGAAGGAATTACAGTTTCCCATATGGGAGATCAAATTAATGAAGGAGATTTTATGATCGACTATGATTGGATCGATCAAGTAGCAAAAAATTATTCTGTTGATATTTTATTACCTCCAAGTTGGACAAATGAACTTTATAGAATTGTTAAAGGCTTCGATCCTAAATTGGTAATTCCGGGACATGAGAATGAATTGGGTCATACGGTGGATGATAGAGTCCCTTTTTGGGGAGACACACAGTATTTAGAACTTACGAATGATCAGCTTTTTAAGTCTGATTACCCTGTAATTCAAATGATCTGGGGAGAATCATTTCATTATATTCCATCAAAAAAATAATTCATACAACAAAAAAACATGCTTGTCAAAAAACTTATAGTATCACTTCTGATTACATTCACTTTTACATCATTTTTAAGTGCTCAAATGAGTATTGAAAAGTTGGATGACATTGCTGTGTTAAGCTTCTCCATCATGAGTGATAATAAGGGCTACTCTATAGAAAACCCTCATATGAATAAAATGGATCTCTGGGCTAGAGAAGCTGAAAATCAATTTATTTTAGGTCTGGGAGACCATGTAAAAGATAATCGGGCCAATCCCTTTTTAGATCTGATCAAGACTGATAGCCTATGGAATAATCATTTTTATCCCAATGTTGCCGATGGTGAAAATGAATTTTGGGGCTTAGATCAAGGAGATTGGGGTGCAGGTGCCCCCATATTAGATTATGTAGATCTGGATAAAAGAAAAAATGTAGAAATTAGATCTAATAATTGTGAATATTATGCTATTGAAAAAAACAATGGTATTAGAGTTCATATTATTCAATTACATTATTCTGATAATCCTCCGGATCCGGCTATAGCATTTAATGAAAGTTCCAGGCAATATTTAATGAATATTTTAGATAGTATTGACAAAACAGATAATGATATTATCGTAGTACTTGCCCATACCGGTAATTGGGTTGAACTACTCAGTGAAGAGAGAAGATCGAAGGTTTTAGATAAAGCAGATCTGATTTTAGGGGCTACAACTCACAGATATCAACGATATGATTTTTCTGATTATGATAATGAGAAAGGTGCTATAGCGTTTAACACAGGTGCGGTAGGGAACAGTGGAGAAAATGGCTTTATTCAGGTTCATGTGCTTGAATATCCAACAAGAATGATCATTCAATATCAAACAACAAAAAAAGATAACAGAGAATTGCAAAAGAATGGATATGCTTATGAAAAGATCATCAATGGAAGAATAAAAGAGATCGATTGGGATGCTTTTGAAGCTAATTTGTCGATCTGGGGTGGCCCAATTCCACAAGTGGCCAAGCAATTACAGAGTTTTGCTGATAAATTTGAACAATACGATGTTGTTTTAAAACCGGATAAGGATCAAGCCGAATATTGGGCAGGTGCACCTTCTGTGGTTAGAGATGATGAAGGAATATTTTGGATGGCGGCGAGAATGCGCTCTCCTGAACACCCAAGAGGTTTACGTGGTTATGAGATCAGAATATTGAAAAGTAAGGATGGTATCGACTTTAAAAAGTATAAATCTATTTATAGAGAAAAAGTACCGATAAAAGGCTTTGAAAGACCGGCTTTGATTATCGATCCAAAAACAAAAAAGTTTAAATTATACGTCTGCGGCCCCTGGGAAGAAGATACATGGTCTATACTTAAATTTGACGATGTAGAAGATCTTAAAAAAATTGATCCAAAATCTGCCCATCCGGTAATCGTTGCTCCGAAGAAAACATATGAACGAGATGTCTCAGTTAAAGAGTACAAGGATCCTGTTATATTTTATGCAGAAGGGAAGTACCAATGTTATGTAATCGGTTATATTAGAAGAAATGAGCGTTTGTTCCATTTTACAAGTATCGATGGTGAAAATTGGATTCCGGTTGGTGATGTAAACCAACCAATAATGGATTTAAATGGATGGCATAATTTCTTTATTCGACCGGCTTCTGTTTTGCCTTTAGGAATTGGCTATCTCTTTGTTTATGAAGGATCTAGTACGCAATGGTTCGACCCTGTATACAATATAGGAACCGGGTTTGGATTTACATTTGATCTACATAATATTAGCGATCTGACTATAGATTCTCCTCTCTTATTGAGTACCACCCCAGGAAAATTTTATACATATCGTTATTCGAATTGGATGTGGGTAGATGGAGAAATATGGGTCTATGCAGAAGTAGCAAATGAAAATGAGTCACACGAAATCAGATTAACAAGGCTCTCTGTAAAATAATGAGACGATTTAATAAATCCAAAATAAATAAAAAATGAGACTACTAATTCACGACAATTATCAAGACTTAAGTAAATGGTTAGCTTATTATTTAGCTCGTAAGATTAATAGGTTTCAACCTACAAGTAAAAATCCTTTTGTCCTGGGGTTGCCAACAGGCTCTTCACCTTTAGGCATTTATTTGGAGTTAATTAATTTGTACAAGGACGGAAAAGTCTCTTTTAAAAATGTGGTTACATTTAATATGGATGAATACGTAGGGATTTCAGAGGACCATCCGGAGAGTTATCATTATTTTATGTATTCTAATTTTTTTAATCACATTGATATCCCAAAAGAAAACATAAATATACTCAACGGTAATGCCAAAGATCTTCAAAAAGAATGTGATGATTTCGAAGAAAAAATTAAGAAGGTAGGCGGTATTGAACTTTTTTTAGGAGGGATCGGATCTGATGGGCACATTGCTTTTAATGAACCTGGATCCTCTTTATCATCCCGTACAAGGTTAAAAACATTAACACATGACACAATTTTGTCAAATTCCAGGTTTTTTGATAATGATATGGATAAAGTACCAAAAACGGCTCTTACAGTTGGAGTTGGCACAGTAATGGACTCTAAAGAATTAATTATCATTATAAGTGGGTATAAAAAAGCAAGAGCCTTGATGAAGGTAGTAGATGATGGAGTAAATCATATGTGGACGGTATCTATGTTACAATTACACCAACATGGAATGATATGCTGCGACGTCAATGCCACAATGGAATTGAAAGTTGGAACTGCCAAGTATTTTAAAGAGATAGAACAGCATGCTTTAGATAGCTTACCGGAGATTTAAAGATTTTATCATTAAATACATAATGATTTCGTTGGAGTCTCTAAAATGCGAAGAATTTAAAGAATAGAAGGTCTTTAGTATTAAGACTCCACAGGGTAATGAAAGAATTTTAACCTTACCGTTAATATGTGGATAATAATGTATGAAAAAAGATAAAATATAGTATGTATATGATAATATTAAGGCGCTATGAACTGAACATAAATGTATCTTTGAAGTAATTTTAGTATACTAGTATGATTCACGGAATTAAAATCAGGAAATACATTCTTTTAATAGTAATAATTACCATTATCAGTATTGCCTTTTTCTTTCCTTATTCAGTACATATTCAGGATGCGTTAACCTTACAACCAGATCCTGAATTTGGAATCAAAATTTCACCATGGAGAATTGTTTTCGAACCAATACTCGGGCTTTTACTTTTTTTTAATAGATCGCTCTATGCTCTTGATGAGCTATTGATCCTGTTATACTGGATACTGGGATTTTATCTTTCTTATGTAACCTTAAGGTATCTTATATCAAAAAACATTACAAGCAATAAAAAATATATTATAAACCAAATAATTAACCTTCCGTTAGTTGTAGGGATATGGTTTTCTTTTTATGTTTTGATAATTTTTATTCCCTTACCAAACAATACTATTATTAATAATTCTGAGGGATCTGTTCTGGTATCAACACATTCTCATTCCGAATTTAGTCATGATGGACTGATTTCACAAAAAGGACTTTGGGAATGGCATAATAGAAATAACTTTGATGCCTTCTTCATCACTGATCATTCTAACCATGCAAAAACTTATGAATTGGCTGAAAAACAAAGACTTAATAAGTTTCCACAGAATCCAATAATAATGACCGGAGAAGAATACTCCGGCACGAACCACATGAGTTTGTTGGGTATAAAAAATTACTTTGTTACAAAAGGATTGAGCGATGCCGAAGTTATTGATACGACCCATTTTTATAATGGTGTCGTTTTAGTTAATCATTGGTTTAGTGATAAACATAATTCCTTGGAATATTATAAAAATTTGGATGTCGACGGTTATGAAATTGAGAATGTTGGAAAAGAACTTTATTATGACAGGTCACTTTATGAGAGAATAAAAGCTTTTTGTATTACTAATAATCTAATTATGGTAGGTGGATTGGATTTTCATGGATATGGAAGGTCATGTGCTACATGGAATGCGTTCAAAATTCCAAATTGGGGCAATTTGAATTATAATGAAAAGGAAGATGTAATTATAAAAATACTTCGCGATCGGGAACAGGAAAAAGTAAAGGTTCTTATGTATAAGGACCGTTCCTATTACAGTGAAGAAAATTTGGCTTTTAGTCCAATAAAACTTGTGTTTAATTATTTCAGAACCTTAAACATCTACCAGGTTCTTTCATGGATTGTGTGGTTATTAATTTTTAGTTTGGTACGTGAAAGGGTTAAAGGGAAAATGGATAAGATCATTGTTTTGGCAGGGATTGCAGGTTCGGTATTTTTACTCTTATTAGGAACCAAGTATAATTCGAATATAGCTGCTATTAAAGGCTATAGCGAAATATATGAGGAGTACAGCGCTTTGCTATTTAAGATCGGTTTTGCTTTTATTATATATGCAATGATATTGCTCTATTTTAGATTTTTAAGAATTATTAAATAGTATTTTAATTAAGATATATGGCCTTGAGCAAAGTAAAAAAAATAATTATTAGCGTTCTTAGTTTTTTGATAGTTATAGTATACTTCTATTGGATCTTCCCTTTTTGGGGAATGCCATTTAATTCTCAAAGACATGTGCAATTACCATTAACACCTGCTTGGGCACTTGAAAATTGGCTTTGGGAAGATGACGTGAATACTGCTGATTATGTAGATGAATTACTGTCAGGGTACAAAGAACATGATATCCCTATAAAGACCATAATTATTGATAGCCCATGGTCGTTACGATACAATGATTTTGAAGTAGATACAGATCGTTATCCAAATCCAAAAAGCTGGTTTAAAAAATTGGAGGATAATAATTACAGAGTTGTCTTGTGGATGACCCCTTTGGTGAATAGTTTCAGTAAGGATACAAAAATAAAGAACTCTGAGTCCTGGCATAGCTATGCTAAAGAAAAAGGATATTTAGTAAAATCAGATAAATTAAATAATTGGTGGAAAGGAGACGGAGGATTTATTGATTATACCAATCCGGAAGCTATGAAATGGTGGAGAGGAATACAACAAAATGTATTTGATCTGGGAATAGACGGATGGAAATTAGATGGAGCAGCCACTTTGTTTTGGAGTGAAATGGCGGGAATACCTTTTTTCTACAAAAAAACCAATGATGGCATAATGACAACTAGAAAATATATGGATCTGTACTACCGTGAAGAATATAAACACGGCCTGAGTCAGAACCCTGAGTTTGTTACTTTGACAAGATCTTTTGATAGAGAATATGCACACCCGGAAGGGTTCTCTCCTTTCGATGCTTCACCGGTGAACTGGGTTGGAGATCAAAAACATACATGGGCCGAATCTTCAGGAAAAGATGGAAAAGGCGAGAACAAAGATCTGGTAATGGAAGGTGCAAGAGGCATCACTATGGCCATTGAGCATATTTTAGAAAGTGCAAAATTAGGCTATAGTATCATTGGTTCTGATGTTGCCGGATTTTCAGGAAGTACTATACCACCTCGGTTATACATGAGGTGGACTCAATTATCCACATTTTGTGGTTTGTTTATGAATGGAGGACATGGAGAAAGAAGATTATGGAAAAGAACGGAGGAAGAATTGGAGGTGATTCGAAAATTCTCGTGGTTGCATACCGAGCTGGTGCCTTATATGTATCACTATGTTGTAACTGCTCATAAAGATGGTAGAAGATTGCAAACTGTAGTAAACAAAGGAAAATATCAATATATGTTTGGAGATGACTTTTTAGTAGCACCTATTTATGTTGATTCAAAGATAAGGGAGGTCACCCTACCTAAAGGGCACTGGCGGTACTTTTTTAACGATACAGAATTACTTGAAGGGAAAAGCACTTTTGAAAAAGAATACCCCTTAGATGAATTTCCTGTTTTTATAAAAGAAGGAGCTATAATTCCAATGAACATAAAAAGAGACTATACGAATATCGGAGATGAAGATTCAAGTGGATTTACAACCATTTTAATTTATCCAAAAGGAGAATATGGCTTTACTTATTATCATACAGATACCAAAGGCGAAACGGGGATCTATTATGATTTTAAAGAAAATATAAGCTTGAAGGTGAATTTAAAAGGAACGCAAATTCCTCATATTTTAAATATTCATTCGAAAAGAGAACCAAATAAAATTATGATCGATGGAAAGACTCTATTGAAAGATGAAAATTGGAGATTCGATTCGGAAAAGCAAAAAATAATAATTAAAACACAAAATTATTCTAAAGGTAATTATGAGATCACTTATTAAAAAAAATAAAAAATATTTCAATGTTGTAGCAGTATTTGCTACCATTTTTTTCCTGTCTTGTACAAGTACGAATAATAATGCAAGTGGATCAAAAATATTTAAAGAATTTCATAATGCGAACTCAAAAACGGTGTTGGTTGCGGCCCATCGAGGGGCACATATGGATAATTTCGAAAATTCCTTAGCGTCTATTTATGAGGCTATTGTTTTGGGAGTGGATATAGTTGAACTGGATGTTCGTACAACCAAGGACAGTATTTTGGTTTTAATGCACGATTCTAAGATAGATCGTACTACTACGGGGAAAGGAAAGGTTGAAGATCTGACCCTGGCCGAATTAAAATCCTATCGATTAAAATCACCTTATGGTAGAATAAGTGAAGAAGCTATTCCAACATTTGAAGAGGCATTAAAAATCATCAAAGGAAAAATAATGGTCGATATTGATATGAAAACAGATAATGTTAAAGGCCTTGTTGAGATAGTTGAAAAAACAGGAACAAATAGTGATGTATTTTATTTTGACAATGACTATCATCAGTTGGATATGGTTAAAAAAATGAAGAGCTCCGCTCAAATTATGCCTAGAGCCTATTCTTATAAAATGGCAGATTCTGCTATTGTTAGATATGCACCACCTGTTGTACATATCGATCCTAAGTTCTATACAAAAGAATTGTCAAAAATGCTAAGAGAAAATAATTCCAGAATTTGGATCAATGCTTTAGGTGAGGCGGATGCCTATATTCGCTATGGAAAGGGAGAAATTGTTCTGGAAAAATTATTAGGAAATGGCGCCAATATGATCCAAACCGATGAGCCTGAAATGTTGTTGGAACTTCTAAGATATAAAGGATTACATGATTAAAATTAAGTCAAATTGATTTTTGATCATCTGAAGAAAAACACAAATGAAACCATCTAATTTGTTACTAAATTTAAATCTATAAAATGAAAGGAATAAATTCTATATTACTAATATTTATGATATTATTAATCGTTTCATGCGAGGAAAATACACAATTTGAATCTGCGAATCAGCAAAACAACCTTCAATATGTAAATCCGAATATTGGCTCGGTCGGATATTTGTTGCACCCCATGCGCCCTAATGTACAGCTGCCAAATCAGCCCATAAGGATGCATCCCTATAGAAAAGATTATCTGGATGATCAAATAGCGTTCTTCACACTTTCCATGGTATCACATCGTGAGGGAGAACTTTTTGGAGTGCTGCCAGGAGTTTTAAAAGATGAAAATGTACCATGGACCGGAAGTCAAACGTGGGACCATGACCAAGAAATCTTGAAACCAAATTATTATTCTACTTATTTTGTAAATTCTGAAATTAGAACAGAATTTACTCCGGGTAAAAAAGCTGGTTATTTTAAGTTTCATTTTCCTGAAGAGGGCGTTAAAAAACTAAAATTTAATGTAACCCATGATGGATCGTGGATACAAGGTGAGGGAAATTCAATAGTAGGTATTGAAGAGTTCGGTGGAATGAAAGCCTATGTATATGGAGAGTTTAATACAGATATTTATACTTCTTTTGATAAGGAGATCATTGTAAATAAAAGAAGAAAAACAAGTAGAGAACAAGCGAATGCATGGGTGAGTTTTTCTAATAAATCAGCCAGGACGGTCGAATTTAAGTATGCGATCTCTTATATAAGTGTCGAGCAGGCACAAAAAAATCTTCAAAATGAAATTCCACAATGGAATTTTACCAAAGTAAAAGATCAGGCAACATCCGTTTGGAATAAAAAGCTTGGGCAAATTAAGGTGGAAGGAGGTACGGAAGCACAAAGAAATGTTTTCTATACTTCACTGTACAGATATTACGAGCGCATGGTAAATATAACTGAAGAAGGAAAATATTTTAGTGCTTATGATCATACTGTGCATACAGATTCGAGAGATTTTTATACAGATGATTGGGTTTGGGATACCTATTTAGCCCAACACCCCTTGCGAATGATACTGTCCCCGGAATTGGAGGCTGATATGTTGCAATCCTATGTAAGAATGTATGAAGAAGGAGGATGGATGCCACAATTCCCTATACTTTATATGGATAAACCAGCCATGCACGGATTTCATTCTTCGATAGTTTTTTTAGACGCCTACAGAAAAGGGATTCGAAATTTTGATGTAGGAAAAGCTTATGAAGGTATGAAAAAAAATGCGACAGATGCAACAATGATCCCTTGGGTAAATGGCTCGAAAACAGAATTGGATGATTTTTATAGAGAAAATGGATATTTCCCGTCACTGAAACCTGGTGAAAAGGAATTTGTAGAAAAAGTGCACTGGTTTGAAAGAAGAGAGAGTGTTGCTATAACTCTGGCACATAGTTATGATGATTGGGCTTTGGGACAAATGGCATTAGAGCTGAACAAAAATGAGGATTATGAATATTATAATGGTCAAGCCCTTAATTATAGAAACCTTTATCAACCAAAAAACGGATTGATGATGCCAAAGGATTCTGATGGATCCTGGATAGATATTGACCCCAAATTTGATGGTGGTCCGGGCGGACGCGATTACTACGATGAAAATAATGGTTATACCTACGGCTGGCAAGCCCAACAGGATATTCATGGCTTGATCGATCTGATGGGAGGAAGAGAGCAGTTTGTAGCAAATTTGGATAATTTATTTAGAGAAGGACTGGGAAGAACAAAATATCAATTTTATGCCTTGTTTGCAGACTCTAGTGGAATGGTAGGACAGTTTTCTATGGGAAATGAACCAAGTTTTCATATTCCTTATTTGTACAATTATGCCGGAGCACCCTGGAAAACGCAGAAACGTGTACGTTTTTTATTAGATGCCTGGTTTCAGGATAGTATCTTTGGAATTCCGGGAGACGAAGACGGGGGGGCAATGACCTCTTGGGTAGTATTTTCATCCATGGGTTTTTATCCTGTAACTCCTGGATTACCAATCTACAATATTGGGAGTCCTCTTTTCGAGAAAACATCTATCGACCTCGATAATGGAAAAACATTTACCATCATAGCGAATAATTCTTCTAAGAAGAACAAATATATCCAGTCGGCAACATTAAATGGTATACCCCATGACAAAGTTTGGTTTACACATGATGATATTTTAAATGGATCAACTTTGGAATTGGAAATGGGAGAATTTCCAAATAAAAAGTGGGGTTCAAGTGCAGAGGCAGCACCATTTTCCAGAGTGAAATAGGACGCAACTTTAAACTTTGTAACAATTCATCAGACGACTCTTACGGTTGCGGCTCTAAGTCATCTGATGAATCGTAATAAATTACATTCTCATCAATGGCGATAGACTTCTCCTCCTCATTTCTAGACTAATGTATAGCTACTGCTTCTGATTATAGATATCTATATATTTTTGATCTAATTCCTTCGAGTCTTTATATTTTACCCTTAGTTCGGCTAGCTCATTTTTGAGTTCTTTTACAATCTCGGCATATGCAGGATCGCTATAGACATTATTCATTTCCAAGGTATCATTTTTACGATCATATAGCTCCCATTCATCAACATCATAATAAAAATGAGCAAGTTTATAATCCTTTGTTACAATCCCGTAATGTCTCTTTACCATGTGTACAGCCGGGTATTCGTAATAGTGATAATAAACAGCATCTCTATCCCAACTTTCATCATTACCCGTCAGGAGAGGGATCAAACTTTCTCCTTGCATATCTTGAGGGGCCGGAATTTGAGCTGCTTCTAAAAAAGTTTGAGCAAAATCCAGATTTTGCACCATTTCTTCGTTAGTAGTTCCTGCTTTTATTTGGTTCGGCCAGCGTATTAAAAGGGGGGTTTTAAAAGATTCATCATAAATAAAGCGCTTATCGAACCAACCATGTTCCCCTAAGTAAAATCCTTGATCCGAAGTATAAACCACAATAGTATTCTCATCCAAACCACTTTCGTCTATATAATCTAGTACTCTCCCTACATTATCATCAACAGATGAAATAGTACCCAGATAATCTTGCATATATCGCTGGTATTTCCATTTCATTTTTTCTTCATCAGTCATTCCTGACCAATTGTCTTTGAACCATGTATTGATCGAATCGATCACCGGATCATATAATGCCTTTTGTTTTTCATTGGCACGCCCATAAGGTCCGGTGAAACCATCTATACCACCCCAGGTAAAAGGTGGCACATAAGGTTCCACTCCACCCATGGCCTCTATTGTCTCCGGTCTTATTTTCGAGTCATGACCATACTTCATATGTGTTAATAAATTCATTTCTGCTGTTTTAGCGGCAGTGCCTCTATTTTTATAATCGTCAAATAAGGTTTCCGGCAAAGGAAATTGCTTTTTAGTAAACGTTGCAAATTTTTCAGGACTTGGCCACCAGGGTCTATGTGGTGCTTTATGAAGATACATCAATAAAAAAGGTTTTTCCGGATCTCTTTTTTCCTTTAACCAATTTAAAGTTAGATCCGTAATAATATCTGTTACATAACCGGTAATGGTAGTGTCACCTTTTTTTGTGATGAATTTGGGATTGATATAGTTTCCTTGTCCGGGTAAAATCATAAAATCATCAACACCTTTAGGGTTGTTTCCAAAATGAAGTTTTCCAAACATAGCCGTTTGATAGCCATATTTTTGAAAAAGTTGAGGGAAAGTTACTTGAGTGGTATCAAAAGGCATCCGGTTGTCAATTTTTCCATTTATATGGGTGTGTTTGCCGGTTAGGATCGTTGCCCGAGAAGGAGCACAGATAGAATTGCTAACACAGGCATTAGTAAAGAGCATACCTTCATCTGCTATCCTGTCTATGTTAGGTGTTTTGATCAACCTATCACTATATGCACTAATTGCCTGATAAGCATGATCATCGGACATAATAAATAGTATGTTTGGTCTTTGCGCAATCTCTTCTTTTTTGGAACAAGAATAAAAAAGTAAAACTACGAGGCTATAAGAGATGAATTTAAATACCATGATTAAAGGGCTAAAATATTATGTTTTTCTGCGGTTAATTTACAAAAAATAATCCTGCTTTTTTTTCTTACTTTTATGCAAACTAATTTTGTGCAAAACCAAACCTCTTTTCAAGTATACAGTGCCTCTGCCGGAAGTGGTAAAACATTTACCTTAGTTAAGGAATATCTGAGGGTTCTATTACAATCTGAGGACGAGAATGTTTTTAAAAAAATTCTCGCTATAACATTTACCAATAAGGCTGCCGGAGAAATGAAAGAGCGAATTTTAAAAAATTTGCTAGAATTTTCAAGGGGAGTTCAGGACAATGATATGCTCCCGTTACTTTCTGAAGAAACAGGTCAAGCTATTCAGACTATTCAAGACAAATCGGAAAGAGTATTGAACAGTATCTTGCAGAATTATAGCTCTTTTCATATAAAAACAATAGATAGTTTTACAAATAAGGTTATTAGATCCTTCGCTTTTGATTTGGGATTACCTCTGGATTTTGATGTTGAATTGGACCCGGAATCTATTCTAAAAGAAACTATTGATCTTGTCATTTCAAAAATTGGAATCGACAAAGAACTCACGAATGCACTTGTTGAATTTGCGAAACAAAAAACCTTGGAAGATAAATCTTGGGATGTTTCAAGAGATTTAAAGGAAATTTCTACTCTTCTCTTAAAAGAAAATGACGCTTTTCAAATTCAAAAATTAAAAGACAAAAAAATTTCTGATTTTAAAAATTTAGAAAAACAAATACGGGCTAAACAAATTGAAAAAGAAAAGCAATTTGTAGTAATAGGAGAAAAAGGGTTAGAAGTAATTAATAATCTTGGTATTGAACATAAAGATTTTTATTACAGCCAGTTTCCGAAGTTTTTCCAGAATTTGATCGTTGATCTTTCTAAGATAAGTTTTCGAAATGATAAAGGAATTGGAAAAAGTATAGATAGTAAACTGTTTTATACCAAAGGGAAACCTGATGATGTAAAACAGAAAATTGACAATGTTATTGATCCTCTTTTAGAATACTATGAGGAGTCAGAGAAATTGTTTCGAACTTATTCTTTAAACAAACTTATCTTAAGAAATCTAATTCCTTTGGCGATAATAAATGCTATATCCAAGACATTGGAGGAGATTAAGACTGAGAATAGCATATTGCTAATTTCCGAATTTAATCAAATCATTAGTAAACACTTGAGGGAACAACCTGTGGCTTTCATTTATGAAAAATTAGGTGAGAAATACCGCCATTATTTTATTGATGAAATGCAAGATACATCGATAATGCAATGGAACAATTTAATTCCATTGATCGATAACGTGCTTTCTGAAGAAAATTCCAGTTTGCTAATGGTAGGTGACGCAAAGCAAGCAATTTATCGTTGGCGGGGAGGTAAGGCAGAACAATTTATTGACTTATCAATTCAAGGGAGTTCCAGAGAGAATAACCCTTTTCAAAGATCTAAAAGATTGGAGAATTTGGACATTAATTACAGAAGTCATTCTGAAATTATTGATTTTAATAATAAATTCTTTAGCCATATTGCAAAGTATTTTGATAACAGTGGATATGGAGATTTATACAGAATTGGGAATAAGCAAAGAGCTACTAAAAAAGAAGGTGGCTATGTACAGCTAAATTTTATTGAAGAATGCAGGAATAATGAAGAGCGAAATGAATTATTTCCACAGGAAGTTTATAGAATATTGCAAAATTTAGAAGGTAAATTTGAAAGAAATGAAATTTGTATACTGGTTAGGAAAAAAGCTCAGGGTATTGCAATTGCCAACTACTTGGTAGAAAGAAATATTCAAATTGTTAGTTCGGAAACATTGCTTGTGAAAAACAATAGTAAGGTTGATTTTATAATACAAATATTACTTTTATTAAAAGATGAAAATAACGGAGATGCTAAATTGAACATTTTATACTTCTTACATCATTATCTTGATCTACAGATTGATAAGCATACATTTATAGAAGAGCATGTCCATTTGAACATTGAATACTTTTTTCAGGATTTAGAAGAAATTCAAATATTTTATAAGGCCAAAAATTTTGAGCAAAATCCTTTTTACGAAAGTATTGAAGAAATTATCAGGAGTTTTAAGTTAGCTCCAGAATCTGATGCATACATACTATTTTTCTTAGACTTTGTGTTTGATTTCACCCAGCGTAAATCACAGGATAATACTGATTTCTTACAATATTGGGAGCGAAAAAAAGAAAAGTTAAGCATCGTGGCATCGGATAATAAAAATGCTGTTCAGATAATGACAATTCATAAATCAAAGGGATTAGAATTTCCTGTTGTAATTTATCCATATGACCTAAATATTTATTATCAAAAAGACCCTAAAGCGTGGATTGAAATAAGTGAAGAAAGTGGATATAATAGTTTTGATAGTTTTTTAGTAAACTCGTCTTCAAATATTGAAAACACAGGGGCAATAGGCAAAAATATTTTTAAAGAACAACAAAGTGAATTAGAACTGGATAATTTTAATCTGCTTTATGTCGCTCTTACTCGGGCAAAGGAGCAATTGTATATTCTTTCGGAGTACAAAAAAGTTCCTGAGCAGCTAAAATGGTATTCGAATTTTTTCATAGATTTCTTAATTCTATCCGGGAATTGGCAGGATGGAAAAATGCTTTATGAATTTGGTAACAGTTCGCGGACTTCAGAAAACAAAAGTGATGAGATAGTTACGGAAGTGCAAAAGAATTTTATAAGTACTTCCTGGCAGGATCATTCTTTTAATATCGTTTCTAATTCGTCTGTGATGTGGAATACTAAGAGGGGAGATGCAATTAAGTTTGGCAATATAGTTCACGAAATAATGTCGGGTATTATTTCTGCGAATGATATTAGTAAAGAAGTAATAAGTTTTTTCAGAAGAGGAATTATCAAGAAAGAAGAACTTGAACAGATAGAAATATTAATTAGTAATATTGTACATCATGAGGAGTTAAAAGCTTATTTTAGATCAGGAAAGACTGTTTTTACCGAAAGAGAGATCATCACGAAGGATAAGCAAATTTTAATTCCGGATCGATTAATTTTTAATGATAAAAATGAAGTTGTAATTATAGACTATAAGACTGGGAAACCGGATAAAAAACATCACGAACAAATTAATCAATATGGTCGTGTTTTAGAGACTATGAATTGTGTAGTTTTGGAAAAAATATTGGTATACATTGATAATGAAATTACCATAATTAAAGTTTAATTAAAAATTACAGAACAAATGAATATAATAGATATAATATTGGCCTGTCTTTTGCTTTTTGGTCTAGTTATTGGCTACCGGAGAGGCTTATTTGTTGAATTAACCTCTTTAGTTGGATTGGTCTTAGGTGTTTATGGTGCCATTCATTTTTCCTACTTTTTGTCGAATTTGCTTGAAAGTCAGGTTAGTTGGGATCGATCAATGATCCAAGTTATAGCATTCGCAGGAACATTCCTGATCATTGTAATTGCGTTGGTCTTATTGGGCAAAGCACTGACAGCTATAGCGGAAACCATTTTACTCGGATTTTTTAATAAAATACTAGGAGCCATTTTTGGAGCACTTAAATATGCACTTATTTTAAGTGTTGTATTAATTATTTTTAGTGAGTTTAATAAAACATTTAAGTTTATGGACAAGTCCAAAACAAGTAATTCTGTGCTATATGAACCGGTAAAGAATTTAGCACCTTTTATTTTTCCAAAATTGGTAACCATAGTTGAAGATGCTAGTTAAAAATAATCGCTACTTTAGCATTCCCAAAATAAAGAATTATGTCGGCTATTAAAAAAGATTATAAGAGAGTAACTACCAAATCATTGGTGGATATGAAGGCCAATGGAGTAAAAATATCTATGTTGACCGCCTATGATTATACCATGGCAAAGATAGTTGATCATGCTGGGGTTGATGTTATATTAGTTGGCGATTCGGCTTCAAATGTAATGGCAGGGCATGAAACAACTCTACCGATAACTTTAGATGAAATGATCTATCATGCTTCATCAGTTGTACGGGCGGTAGATAGAAGTTTGATAGTGGTTGATCTGCCATTTGGAACATATCAAGGGAATTCAAGAAAAGCACTTGCCACTGCGATAAGAATAATGAAAGAATCTGGTGGACATTCTGTAAAGATGGAAGGCGGAGAAGAAATAGCAGAATCTATTTCTAGAATTTTAACTGCAGGCATACCGGTAATGGGACACTTAGGATTAACTCCTCAATCCATATATAAATTCGGAACCTATACAGTTCGGGCAAAGGAGGAAGAGGAAGCAAATAAACTAAAGAAAGATGCAAAATTATTGGAGAAGTTGGGATGTTTTGGAATAGTATTAGAGAAGGTACCGTCTAATTTAGCTAAAGAAGTTGCAGAAAGCTTAACCATACCCGTTATTGGTATAGGAGCAGGAGATGGTGTTGATGGCCAGGTTTTGGTAACTCATGATATGTTGGGAATGACCCATGAGTTTAGTCCGAGATTTTTAAGAAGATATTTAAACCTATATGCTGATATGGGTAATGCAATAAAGAAATACGTGTCTGATGTAAAATCGAAAGATTTTCCAAATAAGGAAGAACAATATTAAAACCGGGCTATCTCGGTTTTTTTATTTTATCGCTAAAAATCAACGCAACCCTTTATTTTAACCAAATTTTAACAAGCTAAAACTACATTTAAATGTAGTTTTGTCACGCTAAAAAAGAACATATTTAATACTTATTATGGAAGAACAAAATGCAAATATTGATATTAGAGCTATCAATGAAAAAATTGAGAAGGAAAGTGCCTTTGTAGATCTGCTATTAATAGAAATGAATAAAGTCATCATAGGTCAAAGACACATGATGGAGAGACTACTTATCGGGCTACTAGGAAATGGACATATATTGTTAGAAGGAGTGCCTGGTTTAGCAAAAACTTTAGCGATAAATACGCTTTCAAAAGCGGTAAAAGGATCCTTTAGCAGAATTCAGTTCACACCGGATCTTTTGCCTGCGGACGTTATTGGTACCATGATCTATAATATGAAGGAGAATGATTTTTCCATTAAAAAGGGACCGATTTTTGCAAATTTTGTTTTGGCTGATGAGATCAACCGTGCTCCGGCAAAAGTGCAATCTGCGTTGTTGGAAGCCATGCAAGAGCATCAGGTAACCATTGGTGAAACTTCTTTTAAGCTAGATCAACCATTTTTGGTTATGGCAACTCAAAACCCTATTGAACAGGAAGGTACTTACCCATTGCCAGAAGCACAAGTCGATCGTTTTATGTTGAAAACTGTAATTGATTATCCAAAATTAAATGATGAGCAATCCATTATGCGCCAAAATTTAAATAATAGTTTTGGTAAGATAAATCAGGTTGTTTCGGTTGAGGATATTTTAAAGGCTCGTGAATCCGTTAAAGAAGTTTATATGGATGAAAAAATCGAAAAATACATTTTGAATATAATTTTTGCAACTCGATATCCCGAGGATTATCGCTTAGCTGAATTAAAACCTTTAATTAGTTTTGGTGCCTCACCCAGAGGGAGTATAAATTTAGCTATGGCTTCAAAATGTTATGCCTTTATAAAACGCCGTGGATATGTTATTCCTGAAGATGTTAGAGCAGTAGTTCATGACGTGCTAAGACATAGAATAGGAATTACCTACGAAGCTGAAGCAGAAAATGTTACTTCGGTAGACATAATTAATAAAATTGTAAATGAAATTGAAGTACCTTAAATAAGGAAAAAGTTAAAAGTTGGAAGTTAAAAGTGAAACGATAATTCACTGTAGATTACTTTATCTTTTTTTTGCTTTAACCTTTTTACTTGAAAATGGATACCAAAGAAATACTCAAAAAAGTTCGTAAAATTGAAATCAAGACAAGACGCTTGTCTGATCATATTTTCTCAGGTGAATATCATAGTTCATTTAAGGGAAGAGGTATGACTTTTTCTGAGGTTCGACAATATCAATTTGGTGATGATATTCGATCCATTGATTGGAACGTGACAGCCAGATACAATGAACCTTACGTAAAAGTTTTTGAGGAGGAAAGAGAGTTGACCATGATGCTGATGGTGGATATAAGTGGTTCTGAGTTCTTTGGCACTTCACAGCAATTTAAGCATGATTTGATAGCCGAGATCAGTGCAACCTTGGCCTTTTCTGCGATACAAAATAATGATAAAGTTGGATTACTACTTTTTTCGGATGAAATTGAATTGTTTATCCCACCAAGCAAAGGGAAAACACATGTTTTAAGAATTATCCGGGAACTTATAGAGTTTAAAGGGAAAAGCAAGAGAACAGATTTGACACATGCTTTGAGATACCTGTCAAATGTTATGAAAAAGAAAGCCATTGTTTTTATCCTCTCTGATTTTATGGATGATAAATATGAGAATGCCTTGAAAATAGTGGGTAAAAAACATGATGTCACAGGTATTAGAATTTATGATAAATACGAGGCGGAGATACCTAAAATAGGTATGGTTCCTATGCAGGATGCCGAATGTGAAAGTGTAATCTTGGTAAATACAAATTCAAAAACAATTCGTAAAAATTACAGAGCTAATTATTTGAAAATGGTTGATTATTTTGAGAATGCATTTAAAAAAAGTGGATCCGGAATAATTAGTAGTCGGATAGATGAGAGCTATGTAAAAAAATTGTTAGGATATTTTAAACGAAGAAATTAGTGCATGGTTGCTGTGCAAACAAAAAATTTGATTAACAAAATAAAAATGAAGAAGATTTATTCTTTACAAAGTTCAACCGATAAATTCTATGGATTTATGAGGAGGTCTTTTGGACTTGAATATTTAAAAGTCTACTTATTTTTTACTTTTATTTTGAGTAGTTTTTTTGGGTTTTCTCAAGTAAGTACTGAAATCGACACAACCCGAATTCGGATTGGTGAACAAATGCAATATCAGATCATAGTTAATGAGACTGACGAGGTACGATTTTCGAAATTCACTTTGGATAGGCTTAAGAAAATTGAGGTTGTTGAATCATTTGAAATAGATTCTCTTAAAAACAGATTGATAAAAAAATATGCACTTACGAGTTTCGATAGTGGGAGCTATGTTCTTCCTGGTCAAACAGTGTTTATTCGAAATAAAAAATTCTTAACAGATTCTATTATTATTGACGTTGCGACGGTTGCGGTAGACACGATCAAACAGCCTATGTACACAATAAAAAAGATCAGAAATGAGCCATATACCTTTGGTGATATTTTTTCTGAGTATTGGTGGCTTTTAGTATTGTTAATAGTTATAGCTGTGATATTGTATTTTGTTCTAAGAGATAAGGTAAAACACTATGAGCGAATAAATAGAATTCCTCCTTTTGACTTGGCAAAACAAAGATTGAAAGAATTGGACAGTAAGAAATTGCTGGAGGAGAATAAAATCAAATTGTATTATGTGGAGCTAACAGACATTGTAAGGACATTTATAGAACGTGAAATGAATATTCCGGCTCTAGAATCAACAACGGACGAACTGCTGGAAACAATAACAGATTTTAATTCAAGCAGTAACCTAAATATTCCAGAGGAAACAATAATAAAATTGCAAAAGTTGCTACAAGAGGCTGATCTTGTGAAATTTGCAAAATCAAAACCGTTGATTGACGAAATTGAAACTCACAGAAGCAGTGCGGAAGTTATCATAGATAATTTGCATCCAAAGAATGAAGAAATAAACACCAAAGAAGATGATGGGCAATAACTTAGAATTTACTAATCCTGGGTTTCTATGGTTGCTTTTGGTTATACCCATATTAGCAGCGTGGTATTTCTTTACAATCAAGAAGGACGGTGCAACTTTAAAAATGGCCAGTACCAAAGGATTTATTAAGCAGGACATATTTGCGAGATTAAAACCCTTACTTTATCTACTTCGTTTGTTAGCGGTGGCCTTACTTATTATAGCTTTAGCCAGACCTAGAAACGTTGAAGTTAGTCAGAGAACAAAAACTACAAGAGGAATAGACATTGTTATGGCTATAGATGTTTCGGCAAGTATGCTTGCAAAAGATTTAAAACCAAATCGATTAGAGGCCTTGAAAACTGTAGCAATAAAATTTGTAAATAAACGTCCAAATGATCGGATAGGAATAGTGGTATATGCAGGAGAGAGTTATACACAAACACCAATAACAAGTGATAAATCGATAGTTGTAAGTACTATAAATAAAATAAAATGGGGGCAAATTGAAGATGGAACGGCTATCGGAATGGGATTGGGCTCCGCAGTAAATAGGTTGAAGGATAGTCAGGCGAAAAGTAAAGTTATTATTTTACTGACCGATGGGGTGAATAATTCAGGATTTGTTGATCCAAAGACTGCGACAGAATTGGCTAAAGGACTAAACATTAAAGTGTATACTATTGGATTAGGAACCAATGGCACAGCTTTGTTTCCTGTAGCGAAAGATCTAAATGGAAAATTAATTTTCAGGAATGCACCTGTAGAAATTGATGAAAAGTTGCTGCAATTTATAGCGGTAGAAACCGATGGTAAATACTTTAGAGCAACGGACAATAAAAAACTGGAATCCATTTATAATGAAATAAATAAATTAGAGAAAACAGAGATTGAAGAGTTTAAATATTACAATTATCAGGAGAGATATCGTGCTTTAGTTTTTTTAGCAGGCTTTTTAATAATGATAGAGATGAGCTTGCGATTTACTGTTTATAGAAGTTTTATTTAAATAATTAATATCCTGTAAGCTGTCAAAAACCTTGTAGGAATTAAAAGATAGAAGAAAACAAATTTATAAAACATCAAATATGTTAAATGCTTTAAGAAAGTCACAATTAAAATAAGCAGATAGACAATTTAGGAATTAAAAAATTCAACATTGGGAAAATGTATCAGTTAGAAGAACCAAAATATTTTTATTTATTTATAGCCATAGCTATTCTGGTGGTTATGTTCATCTTGGTTACCATATGGAAACGACATAAGCAACGAAAATTTGCTGATTTGACTTTGTTCAATAAATTGAGTCCCCAAAAGTCCAAGTTTAAACCTGTTCTAAAGATTGTTGTTATAGCTATAGGTTTATCTTTTTTGATAATTGCAATGGTAAATCCGAAGATGGGAACACAGCTAAAGACAATTAAGCGAGAAGGTGTTGACATCGTTTTTGCTTTGGATGTTTCTAAGAGTATGTTGGCCGAAGATATTGCTCCTAATCGTTTAGAAAAATCAAAGCAAATAATCACAAAAATTGTCGATAAATTAGGAAGTGACCGGGTGGGTATTATTATTTATGCCGGTAGTGCTTATCCATTATTGCCAATTACAACAGATCATGCATCTGCAAAAATGTTTCTTCAAAATGCTTATCCGGATATGGTTTCATCACAAGGGACAGCAATAAATGAAGCGCTTAAATTGGCCAAGACCTATTTTGATGATGATACCCAAACGAATAGATTTTTATTTATTATTTCAGATGGAGAAGATCATGAAGAGAATTCAAGTGCGGTAGCAAAGGAAATATTAAATGAAGGAATTATTACTTATACCATTGGTGTAGGAACGAACAAAGGAGGTCCAATACCTATTAAACGAAATGGAAAACTTTTAGGATATAAAAAAGATAAGGAGGATGAAGTTGTCATTACAAAACTTGGTGTGGAAACATTAAAGGGTATCGCGCAGAACGGAAAAGGAAAGTATATCTATGGGAATAACACTTCAAAAACTGTTGATGTTATCGAAGAGCTATTGTTAAAAGCTGATAAAAAAGAGTTTGAAACCAAGCAATATTCCGATTATAAAGATCAATTTCAATGGTTTATTGGTTTGGGATTATTATTTTTAGTTTTGGACATATTTTTATTAAATAAAAAGACAAAATGGGTTCAAAGATTAAATCTGTTTAATGAGAAATAAGATGAAAAGACAACTATACATATTATTTTTCTTGCCTTTAATAGCTTTTGCTCAAGAACCACAGCAGGAGCAACAACAAAGTGCTAAGAATGTGCCACAAGAAGAGGTTAAGATAAAATTGGCTGATAAACAGGTATTGCGAAAAGGCAATGATTTGTATAAAGAAAAAAAATATGCAGACGCAGAGGCTAAATATAAAAAGGCCTTGCAGCAAAATCAAAATTACAGAACTGCATATTACAATTTATCTAATTCTATGTATTCTCAGGATAAATTCAAGGAATCGCTTCCGGGTTATGAATTGGTTGCAAAAACAACAGATGACAAGGAGTTTAAAGCACAATCATTTCATAATATAGGGAATGTTTTAATAAAGGAGAAACAATATGCCAAAGCCGTTTCTGCATTTAAAAACTCTTTAAGATTGAACCCAAAAGATGATGAAACGAGATATAATTTGGCACTTGCCCAAGATTTGTTGAAAAATCAACAAAATCAAGAGAATAAAGACAATAAGGATAATAAAGATAACAAGGACAACCAAGATAAAGATAAAGAAAAGGACAAGAAAGATCAAAACAGCGAGAATAAAGAGGAACAGGGAGATGAAGATAAAAAGGATCAGGAGCAAGACAAAGGAGAGGATAACAAGGATAAGGAAGATCAGGATAAAGGTGGAAATAATGAACAGGAGAACAAGCAACAACCGAAACCTGAACCTAATAAGTTAAGTCAGCAACAAATTCAGCAGCTTCTGGAAGCCATGAATAATGAGGAGAATAAAACACAGAAGAAAGTGAATGCCAAGAAAGCAAGCGGTAAAAAAGTAAAACAAGAAAAAGATTGGTAAGGTCAATAAATAATTGAATAATTACAAGATTGAATGATGAAAGATTGAATCATTAAAATGAGAGGAAAATATTTAAACATATTAATTTTATTATTGCTCACACAGACTGTGCTTGCTCAGGTTACATTTAAAACTACAGTAACCAAAACACAACTGGGTTTGAATGAGCGATTAAGAATTGAATTTTCTATAAATAAACAAGGAGCTGATGATTTCACTCCTCCTGATTTCAATAATTTTAAGGTGCTAGCCGGGCCAAGTCAATCAACTAGTTTTTCTTCAATTAATGGAAAAACAACCTATAAATTAACGTACTCCTATGTAATTCAACCTACGGTAAAAGGCACATTTACAATTCCATCTGCCAGTATTACTTATGATGGGCAAACAATTAAAACAAACACGGTAAGAGTTTCTGTTACAGATGCCATTGATATTCCAACAGACCCGGATGATCCAAGGTTTTTAGCATCACAAAATATACATTTAGTTGCTGAAATTTCTAATGCAAATCCCTATGTTGGAGAGAGTATTTCTGTTATTTATAAACTTTACGTAAATATAAATAAGGTTAATGTTCGAAATGCTCGTGAATCGGAGTCTCCTTCTTTTAGTGGTTTTTGGAATCAGAATATTGAAGTGAAGGGATGGGAATCGAAGAATGGATCCTATGGTGGAGTCCCCCATAAATATGCTATGGTTAAAAAAATGGTCTTAATTCCGCATAAAGCAGGAAAAATGACGATCGACCCTATGGAAATGGAGGTTACCGCTGGTGTACCTATGGGTAGAAGAGACTTTTTTGGAAATATGTTGATGAACGATATTAATTTTACTGCTACTTCCGGCAAGAAAATAATTAATGTTAAGGAATTGCCGTATAAGAACAAACCTGCTAATTTTAATGGCGCAGTTGGAGAATTGAACTTTACGGTTACTGCGAGCAAAGCCGATCTAAAAGCTAACGAAACTTCACAGATAAGGGTTGAATTATCGGGTAAGGGAAATTTAAAATTGGTAAAACTACCCGGTATAGAAACACCTCAGGAACTGGAAGTTTATGAACCGGAACATAAAGAAAATGTAAAAACAAATTTGATTGGAATGAGTGGCCGAATTTCAGATCAATATACTGTTGTTCCACAATTTAGGGGTAAATTTAAAATACCATCAGTGTCATTCTCATATTTCAACCCGAAAGATGAAAAGTATCATTCAGTAATAACCGAACCTATTATTTTAAATGCACAGCAAGGTAGAAAACAAAATTTGGATGATGAAAGCATAAGTAGCCCGAGCAAAATAGATATTATAGGTAATGAAAATGATATAAGATATATTCATTTAAAATCTGAATTCATTTCAGCTACTAAAGAAGAGGACTTTTATAGTTCAAAATCGTATTATTTATTGTTGTTACTGCCATTACTGTCCATACCTCTAGGGATATTTATTGGAAATAGGAAAGAAAAAAGGGACAGCGACGTTGAGGGTAACAAAAGAAGAAAAGCTAATAGATTAGCCAGAAAATATTTATCGCAAGCAAGAAAACAACTTGGTAAAAAAGAAGATTTCTATATTGCTTTAGAAAAAGCATTACATAATTATTTGAAAGCGAAACTCCACATTGAAACAACAGAAATAAGTAAAGAAAGAATATCTGAAATATTACTTAGTAGGAAAGTTGAAGCTGAAACTGTTGTGGAATTTAATGATGTTTTGAATAATTGCGATTTCGCGAGATATACACCTTCTACAAATGTAGAGATGAAACAGGAATATGATAAGGCAAAAGAAGTAATTGCCAGGATAGATAAACAGCTTTAATGAGCTTAAGTACAATTGAAATAATACAAAAGATAAAAGAATCAAAATCTAGTTGTAGGAAAAAATAGGTAAATGAGAAAAATAATTTTCTTTTTAATGTTTATAGTAGGATTTGCTGCCCAGGCACAAAACCTGGATAGTTTATTTGTACAGGCCAATAAGTCCTACCAACAAGAGGATTATTTAAACTCATTGGAACTGTACACTGCGATAGAAAATCAAAATGTTGTTTCAGGGGAGTTATTTTATAATATGGCAAACGTTTATTATAAAACCAATAAAGTGGCCCATGCAATTTATTATTATGAGAAGGCTCTGAGCATAGAACCAAATAATAAGGACATTCTTTTTAATTTGGAATTTGCAAAACGCATGACTTTAGATAATATAGAAGAATTGCCAAAAAGTGTTTCACAAAGGTTTAGAGATAATATTGTTTTAAAATTTACGTATAATACCTGGGCAGTGATCTCCGTTAGTTTTGCATTTTTATTTGCGATATTATTTCTTTTGTATCATTTTTCTTACGCCACGAGCTTAAAACGTATCTATTTTATAACTAGCAGTATAACTGTAATGATGGTATCATTGAGCCTCTTGTTCTCCTATCAGAATTACCAGTACGCTACAAGTACCAGAACAGCAATAATATTTGCACAACAAGCACAAGTGAAGAGTGCACCTACCAAGTCAAGTGAAGTTAATTTTGAACTTCATGAAGGCACCAAAGTTTTTGTATTGGAGTCTCTAGACAATTGGGTGAAGATTAAAATTGCTGATGGCAAAATTGGCTGGATCGAGGAAGATAATATGAAGGAGTTATAGTAGTTATTTTTTAAAGCAAACAGGTAAGATCTCGCCTTCAGCCAGTCTAAATTTATCCACTTTTTCTTTAGAAAGAGTTTTTGAATAATCTAGCTCTTTAACAATAAAACCTCCTTTTCTCAATCGTTCAAAATAATCTTTACCATAGATCCTCACATGATCATATTGTCCGAAATGCTTGGTCCGTTCCTCAGGTGTAGTAATGTTATAATCTTCATAGGTTTTTTCTAAATTGAGATCTTGTGGTATTTGAAATATACCCATTCCACCTGTTTTCATGACACGATATAATTCTGATATGGCTTTAGAATCATCTTCTATATGTTCTAATACATGGTTACAAAAAACAACATCAAAGCTATCATCTTCAAAAGGTAGATCAAGAATGTCCGCTTTTACATCAACAATTGGAGAGTACAGATCAGCGGTGGTATAATCTAAGTTTTTTTGATTTTTAAAAAGAGATAAAAAACACTGCTCAGGTGCCATGTGTAAAACCTTGTATTCTTTCGAAAAAAAATCTGTTTCGTTTACTAAATATAGCCATAACAATCTATGCCTTTCCAGTGATAATGTGCTCGGCGATAAAACATTTGGACGCTGCTCTCCATAGCCGTAAGGTAGAAATTTCTTAAAACTTTTTCCATCAATTGGATCCGTATAACGATCGCCTTTTAACCAAAATGCCATGACAGGACTGGCTATATAACTCAATCTTATCAATATTGGACGAGGTATTGTATTGAGAATGAAATTGAAGATTTTCATATGTTTTTTGTTTCATGTTGAGCTCGCAAAGTTTAATGCAGAGCTCACAAAGAAGGAATAAAGTAAAAAATAGAAATTATTTACAATTCTGGGAATATTATTTTCAACGCTACTTTCTAAATTCATCTTCTTCAGTACTCACAATTCCTAAAACATCATAGATATATTTAAAAGTTGAAAGTAATTCTGGTTTACCATTAACAATGGCTACATCATGTTCAAAGTGAGCGCTCGGTTTTAAATCTGCCGTCTTTATCGTCCACCCATCTTTTAAATGGTTAATTTTATGTGTTCCCATATTTATCATCGGCTCTATGGCAACCACCATTCCTTCCTTAAATTTCTTTCCTTTACCTCTCCTGCCGTAATTTGGCATTTCAGGGTCCTCATGCATTTTTCTTCCTAAGCCGTGACCAACTAGTTCTCTTACTACGCCATACCCGTGCTTTTCAGTATAGTTCTGAATGGCAAATCCAACATCTCCAACTCTATTCCCTACTCTAAATTCTCTTATTCCAATGTATAGACTATCCTTGGTTATTTGTAAAAGTTTTTTTGTTTCTTCCGCAACTTCTCCAACTTCAAAGGTATAGGCATGGTCGCCATAAAATCCATTTTTTAAAGCACCACAATCCACAGAAATGATATCCCCTTCTTGTAAGGGGTCCTTATTAGGAAAGCCATGTACAACTTGTTCATTAGGGCTCATACATAGTGTGTTAGGAAAATCGTACAGACCTAAAAACCCAGGGATAGCATCGTGATCTCTAATATATTCCTCCGCTATTTTATCCAATTGTAAAGTGGTTACACCCGGTTTGATTTCTTGAGCAATTACCCCTAGAGTTTTGGATACGATCAATGCGCTTTCACGCATCAATTCTATTTCTTCCAATGTTTTTATTTTGATCATTTAATGCATTTTGTAATCGGCAACAAAGATAATCTAAAAATTACAAAAACTATTGGTTATTAAAATGACAAGAGTTCAATTTTCATTAATTTTGCATTTTATAAAGTTAAGGATTATGTACAAATCTATTAGTGCTGAGCAGGCGGTAAAAATTATAAGATCTAACGATCGCGTTTATATACAAGGGGGTGCTGCTGCACCGTGGACCTTAATAAAAGCAATGACTGAAAGAGCCCCGGAGTTACGAAATGTGGAGGTTTGTCATTTACATACAGAAGGAGAAGCTCCTTATGCGGATCCTATTTTAAAAGATAGTTTTAAGGTAAATTCATTCTTCGTTGGAAGTAACGTTAGACATACTTTAGAAGCGGGGAACGGTTCATATACACCGGTTTTTTTAAGTGAATTACCCATTTTATTTAAAAGAAATATTATAGATATTGATGTCATTTTAATACAAGTTTCACCTCCCGATAAACATGGGTATTGTTCTTTGGGAACAACGGTGATGGCAAGTATTGCAGCAATTTCCAATGCATCTCATGTAATTGCACAGATCAATCCTCAGATGCCAAGAACGCATGGCGATGGAATCATTCATATTTCCGAATTAAATATTTTTGTTGAAGTGGATGAACCAATCCATGAGATCGAGATTCCAATAATTACAGAAGTTGAACATAAAATTGGAGGATTTATTGCTGAACTGATTGATGATAGAAGTACTTTACAGATGGGCATAGGAAAGATTCCAAATGCGGTTCTTCAAAGATTAGGTAACCATAAGGATTTGGGCCTGCATTCCGAAATGATCTCAGATGGTGCAATTGACCTGATTTTAAAAGATGTTATCAATGGAAATTATAAAAAGGTGAATCCTGGCAGAGCGATGGCAACTTTTTTATTGGGAACGAGGAAACTTTATGATTATGTAGATGACAATCCTTTTATTGAAATGAGAACTTCCGATTTTGTTAATGATGCTGCTATTATTAGACAAAATCCAAGGATGGTGGCTATAAATTCAGCTGTTGAAGTAGACCTATCCGGTCAGGTATGTGCGGATTCCATTGGTACTAAACTTTATTCCGGAGTGGGAGGTCAGGTAGATTTTATTAGAGGAGCTTCTTTAAGTGAAGGTGGAAAGGCAATCATAGCTTTACCTAGTACAACAAAAAAGGGACTGAATAGAATTGTACCATTTTTAAAACTCGGTGCTGGTGTTGTGACTACGAGAGCCAATGTACATTATGTAGTTACAGAATATGGGGTGGCAAATCTATATGGAAAAACCTTACAAGAAAGAAAAAAAGCCCTGCTTGAAATAGCACATCCTAATTTTAGAGAAGAAATTGATCGGGAATATTATGAAAAAGTTTGATTTTAACTTTTTAGAAAATTAAAAAACCCTTTTTTACCTTTTCTCTCCTTGGGTTTTTCGGTGTTTAGTAATTGTTGGTATATTTCCCCCCATCCTAGCAGGCCTCCAACATTTCTATCGTCTATAAAAAAGTCGGCATTTATTTTTCTGCTAACCTTGCCATCAAATTTCTCTTCAGGATAACTTTTGTTAACAGCATAAAATTCTAAACCATTTTGATTACAGAATTCTACTGCTTCCGCCAACCTTTCACCATATCTATATGTCCACAATATAAGTCGATGCCCCTTTTTTTGCAATTCCAATAAGGTATCAAATGCAAAGATTTTTGGGGACCCAATTCCTGGATAATTATCATCCACGATCGTTCCATCAAAATCTACAGCAATAGTAAGGAGGTTCTTAGGTATCATTTTCATATTAGATATCTTATTGTACTCATAGTTAGATAACAAGCGAATACTTAATTTATTGCTTTACTATTAAGGATTTTCGAGTCATACTTTTTGGTTGATCTATATTCAAGAGATCCAAAATGGTAGGGGCGATATCTCCAAGAACACCATCTTTAATATTTTCATTTTCATTTTTTTCCACTAGTATTAATGGAACCGGATTTGTTGTATGCGCTGTATTAGGCGAACCATCAGGATTAATCATTGTTTCACTATTACCATGATCGGCAATAATAATACTGGAATAGTTATTTTCTAAAGCGGCTGTCACTACCTCTTCAAGACAGGAATCAACAGCTTCAGCAGCTTTTATGGCGGCCTCCATTACACCTGTATGACCCACCATATCGGTGTTAGCAAAATTCAAACAAATGAAATCTGCTACTTGTTTCTTAAGTTCCGGAACTATAGCATCCTTAATATCAGCGGCACTCATTTCTGGTTTTAAATCATAAGTGGCGACTTTTGGAGATGGGCAGAGCAATCTTTTTTCCCCATTAAATTCTAATTCTCTCCCACCTGAAAAGAAAAAGGTAACATGTGGGTATTTTTCGGTTTCTGCGATTCGAATTTGTCTTTTGTTATTTTTTTCCAACACCTCTCCCAGAGTTTCGGTCAGGTTTTCTTTAGGATAAATTACGGAAACATTTTTGTAGGAATTATCATAATTTGTCATGGTAACATAATGCAAAGGCATTGAGTGCATATTATACTCATGGAAATCTTCTTGAGACAAAGCTCTGGTTAATTGCCTGCCACGATCTGTACGGAAGTTGAAAAAGACAATTACATCGTTATCCTGTATTGTTGAGACTGGTATCTGATTTTCATCCACCATCACAATAGGTTTAATAAATTCATCCGTAATACCTTCATCATAACTCTTTTGCATGCTTTCTACAGCATCGGTAGAATATTCACCTTCCCCATTTACTAAGGCATCATAAGCTAACTTTACCCGAGCCCAACGTTGATCCCTATCCATTGCAAAATATCTTCCAACAACAGAGGCTAATTTTCCGGTAGTATTGTTCATATAATTTACAATATCCGCTATAAAGCCTTTACCGGATTTTGGGTCAACATCTCTACCATCTGTGAAAGCATGAAGAAAGACCTTTGACAGTCCGTAATCATTTGCAGCCTTTAGGAGACCCTTTACATGTTTTATATGCGAGTGTACTCCACCATCGGATAGTAAGCCTAAAAAATGGAGATTTTTATTGTTCTCTTTTGCATATTTGAAAGCATCGACCAGAACTTTTTCTTTTGAGATAGACTCTTCTTCGATGGCATTATTAATTTTTACAAAATCTTGATATACAATACGCCCCGCTCCAAGATTCATATGTCCAACTTCTGAATTTCCCATTTGTCCTTTCGGTAACCCCACATGAAGACCATCCGTTCTTAAACTGGCATTAGGGTAGTTTTTTATTAAGGAATCAAAAAATGGTGTTTTGCCTTGTTCAAGGGCAGAAACTTTAGGGTCCTGGGTTTCTCCCCACCCATCAAGAATGATTAAAATTACTTTCTTTTGCATTACTTTAATTGATAAAAAGTGAAGCACAAAGATAAGGAAGATATAAGATTTGAACTCTAAATATTAGGTTAAATAGTACTTATAATTTGGAATCAAATATCATTACAATATTTGTTAATATCATTGGCCATTATATTTAGGAATGATCCTTACAATACCTAATTGTTCAATGGAAACATAGAGATAACCATCCGGCGCCTGACGGACATTTCGTACTTTTCCTACCATATTTTCCATTAACTTTTCCTCTTTAATAACTTTATTATCTTCAATCACACAGCGGTTGAGATATTTAAATTTTAAAGAGCCGACCATAAGATTTCCTTTCCAGTCAGGGTATTTATCACTAGTCACAAAAGCCATTCCACTTGGTGCAATTGAGGGTACCCAGTAGTGAATTGGCTGTTCCATTCCCGGAAGCGAAGTATCATTAGTTATTATTGTGTCATCATAATTAATTCCATAAGTAATTTTTGGCCAACCGTAATTTTTTCCAGCCTGAATGATGTTAATCTCGTCACCTCCTTGCGGACCATGTTCATGAGTCCAAATTTGACCTGTTACTGGATGCCTTGTCATGCCTTGTGGATTTCTATGTCCGTACGAGTAAATGGCCTTTTTAGCTCCTTCCGTATTATAAAATGGATTATCCATAGGGATACTTCCGTCGTCATTAATTCTATATATTTTCCCGTTATCCCTATTAATATCCTGAGGGTTAACATCACGGTTCTGTCTATCACCGATTGAGAAATATAAGTATCCCTCTCTGTCAAATTCTAATCGTGATCCAAAGTGTCCTCCCTTTTTTGTGTTTGGAGTAGCTTCGTATAGGATCTCCTGATCAAATAATTTGTTATCAGCCAATTTGGCCCTCATTATAGCAGTATTTGCACCCTTACCCTGATCTGCTATGGAAGAGGAAAACGAAAAATAGATCCATCCATTTTCTTTATAATCTGGATGAAGTTCAATGTCTAATAAACCGCCTTGATTTTCATGATATACTTTAGGGACACCTTGAATTAATGTTTTATTGCCATCTTTAAAATGAATTAGGTCTCCATTCTGTTCGGTAATTAACATGGAACCGTCTGGTAAAAATGCCATACCCCAGGCCACCTCTAGACCATCAACCACTGTTTCTATCTCATAGCCACTAAAATTTCCAGGATCAATAGATGCAGCAATATCTTCCTGATTATTGTTTTTACAAGAAACAAGAGCAATAGTAATTATAAAGAATAAAAGACTGATTTTTTTCATTGGTTTTTTTTAAAATGGAATTAATATTATAAAAGTACAAAAAATTAGAAAGTATATTTCAAATTAAATCCCGAATAATAATTTATTGGCTCACCGGGATAATAGTATCTCGGAGCGTTATTGCCAAAACTACCGGCATTTATTAGCAACATAGATGCATATTTTTCATTGAATAGGTTGTTAATTCCAATAAAGACATCAAGTTGAATCTTTTTTGAAATACTATTTCTATATCCAATTTTTGTATTGACTACTTGATATTTATCAGAATAGATCGAATTATCATCTCGCATTGGAATTTCGCCAACATAATTGTAATTGAGGTAGGCATAAAAACCAAAACTCGTACTCAGATGAAGATTAGAATTAAAGGAAAATTTAGGCATACCCGTGAGTTGATTGCCTGAGTAATCATTTTCTAAATAAACGAACTCTTTAAAATTAAAATCATTAAAGCTAGCTGAATTGGTAAAAAGCAGGTTTATTTTTTCAGATTGAATAATGTTGTAGTTCAAAGTAATTTCTAAACCGTTGTATTGAGTGCTGCCGGCATTAATTCCTATAAATTCATCCTCGGATGTCCGTCTTGCAACCAATAAATTATTGACGTTCATTCTATATATAGCGACATCATAAAAAAGCTTATTTTGGATAAAATTACCTCTGCTTCCAATTTCAAAATTCCACCCGGTTTCGGGTTCAATTTCAGTATTTATTAATCCGTTCGGTAATAAAGTTTCTTCTAAGGTTGGAGGAGAAAACCCATGACTTATTGTTGCATAAATGCTTACAGTTTTAGTAAATTGATGGGTTAGACCAATATTTGGAGATAGTATGGGGTCAAAACTATATTTCCCCGAGAAATCTTCACTATCATTATGGTATTCATCTTTTAAATTGTAAAAAGTTTGATTAAAATTTAGTCCTATAGATAATATTGTCTTATTTGTGAGCAAATATTTTAAATCGAAAAACAGATTATAGTAGGTTCTGTTCTCTCTAAAATCACTTAAAATATCACCTTGGACACTACCAGTCTCTGGGGGAAAATCCTGATATAAGTTTTCAAAAGTTTTATAAGCGTTTTTATCATAAAAAATTTCACCGCCGAAGGTCCATTTTAGTAGCTTGTTAAAAACTTCCGATTCCGATAAAACACGAGTTCTAAGCCCTATGGCTTTAGTTTCTTCTTCTAAAATATTAAAGGGTCTTGGTTCGTAGGAATCTAAGAAAGAAGCAAAAATACTTGTGTACTGTTTGGTTTTTGAATTATACTCATGCTGCCATGAGAGCCCCAACAACGCCTTTTTATAATCTTCATATCCTTTTGCATCACCCCAAGCCGGTGCTGCAGATTCAGGGTTGTTGACATAATCATCTTCGTTAAGCGAACTTGGAATAAATGCTTTTAGATCAATGTAATTTCCTATAAAAGTAAGCTTATTATTATCATTGAGGAAGTGATTGGAAGCGATTGTAACTACTTGTCTGTCCAATTCATTATTTTCGCGATAACCGTTGCTGTGTGTATTGGTATAATTAATATTTGCAGAATTTTTAAGATTACCTAAATTTAAACCAAGGCCATATTTTTGTAATCCAAAAGATCCGAAAGTGTAAGCACCCCCAATGGAATATTGGTCAAATTGTCCCTTATCAGGGATTAACTGTATAGTGCCTCCTAATCCAGCTCCATAGATACTTGATGAAGGTCCTTTCCAAATCTCAATTCGTCCCAGGCTGCTCATTTCAATATCTTCTATTGTTGATTCTCCCGAACCATTCGTAAGAGGAATATCTTGATAGTATGCCCTTATTTTGCTTGTTCCAAACAAATTCCGAGAACCAATTCCTCTAATCGTAATCCGGTTAGTATTTAGGGTTCCATTTTGCATGAGAACACCGGATATCGAATTTAGAATTGGTGCATAATTAATTAAGTTATTACTACTAATTTCCTTCTCTGAAATAACTGCTATCGCAGTGGACATTTTTTTTAGATCACTTTTAAAATTACTGGTTATAATTTGAATTTCCTCCAAATTTTCAGGTTCTTTCTGAAGCGTAATAATCACAAAAGTAGTTGTTGTTATTGAGATAGTTTTTGAGATAAAACCGTTTTTACTGAATATATAGGTGTCTGATTTTGGAACTGTAAAAATTCCATCCATGTCACTCGAAGTAGAGAATGTAGAATGTAAGTTTATAATTTGAACATCTTTTATTTCTATTGCGTTCTCAACATCAACGATCTTACCCGTAATATTTTGAGCATAAAAAGTAATTGATGTAATAAAAAGAAATATAAAAATAAATGATTTTCGCATAGTTTATTCTTCCTCTTTGCTAAAATCATAAACAATTCCATTAATTATGGCATAACTCAATTCTTTATTTTTTGTTAATAAAAAGGTAGGTTGACTTCCTAACTGTAATGGTGATTTAGGAATTGTATTATCCCTTGTAATAACTATGTCTTTAACTGCAATGATTTTAATTGGATATTTTGTAAAAATTAGATCTTCAGGGATTGAATCCAGCGCCAATGTTGTATATCCATCGCGCAATAGATCCTTGAAATTTAATTTTTCAATTTCATTCACATTGGATAATATTTTAGGATAGGTCTTTCCAATTTTAAATATCAGATTTTCAGCATCAATATTTTCATATCCATAGTAAGTGGATAAATCTCCTATTTCTCTGATGTAGCCAATTTGATAAGAATCGCTATGTTCTTTATTGTTAATTTTTGTCGTATTGATTCCTATATCAAGAATGTATTTTTCCCCAAGGTATTCGATAGTAACGTTCGTCAATTTTAGATCAAATAGTTTTCGGTCATTCTTAGGAATTTCGGTGTATTTTTTTATTGGGGTATTTTCGTAGTTATTTGTTGAAATGGAATAAATCGCGCCAAGTATGGAAACAAAATTTAGTTTTCGAATAAATTGTTTTTCGGGATCATCTTTGTATCCCCCTGATTCAATCAATATTGTACTTGTGCCCCATTTTTGAATATTATCACCAAAGGCCCTAGGTTCAAATTCATCAGAATATCTTCCAACTTGCCCGGGAGCAAATTTTTGGATAATATCATTCATTTGAACAATGATCTTCATGGCATTTCCACGGGTCTGGTTAATGTCTTTTTCATAATTATAGGCAGGAGCTAAATAGGAAATAGTAGCAGGTTTATTTGTTCGCTCCGTATTGTAATAACTGCTTTGGTCGTGCAGATTAAAACCAAAATCAGCTTGTACACTATCTCTTGCTGCTTTTAATATTTTCGATTCCGGGCTTTGTAAACGCAAAGCATCTCGGTTAATGTCAATTCCAATTGCATTTCTTCTTTTGAAAAATTCAGCACCATCCGGATTTAACATAGGTATAAAATGTAAGGTCAGGTTATTCAGTATTTGTTTGTTTGTTTTTAAATAATTGAAAATATCAAAAATTGCCATGGTAGCAGTCGATTCATCTCCGTGCATTTGAGACCATAGCAAAACATTCGTTGCACCATTTCCTATACTAACCATAAAAATAGATCTACCTTGAATAGAATTGCCTAAAGTTGTTACTCTAAATCCTTTTTCTAATCTCAATTTCTCAATTAAAGGTTCAATATCGCTGTGTTTAAACTTTTTATGTGTAATACTGGATTCCTTATGGGATTCATATTCTGTAAATAGGCTTTCGCTGAACGATTCGTGTTGGGCTAAAGTAAAAAGGGGAATGAAAAAGATTAGGTAATATATATTTTTCATATATTTTTTATTTTTTAGATGGGATTGATTTCCAATTATTCTTTGAAGTTTTTCGTCGAATTGTGTTTATAAAATCGACACCGGGATCGGTTTTTTCAGTTCTGTAACCATCATCTTTCTCCAGCCATAACTCATGTCCTTCAAAATAGGTGTATTCAAAATGACCAATGACATATTCAATATCGGGGTACTTCTTTTTTAAATGGCGGATTAATCTAATATTGGATTTGAGTTGTTTTTTTGTCAATGGCTTGTCGCCAACACCACCAACATTTTCAATTCCTATTGCGCTATGATTTAAGCCTATTACATGCCTTGCCATCGTCGTCTCGGGTAGTAATTGATAAATTACACCGTCTTGATCAATCAAAAATTGAGAGGAAACATTTAATGCACTTGCGTTTGCAATATCAGGGCGCCCTTCGGGAAGCCTAGATGGATCGAAGGCTTCAAATGACCTTTCAAGAGTTGGAATAACTGTCCAATGCACAACCACCATTTTCGGTACAATAGTAGGATTACTTTGTTTCAGACCATAACGTTTTTCTAAATATTCTAATGTTAAATTGCTTCTATCTTGATCAAAAGTAATGGGTTTGTCGATTATTTTTACGGTGTTACAAGAAGCAAGGGAAAGCAAAATAATTAAAAACAGAAGAAGGTTTTTTTTCATTATAAATTTGAAATTTATATGCCTCGCATTAAGGAAACATCATATTTTATTAAGAATTCAAAAGTAAATTTACGAAAAAATGAAAAAACATTATTGTTCTTTGAACTATTTCTAAAAGAACAAGTTCTTAGAAAAACATTAGCTTTACATTAATTGAAAAATTATGGGAAAAACAGGGTTGACTAATAGCGTTTTGATTAAACTTCCAAATCATTTAAGGGCCTTTATTAGAAAACAGCCTTACGATGAATATACTCCACAGAATCAAGCAGTTTGGAGGTATGTAATGCAAAAAAATATTACTCATCTGACTGGTATTGCACACAAATCTTATCTAGATGGTATAAAGGAAGCTGGAATAACTGTTGAATCTATTCCAAGGATGGAAGGCATGAACAGAATTCTTAAGAATATTGGTTGGGCGGCTGTATCGGTAGATGGTTTTATACCTCCAAATTCTTTTATGGAGTTTCAAGCGTATAACACTTTGGTTATTGCCGCAGACATTCGGAGTATTGATCATATTGAATATACACCTGCACCCGACATTATCCACGAAGCTGCCGGGCATGCACCTATTATTGCAAACCCGGAATATGCTGAATATCTGCGTCGTTTTGGTGAAATCGGATCCAAAGCAATAGCATCCATTAAAGATTATGAGCTATATGAGGCAATAAGGCATTTATCAATTATAAAGGAAAATCCCAATACGGAAAAAAAGGAAATTCGACTGGCGGAGGAAGTCATTGCCGATATTTCTTTAAATATGGGAGAAGCTAGTGAAATGGCTAAAATTAGAAATATGCACTGGTGGACAGTAGAATACGGATTGATAGGAGAGTTAAATAACCCTAAGATCTACGGTGCCGGACTACTTTCCTCTATTGGAGAAAGTAAATGGTGTATGAGATCTGATGTTAAAAAATTGAAATACTCGATGGATGCGGCAAACGTTGATTTCGATATTACCAAACCACAGCCGCAGCTTTTTGTTACGCCAAATTTTGTTCATCTGAGTTTTGTTTTGGAAGAATTTGCAAATAAGATGGCTTTGAGGAGAGGGGGACTTAAAGGTGTAAAAAAGTTAATTAATTCTAAAGACTTAGGAACCATAGAACTCAGTACAGGAATTCAGATATCTGGTAAATTCGTCGAGGTTCTATCTGACGAGTATGGAAAAGTAGCATATATTAAAACAATTGGTCCAACAGCATTGGCATATAAAAATAAGGAACTGATAGGACATGATAAAACCTATCACAAGGATGGTTTTGGGTCTCCGGTGGGAAAATTAAAGGGTATTAATATCGCGATAGAGGATATGTCTCCAACCGACCTGGAAGCATACGGTATTTACGAGGGAAGATTTACAAAATTGCAATTTGAGGGAGGTGTAATAGTTGAAGGGGAGATCATTACGGGAAAGCGCAATTTACAGGGTAAAATAATTTTAATTTCCTTTAGAAATTGTACTGTAAAGATAGGAGATGAAATATTGTTCCATCCTTCCTGGGGTATATATGATATGGCCATAGGTGTTTCTGTACTTTCTTCCTTTTCTGGTTTAGCTGACCCAAACAGCTATGGTTTACAATTTGAACCACCCAAAGAAAAAACGCAAACTATTACTTATACAACTAAAGAAAAGGACTTGCATAAATTGTATGCTGAAGTAAGGAGACTAAGAGAAAAAGGAATAGTAAATTTAGATATCCTAAAATCCATATTCAATGATCTCCAAAATAATTATCCCCAAGATTGGTTACTTTCTTTGGAAATTTATGAACTACTTTTAATGGAAAAAGAGGAGCAATTAATATCTCAGGTTTTTAGCCATCTAAATAACTTGTCCAAACAAAAATCAATTCAACATTTAATTCAGGATGGAATTGAAATAATAAATTCTAAGAACTAAACTTATATTTGAGAAATTCTTAAGGTGTTGACCATACCTTTTTCATGAACTGGCATAGATGTTAAGTTAATAACGAAATCGCCTTTTTTTGCGTATTTTCTATTCAGAGTGATCTCATTAAGATCTTGAACAGTATCATCTGTGCTAACCATTCTATCATAAAACTGTGCCTTTACACCCCAAAGCAGATTTAACATTGCCAGAATCCTACGATTGTCTGAAAAAGCCAAAATATTGGATCTCGGTCTCCAGGACGATATTTGAAAGGCGGTGTAACCACTGTTTGTTAAAGTTGTTATCGCTTCCGCTCCAATTTCATCCGCTAGATTTGCTGCCTGACGACAAATGGATTTCGTTATGTATCTTTCATTTATACACTCCACTGAATTAACCGGGCTATCAATTAACTCTGAGTTCTCCACACTTACAATAATATTTCTCATGGTTTGAATAACCTCTTTCGGAAATTCGCCGATAGAAGTTTCTCCTGACAGCATAACAGCATCTGCACCATCCATAATAGAATTTGCAACATCATTAACTTCCGCCCTTGTTGGAACTTGATTTTCAATCATGGATTCCATCATTTGGGTAGCAATGATTACAGGTATCCGAGCTTCTTTAGCCTTTCTAACTAAGGTCTTTTGAATTATAGGTACCTCATGCATTGGTACTTCAACACCTAAATCGCCCCTGGCCACCATCAAACCATCACAATTACTTGTAATTTGATTGATGTTTCTAACAGCTTCAGGTTTTTCAATTTTTGCAATAATTGGAATTTTATGGTCGGAGTTTTCTTTAACTAAATCGTTTATTTTATTTAGATCTTGCGACGTACGAACGAACGAAAGTGCGATCCAGTCTACATCGAGCTCAATTGCAAATAGAGCATCTTTAATATCTTTTTCAGTTAGAGCTGGAAGAGAAATATTAGTGTTGGGAAGATTAACCCCTTTTTTTGATTTTAATTTTCCTCCACGAAGAACTTTTGTTTTTACCTCAGTTTTTCTATCGGTACTAACAACTTCAAACAACAACTTTCCATCATCAACTAAAATTTGCTCTCCAACTTCTACATCCATAGGAAAGTTTTGATAGGTCATATATGCCTTTTTCCCTGTTCCAAGGCATTTTTCAGTAGTAAAAATAAAAGAATCTCCCTTTTTTAATTTCACCTTATCATCCATAACTCCAACGCGCAACTTTGGACCCTGTAAGTCGGCGAGTACAGCAACATTAAAATTTCGTCTTTCATTTATATCTCTAATGTCTTTAACTTTTTGAGCAACATCATCATAATCGGCATGTGAAAAATTAACTCTAAAAACATTAACCCCCAATAACATCATTTCTTCCATCATTTCTTTCGTATTAATGGCAGGTCCTAAGGTGGCAACTATCTTTGTTTTTTTTCTTATTTTCATTTTTAAAATATTAAATAATCCTTTGATAATAAATCATTTGGATTAATTGTGTATGAAGTTATTATTTTATTAGTGTTATTTATTTTAGTCAAAATATTTTGCACTTCATCATGACTTATAGCTCCATTTATTTTTATAAAATAATCAACTTGTTTTTTTTCAGCAATCAAATGATAAACTTTTGTTTCTTCCCCAAATAAGTTATCTCCGGATGGTAAGACATTCGAAACTGTTACATGTCTATTTGCAATCAAAGACCAAGATGTGAAAGTTATTTCATCCTCACAATTGAATAATGAAAACCTGCAATTTAACCTTGGAAAATCCAGATCATCTTTAAATCTTTGCAAATTTAAATTTAGGTTTTTATTTAAAAAATAGGCCAGTCTATAATCTTCGAGGGCAGAATGGATACCGATTAATGTATAATCATGATCATATTCAAAATCAAAAGAATGAATTTTTGGCACAACTGTAAAAAAATAATATTTGCAAAAATAAAGATACTTTTGAAACTTATGGGATAAATTTTACAAAACGTTGAAGATTATTTAAATATTCGATTTATTTTATAAAGATATTTCATCAAATATAGCTTACACATTAATCAAGTCCTTTAATTTATAGTAGGCTCTTTTAGAGGCAATTTCTTCAGCTTTCTTTTTCGAAGTTGCTCTTCCTTTGGAAACTGTAATACCATCTAAAATTAGTTTTACGCTAAAATGTTTTAAAGAATCATTTCCTGTATCCTCATATACGTTAAAACGCAGCTTATTTTTACTTTTTTGACACCATTCGATCAAGACACTTTTATAACTTGTGATCTTACCTTCAAGGCGTTCAATATCTACATAGGGCTCAATGACATTTTTAAAGATAAACCTTACCGCAAAGTCGAACCCTCTATCATGATGGATAGCTCCTATTATTGCCTCGAAGAGATTTCCATGAATATTATCACCGAAGTTATGGTTTGGAATGTTACTTCTCATAAATTTGATTAAACCGAAATCTTTTCCTAATTCATTTAAATGTTCCCTGCTCACAATTTTTGAGCGCATTTGGGTTAGATATCCTTCATCTCCCTTGGGTATCTTTTTAAATAAGTAGTTTGCTATAACTGCGCCAAGAATGGCATCTCCTAAATATTCCAGACGTTCATAATTCATTGGGTAACCGTCGGCTGTAAGAACTTTCAGTGAACTATGAGTGAATGCCTCATAGTAAATATCAAGGTTTTTAGGTGTGAAACCAAGAATTTTTTTAATTGCAAAATTAAAATTCTCATCTTCAATGGATGGAGAACCTATTATTTTGCGTATAAATTTCATTCAATTACTATTGCTCTATTTTTTTAAACAAAATGCAAGCATTGTGACCGCCAAAACCAAAGGTATTGCTCATTGCCACTTTGACATCTCTTTTCTGTGCTTTGTTAAAAGTAAGATTTAATTTTGGATCAATTTGATCATCATCTGTGAAGTGATTGATCGTTGGAGGAACCATCCCATTTTTCATAGAAAGGATCGATGCAATTGCTTCAATTGCTCCTGCCGCACCAAGTAAATGGCCTGTCATGGATTTGGTTGAATTAATATTTAGGTCGTAGGCATGATCTCCAAAAACAGTCTGTACTGCTTTTAACTCAGCAACATCTCCGAGTGGAGTAGAAGTTCCGTGCATATTTATGGCATCCACATCTTTCGGTTGAATACCTGCATCGGCCAGACAATTTTTCATTACATTTTTGGCACCTAATCCTTCCGGATGTGGCGCGGTAATATGATATGCATCAGCTGATAATCCACCACCAATAACTTCGGCATAAATATACGCACCTCGAGCTTTTGCATGTTCATACTCTTCAAGTATTAACGCTCCAGCACCTTCACCTAAAACAAAACCATCACGATCTTTATCAAATGGTCTGGATGCCGTTTTAGGATCATCATTTCTAGTTGACAGGGCATGCATTGCATTGAATCCTGCCATACCTGCCATAATTACTGCCGCTTCAGAGCCACCTGTTACAAAAATATCGGCTTGACCTAGGCGTATATAATTCAAAGCATCGATTATTGCATTAGATGCAGAAGCACAAGCAGATACAGTTGCAAAATTTGGGCCGTGAAGTTTATGTTTAATTGAAATTTGCCCGGCTGCAATATCAACGATCATTTTTGGGATAAAAAATGGGTTGAATCTAGGAGTTCCATCTCCTTTAGCAAGGTCTAAAATTTCATTTTGAAAAGATTCTATTCCACCAATACCTGCACCCCAAATTACACCAATCCTACCCCTATCTTCTTTATCCAGATCCAACTTTGAATCGATAATAGCTTCATCGGCAACAATCATTGCATATTGGGTGAATTTATCCATTTTACGAGCGTCTTTTCTGTTAAGATAATCTGTAACAGTGAAATTCTTCAGCTCACAGGCAAAACGAGTTTTAGATTTGGAAGTATCATAGTAAGTGATTGGTGCTGCACCGCTAACGCCGTTAACAAGACCTTGCCAAAACTCATCCACATTATTACCAATTGGAGTTAAAGCACCCAATCCTGTAACAACAACTCGTTTTAATTCCATAAAAAAAGGTTTATTTTTTCAATTATATACAAAAAGCACGAGCATTACCCATGAGGTAAAGCTCGTAACTATTCTGTAAATATAATAATTACTTTTTAGCTTCTTCAATATAGCTAATAGCCTGACCTACTGTGCCAATATTTTCAGCTTGGTCATCTGGAATTTGGATATCAAATTCTTTTTCAAATTCCATAATTAATTCTACTGTATCTAGTGAATCTGCTCCTAAATCGTTCGTAAAGTTAGCTTCTATAGTAACCTCATTTTCGTCAACGCCTAATTTATCAACGATAATGGCTTTTACTCTTGATGCAATGTCTGACATAATTTTTTAATTTTTAAATTTAAATAACGCTGCAAAAATAATATATTTTAGAACTAAATCTATTAATTCCTTTAAAAAATAAATTTTTACGATTTAAAAATAAACAAAAAATAAATTTTTCTTATTAGATTGTTAATAATTATTCCTTTTTTTGTGTCTTACTTATCAAAATCGTAAAATGATTCGATTAACTATTTTAGCATCTGGCTCGGGTACGAATGCGGAAAATATTATTAGATATTTTAACAGTAGCGAAGATTTCAAGATTACATATGTCTTAACCAATAATGCAAGTGCCGGAGTAATTGAAAGAGCCACATCTCTTGGTGTTAGAACACGAGTTTTTACCAGAAATGAGTTTTATAAAACTGACGATATTGTTGAATTTTTAAAAGCTGAATCGGATTTTATAGTTCTTGCCGGTTTTTTGTGGAAAGTACCCGAAAATATATTGACTGCTTTTCCAAACAAAATTGTTAATATCCACCCGGCATTATTACCCAAGTTCGGTGGAAAAGGCATGTATGGAATGCATATCCACCGTGCGGTTGTTGACCATGGAGAAAGAGAAACCGGAATCACAATTCATTATGTTAACGAAAATTATGATGAAGGGTCAATTATTTTTCAAAAAGCAGTTTCTCTAACAAAGATGGATACACCGGAATCTGTCGCGGAAAAAATTCACATTCTGGAGCAGGAAAATTTCCCAAAAGTTATTGAAGAAGTATTAATGAAAGAGTTTTAAGAATGATTAATATTTATACAGATGGTGCATGCAGAGGAAATCCAGGAAAAGGAGGTTATGGTATAGTCATGGAGTGGGTTGGAAAACCATATCGTAAAGAGTTTTCCCAGGGTTATCTTAACACAACGAATAACCGGATGGAGCTTCTAGCCGTAATTGTTGGCTTAGAACAATTAAAAAAGGAAGGATTAGAAGTTATTGTTTTTTCCGATTCGAAATATGTTGTGGATTCTGTAGAAAAGGGTTGGGTATTTAATTGGATAAAGAAGGGTTTTAAGAATAAAAAAAACCCTGATCTCTGGAAACGATTTATAAAAGTTCACAAAAAACAACGGGTTAAATTTCAATGGATTAAAGGGCATAATGATCATCCACAGAATGAACGATGTGATGCCTTAGCTGTAGCAGCTTCACATAAGCAGGAATTGCTTGTTGATGAAGGCTATGAAAGCCAAAATAAGCAAGATGGAAAATTAGATATTTAAACTACAAATTTCTAGATATCTGATTTAAAAGTAAATTTATCCCATACTTTACCTTTGGTATCGATCATTTCAAAAGTAATCTTTTTCTTCTTTATTTTAACAGAAACAACGAAGAACATAGGATTGTCAAAAAATGATTCCTCACCTGAGGCAGGGTGAAACTTAAATTCTTCAGAATCCATATCTCTTATCCTACCATAGTAAGAATCACCGGAGATAGCATCGCCCTCCCTTTTTAAGTCATATATAGTAGCACCGGCACCTGCCGATACAATATAATTTACACCCTCTCTTTCCGTTCTATAATAAATGTGATCATGACCTGAGAATACTGCATCAACCTTATATTTCGTAAATAATTTAGTCACAATATTGGATTTTCCTTCCACATCATTATAGCTCTTGTGACCAACAGTGTAATAAGGCCTATGTTTAAATACAAAAATATGCATTCCCTCGGCCTCTTTCAACTCTTTCTCCAGCCATTCCAATCTCTCCTCGCTTTGTGAAACTTTTATCCAATCTAATGCAATGAATTTTGCATTACCATAGGTAAAACTATAGAGAGGATCTTTTAAACCAAAAAAATCGCCAAAATTCTGAACCCCAGAATCGTAATTTTCCTGACCCGTATTAGTTTTTGGTCCACCAACCTCATGATTACCCAGTGTAGGCCATGTGGGATATTTTCTAAAGAACCAGCCGGCATCCTTATCCAGGTCCTGGTATAATTGTTCCCCTATTTCTCCACCTCCTTTATTAACTAAATCTGCAGTGGTTAAACAGAATTGAGGTTCCAATTTGTCCGCTATTTTTAATACATCTGGTAAATGGTCACTTCCTTTAGAATCACCAAATACAATGAAATGCATCTGATTTTTTAATTTTATCTTTCCGTTAGATCTTATTATCACATTTTGTTTTCGGAGTTCTTCCATCCCTGGTTTGGGATTATAGGGAGCCTTTTTAGTAATGGAGCTAATTTCTGTTTTAGGAATCGCTTTTATATCATTTGTGGAAGGATTTTTTTGAGCACTGGATACCAGGAAAGACATCAAAAAAATAAAAGAAATAATTAGTTTTGAGTTCATTTTATAAGAATAAAAAATTTCTTCAAAGATAAATAATGAATTTGAAAAAAGATAGATTTTCTTCTAGTAAAACATGTCAAATTAAATATAAATTAAAGTAGCATATTCTTTGCACGAATGACACCTTTTATAAAAATGTCGATTTCTTCTTTGGTATTATAAAATGTAAAAGATGCCCGGATTGTACCAGGAATTTTATAAAAATCCATAATAGGTTGTGTACAATGATGACCTGTTCTTACGGCAATACCCAATTTATCTATTATAGAACCTATATCGTAGGGATGGATCCCATCAATATTGAAAGATATAACAGCAACTTTGTTTTTTGACGTCCCATAAATCGTTAGTCCATCTATATTTAGAAGTTTTTCTGTGGCATAATTTAATAGCTCTTTTTCATAAGAAGCAATATTATTAAAGCCAATTTTGTTCATATAATCAAGGGCAACTCCAAAAGCAATTCCTCCTGAAATATTTGGTGTTCCTGCTTCAAATTTATGAGGTACATCAGCATAGGTGGTTTTTTCGAAAGTGACTTCATGGATCATTTCTCCACCTCCTTGATAAGGAGGTAATTTATTTAGCCACTCTTCTTTACCATATAACATTCCAATCCCTGTAGGTCCACAAACTTTATGCGCAGAGCATACGTAAAAATCACAGTCTAATTTTTGTACATCCGGTTTAATATGAGGTACAGCCTGCGCCCCATCTATCAAAATGGCGGCGCCAAATTCATGGGCCTTCTCTATTATTTTTTCTATTGGATTAATAGTCCCTAGTGCATTTGAAACATGACCCACAAACACAATTTTCGTTTTTTTGGACAATAATTTATCGTATTCTTCAAGGATTAATTCCCCTTTAAGGGAAATAGGGATCACTTTTAAAAGAGCACCTGTTCTTTCACATAACATTTGCCAGGGAATTATATTACTATGATGTTCTAGTGCAGAAACTATAATTTCATCTCCCTTTTTTAACAAGGAATCAAATCCGGCTGCTACTAAATTGATTCCGAAAGTAGTTCCTGAAGTTAGAATTATTTCGTGTGATTTGGAAGCATTAAAATGTTTTTGAATTTTAATTCGTGCTTTTTCGTAGGCATTGGTTGCTTCCTGACTTAAAGTATGGACTCCACGATGAATATTAGCATTATAATTAGAGTAATAATTAACTATAGAATCAATAACAACTGAAGGTGTTTGAGAAGTTGCAGCATTATCAAAATATATTAAAGGTTTGCCATTTATTTCTCTCTTTAAAATCGGAAAATCCTTGCGAATTTTATTTACATCAATCATATTTGTTCTTTAGAATGATTCTAAATACAAAAGTACAAAACTACTTTTGAATAGTTTTGAAAATAGTTTATTAAGTGATAAAAAATAGTAAATCATTTTTCAATAGAATTTTAATTGTCAATATTACTTGGTCAATTTAAGAAAATCATGCTGTGTTGTATGTTCTATATACCGCTGTTCAAATAGTCAAATTTATGCTTAGTTTTGTCCTTCCAATTGAAAGCCGATGAAAAAATTAATTTTATACTTAGCGCTATTGTCATTTGTTTCCTGTACAACTAGCAATGATAATCAGTTAATTATTCCTGAAGCATCTATTACAAAGGATATTACAATTTTTATTGTTAATGACATACATGGACAAATAGATAACTTTTCGAAAGTAAAATATATCATCGACAAAGAAAGGGATGTAACAAATGTTGTTGTTACAAGTGGAGGAGATCTATTTTCAGGTAATCCGATTGTCGATAATTATCCCGAAAAGGGATATCCGATTATTGATGTAATGAACAGAGTTGGGTTTGATATTTCGGTTATTGGTAATCATGAATATGATTATGGAGAAGTGAATTTAAAAAACAGAATAAATCAAGCTAACTTCGACTGGGTTTGTGCCAATGTAGATATGGACAGGTCAGGCATTCCTCAACCCTTTGAATATACAACAATAAGTGTAGATAATTTAAGAGTTACTTTTTTAGGTTTGGTAGAAACCAATGGAAAAGAAGATGCTATAATACCATCTACTCATCCCTGGCGAGTAAAAAATATCATTTTCGAGCAACCGGAAGATGTTGTTATGAGATATTCGAATATTAAAGATGAAGAGAATTCTGATCTGTATATTGCATTAACTCATATTGGTAATAACGGTGTTCACGGAGAATTGGGCGATCATCAACTGGCCGAACAATTCCCTTATTTTGATCTAATTATTGGCGGACACTCACACTCTAAAGTAAATGATATCGTAAACAATATTCCAATATTTCAGGCTGGATCATATTTAACAAATATGGGAAAAATAAAACTAACGATTACGAATAAACATATAGAAACCATTGAATATGAGCTTATTGATTTAAATAGTCGTACTGAACAGGATTCAGAACTAAAAGAAATAATTAATGAATACAACGATTCTCCTTACTTTAATGAGGTCATAGGTTTCTCACATCTAAATCATGAAAAATCACAAGTAGGTTGTTTTATTACCGAAGCTCTTAGAAAAAAAATGGAAGTGGAGCTCACATTCCAGAATACGGGAGGAATCAGGGCCGAACTAGGTCATGGTGATATTACAACAAGAAATATTTTCGAAATATTGCCTTTCAATAATCCTATGGTAATATACAAGATGACAGTATCAGAAATAAAAAGTTTTTTGGTCGGTTCTGGTTCGGGATTCTATTATTCAGGAGTAATTTTTGAAAATATTGCAGGTGTTCTCAACGTGAAAGATTTAGATGGAAGGATACTCTCCGATGAGAAAGTATTATCTGTGGGAGTTAATGATTATATCCCTGCAGTTTTTGATACTTACTTTCCGCCGAACGGAATAGTTATGCCACAAACCGATGCGGAGACGGTGATCTCCTATTTACAGGAAATCAATGATCAGGTAAACTATCCCGATTGCGATAATTATTTTCGGTATAATTAAGAGGTTAATATATTAAAATCTTTAGCTTATTTGGAATTATTTATAACCATGTCTACATATATACAATTTTTATAATCTTTGTCATGTTAGAATTTAATTCAAAACTTGCTTTAGAGAATTTAGGCTTGTTGGAAAATCCTAGGGATGTATAATTAGAGAATCCAATACCCTCTTTTGGTAAAATAAATTTCTTAGCTATTTGACCGTTTTCATCTTCATCATGAAGAATATTTATAGCATATATTCCTTTAGGTAAATTGTTGAAAGTTATTGATGACGCATTATTTTTTATTATTGCAATATCTTTTTTGTAATATTTCTTGTAATCTTCATCTGGAATAGAGCCCTCTTCATTATATAATGCAAATTGAACGACACCTTTTGAATTTCGCAGCTCCTTTACTTTTATTGTTAATGAGCAGGTTTCTTCATTGTTTGGTAGGATAAAAGACAGAAAAGAAACTGCAATTACCAATATTAATATTTTCTTCATTTGTATAATTTTTTAATTTGTTTTTTTATAACTCCAAACTGCTAATCCATTCATTATAACCGCATAGATCAAAGTTTTAGTAAATTGAGGTATAATATCAACGAAACTTGAACCTTTGAGCATCACCATCCGCATAACTTCGACATAGTATTTAATAGGATTGAATTCTGTTAAGAATTGAGCCCAGTCCGGCATGCTTTCAATAGGAGTAAAAAGGCCGCTCATTAAGATAAATATTACAACAAAAAACCAGGCAATAAACATGGCTTGTTGTTGGGTATCGGTAAAATTGGAAATAAATAATCCCATACCTAGAATTACTAAAATATAAATGGAAGTATACAGATACATCAAACCTAAACTGCCAACCATAGGTACGCTAAACAGTATTCTTGCAATTATTAATCCAACCGTTAATAATAACATTCCAAGAACCCAAAACGGAAACAATTTACCTATAATAAACTGATGTTTTTTTATGGGGGTTACATTCATTTGCTCCAATGTACCAATTTCTTTTTCGCGTACTATGTTCATACCAGATAAGAACAAGGTGATCATAGTTACCAGTAAAACAAGTATTCCCGGAACCATAAAGGTTTTATAATTCAAGGTTTTATTATACCAGAAGGAAGGAATGCTCATAATGTTTTTAGGAATGTTTTTCTTATCGGAGGGTTGCATCAAACTGACCTGTGCATTTTTATTAAAACCTTGTACAATTTGGTTGATATATACATTTTCAACTCCTGCCGCAGCGCCATCGATGGCATTAATAATTACAGATAAATTAGTTCTTTTGTTCTTTAATAGATCACGTTCAAAATTAATGGGAATTTCTAGTATAACATCCACATCGCCCTTCAACATTGCAGAACTTGCAATTTTCTCTGAGGGAAAATCAGTGATCACATTAAAAAAAGCAGATGCATTGAATTTATCAATTAGCTCTCTTGAAAAGGAGGTTTTATCATTATCAATATAGGAGAACTTTATATCTTGAACTTCAAAAGTAGCCGCATTTGAAAGAATAATTAGCTGAATTAAAGGTAAAACAAAAATAAGAGGCAGCATTGCCTTATTTCTAAAGATCTGCTTGAACTCTTTTTGTATGATGTATCCTATTGTTTTCAAAACTATAATTTTATTATTTTTTTCCTTAGCCCTTAATTATATTTTATTCCAATCTTATTTTATATTTTTTAATACTCAATATGATAAAAAATACTGTCATTGCTATTAGAATAATGGTTTCTTTCCATAACAACATTATTCCTACTCCTTTAAGCATAATTCCTTTTAAGATAATAATGAACCACTTTGCCGGAATGATATTACTTAATACTTGTAAGGCCAGAGGCATACTGGTAATTGGAAAAATAAATCCGGATAATAGAATTACCGGAAGCATTAGACCCATTAATGAGATCATCATTGCTGTTTGCTGTGTTTCTGAAATAGTTGAAATAAGTATTCCCAGTGATAAAGCATTGACAATAAATAATACACTTTCAAAACCTAATAAGAAAAAACTTCCTTGCACAGGCATTTTGAAAATAAAAACACTTAACAAAACAATAATAACGGCGTTGATTATTGATAAGAAAATATATGGAAATACTTTTCCAATGATCACTTCAAAGGGCCTCAAGGGTGATACTAATAATATTTCCATGGTGCCTAATTCCTTTTCACGAGTGATCGAAATAGAGGTCATCATGGCAGAAACTAACATTAATATAATGGTCATCACACCAGGAACAAACATAAAAACACTTTTTAGTTCTTGATTATATGCCATACGAGTTTCGGGTACAACTTGATAAGCAATTTGTAGATCTCTATTAATTTCTTGTTGGTATTTTTGTAAAATTGAACTCACAAAGTTGCTGATTGTATTTGCTGTATTTGGATCGGTAGCGTCAGTAATTATCTGTACCGTAGCTCTGTTTTCTTTGGTTAGTTTTTTGCTAAAATCTTTTTCAAAGACCAGAACAGCCTTTACTTTTCCTTTTTTGAAACTAGCTTCAATTTCTGATTCATTTGCTATGTTTTGTTTAATGCTAAAATATTCAGAAGAAGAAATTTTATTGATAATTTCTTTAGTGGTTGCATCTTTTGATTTGTCAAGAATGGAAATGTCTACATTGTTAATCTCATTAGTTATCGCAAATCCGAAGAGCATTATTTGTGCTATAGGCATGCCAAAAAGAATAAACAAAGAACGTCTATCTCTAAAGATATGGTAAAATTCTTTTTTTATAAATCCTATAAATCGTTTCATTAGCTCCTACGGACTCCCCTAAATGGGAAATTTTTAATGGTTTAAATTGTTGTTCTTTCTAGCTCTTATTAATTTACTGGTTACATATACTACCCTCTAGCCAATTTTAAAAACACATCGTTCATGCTATCTACTTCAAACTGTTGTTTTAGTTTCTGAGGTGTATCGAGGGCTTCAATTTTTCCATCGACCATAATTGAAACACGGTCACAATATTCGGCCTCGTCCATATAATGTGTTGTTACGAAGACAGTGGTTCCATTATGAGCTGTTTTATAGATCATTTCCCAGAATTGACGCCTTGTAATCGGGTCTACCCCGCCGGTTGGTTCATCTAAAAATATAATTTTTGGATTGTGTAATAATGCTACCGAAAAAGCCAATTTTTGCTTCCATCCTAAAGGTAAGGAGATGACTAATTCATTGACTACATCCTCTAAACCTAATTCGTCTACTAATTGACATCGTTTTTCTTTGATTTGTCTTGGAGATAAACCATAGATCCCTCCATAGAATGTGATATTTTCTTTTACGGTCAAATCATCATATAGAGCAAATTTTTGACTCATATAGCCAATATTTTTTTTGATACCATCAGGGTTTGTATACACATCAAAATCAGCTACTTGAGCAGTGCCAGAAGTGGGAGTAGAAATTCCGATCAACATTTTCATAGCAGTTGTTTTACCTGCCCCGTTTGCACCCAAAAAACCAAATATTTCTCCTTTTTTCACTTCAAAGCTTATTGCATTTACGGCGGTAAAATCACCAAACATTTTGGTTAAATTTTCAACGTGTATGATCGTTTTATTTTTCATTATTCTTTTGCCAATTCCATAAAAGCATCCTCTATGGTTGTTTGTGTTTCTTGAATTGTAATATCTTTGAGATTTCTATGTTCCAAATAATTAACTAATTCTTTTAGATTAAAATCGTTTCTTTTGTCTGTATAATGAACAAATTCTCCAAAAGGATATACACTATAATTGTGTTCATATTCATTTAAACTTAAAATAAGTTCATACATATCGCCAGCACTTATATCATATATTTTTTTAGGGTAACCTTTCACAATCTCTTTGGGAGTATTTACCTTTAATATTTTACCATCCTGGATCAAAGCGATTCGATCACATAGGGCAGCTTCATCCATATAAGGCGTAGAGACCAAAATAGTGATTCCCTTTTGTTGCAAGCGTTTTAGCATTTCCCAAAACTCTTTACGCGAAACAGGGTCAACTCCTGTTGTTGGTTCGTCCAAAAATAACACTTTAGGTTTATGAATCAGGGCGCAGCTTAGTGCTAATTTTTGTTTCATTCCACCGGACAATTTTCCCGCTCTTCGATCTTTAAAGGGCTCGATTTGGATGTAAATATCTTTTATTAAATCGTAGTTTTCTTTAATGGTCGTATTGAAGATAGTAGCAAAAAATTCGAGATTCTCTTCAACTGTCAGATCCTGATAAAGAGAAAAACGACCCGGCATATATCCTACATGATTTCTAATATCTATATAATCCTTTAGCACATCATAACCAGCAACTGTTGCCTCACCTTCATCCGCTATGAGAAGTGTAGTTAATATTCTGAAAATTGTAGTTTTACCGGCACCGTCCGGACCTATTAACCCAAAAAGCTCACCATCTTTTACATCAAATGAAATAGCATCCACTGCTTTTAAATCGCCGTAAGATTTTGAAATATTTTTAATGTTTATACCCACAAAACTAATTTTTAACCTTATTAAAATATCTAGGAATTACTAAACTTAATAGTGCTATTAACACCCAAATACCGGTTCTAAAAACCATAGCTTTTATACTTTCGGAAGCAGCATTGCTAATGAAATATTTTAGAACAAGAAAGACAACAAAGTGAGAAGTTAAAATGAAAATTATAAGAGCCTTATTTTTTTCTTTATCTCTCCAAATTAAATAGGCCGTAAAAACTGAGATAATACCAAAAAGAACATTATAAGAAACCAACCAGGTTAGAACGGTGTAATCTTTAGCGTCAATACCTAACAGAACTTTTGACCCTGCAAAAACAGACATAAGCCCGATGAATAGAGCAAGTGCAGCAGCGATATTTTTTAAATTTTTCATTTAATTTGCTTTTGATCAATAAATATTTTTGTTGTTTATAAAATCAGGAGCTTATTGCTCATTTGCAATCCACATTTCGGCAGGCATTCCTATTTTCAGGCTTCCATCGTTTTTTACATCTATTTTTACTGCATAGACAAGGTTTACTCTTTCTTCTTTGGTTTGGATAATTTTAGGTGTAAATTCGGCTTCAGAAGCGATCCAAAGAATAATGCCGTTAAAGTTTTTCATGGTTTCACCGGCATCAATTTTAACCGTAACTTCTTGTCCTATTTTAATTTCTGCCAGTTGAACCTCGCTTACATAAACACGTAATTGCATGGTGTTCAAATCTGCTATTTTATACAGTGGTTTTCCGAAAGAAGTGATCTCGTTGGGCTCAGCATATTTAACTAAAACTGTTCCGTTTATTGGATTAGTAACGATGCTTTTCTGTATCTGATCTTCAATTTGTTTGATTTGTATGTCGATACTTTTTAATTCATTTATGATGGGAGCATTTTGAATTTCCACACTTATAATTTGCTGATTTATCACATCAATTTTACCATTAATGTCATCTAATTGTTTTTGAGTTCCTGCATTGGCCGCAATTAAATTTTCTGTTCTTTCTTTGGAGATCTGAGCAGTTCTTAATTGTGATTTTAATACACTTATTTGAGAAAGAACTCCTTTTGATTTCGAGGATGTAATAACTTTTGAAGTTATCAATTGCTCTTTTCTAAGTGCCAATTGAATCGTGTCGATATAGCCTACTATATTGTCTTTCATAAGAACCCGCCCTTCTTCAATCGTAAATTTCATTAATTTCCCATTGCCTTCTGCTGAAATAGTGGTTTCTATTGCTTCAAAATTACCGTATCCATCGGCTATGCCGGAATTTGAATTACAGGAACTTAAAATTAATGCTAGCAGAGTTATATTTAATATTTTATATACTGTTTTCATATTGTAAAGTTTATATACCTTGAATAGTTTTATAGTTAGCTTGTGATAATAATAACTGAATTTGATGGGTCTTTAAATTGTTTTCTGCTTGGTAGAGATCAGTCAGCTTTTCTATATAAACGGAGGAAGTAATTACTCCATTTTTTAATTGAGAATCTGCCGTTTTAAGAATTTTCTTGTGTAAGTCAATTATAGATTGGTCGCTGTAAGTAAAATCTTTATATTTATTAATTTCGATAATTTGTTGCTCCAGTTGAATTGAATTATTCAATTCAAATTGCTCTTTTTCCGAATCAATAAATAATTTGTTTATTTCGAGTGATTCTTTTTGTTTTTTTGATTTATTCCAATCAAAAACATTCCAGTTTAATTTTACACCTACATAATAAAAAGGCACAAAAGCATTTTCTAAGGGATTCATTCCTGGGTTACCTACACCTCCTTGAGCAAAACCATAAATTTTTGGTCGTTTGTTTTTTGATATAATGTCCGAGCTAAAATCTACCTGATCTTTTTGCAAGTTGAATAAGTCTAACTCAGGCCGGTTTACAGAACTGGTTAAATTTTCTGAATGTTCGGGGTATGCCAAAGTAGTTGTTTCTCCTATTTGTACTCCCAGATATTTTTCTAAAGATTGGACTAAATTCAATTTAATACTTTCCAGTTCAGTTAATTCTTGATTTAACTTTAAGAGTTCGGCTTCCAGAACAGAATCTGAAGAAGGTAGGATGGAGCCATATTTTATTCCTGCCCTAACTTCGTTGAGTTTTTCCTTTAGTTGATTTTGTTTTGCTAATAGCAGATCTTTTTTTTCTTGAATTAATAAAATCGAAAAATACAACTGATTTATTTTTGGTTTTAATTGATATAACTCTACCTGAACCATTTGTTGTTGAGTCTTTGATTTTGAGTTTTCCTCATCAATTGCGGCATTTACTGTACCTCCGCCATAAATAAGTTGGTTTACCGTCAATGTTGCTCTGTATTGATCTTTATTTGGGACTTCAAAAAGCAGCCCGGGGTCGTCCACAGGTAATCCTATAACTTCTGATTGATAAGTAGCTAGTGCATCCAGATCAATTTTTGGATATTTTTTTGTGTAGAGTATGTCTGTTTTTAACTCATTTTGTTGTGGTATTAATGCATTCTGTTTTGCTATAGGGTGATTTAATTCGGCTAAAGAATAGCAATCAGTCAAACTCAATTCTTCCTGAGCAAAAGCAGTTGCAAAACCAATCAGAAAGATTATAGATATAATTTTTTTCATCACTTTAATTTTATAGATTGTATAATAAAATCGGCTACGTCTGTTTTACGACGCTCTAAAATGCTTTTGTAGTCATCGTCAGTGGCATTAATAAACCCTTTTAAAAGGGGGGCAGCGATGAATGGAAAAATATTCAGGGCCAAAATATTAATAAAGAGCTGCTCGGAAGAAATAGGTCGAATTTCACCTTTTTTTACGGCATCACTAATTTGATTTTGAAATTTTTTAATGCTGGGAAAAGATTTGGTTGAGATCAATTCTTTTACAAAATCCGGATTTCTGTTTAATTCCTGTAAGATAAAATTTGGCAAGTACGGATGCTTGATCATAAATGTTGTATAGTTGTCTGAGAAATTTTTAATTTTTTCAAAAACTGACTCATCCGTATTAAATATCTTATTTATTTTAGGTGCTAATTGATTGAAAGCTGTTTTAAAAACAGCCTCAAATAACAATTGTTTACTTCTGTAATAATAGTGTAGTAATGACTTATTTATTTTAGCTTCATCTGCAATTTCTTGCATTCTAGCACCGGACATTCCTTTGTTTTCAAAAACTCGCCTTGCAGCGTTTAATATTTTTTCTTCTGCAGATATATCTTTGATCATAGAGTTTAATTAAGTGATTTGACCATTTAGTTTAACTAAATAGTTTAACCAAATGGTCAACAAATGTATGAAATAATTTTAAACAGGAAAAGTTTAAATAACTTTAATTGCTTATCCAGTTAGAATTTTAAATGTTATGGTAGGATTTAAAAAGTTAAGAATGAGGCTATCTAAAAATGTCTAATTTGTCATTTCGACTGCAATGGAGAAATCTCAAAATACTGATATCTATATATTTAGATTCTTCGACTACGCTCAGAATGACATTATAATTTCCTTTTCAGACAGCCTCTCTAAACTAACATCAAATGACAAATATTACATTGTTTAATAGGTGTTTACCTCCAAGGAATCTGAATTTAGGACTCAGAGAACCCATAGCTTTAATCTTTAAAAGGAGTTGGAGTTACTCGTACTGAGTAGTAAAATTATTCTTGTTGTATTCGTTGCGAAGGTCTATTGAATTTCGACTGATCCAAATTAAGGATTACATTTTAAATTCAAAATCTACTTTTAATTTTTCGGCAATTAGCTTCGTAATCCTTTTTTTTAGTGCAGGAATTTTAATTTTTTCAACAACATCATTTCCAAAGGCAAATAATAGCAGAGCTTTAGCCTCCTTTTTCGGAATCCCTCTCGATTGCATATAAAAGAGAGCATTTTCATCCATTTGTCCAATGGTACAACCGTGGGAACATTTAACATCATCTGCAAAAATTTCCAGTTGAGGTTTCGCATTAACAGCTGCTTTATCTCCTACTAATATATTATCATTTTGCTGATATGCATTCGTTTTTTGAGCTTCCTTATTTACGATAACTTTTCCATTAAAAACACCTGTGGAGGCATCATCATAAATTCCTTTATACAACTCATGGCTTTCGCAATTTTCAAATTTGTGCTTCACCAAAGTATGGTTATCCACATGCTGTTTATCCTCAATAATGGTAATTCCATTTAAATTTGAAGTAATATGTTCTCCTTCATGATGGAACTCTAAGTTATTTCGAGTTAACTTACCTCCGAAAGAAAAAGTACTTACACTTACAACACTGCTTTCCTTTTGTTGAACATAGGTATTATCTACTAATGAAGCTGATTTTTTATCGTTTTGTACTTTATAAAAATCAACAATGGCACGTTTATTTGCAAATATTTCGGTCACAGCATTTGTTAGAACAACATTGTCATTTAAACTTTGATGACGTTCATATATCTCTACATGAGAATTTTCACCTACAACCAATAAATTTCTTGGTTGAAGCATAATTTCAGATTCTGTTCCAGTCGAAAAATTAATAATTTGAATGGGTTTTGGCAATACTGTGTTTTTGGGAATATTAATAAATGCTCCTTCTTTTGAAAAAGCCGTGTTAAGAGAAGTAAGACTCTCATTTTTCGATGCAATTTTTCCAAAATAACGATCGATGATCATTTTATATTTTGGTCTTTTTAATGCCGATGACAGGATACAAATATCTGCAATTTCATGGGAAGTATCAGATAAAAATGAACTGTATACACCATCAACAAATACAATTTTATAAGATTCAATTTCATGTAAAAAATAGATCTTGACATCCTTATATTCTATGGATTTATTGTTTTTAGGGAAAACGCTATAGTCGTATTTCAATATGGAATTCAAAGAGGTATATTTCCATTCTTCTTCCTTTTTAGTAGGAAATCCTTTAGCTTCAAAATTGGAGATTGCATCACTGCGAATATCATGCACGTGTGAATCTATATCTATATCGGCATTATTTTCAAATGCCATAAATGATGATATAAGCTTTTCTTTTAAATTCATTTTCTCAAAGTTTAATAATCAAATGATCAATTTATTTTAACCAATCATAACCTTTATCTTCCAATTCATGAGCTAATTCCGCACCTCCCGATTTAACTATTTTACCATCGTGTAACACATGCACAAAGTCGGGAACTATATATTCTAACAATCTTTGATAATGTGTAATTACAATAACGGCGTTATCTTCGTTCCTTAATTTATTAACTCCATTCGCAACAATTTTCAGTGCATCAATATCTAAGCCGGAATCTGTCTCATCTAAAATTGCCAATTTAGGTTCGAGCATAGCCATTTGAAATATCTCATTTCTTTTCTTCTCCCCACCAGAGAAACCTTCATTTAGCGAACGAGACAAGAACTTTCTATCCATATCTAACAGGCTAGATTTTTCTCTAATCATTTTTAACATATCTTTTGCCGGTAGATCCTCTAAACCTTTTGCTTTACGTTTTGCGTTGATAGCAGTTTTAATAAAATTTGTGGTAGTAACTCCCGGGATCTCAACAGGATATTGAAAGGATAGAAAAATACCTTTGTGCGCTCGCTCGTCCGGAGATAGTTCTAAGATACTGTTATCATCCATAACAATATCTCCTTCAATAACTTCATAAGTTTCGTTCCCTGCAATTACAGAAGATAGTGTGCTTTTACCGGATCCATTTGGTCCCATTATGGCGTGAATTTCCCCTGCTTTTATATTTAAGTTAATTCCTCTAAGAATTTCCTTATCCTCAATCCCGGCGTGTAAATCTTTTATTTCTAACATTATTCTAATTTATTAATTTATTAATTTGATGATTTGATAATGAACTAAGCATTAACAAAATAACAAATTGAGTAATTGGCGAATTAACCAACACTCCCTTCCAATGATATCTCTAATAATTTTTGTGCTTCCACAGCAAATTCCATCGGTAATTTATTCAGTACTTCTTTGCTAAAACCATTGACAATTAGCGCTATCGCTTTTTCAGTATCTATACCTCTTTGATTACAATAAAATAGTTGATCTTCACCAATTTTACTCGTTGTGGCCTCATGTTCAATATGAGCTGTTTTGTTCTTTACCTCTATGTATGGAAATGTATGGGCGCCACATTTATTTCCCATTAGCAGCGAATCACATTGTGTAAAATTTCGAGCATTGTCTGCTCGTGAATTAACCTGTACTAATCCTCTGTATGAGTTTTGTGATTTTCCAGCCGATATTCCCTTAGAGATAATTGTGCTTTTAGTATTTTTTCCCAAGTGGATCATTTTTGTACCGGTATCTGCCTGTTGGTGATTATTGGTCACAGCAATAGAATAGAATTCACCTACCGAGTTATTTCCTTTTAATACACAACTAGGATATTTCCAGGTAACAGCACTGCCAGTTTCTACTTGTGTCCAAGATATTTTCGAATTTTCATGGCAAATACCTCGTTTTGTTACAAAATTATAAACGCCACCCCTTCCCTCAGCATCTCCCGGAAACCAGTTTTGAACCGTTGAATATTTTATTTCGGCGCCATCCAAAGCTATCAATTCCACAACAGCTGCGTGCAGTTGATTTTCATCTCGAGCAGGGGCTGTACAACCTTCTAAATAACTCACATAACTACCTTTATCAGCAATAACCAAGGTACGCTCAAACTGACCCGTACCACCTTCGTTTATTCTAAAATAAGTTGATAATTCCATTGGGCATTTTACCCCTTTTGGGATATAGCAAAAAGAGCCATCTGTAAATACAGCAGAGTTAAGAGCCGCATAAAAATTGTCAGTTTTTGGAACTATAGTACCAATATACTTTTTGACCAATTCAGGATGCTCTTGAATAGCTTCAGATATAGGACAAAAAATAATTCCTTTTTCTGCTAAGGTTTCTTTGAAAGTTGTTGCAACAGAAACCGAATCAATAACAATATCAATAGCCACTCCTGAGAGTCTTTTTTGCTCGTCTATCGAAATGCCAAGTTTGTCAAATGTTTTTAGTAATTCAGGGTCGACCTGATCAAGGCTTTCCAATTCCTTTTTTGGCTTTGGAGCGGAGTAGTAACTTATCTCTTGAAATTCAGGTTTTTTATAGGTAACATTTGCCCATTCAGGCTCTTCCATTTTCTCCCAAATTTCAAATGCTTCCAATCGCCAATTGGTCATCCATTCTGGTTCATTCTTCTTTTTAGATATGGCACGTACAATATCTTTATTTAACCCTTTAGGAAAAGTATCCGATTCAATATTGGTATAAAAGCCATACTCATATTCTTGAGTTTCTAATTCTTTCTTTAAATCGTCTTCAGTGTATTTACTCATATTATCATATGAATTACAAGATTAAAAAATTCAATAATTGAAAAAGTATAATAATCAATTACTGAATTTCACTATTCTTTAAATATTTTATAAGGTTTCTAATCGTTTAGAAATTTCAATAGCATTAATTCTTAAATCATTCAATTTGCACTAGAGCGAGAAACTTTCCCCACATCCGCATGTCCTTTGGGCATTGGGATTTTTAAATATAAAACCTGTACCATTTAACCCTCCCGAATAATCTAAAGTAGTGCCAAGGAGGTATAAGAAACTCTTTTTATCCACTATGATTTTAACATCATTATGTTCAAATATTTTATCTCCTTCGTTCGACTTATGATCGAAATTCAAATCGTAGGATAATCCTGAACAGCCACCACTTTTAACACCAACTCTGACAAAATCATCTTTAGCATCAAAACCGTCATCGTGCATTAGTTCAATCACTTTCTTTTTTGCCTTATCGCTTACTTGTATCATAATAAATTAGATTCATTCTAAATAAGTGCAAAGATAAACTAAAATATGTTATTGTGAAATAAAAAAAAAGAAGGTTGTTACACAATAATAATTTTTTTTTTGCAGGTCGAAAAAGAGACAA